>Ga0207646_10004610_pt1 | contig 14899 bp, 11 predicted proteins | sample KBSK5502metaG_FD_184343 | JGI IMG/M metagenome (GOLD analysis project Ga0207646, IMG submission 184343) | Corn, switchgrass and miscanthus rhizosphere microbial communities from Kellogg Biological Station, Michigan, USA - KBS K5-50-2 metaG... | ecosystem: Host-associated > Plants > Roots >... | reverse complement strand
CGCCGCTTCCGGGACGCGTATGGTGAACGGTTTGATGCTGGTGTCCGCGCTCGTCGCGGGCGCTTTGGCAACGGAGCTCGTGACCGTTGCATCCGTCGTAACCGCCTGAGGAGTTGTCATCGCTTGTGCCTCGATTGCTGATGCGATTGCCACTGAGCCGAGTGCCGCGACCATGCAGATCAAGCGGCGTGTATGTCCTGGCATTATTCCTCCTGCTTGTGCACTTAACGCAGCGTCCAACGGGGCGCGAATATATTCGCTCACTTTGCCGTCGCGGTTGCTGCCTTCTCGATCAGACGTGCCACGACCTTTGGATGCGAGATGAAGGCGACGTGGCTGGCGTTGATCTCACTCGTCGTCGCGCCCATCCGCTTGGCGTAGAAACGCTCAAGATCCGGATTCAGCGCGTGATCCTGGCGAGAAACCAGATACCAGGATGGAATAGTCTTCCACGCCGGCGAATCGATCGTCGCGCCGAATACCGAGTTGTGAACCGGCTTCTGCGTGGCGCACACGACTCTTGCTGCCCTTTCCGGCAGATCGGCCGCGAACACATCGTGGACCTGGTCGCAAGCGATGTAGAGGAAGCCAGCGGCATCGGGCCTCAGCGCCTTGCCAAGCGCGGTTGGATACTTGTCGGTAAGCGGTCCCACCGGCTCGTTTGCCTCAGGCGCAAACGCAGCCAGGTAGACCAGAGCTTTCACGTTTGGATTACCGGAGGCTGCGCCGCTGATCACAATGCCGCCGTACGAATGTCCAACCACTACCACCGGTCCCTTCTGCGCGTCGATAAGGCGCTTGGTGGTAGTGATGTCGTCACCTAGCGACGAGAGTGGGTTCTGCACTGCGACGACGTTATAACCGTCGTCCTGCAGCAGAGGGATCACGTACTGGAAACTGCTTGCATCCGCAAAAGCGCCGTGGACGAGCACGATCGTGGGTTTGGCGGCAGCACTGGCTGCTGTCGCGGACTTCTTTGCGCTCGCTGCCGTTTGCGCACCAGCTCCGACTGCGGCGAGGAGTAGCAGGCCTAGTGAGAATGCAGCACGTGTCTTCGTAGTCATCATCGTCTCCGTGAGTTTTGCTGCGGTTTCAATCCCCACAGTCCGTCATCGTCGCACTACTGTGCGTTTGCTAGTCGGCGCGTCCCGCTGCTGCGGAACTACGCAGTGACCTGAAGCCGTCGCGCATCCCGGTCACGAAATACTCTGGCTGCTCCCACGCGGCGAAGTGCGTGCCCTTCGGGAACTTGTTGTAGTAGATCATCTTCGGATACGCCTTCTCCGCCCACGTTCGCGGTGCGGCGTAGATCTCGTCCGGGAAAACGGTCACCGCAACCGGCAGCTGGACGTTCCTGACGGTGAAAAAGCCTCCGGGCGGTAAAGTGTGCGCGGTGTCCCAGTAGAGACGAGCCGAGGAGATCGCCGTGTTTGTCAGCCAGTACATCGTGATGTTGTCGAGGATGTCGTCGCGCGACAAACCTTCGCGCTGCCCGGCGAAAACGCGAGCGATCATCTTCTGACTGGCATCATCGTGATCCAGGATCCACGCTGCCAGGCCTACCGGTGAATCCGCGATCGCGTAAAGCGTCTGCGGGCGGAGCGACATCTCGTTGGCGTAGCCGAGCCCATTCTTGTAGAAGAAACTGAGCTGATCCCACGCTCTGGATTCGTCGGCCGTCAGATCGGCCGGCTTTGGCTTGCCAGCGGAGATCGCCGCGTCGATATCTGGCGGAACTGTCGCCGCCATGTTGGTGGAAATGCCCAGCAGCTCGGGCGGCGCCTGCAGCGCCATTACCTCCGAGATAGCATTTCCCCAATCACCGCCCTGCGCGACGAACTTGGTGTAGCCGAGGTTCCGCATCAGCGTCGTCCAGGTCTTGGCGATACGAACGGGGTTCCATCCCGGAGCAGTCGGCTTGCCGGAGAATCCGTATCCCGGAATCGACGGGATCACGACGTCGAACGCGTCCGCCGCGCTCCCACCGTACTTGGTGGGGTTGGTGAGCGGATCGATGATCTTCAGCTGCTCGATGACGGAGCCCGGCCACCCGTGCGTTACGATCATCGGCAGGGCGTTCTTTTCCTTCGATTTGACGTGGATGAAGTGAATGTCCAGTCCATCGATATTGGTAATGAAATTCGGGTAGGAGTTGATTCTCGCTTCCGCTTTGCGCCAGTCGTAATCGGTCCCCCAGTAGCTCGCCAGCGCCTGCATGGTGGCGAGCTGCACACCCTGCGTATCGTCAGGGACAGTCTCACGTTCTGGCCACTTGGTCGCTTTGATGCGGCGCCGCAAATCGGTGAGCTGTTCGTCTGGAATACTCACGCGGAACGGACGAATGTCGCTCCTGCCACTGCTGGTCTGTGTTGGAACTTCAGTAATCGGTTGAGTCATAGCCTCTAACCTCCTCGAAAAAGCAAGAAGACCCAGCTGACTCGCGGCAGCGGTTGCGGCGGCAGCACCAACAAATCGGCGGCGATCGAGATCGGGCATTTGGTCGTCTCTCATGCGTGCTGTACGTCGATGCGCACACAAGCGCTGCAAACTTTGTCGATTCGTATGTAACGATTAGTCGGCTACCGCGGCTAGCCGTAAACACTCGGTGAGGTGCAGCGACGGGGAAGGATGAGCTGCTACAGGGCGAGGAGCCCGACTACATCCTCCGCAACGGGTGCTCGCTGAAGAACTCCCACATCACACTCGTCGCATCGATGCTCTGAGTGGTGCGACCGACGAACCACTCTGGCAGCCGCATGCCGCCCGGCCAGGTATGACCACCACCGTTAACGGTGTAGAGCACCACCGCCGCATCGTCAGCGCATTCGTTGTATGCGCGACGAGTGACATCGGGCGCTAACGTCGATTCGACTGGATTTTCTCCGCACCGATTTCTTCGCGCCCAGTTCGCGGCCCACCTCGGCGTGCTCGGAAATGGTCTGGGTGATACCCACGACGAGCCGCCGGTGTATGGAACCTCCGGATCGGCCGTCCCATGAAACGCGATCATCGGAACCGGCCGTTGGTCAGTGCACCAGCGCCACGGCAGTGTTTGCGCCGCCGCCACCATACCGACCGCCGCGATTCGATCGGACAGAGTGCAGGAAAGAGCGAACGACATCCCGCCACCATTGGAAAGTCCGTTGGCGTAAATCCGGGTGGAGTCGATGTTGTAGGATCGGCTCAGTGTGTCGATCAATTCCGATATGAATCTGACGTCCTTCATCAGATCGTCGCCCGGCTCCGCCCGCCAGACTCTCACTCCTTTGCCACCGACTCCCGACGGATAGACGACGATGAATCCTTTGCGATCGGCGAGATCGTTCCACCGACTGATATCTCTTTGAGATGCACCCCACAGCCCCGCGCCGTGCATGCTGATGACAAGCGGCGTCGGCTTCGAGCGGTCGTAGCTCCTCGGGACATAGAGCAGATACTCTCGTTTTTCCCCGGAAGAAACGAAAGAGCCGTTGTCCCGATTCGCCGAGTAGAACGAGAAGGCCTCGATGGGAACGATCACCACCGGCAGGCCGATGAGCCCCAGCGCCGCGGCGAGGACCGTTCTCCTGTCCTTCATCACCGGTGACGATTCCACGCCAGCGCCAGCGGCGCCGCCGAGAGTCGGGCCAGCGGGATAGCCAGGATTGCGATGAGCATGAGCAGGTAGTGCGGGATGTGCGGCGTATCGAGCAACCATATAAGCACGCCGTAGAGCGCGAACACTGCCAGAGACCAGCACGCCGCGCCGGTCACCAGCGTGCGATCGCTCACCAGATGCCTGTCATGGAGTCGCACGCCGATCCAGACCGCAGCGATCATCTTGAGGCCGACCAGAACGGCGAAGATCAGTGGCAGCGCGCTCCATACCTCACCGAGTCGTCTGCTGTCGATGATCCACTCGGCGAACGGCCCGAACAGAAAAAAGAATCCGAGTACGAGAAACACGCTTCCCTTGATCAGCGACGCGCGGCCTGTGAGGCCGATGTACAGACTCTGCACCAACTGAGTCCACGTCAATGCAATGCATCCCGCCAGTATCAGCAGCGATAGTACGACCGCCCGTGGCATCCCCACGATCTCGCCAACGCGATGCCATCGGTCGAGCACGATGGCCGATGTGCCCGAGAACTTGAGCGCGATCGGGATGGAGACGAGAACCAACAGCCACGCGACGACGGTGCTCCGCATCGCCATCCTCAGCTTGGCGGCGACGAGCTCGGCGTTGGTCAACGGCCGCGTGGCGATGAATGCCGTCACAACATAGGAATCACTCGCACTCGAGCTGGAATTGCTCACCGCCGCCGCAGCGAAGGTTGCCACGAAGGGTGGAGTGAGCAGGACGCCGGCTAGAATGGTGAAGACGAGCGATGTGGAATCGCCGGCGACCCAGAGCAGGACGAGCTCGAACGGCAGCAGGATGCCGACCCACGCCGGGAGCGAGCTGCCATATCTTCGCCACTCGTACCACGCCTGAGCGCTGGCGGCCGATCTGAAATGCTCGCGGCGGTGGGACAAGGCGTCTGCGATGTGCGCCACGCGGACGAACCCACCGCGCCAGTCGGGCAACTCACCCCGCCGGGCGCGCGCGACGGCGATGCGACCGACGATGTACGCCAGCGGTATCTGCGGCGCCACGATTCCGATCATGAGCGATCCGCGGGCGTGGAAATGGAGCGCCAGCAATGCGGTGGTGTCGATCGTGCCTAGGCAGAGCACTGCCATGATGATCCGCAGTCCCGGCAGAGGATACGGCATCCACGTCAGCGCCTGTGTCCAGGCGAGAAGCGACACAGCGAGGAGCGCCGGCCAGATCGTGGGGAGCTCGACTCCCGCTGGCCAGAGCGCGAATGTTCGCAACGCCAGCCACAGCAGCACGATCGCCACGCTGCCGTAGAGCATCGGCCAGCCCGCCAGCGCGGTCGTCGTCAACGGGAGCGTGAACCTTCGAGCGGGAAACATCGACTGGCGCGCGGCGAGGTCACCGTCGAGCCCGAACGTGAACAGCGCCAAGAAATACGTGAACGACGCGGTCAGTGGCACCATCACCACGAAGGCAAAACTCTCGGGACTGTCGAGATAAATCGGAGTTCCGTGCGCGATGACCACGAGCTTGATCCCGGCCAGAACGATCAGGTAGGTGATGACGCCGAGCATACCCCAGCGATGCCGTTGTCGAAATTCCCAGGCGACTGCGGCGGCGGGCGAGCGCGTGGCTTACTCCTCGGCTGCGGCGGGGGACATCCCGACTCGCGCGACGAAGATCTCATCGAGTGATGGAACGCGTCCATCGACGCGGTGCGATTCCCGTATGTCCTCGAGCGGCGCGCTCAATACGATTTTCCCGTGGTTGATCATCGTTACGTGATCGGCGACCTGCTCCACCTCCTCCAGCAGGTGCGACGAAAACAGGACCGTGCGCCCTTCATGCGCGATGGTGCGGATGATCGCGCCGAGTATGTCGCGGCGAACGATTGGATCCAGACCGGACGAGGGCTCGTCCAGCACCAATAGATCCGGTCGATATGCGAGGGCGATGAGAAGTCCCATCCGGGCCTTCTGCCCTTTGGACAGGTTTTTGATTTTCGCCGCCGGGTCGAGCGCGAACGACTGGCGCAGCTCCTCGGCGTATCCATCGTCCCACGCCGGATAAAACGCGCGCGAGAACCGAATGAGCTCGTCGACGCGCATCCAGCCGGGCAGATCGTTTTCCTCGGAGAGATAGCCGATGTGCGACAACACGCCGACGGGATCGGCGACGGGATCGAGTCCGAAGACGCGCACCGAGCCGCTCTGCGCGCGCAGCAGACCGAGTATGTGTTTGATGAGCGTCGTCTTGCCCGCGCCGTTGGCGCCGACGAGTCCGTACACCGCCCCGCGCGGCAACGACAAGGTCACCGAATCGAGCGCCGTCTTCGAATCGAAGCGACGCGTCAGCTCGGTGACGTCGATGACCGGTGCTGTCACTTGGGCCATTTCCCCTCGACCAACGCTGCCAGTTTCGCCAACGCCATTGGGGCGGGGCTAAAACGGCGACGGGGTCGCAAATGTTTGCACCACCGGCGAATTCCGCGCAAGAGGATTGGCGCGGGCGCGGCGATTGATTGCGCAAATCGCAACGCGCGCGCACTATAACAGTCCTTCGCCATGCCTACAGGGGTACGTATGAAACTGTTTCATTTCGCGACTCTGGCGCTGGTGGCGCCGATCGCCCTCGCTGCCCAGCAACCGCCCGCCGCCCTACCCGCCAACCCGGTCACCGCCGCGTTTCGCACCAGGATCTCGGCGTTGCATCGCAACATCGCGCAGGCTTTCGATTCCATCCCCGCGTCGAAGTTCAGCTACAAGCCGACACCGGCCCAGCTGAGCATCGGATACATCGCTCAGCACATCGCGAGCGACGATTACTTCTTCTGCAACAATTTTGGGGCGATGAAAGGAACGCGGCCGGCGAGGGACACAGCCACCGCTGATTCGGTCAAGGCGACCTGGCCGAAGGACACGTTGGTAACGCGTCTCAAGGAGTCGTTCGCGTTCTGCGATCAGGCGATCGCTCAGCTCGATGACGCGAAGCTCGGAGAGCCAGTGACTGTCACGTTTGGTGGGAATTCGCGGACTGTCGCACGTGCGGGGATGGTCCTCATCCACGCGCTCGACCTGGCGGATCACTACAGCCAGCTCGCGATCTACATGCGTCTGAACAACATGCTTCCGCCAACAGCGCTGCCGCGGCCTCGTCCTCCAGGGAACTAGTCGCCGGGATGATACACGCGCTCGATGTGCCCTTTGAGCTGTGACGGATAGAAGTACACGTCCCTCAGATTGCCGGTGCTGTATCGCTGCGCCTCGTCGTTGAAGTGGGGCGACGAGGGGTTCCCGCTCTCGCCACCTGCGGTGATTGCCCGCGCACGCACGCTGTCCCCGAACTCCACCACGGCCACGAAGCTGTTGCCGCTGGTGCCGTACCACTTCTTCGTTCCCGGATATGCGCGAGCGCGGAACGATGCGAGGGATCCCCATGCCGAGGAAGTAAACGGAACCGGGATGCTCGGCGCCGAGTCGTTGAACTTGGGCGCGATGTCGTCGGTGATGCGCTGAAACCGGTTGATTTGGCCCCATGGCGTCTGCCAGCTGCCGAAATCGCGCTGGAGTTTTGCCGTCGCGGAGATGAGCGACGCCACCCGCTCCGGGCCTGTCGCGCGTTCAATGACGTACGTCTCGGCCGACATCGATGCTGCGCGCGCTTCAGCACCGACGCGATCGAAGAGATCTTCTCCCCAGAAGACTGCGAGTGACGTGGGGATCGAATTGGTCCCCCAGCGGTAATCCCACCCGCGCAGCGCGGCGATCGGAGCGGCTAAACTCGCCTTTATCGGATCGGACGGCAGCAGATTGTCGTAAGACTTGAGCAGTCCGGGAATCATGCGCGCGAAAGAGGGCAACCAGCTGTCGTACGCAGCGGAGATCAACGACGCGATCGTGAAATCCTTTTTGTCGGGAAGAACTCGCAGTGCGTGGCGCCCGCGCGGTGATTCTTCTTTGCTCAATTCAACGTAGACGGGAAAAGCCGAACGTTTCGGGCTGTACGGCCCAGCCGCGGACCACGGCCAGTTATTGCTGTTGAAGACCCAGCCGTTCGGCGGATTGATGGCATTCGGCGATTCGTCTACCGACAGCACGCCCTTCCACTCGCTGCGCGGATCGCTGCCGTCGACGGGGTGAGTCCAGTCGAACGATGTGTCGCGTCGCGGAATGAAATTGGAATGGAAATACGCGATGTCCCCGTTGGCGTCGGCGAACGTCGTGTTGTTCGACGAGTTGGTGTGCAGCTCCAACGTCTGGCGGAACGATTTGAGATCTCGCGCTTTCATTCTCGTGAAGGATTGGATCAGCGCGTCGACGGGCCGCTGCATCAGTCTGACGCTCACCCATTTTCCGTTCTGCTCGCGCACGATCGGTCCGTGATGGGTGCGGAGGATCGTAAACTCCTTCTGGGACATTCCCTGCGCAGTCCGGTAGCGAACTACCGCTTTCTCCTCCAGCACCGGCCGCTCCGCGTTCCCGTAGCGATAAACGAAGTGGTCGCCATGCTTGCTCACCGTCTCCAGATACTCGTCGATGTTGTCGGCGCCGGTCGACGAGTGCATCCAGCCCGCGCGGTCGTTGAAGCCCTGATAGACGAAGAATTGTCCCCACGTCACCGCACCGTAGTCATTCAGACCCTCCTCACTCGTCACCTGCACCTCGGCGCGGAAGAAAAACGACGTGTGCGGATTGATGAGGAGGAGCGCGTGATGCGAGAGCGTGTTAGACGGCGCGATTGCGGCACCGTTGGAGCCGCGGTCGGCCTGAGCGGGAAGCGGGAAGCGGGAAGCGGGAAGCGGGAGAGCCGTTGACGCATGCGCGACGTTTGGCGGCGAACCTCCGTAGAACGCGGCGAGCTGCGTCAGGTTCACCGACTCGATGTCGGGGCCGATGCTGCCATCGCTGAAGGCGAGCGGCATCCACGGCTCGAAGTGCGCGATGACCTTTGGCTTCACCTCGGGATGCTTATATAGGTAGTAGTTCAACCCATCGGCCCACGCATTCATCACCGATTGGAGCCAGCGCGGGCTGCGAGAGTACAGCGCCTTCAGCGAATCCGGATTGTTGATCAGCCGCATCCTGAGGTCCCGATAAATCGCGCCTTCGCTTTCGGACTCGGCCGCGCGTCCCAACGCATTGAAGTAGTTGGTCTCGACGCGATTGAAGTCGTCCTCTGACTGAGCATACAGAAGACCGAACACCGCATCGGCGTCCGTCTTTCCCGAGATGTGCGGAATTCCCCAGTCGTCACGGGTGATCGTGACGCTCTGCGCTTGGCGCGACCAGCGCGCGAGATCGGTGGGCGAAGGGGCAGGGGATTGCGCGGCGGCGGTCGATGCGAGCGCGGCGCAGACGAGAACGAAATTACTGAAAGATTTGGTCATTAGCGAAGTGAGGGGAGAAGGCCTCGACCCTGGGCTGCGAAGACTTGCATGCGCTCAAATCAATACATCGCGCCGATCACTGAACAGGGCGAACGGGCCACCCGGTCGCCGGCACGGGCCTGAGCTCAACCCGCAGCAGGCATCTCTCTCGCTACTATCAACCCTCTGACACGCCTTCGCAGCCGGATGCGCCACATCCAGTACAGCAGGATGACAAGCGGCGCGATACCGAGGACAAAGAGTAGTGGCATCACACGAATCGGTGCGGGAATGAACTTCGCCTGGCCAATGAAGAATGAGCCAGTCGCGACGAAGAGTCCGAAACACATCCGCCATAGATGTCGCGCCAGGCGTCGCGTGCCTCGCAGGCCGCCCTCGAGAATCATCCGGAGATCGCCGATTGCGGCGAGCAGGCAGACGGTACCGAGAAAGAAAATCATTCCGGCTGGCACTCCGGCGAACATGTGATGGGGTTTCTGCCACACAACCACACCCTGGACCAGGAATAGCACGGCCGTCGCAAACGCGAAGATCATGAGTGCAACGGCGACGCCGCGTCCGCCGCGCGGCAACGGTTTGACAGTGGTCATTGCCGTGAAGACGAGATAGCAGACGAAAAGGCCGCCGACGACCGATTTGCCCTCGTACGCCGAAAGCACGGAGGCCAGAATGCCCGTCGTGATCATAGCCCAGGTGAACACGATGCCGCTCTGCTTGTGGAGGCGGCCTCCCTTGGCGACGGCCAGAGCGATGGTCCCCGCCGCGAGCGCGAGCAACGCCGCACCGAAGTGCGTAACGAGGGTGAGCCAGACTATACCAGACGACGTCGCGATCGTGACGTGTTGCATATTCGATGACCGCTCTACGTCCAGATCGACGTTGCTGCCTGAGCGGCGCGCTGTCTCCAGCGCTGCTCGTCGACGCCAACGGTCAGCAACCACCCAATCGTCGCCAGCGATCCGATTAATCCATACAACGCCACGTACAGAAACAGGCGCATTCCCAGCGGCGGTGACAGAAATGTCAGCCAACCGAATCCGCCGATGATTGCGATAACGCCAAGCCAGCGCGGCAGAAAGCCGGATCTGTAAATCAGCCACCCCTGCAACAGCGTTGAGAATCCAAAGAAGGCGAGGGCTATCGCAGCGCCATTGTCGTTGATCCTGATCAGCAGCAGAGCGATTGAGTCGAGCTGCTCCTTGTTGAACACACTCAGATACGAAGCGCCGCCGCCCAGCACCAGCAACGGTGCGAAGTAGAACAGCCGGCTGAAGATCTTGATCCCGCATCCAATCAGCTCGAATACCGCGGCGAGCATCGCACCCGTCCTGCTCACCGGTTTCAGCAACTGGTAGAACAACACCACCGCTGCGACCTGGCATGCCATTTCGAGCAGGTAAACCGTGAATCCAAGCCTGTACAGGGGTTGATTGGCCAGGATGTTGGCGGCGGTCGTCGCGGCGTCACGTGATACGACGAGGCGATCGCTGATAAAGGCCTGGGCGTAAACGCCAGCGATTATGGTAAGGAGGTAGAGCGCGGCAGCGAACCTTCCTTTCGTGCGCGGCGACATGTCCGCGGTGGGAAAGGATGAAGAAACAGCGGTCATCCTGCGGGACTCCGTCTGGGTGGTTGTCTCCCATACGGCGCCAAGACGCGTCTGGTTTCAGGAAAAACTAAGAAATCAGTTATAGCCTGCGCTTCCCGCCTCCCGCCTCCCGCCTCCCGCCTCCCGCCCTACTGTTTGTAAATCGTCCCGTCCTTCATCACCAGCTGCACCGCACGAATCGCCGAGATGTCCCTCGTCGGGTCGCCCTTCACCGCGATGAGATCGGCCAGATAACCCGCCTTCACCTGGCCGAGCTGATCGGCCATGCGCAGCATCTTGGCGTCGACCGACGTCGCCGAGCGGAGCGCGGCCACGGGCGTCATCCCGTAGGCCACCAGCATCTCGAGCTCCCTCGCGTTGTCGCCATGAGTGAATACGCCGACGTCGCTGCCGTTGCAGATCGTCACGCCCGCGTCGAGGGCAGCCCTGAAGCTCTTCTTCTTGGCGACGATTGACGGCGGATCAGGGTCGACGCCCTTCCGCCAGCCGCCGTACTGCAAGACCGCATCGCCGGCGGCGAGCGTCGGAACAAAGCAGATGCCATGATCGGCCATCATCTTGAAGACCTCCGGCGTGCCGGTGTCGCCGTGCTCGATCGTCCCGACGCCAGCGAGAATTCCGCGGCGCATGCCTTCGGGCGAGGTCGCGTGCACTGTTACTGCCCGTCCCGAGGTGTTCGCGATGTCGACGGCTTCCTTGAGCTCGTCGAGCGTGAACGTCGGCTCGGTCTCGCCGTTCGGCCCCCAGCGGTAATCGGCGTAGATCTTCACCCAATCCGCGCCGTGCTTGATCTGATCGCGCTCCACCTGCGCCAGCTGCTCGAGCCCGCTCGCTTCCTGACCACCCTGCGGAATGTCGTTCGCGTACTCGGGAGTGAAGCCAGCGGGTCCATAAGCGCCGGTGGCAACGATTGCCCGGGTGGTGACGAACATTCGGGGACCAGGGATGATCCCCTGATTCACCGCCTGCTTGAGTCCGACGTCTGCATAGCCAGCCCCCTCAGTCCCCAAGTCGCGCAGCGTCGTGAACCCCGCCATCAGCGTCGCTTTCAAGTGATTGACAGCACGCGCGGTGCGCAGCGCCAGCGACTCGTGGAGCACCTGGTCGTTCCATGAACTTTCGTTGTATGGGTGGAGCAGCACGTGCGAATGCGCATCGATGAGTCCCGGCAACAGTGTGGTGCCCGGGAGATCGATCGTCGTCGCGCCGGCGGGCACGCTGATCTGACCGCGGGGTCCGGCGGCGACGATCTTGTTGCCGGTGACGAGCACCGCCCACCCGGAATGCGGTGCGGATTCCACGCCGTCCCACACGCGGTCGGGAGCGAGCAGGGTGCTGGTTGCTGGAGCGGCGGCCTGCCGGGCGGGGCCTTGTGCGGGAGCTGCGCACGGGATGGCCGCAGCGGCGGCTCCGACCAGCAATAAGAGAGAACTGGCACGCATAACAGGCTCGTTGTAAGTGATGAAACGCTGAGATCGCTGGGACCTTCCGATAATCACGATCGGGTGACGCCGTCGCTAGTCCCCGCGTTGCGCTGACGCACGTCGTTCGTCGCAGCGCTAGTGGCATACCGAGCAATGTGCGTGGATACGAGTGGATCAGGCGGAAAACCGAGCAGCGAGTGCCACGCCGGCCGGGACCGGTTCCGCTCGTCCATCCCGCGATTGCATAATTCCTGTTGGTCGGGCTACCAGCGATCGGGATTCTCGTCGTGCTACGCCTGGGCGCCACCCACCTTGACGACGACCTTGCCTTTGGCACGTCCGGTTTCGACATAAGCCATAGCCTCTTTGGTCGAGTCGAATGGAAAGACCCGATCCACAACTGGGCGGATGATCCCGGAATCGATGAGAGAACTGATCTTTCGGAGTTGCTCTCCGCTTGCTCGCATCAATAGAAATGAATAGCGGACGTGCCGGCGTCTCGACTTTCTTCTGATTCGATAGCTCAGAAGGCGCATTGCCAGGCGCAGGATCCAGGACGCGCCAATCTCGTTTGCAAAATCGGGATCAGGTGGACCGGAAATCGAGATCAGTGTTCCGCCAGGTTTCAGTACTCGCAGAGATTTGTCCAGTGTCTCTCCACCGAGACTGTTCAGAACCACATCGTAATCCTTGAGGATTGTCTCGAAATCGTCCCTCCGGTAATCGATCGCGATATCTGCCCCAAGGCGCTTGACCAGGTCGAGACCTGTTGCGCTCGCTGTCGTCGCTACGATCGCGCCAAGATGCTTAGCCAGTTGAATTGCGAAAGTTCCTACACCACCGGAGCCCGCGTGAATGAGAACTCTTTGCCCTTTCTTCAGATGTGCTCTTTCGATGAGCGCCTGCCAGGCGGTTAAGCCGACGAGCGGAATGGAAGCCGCCTCTTCCATGGTGAGTGCCTTCGGCTTATGCGCCACGTCATCTTCTGCGATGGCGATGAATTCCGCGAAAGTGCCGATCCGACCTTTTCTTGGCCGCGCAAAGACCTCGTCGCCTGGCTTGAACCGCTGCACTCGAGATCCGACACTGACCACGACCCCAGCCGCTTCATTCCCTAAAATGAGCGGCAAGCGATAGGGCAGGATTAGCTTGAACTCGCCGTTTCTGATTTTGGAATCCAGAGGGTTCACACCAGCGGCGTGGATCTGGACCAAAACGTCGTTCTCCCCCATCTCCGGCTCCGGCGTTTCGCCAGCCCGCATACGATCGGGGCCGCCATAACGATCGACGATGAATGCCTTCACTGACGCTTCCCTGTGGAAGGACCTTTCTCAAACGGGCCTAGGGCTCGGTGAATGGAATTCCGGGCTTCACGTCGGTGTTGTGGTAGGTGACGATTTTCCAGACGCGACCTTCCTTGGCGACGATCTGTAACAGCCTGGTCCGTATGCGGCCTTTCGCATCGCGACTGACGCCAGTAGGTGCCTGCGCCATGCCAGAGACTGTCGTAACGGTTTGCACGACGGCCACATCCGGTCGAACGAATTCGAGTGAGACCACACGCTGATTGAGGGTGGTATTCTTGAAAATCCCGTCGAAGATCACCTGGTGCTGCTTCAGAAAGCCATCGTACCCAGTGAAAAACTGGCCGCGGATGTTGGTGAATGTCCCCTTGGTCGCAAAATCCTTCGAGTAGCCGACTGCATCACCCTTGTTCCAGGTGGTTATCTCATCCTGGACGATCTTGCGAATAGCCGCTTGATCGGACGGTGTCTGGGCCGCGGAGTGACCGGCAATGGTGAGGGCGACGAAAGCGAACAACGATCTCATACGGGCCTCCGATCGGATTGTTGGCTGGTGGCGGCGACTCTCCCCGACACTGGTTACTAAATGCCAAGAAGCTGCTTCACCACGCGATCTGCTTCGCCGATAGAGTTGCTATGATCCGATGCTGCCGCAAGATCCGTATTCGCAAACGCAATCTGACCGTCGCGTCTTCATTGTCGCCTCGTCGGTATCAGCAGTAATTCACTATTCAAGAAAACGCTAAAGCCACCGGCGGACGCGTGCCGTGTATGCGCCGTAGTACGCCCCAAAAGCGTCGCTCAGGTACGTCTCCTCACGCGAGATAACCGTGCGGACGAGTACAAAGAGCACGATCGGCAGCACGATGATTGGCCACGCCGAGTCGAGCAATGCCGCTCCGCCAAGGTAGGCGACTGTTAGTCCCGTATACATCGGATTACGAGTGAAACGATACGGACCGTGGGTGACGAGCTGACTCGCACTCTGGTCCGGACGAATGGCGGTTTTCGCACGACGGAATGTCGCCATCCCCCACGCCGCGAGGATGACACCGAGCGCAAGCAAAATCCAACCGAGAGGTTCGACTGCGGAACCTCCGAAACGAGAAAGCGGCAGTCGGTACAAATAACGATTGAGCATCCAGCCAACGAGAATGCCAATGATGAAAAGGAAAGGCGGCGGGAAGCGTACTCCAGCGTTCGAAAGCGGTGCTGGGGCTGTCATGCGATTTTGGTCCTCAACGAAGGTGGCGAAGTCGAGATCACCGTGAAAAACGCCGGGACGATAACTAAGGGCGAGAGCTAGCTTCTGTCGAGAGCTTCCCGCACCGCCTCTGCGAACGACACCGGCGTGAAGGGTTTCCGCAACACGCTCACCCGCGGCCCGAGTACACCATCGACGATACCATGGCTGGAGACGTAAAGCACCCGTCCGTCGCGATGCAAACTCGTCAACTCGCCCGGCAACCCGCCGCCCGCGTACGGCAAAGCGTCGGTTACGACCAGCTCAAGGGCTGTCTTGCGGTGCGCCACAAGACCCATAGCAGTATCGAAGTCGGGAGCAGCAAGAACCGAGTAGCCGTAACGGCGCAGCAC
>Ga0207646_10004609_pt1 | contig 14900 bp, 12 predicted proteins | sample KBSK5502metaG_FD_184343 | JGI IMG/M metagenome (GOLD analysis project Ga0207646, IMG submission 184343) | Corn, switchgrass and miscanthus rhizosphere microbial communities from Kellogg Biological Station, Michigan, USA - KBS K5-50-2 metaG... | ecosystem: Host-associated > Plants > Roots >... | reverse complement strand
CGCCGAGCTTGCCGGTCAAGAGGCCGGAGAGCCAGATCCAGTACTGCTCGGCGATCCCGCGGTCGAGATGCAGCTTCCGTTCGAGCGCGTGCAGCCTGGCAGGATTCGCCGACCGGCCAAGCACGGCGAAGGCGGCGTTGCCGGGCAGCACCTGCGTAGCCAGGAACACAACGACCGACACGACGAGCAGGGTGATGACGGCCGCAGCCAGCCGGCGCAGGACCAGACTGACGATCGGATGCGTATCAGCGCTCGGAGGATGCGGCCTGGCGCGAGCCGCGGCTACCACGACGGCCGGCCCACGCGGCGAAGGGTCGGCCGGAACGCGCCGCGGCCTGGCGTCACCTCGGACATCCCTTCCTGCGCGTGACGTTATCCGGTGAGATTAGCGCGCATTGTCTGGTACTTCCAGACTTCGCGTGCCGCGCGGCATGCCGTCAGGCGGGCAGGTACGCCCCGTTCGGCTCAGCACCGGTGAGCTCGTCATCCGCCACGATCAGCCGGCCCCGGAGCAGCACCGCCAGGATGCGGCCTCGCAGCGCCTGGCGCCCGTACACGCTGTCGCCTGTGCCGTCGCCCAGCCCGTCCACGGGCAGCACGGTCTCGCCCGCGGGGTCGAAGATCACGACGTCCGCGTCAGATCCCGGAAGCAGCGCGCCCTTGCGCGGAAAGTGCCCGAACGCTCTCGCCGGGTTCTCCGACGCCATCCGCGCTACCTGCGTGATCGTCAGCCCGCGAGCCTTCGCCGCGGACAGCAGCAGCGGCAGCCGGGGCCCTATCCCGGCGAGACCGTAGCGGTAGCTGTGGCCCGCGGCAGCCAGACGCCCGGCGGTCATGGTCTTGACCTGGCAGTGATCTGATCCGACCGCGCCGATCGTCTCGTCAGCCAGCCCAGCCCAGAGCGCCTCGACGTGCCGCCTGGTGCGCAGCGGCGGACAGACCAGGTACCTCTCGCCGTCGGGCCGCTCGTAGCAGCCCTGGTCGAGCAGCAGGTGATGCGTGCAGACCTCAGCGTGCACCGCAAGCCGCCCGGCCGCGCGCGCCAGCCGTACCTGCTGGAGGGCTCCGGCCGTCGACAGGTGCACGAGGTAGCAGGTCGCCCCGGTCAGCGCCGCCGCGGCGAGGGCCCGCCCGACGGCGTCCTCTTCTGCCGCGGGCGGCCTGCTGTCCGCGAAGATCCTCGGCCCTGACCGCGGTCCGCTCGCAGCCCGTTCCTCGAGAGCCTCGATCAGGGAGGCGTTCTCGCAGTGGACCGCGACGACCAGGCCTGCCGGGCTCGCCATGGCCATCAGCTCACGAAGCCGGCGCTGCGAGCACATGATCCCGAGCTCCGGGTAGGCAAGGAAAAGCTTGATCGCGGCTGCGCCCGCGCGCCCGACTGCGGCCAGATCGGAGGCCGTGACGTGGTCGGGGTCGTAGATCGCCGCGTGCAGCCCGACGTCGATGGCGATGCCGGCGCTGGCCAGTTCCTCGCGGCCGCGCAGCACGCAGTCCAGGTCGCCTTCGCCGGCCTTCGGGCTGGTGAAGGACAGCGCGGTCGTGGTGCCGCCCCGGGCAGCCGCCGCCGTGGCGGGGCGCGGCGCCGCCATCAGGTGCGTGTGCGGATCCACGCCCCCCGGCAGCACGTAGCAGCCGGTCGCGTCGAAGGTGCCGCCCGCGCCGGCCTGGCCGTCTCCGATCGCGTCGATCTTGCCGTCACTGATCAGCAGATCCGACCGGACCGTCCCGCCCGGAGTCACCACCAACCCGCCGACGACCGCCGAGATGTTCACAGGACGGCCCTGGCAGCGCGCAGCCCGGCGGCGGGCGGCCGGACGTCGCGAACCTGGCCGCCCCTGACAACTAGCCGCGGCACGAGAAGCCGCTCGATCACCTCGATGTCGCCCGCCGCGTCCGGCAGCGCCCAGTGCCCGGTGCGCAGCTCGAAGACGGATAGGTCAGCATCCCGTCCCGGCCGCAGGGCTCCGATGCTGGCGGCCCTGCCGATCGCACGGGCCGGCGTCGAGGTGGCTGCCCGGATCAGGTCGTCGAGCCCCATGCCCACGTGCAGCAGCTTGGACAGGGTGGTCGCCAGATCGAACACCGGGCCCGCGGCGTTGTGCGCGTGCAGGTCGCTGGAGATGGTGTCGGGCGGGAAGCCCTGGACAATAGCGGGCCGGGCCACCCGGTAGGCGAAGCTGCCGACGCCGTGGCCCACGTCGAACAGCACGCCGCGCTCGCGGGCACGGATCGCTTCAGGCAGCACCCGTCCGCCTGGCTCCAGGATGCCGCCGTCGCTGCCGTGGAAGCAGTGCGTCACGACGTCGCCCCGGCGGAGCCGGGGCAGCAGCCACGCAAGGCCCGGCCGCATGTCGATGACGTGCACCATGAGTGGCAGGCCGAGCTCGTTCGCTGCCTCGCGCGCGAGCCGCAGCGCTGGCTGCGGATCGCCGCCGGCCATCTGATAGCCGAGCCGGACCTTGATCCCCATCACCAGGTCGGGGTTCTCGCGAGCCCTGGCCACGGCCTGCTCCGGCGACGCCCACCGGATGTCTTCAAGCTCGCCGACCAGACTGGTGATCATTCCCTGGACCGCGATGTTGAGGAAGGCAAGAATCCTGGTCTCGGACTGTTCGATGACGTAGCGGCGGAGCCCGGGGAACGTAGACGCGCCCGCCGAGCCGGCGTCGATGGCCGTGGTCACGCCGCGGCCGAGGCAGTGCTCGTCCGGCTCGATCCCGTAGTGCGAGACGCCAGGGTACAGATGGGTGTGCAGGTCAACAAGGCCGGGCGTGACCAGCATCCCGGTGACGTCGACCGTCCGGCGCGGTGCAAGCCCGGGGGGGCGACCCTCCGGAATCCCACGCGGTTCGGGGCAGGCGGAGGCACGCTGCCGGTCCGCCGCCTCGCGGATTCCCGTGAGCAGGCCGCCGTCGATGCTCACGGTCGCCAGAGAGTCCAGGGTGCTGCCCGGGTCGAATACGCGGCCTCCGACGAGCTCCAGGCCGTCGGCGGCCGGGCTGCGCACGCCGGTCACGCCAGGCCGGCGGCCTGCAGCCGCCCGAGCGTCCTGGTGAACGCCCGGGCGGTCAGTTCCGCCTCGCGCTCACCGTGCGCCGCGGACAGGAAGCCGGATCCGTGGAACAGGTGCACTCCCTCGCTGAGCATGGAGCAGTGCAGCGCAGCCGATATCGCCGCGGGCGGGACGCTGCTCTTCAGTGTGCTGTCGTCGAGCAGTGCCGGCGGGCGTTCCTGCCCGAACAGCAGGTGGAACGTCGAGCTCTCGCCGTAGGCACGGCCGGGAACGCCGCGCTGCCTGAAAGCCGCCGTCAGTTCGTCGCGCAAGGCCGCAGCCATCCGGTCGGCGCCGGCCTGCAGTTCGCCGGAGGCGGCGAGGGCGAGGGTGGCGATGCCCGCCGCCGCGGAAAGCGGGTGGGCGTTGTGGGTGCCAGGATGCGCCACCCGGCGCGGTCCAGCGTCCGGCCCGGCCAGCAGGTCCATCAGGCCGACGCGGCCGCAGACGGCCCCGCCCGGCATGCCGCCGGCCAGTATCTTGCCCAGGACGGTCAGATCCGGATGCACTGCGCAGGCCTGCTGGACGCCGCCCGGCGCCCAGCGGAAGCCCGAGACCACCTCGTCGAAGACGAGCAGGGTCCCCGATTCACCGGCCAGCCGCCTGGCTGACGCCAGGAACCCGTCCGGGAGCGGGACCGTCCCCCACGCCGCCCCCGACGGCTCGAGAATCAGCGCGGCCACGTCGCGGGCACGGAGGGTCGCGGCCAGGGTCACCTCGTCGGCCGGGATGACAGCCACCGTGCCGGTGATCCCGGCAGGCAGCCCGGCCGTGTCGGGCTGGTCGAACGGGGGGTTGGACCCCTGGGCCATCTGATCGTGCCAGCCATGGAAGTGACCACGCAGCTTCACGATCTTGTCCCGGCCCGTGGCGGCCCTCGCGACCCGCAGCGCGAGCAGCGACGCCTCGGTCCCGCTGGACGTGAAGCGCACCCGCTCGGCGGACGGGACCAGCTTGATCACCAGCTCAGCCCAGTCGCTTTCCAGCTCGTGGCAGGCACCTGGATGGAAGGACCTGCCTGCCTGCACCCTGACGGCCGCGACCACCTCGGGATGAGAATGTCCGAGCAGCAGCGAGCCGTGGCCCATGACGTAGCAGACGATCTCATGGCCGTCGAGATCCCACTTGCGCGCGCCCTCGGCTCTGGCGACCGCCAGCGGAAACGGCCCGGCGAGGCGCACGTCGTGGGTGACTCCGCCGGGCAGCAGCTTCCTGGCCGCGGCGTGGAGCGCCGCCGACCGCGGATTCTCCGCAGCCCACCGGGTGACGGCGCTCGCGGTGTCACTGAATCGGCGCGCCTCGGCCACGTGCGGCTCCTCCGCTCGCGCGCGACCGCGATGGTGCGCAATGACCGGAACAATGGCAGCCTACGTCCTTATGCTGACTTCGCATCGTCCAGCGGCCGGAGCCGGAGGCTGCCCATGAGAGCCGTGACGTTCGCCGGGACCGGCGGCAATGACGTCGTGCGCCTGGCTGAGCGCCCCGATCCCGTTCCCGCGTCGCACGAGGTCGTCGTCGCGGCCAGGTATGCCGGCGTGAACTGGGCCGACCTGGCGCAGCGGCAGGGCAGCTACCCGGCGCCGCCCGGCTCGCCGCAGGACATCCCAGGGATGGAGGTCGCGGGCACGGTGGTCGCGGCCGGGAGCGGGGTGCGCGCCTGGCAGATCGGTGACCGGGTGTTCGGACTCGTGGGCGGCGGCGGTCTCGCCGACCGAGTGGCAGTTCACGAGCGCCACGTGACCGCGATCCCTGACGGCCTGGCGGACGACTCAGCGGCCGCCGTGCCTGAGGCCTACATCACCGCCCACGATGCCGTGTTCAGTCAGGGCGGGTTGCGGCTCGGTGAGGTCCTGCTCGTGAGCGGGGCGAATGGCGCCGTCGGCTCCGCCGGCGTCCGGCTGGGGCTCGCCGCGGGAGCGAGGGTGGTGGCCAGCGTCAGGTCCGCCGCGTCCGCTCGGGTGCTCGCCGACGAGGGAGCGATGGTCGTCACGGCCGACCAGGCGGCTGAGCGGCTCCTGGCGCTCGGCGGCGCTGACGTTGTCCTCGAGCTTGTCGGCGCGCCGCACCTGGACCTGGATATGGAGGTGCTGGCCGCGAAAGGACGGATCGTCGTCGTCGGCACCGGCGCGGGCGCGGACGCCGCAATTTCCCTGCGTGCTCTCATGGGCAAGCGCGCGACCCTGCGCGGCACCATGCTTCGCGCCCGCCCGCTTGAGGAGAAGGCGGCGGCGGTCCAGGCGTTCTCCCGCTCGGTGGTGCCGCTGCTGGCCGCCGGCCGGGCGCTCCCGACGATCGACCGCGTGTTTCCCGCCGATCAGGCGACCGCAGCGTTTGATCATCTGGCGCAGCCGGGCAAGACCGGCAAGGTCCTGCTGGAGTTCGCGTGAACGGCGGACAGGTCATGCGCGCGGGGATCATCGGGGCCGGCTGGATCGGGCGGCGGCACGCCGGAACGCTGGCCGGGCGGGAGGACGTCGTGGTGGCGGCGGTCTGCGACGTCGACGCCGGCCGCGCGGCGCGGGTCGCGAGCGCCAGCGGCGCGGACGTGTTCTCCGACTGGCGCGACATGCTCGAGGCTGCCCGCATTGACGCCCTGTGGGTGTGCACGCCGCCGCGCGCGCACGCTGGTCCCGCGGTCGAGGCGCTTGAGCGCGGCCTGCCGGTCTACCTGGAGAAGCCGATCGCGCGTTCGCCGGACGACGCGGCGCGGATCGTGGCCGCCGCGGCGCGCGGCGAGGCGGTCTGCGCGGTCGGCTACCAATGGCGGGCCGTGGACGTCCTCGGCGACCTGCTGGGCGCGCTCGCCGGGCGCACCGTCGGATGCCTGGTCGGGCAGAGCGTCGGCGGGACCGAGTCCCGTCCCTGGTTTCTCAGCCGCGCGGAGGGCGGCGGAAACCTTCTCGAACGGGGCAGCCACCACATCGACCTCGCCCGCCGGCTGGCGGGAGAGGTCGTTGCCGTGCAGGCGGCCGAGTCCGCGATCCGGCTCGCATCCCGCCCGGCTGGTCCAGGTACGGACGACATCAGCGACGCCGTCACCATCGTGCTGCACTTCGAGAGCGGCGGTCTCGGCACCCTCGTCGTGGCCTGGACAAGCCATGACCTGCCTGGCAGGTACTGGGTTGAGGTGACGGCGGCGGACGCTTCCCTCCGCCTGGACCTGGACCCGGACTTCCGGCTCACGGGCGTGGCCGGCGGATCGCGGGTGGTAGCGGCGGCACGCGGCAAGCCATTCGAAGGCTCGGTCGACCGCTTCCTTGAGGCGGCGAAGGCGGGTGACCCGAGTCGAGTCTTCTGCACGCCAGGCGACGCGACGCGCACGCTGGCCGTCGCCGTCGCCGCCGAGGAGGCGCTGCGCATCGGTGCGACCGTGCCGGTTCGTGCCTGAAGCGCGACGATATCTGACCAGGTCTGGGACAATTCCCGGATGCCAGGCTGTGCCATCGTCACCGGATCCTCATCAGGAATCGGGCGCGCGATCGCTCGCCGGCTGGCCGCCGACGGCTTTCCCGTCGTGCTGGCCGACATCCGCAGGGACCCGCTGGCCGGCGGTGAGCCGACCGACGTCATGATCAGCCGCCAGGGCGGCCGATGCGAGTTCGTGCTCACCGACGTGTCGTCCGCCGAGGCGTGCGAGAACCTGGTGCGACGATCGGCCGCCAAGCACGAGCGGCTTGACGTGCTCGTCAACAACGCCGTCCTGGCCGGCGTGCACTCCAAGCCGCTGATCGAGACGCTCGAGGCCGACTGGGACGTGATGATGGCCGTCAACCTGCGCGGTCCTTTCCTGCTCTGCCGAGCCGCGGTCCGCGTGATGCTGGTGCAGGAGCCGCGAGGCGAGGTGCGCGGCCGCATCGTCAACATCACGTCGCAGCACGGCATGGTCGGCGTGCCCGGCCACTTCACTTACGCGGTCGGCAAGGGCGGCCTGGTGCAGATGACCAGGCAGATCGCCGTCGAGCACGGGCCGGACGGCATCATGTGCAATGCGGTGGCGCCCGGCAAGATCCGCACCGGGGCCCCGGGCGACCTGGCCGCGGACCCGGCATCCCTGGCCTACGTCCGGTCGCGCACTCCGTTCGCGCGCCTCGGCGAACCGGACGACGTCGCGGCCGCGGTGTCCTTTCTCGCCTCCGGCCAGGCCAGCTATGTCAGCGGCGTCAACTTGCTAGTCGACGGCGGGTGGATGGCGTATTGACCCTGGGCATGTCCCGTGCGGTGCGACACCGGCCGGAAGGCGGTGCGTTATGCCGCGTAATCAGAGCGCCGGACCACGCCGGTGACGGCTTCGCCGCGCAGGTACCGGCGGGCGTTCTCCGCGGCGAGGCGGGCGGCGGACGGCATGGTGCCGGCCACGATGCTGGAATTGTGCGGGGAGCCCAGCACGTTGGGCAGGTCGAGGAAGGGGTAGTCGGTCCTGAATGGCGCGTCCCCGGCCGGCTCGTTCCACCAGGTGTCGATCCCGGCGCTGAATTCCGGCTGCGTGCGCAGATGCTCGTACAGTGAGCCCTGGTCGATGACCGGGCCCCTGGCCACGTTCACCACGATGGCGCCCGGCTTCATCAGGGCGAGTTCCCGTGCCCCGATCAGCCCGCGGGTGGCCTGCGTCAGCGGCAGCGAGATGACGAGCACGTCGGCGGCCGCGAGCACGCTGTCGAGGTCCGCCAGGGTGCCGATGAACTCGGCAGGCTCGGTGGTCTGGCCGCTTCGGTTCACGGCGTAGATGCGCGCCCCGAACGCCATCAGCAGACGCGCGGTGGCGATGCCGATCCCGCCGAATCCCAGAATGCCGCAGATCGCGCCGTTCAGGGTCAGCGACGGCGTCCACTTGTCGAACGTCCCGGCGAGCAGGGCAGCGTGCCGTTGCGGCAGGCGCCTGGCCAGGCTGAGCGTCATCGCAACTGCGTGTTCCGAAACTGCGCCGGCGTAAGCGCCGGCGTTGCTGGCCACTATCAGCCGCTCCGGTAGCGACGAGAAGTCGACAGCGTCGACACCGGCGGAAAGCAGCTGGACAAATCTCATCCGCTCGGAGTCCCGCAGCGCGCCTGCCGGGACTTCGGCGGACAGATTCCAGGCGACCATGGCGTCCGCCCTCGCGATCACCTGTGCCCGTTGCGCATCGTCAAGCTCGTAGGTGTAAACGACCTCGGCATCATCGGCCAGGACGTCGCCGTTGATCCTCGCGAATTCCCTGTCCGCCGGGTAGCTCACCGCCACCAGCCGCTCGGCTGCCATTGGCCACCTTTCCCTGATCGACGTCACGCCAGCAGGCGTAGCGTGGGCCACGTTCGGGACGAGCCTGGAGGATCGCGTGCCTGATCTGCTTGAGATGCTGGCGCATGGCCCGATCGTGTGCGCCGAAGGTTACCTTTTCGAATGCGAACGACGGGGCTACCTCCAGGCCGGCGCATTCGTTCCCGAGGTCGTGCTTGATCACCCGGAGGTGGTCGAGGAGCTGCACCGTGAGTTCGTGCACGCCGGCTCGGACGTGGTCGAGGCGTTCACGTACTACGGCCACAGGGAGAAGCTGCGGGTGATCGGGAAGGAGGACATCCTCGAGCCGCTCAACCGCCAGGCCCTGTCGGTCGCCGCGACGGTGGCACGCGAGACGGACACGCTGCTGGCAGGCAACCTGTGCAACACGAACGTCTACGAGCCGGGAGCGTCCGCCGAGCGGGCTGTCCGGTCCGCGTTCACCGAGCAGGTGAGCTGGGCCGCCGAGGCTGGCGTGGACTTCATCATCGCCGAGACCTTCAGCTGGACGGCCGAGGCCCTGCTGGCCCTGGAGGCCATCCGCGCGGCCGGCCTTCCCGCCGTCGTGACCTTCGCCGTTCACCGCGACGGCAGCATGCGCGGCGGCACCAGCCCGGATGACGCGTGCCGCCAGGCCGAGCAGGCGGGGGCGGACGTGGTCGGCCTCAACTGCATCCGCGGCCCGGCGACCATGCTCCCGCTGCTCGCTCCGGTGCGGGAGGCCGTGTCCTGTGCCGTGGCGGCCCTGCCTGTGCCGTACCGGACCACCGAGGCGCAGCCGTCGATGCAGGCGCTGCGCGACCAGGGCCGCGGCGGAGCGCAGGCCTTCCCGACCGGGCTCGACCCGTTCACCTGCACCCGCGACGAGCTGGGCGAATTCGCGACGGCCGCGCTCGAGCTCGGCGTGCGGTATCTCGGCATCTGCTGCGGCGCGGGCCCGCACCACGTGCGCGCAATCGCCGAGGCGGCAGGCAAGACGCCGCCAGCGTCCCGTTACTCACCGGACATGTCGAAGCATTCGTTTCTCGGCTCGGCTGTCGGCATCGCCCAGAGCTACCGGGAGTATGCCGCCGGCATTTAGGGATCGGGCCCGTTGCCCCGCGAGGCTGGCGTCAGGGATCCTAGATCCGTCGGGTGACCTGAGAGGGGATGGCGGCGTTGGGCGCACCTGCACATGCTTCGTACGTCGTGATCGGTGCTGGCATGCACGGCCTGTCCACCGCCTGGCACCTGGCCAGGGAGCTCGAGGCGCGCGGCGCGGGCAGCGGCAGGGACATCGTGATCCTCGACAAGTCCGGCGTGGGAGCCGGAGCGTCAGGGATCGCCTGCGGCACGATCCGCAACAACTACTTCCAGCCGGCCATGCGCGAGCTGATGGCCCACAACGTGTCGGTGTGGGAGTCGGACCCCGAAGCGTTCTCGTACCATCCCGTCGGTTTCCTGCAAACGGCACCCGAGGCCATGCATGCCGATGTCGTGCAGATCTACCAGGAGCAGAAGGCGATCGGATATAACTCCGTCCTGGTCGAGGGCGAGGAGGCCTGCCGGGCGTACATGCTCCGCATGTTCCCTGACTGGCAGGCGCCAGGCGCCACGACGGTGCTGCATGAAAAGCAGGGCGGATACGCCAACAACAAGCGCTCGCTCGCGGGCCTTGAGGCCAAGGCCACGGCCGCCGGCGTGCGGATCCAGGCGGGCACGACGGTAACCGGCCTGCGGCTGGCAGGCGGGCGCGTGACGGCGGTCGAGACCGACCGCGGAAACCTCGCGTGCGATCAGGTCATCGTCGCCGCGGGCCCGTGGGTCCGCGACTTCTGGGCGATGCTCGACCTGCCCGACCGCGTCGACGTTGCCGATGCCACCGGAACTGTGTATCCAGGCTGCCCGATGTGGACCTACTGGGCCCTGCAGGAGGGCACGCTCGAAGTCGACCCGGGCGCATTCACCACGAGCAGCGGCGACTTCCCTCCCGTCGTGCACGTGGACTCGGACGCTCCGCTGTACGACGACATCGACGGCGAGCTCATCACCGACCAGATGTGGGGCATCTACTTCAAGCCCGACTTCGACTTCGGCGGAGTCCAGGGCGGCGCCGCCCCTTACATCGTCAATCGGCCGGCCAGCGAGGTGGCCGTTGATCCGTACGGCCCGGCCAGCCCCGAGTTCGTCGTCGGCGAGGACTTCGCCCGGATGTGGACCTCCGGGCTGGCCCATAGCCTGAAGCGGTTCTCAGGGCAGCGGCACCTGTACCGCACGGAGCCGTCCGGCGGAATCGGCGCGTTCACGCCGGACAGCTTCCCCGTCTTCGACACCTTCTGCGAGAACGCGTACGTGATCGCCGACTCGAACCACGGCTACAAGATGATCGGCGTAGGAGCGCTGGTAGCCAAGGAACTGCTGGGCGAGAAGCAGGCACTGCTCGAGCCGTTCCGGTTCTCCCGGTACAGCACGGGCAAGCTGCACCCAGTCAGCAACTCGCCGTTCCCGTGGAGCTGAGCACGCAGCCGTCGGGCGCGCACCGAGCTTGTCACGGCTGAAAGCGGAACACCCGTCGTGGTGGCCAGGGAAGGATCGGGGTCATGGGCCGGCCAGGTCCAAGGCCCGCTCGAGGGTCCTGACGATGCGCGGGATCGCGCCTGCCGCCTCGCCAGACCGGCCGTGCCGGCCGATGGCATCGGCCATCGTCAGGCCGACCGAGCCCGCGCAGATCGCGAACTCCCGCCGGTCGAGCCCGGCGGCGTACGCCCACAACCTGGCGGCGGCGGACTCGGTGAGGTTCCCGTGCTCAGCGGCGACAAGCAGCGTCTCCGCCAGGTCGTACGCGCGAGGGCCCGGGCCGAGCCCTTCGACGTCGACGAGCCAGAGCCGGCCGGGGGTGGCGATGGTATTGGCGAGGTTGAAGTTCCCGTGGACCAGATCATCGTTCGATAGCGGCCGTGGCTGGCAGGCGGCGGCGATGGCGTCGACCGCTGCCGCGATCCGCGGGCCGCCGGGAATGCCGGACCTCGCCCGGTGACGCATGCCTTCCCAGTCGTCGAACACAACTCCCCATGCCCACTCGCCCCAGCCGCCGCCGGCGCCCGCGCACAAGCCCGCCTGCACGTTGAGGATCCCGATCATCTGGTCAGCGACGGCTTGGTCCAGCCGTGGCGGCGTGCCGCCGTCGATGAAGTCCTGCAGGACCCAGGCCTCCCCCGTCGGCGCGCGGCCGCAGGCCAGCCAGCCGGGAGCGGGCCAGCCGCTGGCGCGCGCCGACGTCACCAGATCGCGCGCGGCGAGCAGTCGCTCAGGATCGCTCGCCCGCCATTTCAGCACCGCCCTCGACCCATCGGGCCGGGCCACCAGGTACGCGCCCTCGTTCCAGCCGCCGGCAAGCCGGCGCACGAGCCTCCAGCCGGCGCCAGCCTCCGCGTTGACCGTGCCGACCATCACGGCGGCGTCCACCCCGCCATTGTCGCCGAAAGCCGGCCCGTCTGCCGGAGCTCTCTGGTCCGGCGCGTGCTCCTGAGGTAGCGTTCCTGCTGGCGCGTGTGAGGGCGCCGCCGGGTCCGCGGGCAGGACTGAGTCCACTTCGCCGCAGTACTTCAGGAGTCACCGAAGCGATCTCCTTGAGGCCTGGCGCGCGGACCGCGGGCCCAAAGAGGAGACGTGATGGCGACCCTTCCTCCGAATCCAAATCTCGACCACCTGCGTCACCAGACCAAAGATCTGCTGCGAGCCGCCCGGCGCGGCGACGAACGATCGATCGAGGCCATCCGGCGGGTATCAGACCGGCTGACCCTCGCCGCAGCGCAGCTAGCCGTGGCCCGGGACTACGGGTACCCGAGCTGGCGCGCGCTCAAGGCAGAGGTGCAGGACCGCGCCGCGGACCTCGCCGACAAGGCCGCGGCCTTCGTGCAGGCGAGCGTCGGGGACTGGACCGACCGCGCCGCCCGCTTGCTTGCCGAGACCCCTGAGCTCGCCGGTTACAACCTGGCGACCGCGCTCGTGCTCGGGGACGTCGACCGGGTGCGCGCGGCGATCGAGCGCGACCCGGCCGTGGCGACCAGCGCGGACGCGGCGACCGGATGGACGCCGCTGCACGCCGTGAGCGCCTCGCGCTGGCATTCCCTCGACCCACACCGGGCGGACAGCCTCGTGGCCGTGGCGCGCCTGCTGCTCGCGGCAGGCGCCGATCCCAACCGCCCGATCGGCCCGGGCGGCCGGTCGGCGGGTTCCTCGCCGCTACGCTGCGCGGCGGGCGGGGCCAGCACCGGGGTGGGCAATGACGCGCTCATGGCCCTGCTGCTCGAACGCGGCGCTCGGATCGAGGACGACGACCTGTACCTGGCCGCCTTCAGCCGCGACCGTCGCTGCCTGCGCCTGCTCCTCGATCGCGCGGACGTGGCGTCGATCGCCGGGAAGGCGCTGTCGGCTCCGATCAGCACCAAGGACACCGAGGGCGTGCGGCTGCTGCTCGAGGCCGGCGCGGATCCGCGCCGCTTCGCGGAGGACGAAGGGCGGCCGATGTCGGCCGTCTACTATGCGGTGAACGCCGCCTGTCCGGTCGAGATCGTCGACCTGCTCGTCGCCCACGGTGCCGACCCTGGCGCGCCGGGACCCGACGGCCGGTCGCCCGGAGGGCTCGCGGCGGTGCGCGGGCGCGCCGACCTGTTCGAGTATCTCGCCCGGCATGGCGGGACTGACGGCGCCACGACGGACGCCGAGCGGTTCATCGCCGCCTGCATGCGCGCGGACCGCGCCGAGGTCGAACGCCGCCTGGCGGCCGACCCCGGGCTGCCAGGCCGTCTCGACGACGCCGAGCGTGCAGCGCTCGTCGACGCCGCCGAGGCGGGCAACGCGGCCGCGGTCACGCTCATGCTTGACCTTGGCTTCCCGATCGCGCAGCGGCGCGACGACGGCGCGACCGCCTTGCATGCCGCCGCTTACGCTGGCAGCACCGCGGTGGTCGCGCTCCTGCTTGCCCGCGGCGCGGACCTCGAGGCGCTGGACGGGACCTGGGAGTCCACAGCGCTGGATTGGGCGGTCGTCGGCAGCGGGTTCCGGCCGACGACCAGCCCGGGCGCCGAATGGGTCGCGACCGCGCGCACGTTGCTCGACGCCGGCGCCTCGGCGGCGGCGATCACCCTGTCGCCCGATGACCCCAAGCCGCCGAGCCCCGAGGTCGCGCGGCTGCTCAGCTCCTACGGCGTCGTCGGGGGGTAAGCAGAACGGACAGCGTCGGCTGGTTACCTCTCGCACGGCGGTTTTGGCCGTGCGAGGAGGACGTCTGCGTTAAAAGGATCGCAAGATGGCCGGTGCCTCACTGCGCCGCGCGCAGATCCTGCGCGGTGAGGACGGAGGCGCCGGATGCGGCGCGATTGAGGAACTCAACGGCGCGGCCGAACACCTCGCCCACCCCGTGTCCCGCCAGCCGGGCCTGGTAGGCCTGGTAGCGGCTCCGTTCCCACGCCTGCCCCCGCGGCGACAGCCCGGTGAGCGCCGGCTCGGGCAGTGACCTCCACTGCCAGCTCGTGATCGGGCCATCGGCCGTATTCGATCCGCCCGCGCTGGGATCGAGGAAGTCCACGTGATCGACGTAATGACCCATCCGGTTCCTGACGAACCGCAGACCGGACAGCGTGTCTTCGATCAGCCGCCGGCCCGCCGGGGTCGCGCCCGCGAGCACGCGGTCGTACGGTTCTGGATGGTGGCGCACGAGCGTCGCGTCGACGATCGTGACCCACCAGACGGCCTCGCCGATGACCGCGAAACCGCGCGGCAGATCGGCGGCGCAGATCGTGGGCAGCCGGTCGGCAGTCCCGTTCATCGCGACGATGGACCACTGAAGCGCGCTCGCACCGCCGTCAGGACTGGCCGAGTGCTCCCTGTTCCACGCGTCGCGGCAGTCAGCCGAGCAGAACCTGGCATGCTCACGCCGCGGCGTGAACCGAACGCCGCACTGCTCGCAGTCCCTGTGGTCAGCCACCACCGTCATGTTACGCGGAGCAGTCACCTGCTTGCCGGCCGCGGCAACGCTCAGCGGCAGCTCTCGCGCGGATGGGCTACGGCCGGGCGGCGGAGTAAAGATCGCATGGGTCCCGATGCGCCAGCATGCCGGTCTCGGCGCTATGCGCTGCACGCCGGGCGTTCGAGATCAGGTCAGGCCGGACCATAGGTATCGCGCGCCGATCGCGATCACGAGCACGCCGACGAGGTGGCGGATCAATGCGTCGGGCAGCCGCGATTGCAGCCGTGCGCCGGTGTATCCGCCGGCCAGGCCGCCAAGGCCGAGCGCGACGCCCGTCGACCAATCCGGCGCGATGGCGCCGTGCTGATGGACCGACAGGATCGCGAATGTGCCGACGCCGGCCAGCGAGGTGACGAACGTCGAGGCCAGGGCGGCGGGCGCGACCTCGGCCGGCCGCCGGCCGCCGCCAATCAGGATCGGTGCCAGGATCGAGCCGCCGCCGATGCCGTAGATCCCGCCGACGCAGCCGACGGCCGCCGCCACCAGAACGAGGGCGAGGTCAGGGATCGCGCGGCCGCGCCCGGCGGCCCCGGCGGCCCCGGCAGACCCGCCGCGCCCGGCGGCCCCGGCAGACCCGCCGGGGCC
>Ga0207646_10004608_pt1 | contig 14903 bp, 11 predicted proteins | sample KBSK5502metaG_FD_184343 | JGI IMG/M metagenome (GOLD analysis project Ga0207646, IMG submission 184343) | Corn, switchgrass and miscanthus rhizosphere microbial communities from Kellogg Biological Station, Michigan, USA - KBS K5-50-2 metaG... | ecosystem: Host-associated > Plants > Roots >... | reverse complement strand
CGGCTTCGGCGGAGGCGGTTTCGGTGGAGGCGGCTTCGGCGGAGGCGGTTTCGGCGTAGCTGGTTTCTGGCAGTCCTGCCGGGCCCTGTTCGGGTGATCCGCCGCGCGGCATCGCGACTGTCGTCCGCTCCGCTGGGGTCTCCGGCCACCTGCCGCCCGCCAGGCCATTGTCACCCCACGTCAGGCCCGTTGTCCCCGGATGGCGCGTGGGCAGGTGTCGCGCCACGGTTGCCTCGTCCGCGACGGATGCGGCAACAGGCCATGCTCCAGGCTCCTGGGCCGCGGCGTCCTCGGCAACGGCGGCTGGTACGGCGGCCGGGTCAGCGACATCAGGAGGCTGGGAGGCAGCAACGCGGGTGTCGAGATCGATCACACCTGCCTGGCTGCTCGTCGCTGAGGCCGTCGCGGCGAGCGTCATGGCAGCATCTGAGGCGGCTCCAGGCAGCTGCGGCACGGGCCTGCCGCCCAATTCGCGGATACCAGCGATCGCCAAGTTATCCTCAGGCTCAGGGACGTCGATGACCAGCTCGGTGGGGATCAGGACGACAGCTGTCACGCCGCCATAGGCCGAGCTGCGGAGCGTCACCTTGACGTCGTGACGCTTGCCGAGCTGGCCCGCAATGAACAGTCCGAGCTGGTCACTGCCCGACAAGTCGAACAGGGGCGGATCAGAAAGCGTGGCGTTGATCTCCGTCAGCTGGCGCTCGCTCATGCCCAGGCCGCGGTCCTCGATCTCGACGACGATGCCGCGGCCGACCCGGTCGCCATCTACCCGCACCGGGGTATTCGCCGGCGAGAAGGTAGCGGCATTCTCCAGCAGTTCTGCCAGCAGGTGGATGATGTCGGCCACGGCGTGCCCGGCAAGCGCGGCGCCGGTGCGCGAGGTCACCCTGATCCTGGTGTAGTCCTCGACCTCGGCCGCGGCAGCCCGCATGACGTCGACGATCGGAACCGGCTCGCGCCAGGTGCGGCCTGACGAGCCCCCGGCTACGATAAGCAGGCCCTCGGCATGCCGCCGCATGCGGGTGGTCATGTGGTCGACGCGGAACAAGTCGGCGAGTTCCTCCGGGTCGTGGACCCGTCGTTCCATTGAGTCGAGCAGTTGCAGTTGCCTGGTAAGCAACGACTGGTTCCGCCTGGCCAGGCTGCGGAAGACGTCGTTGACGCCCTGCCGGATCTTGATCTCGTCAACGGCGGCGGCGATCGCGGTCCTCGCCGCGGTGTTGAACGCTTCGCCTACCTGACCGATCTCATCGCCGCCCGGCTCCAGCCGCGGAACCTCAGCGCCTACGTTGACTTCCTCGCCTGATCTGAGCCGGCTGATCGCGGCTGGCAGCTGCTCGATTGAGAACCTGACGGCGGACTGCCGCAGGTCATTCAGCTGCCGGATCAGGCCGCGGCCGAGGATGATGCCGACCGCGACCGCCGCCAGGATCGCGAGCAGCCCGATGCCGGCGATCAGGAGCAGGTTCCTGACCAGGTGTTTCGCCTGATTCGCGGCGTCGGTTGCCAGCGCGGCCGTGCTCTTCTGCAAGGCGGAGCGGAATCCTTGCCGGTACGCGGAAGCGGTCGAGGCCCACGCCTGCGGGGAGATCTGGGCAGCTCCAGACGGCCCGCTATTGGCCTTGGCCTCCAGGCTCGTCAGGTCGCTCACGGCGGCCTGCGGGATGAGGGCCGTGAAGTTGTCTCGCAGCACGGGGTCCAGGTCGGGGAGGGTCTGGGACCACAGTTCCTGGCGCAACACAGCTAGCTGATTGACGAGCATCAGGTCTTCAGGCGGGAACGACTTGGCGGTAAGGTCGGCACTGAGCAAATCGCTCTCCTCACCCAGGGCCTGAGATGCCTTGGCCATGGTGAGCAGGTCGGTCGCCTGCAGGCCGAGGGGCCCGGTCAGAACCGGCAGGATCGCCTGGTTAAGTACGTTGTCACCCTCCTCCAACACGGTGCTGTAGGCACCGGCGGCATCGATTTTGCTGAGCCCAAGGCTCGCTACCGATGTGCGCAAATCAGCCATTTTCTTGAGGTGGGCCTGCCAAGAAAGGAATGCCCGCCGTTCCTTCCGCGCCGGACCGCTGTTCAGCGCGATCTGGACGGCTTCGCCGAAGCGCCTGAGAGCCGCGTCGGTCTTGTTCTCCTGCCCGAGCAGCAGCTTCAGATCACCGTGTCCTGGCCTGGCCAGATAGCGGAGGGCGAAGCCGCGCTCATTGGCCAGCTGCCGCTGCACATCGTCGACTGGCAAGGCGACCCGCTGCCTGATCGCAGCCTCCTGCCTGAGCGTAAGAACCTTGCTCACGGTGAGATTGAGAACCTCGGCGTACAGGCCAAGCAGGCCTAGCACGGGCACTAGCACAAGCACGATGATTCGCAGGCGGATGGACCGGCGACGCAGCATGGCTATGGTCCTCAGGGTCGTGTCGGCATGGCAGGCCGACGTGTTGCCCGGAGCTGAGCAGAGATATGTGATCTTACTCGGCTATTAGCAGCGTTACAGCAGCATCAGCCATGCCTGAGCCCTGCTTTCGGAATCCATTCCGCATGGCCCTTTACATACCGTGTTTGAGCCTGTGCAGACGGTTAAGGGGCTCCGGTCACCCTCCGCCGTCATGATGCGAGACGCCCGGTTGTGGGTAGGCCTGCCTGCACGGCAGCACGGCGGCTGGATGAATTGACCGCGCCGCGGCGTGGCTACGATTGTGGACGCTGGCTCGGATTCAGAGGCTGGCATGCCGCTGTCCGTGGTCCTGAGATTCCGTGATCGCCGAGAGTCCGGAGGTGCGAAAGGTCCGGTATTCGCTTGGTTCAGCCTTCCCTGAGGATGGGACGTAGATGACATCACCCCGCGGCTCACGGGGCGTAGGACGGCCCGCTGGCGGCGATGACGTGACGGCCGCGCCGTCCGCGGACGTGGGCCCGGCCGAAGCTGTGACCGCAGCTCCGGTGCCCGGTAGCGGCGCGCCAGGTGAGACCGGAGCCAACGGCTCGCGGGCTGGGGCGGTGTCGGCTAGCGGCTCACCCGCCAAGACCGCAGGGATCCCCGTGTCGGCGGGGCTTGACCAGCCGCGGCCATACCAGGCCGGGCCGCTGTGGGCCCGGTGGGTGCCGCCCGCAGTCGCGCTCATCGTGTGCTTGCTGGGCATCACCACGCCCTCCTACTGGCGGGACGAGGCCGCGACGCTCGCCGCTATCAAGCGCCCGCTCGGCGACCTGATCGCGATGCTCGGGAATGTCGACGCCGTGCACGCCGCCTACTACCTGATGATGTGGCCGATAGAGCACCTACTCGGCTCAGGGGAACTGGTGCTCAGGCTGCCGTCGGCGGTCGCCATCGCCGTGGGAGCGGCGGCCGTGGCCGCCACCGCGCGGCGCCTGATCTCGCCATGGGCCGGGCTGTCAGCCGGGCTGCTGTACACCCTGCTGCCGGTCACGAGCCGGTTCGGCCAGGAAGCGCGGTCGTACGCCATGGTAATGGCGGTCGCCGCGATCTCGAGCTACCTGCTCGTCCGAGTCCTCGGAGCCGAGCCAGCACGACAGCGGCGCTGGCTGGCTTGGTACGGGGCGAGCATCGGGGCGCTCGGAATCGTGAATATCTTCGGCCTGCTGCTGATCCCCGCTCATGTCGTCACGATGGCCCTGTACGGCCGGCGCGAGATCCCGGATCCCGCGGTCAGGCGGCTGGTCATCGGCTGGATAGCCGCCGTCGCCGCAGGGCTGGTTGTTGCCAGCCCGCTGCTGGTATTCGGCTGGCTCCAGCGCGGTCAGATCGCCTGGCTGTCGGTCAACACATCATCGTCCGGGCTCAACACCCTGTACTCGCTGAGCGGATCGTACCTGGTCACGACCATCGTGATCGCGGTGATAGTGGTGGCGCTTATGCTCGGCACCAAGTCCGGCGCGGAGAAACGTCGCGCCGAGTGGCCGAGGCAGGTCGTCGAGCTCAGCCTGCCGTGGCTCATCGTGCCGCCACTCGTGCTGCTCGTGGCATCGACGGTGCAGCCGGTCTATACCTCGCGGTACATCCTGATGTGCATACCTGCTCTTGCGCTCATCGGTGGGGCGGCCGTGGCCTCCTACCGTCGGGTCGCCGCGGCGATTGCCCTCGTCGCCATCCTGATCGCCGGGTGGACGATGCAGGTCGGTCAGCGAACGGAGGCCGGGCACTACGACGACATCCTGGCACTTGATCAGATCGTGCGTGCTCATGCCCGTCCCGGCGATGTCGTCCTCTACACCAACCCCAATTCTGAAAGCTTCGGCGCGGCTTACTCCTTCGGCCTCGGCAAGCTGCCGAACGTCGCGTTGAAGCAGGGTCCGATACCGTCTCGCACGCTGGCGGGAACGATTGCGCCGATCGGCCAGATCAGATCGAGGCTCCGGCACGCACAACGGGTGTGGGTGGTCGAGATCAACCATCTGGAGTGGGAACCGCAGCTGCTCGGGCTGAACGGCCTGCCGCTGTCCGCCACACCGATCCTGGAGGGTCAGGGTCTGCGCTTGCAGTTCAGCACCTACTGGCACAAGCGCGGCGATTACCTGATCCTGTTCACCCGCTACTGAACGGTCCCGCGCCGCGCGCCCCCGGATGCCAACGCCCCGGATGCCAACGCCCCCGGATGCCGCGCGCCCCCCGGATGCCGCGCCTGCAGTCACTGCTAACCGCCAGGCCAGGGGCAAGCTCGCGGGCTAGTCAGGGTCGGGCTGAGCCGCTGATCTGGTCGAGCAGAGCCCGCACCTCTGCCTCCGGATACCTGCGGTGACCGCCCAGTGTCCGGACTGAGGTGAGCTTCCCGTCCTTGGCCCATCGGGTCACCGTCTTTGGATCCACCCGGAACATGGCGGCGACCTCTGCGGGGGTCAGCAGCCTGGTGAACTCGGGTGCCTGTCGACTAGTGCTCATATTGACGATTCCTCCCCACGATCGCCCACGGAGTAGGCAACATCCAACGAACGATCATAATCGTGGTTATTAAAGCATAAACAGGGCAAGATGAGAAGAGGTTATGACCAACGTGTCGTTTTGAAGTACCTGAAGAGATGACACGTCCGGTTGTTAGGCGGGGCTCATCGCAGCCGCTGGTACGCTGCTCGGACCTCCCATGGTCTCATCGTGCCCATCGCCCGGGCGGGCCAGGGACTCGCGGCCCCGGGCTTTGTGACCGGGAGGCAGCGCGAGCTCGCACCAGACGACCTTGCCGGTGCCGGTGCGCCTGGTTCCCCAGCGCTGGGCGACCTGGCTGACAACCTGAAGCCCGCGGCCGCGCTCGTCATCATCGGCAGCCTGCCGGAGCCTGGGCAGCGCCGCGGAGTCATCAAGTATCTCGCAGAAGAGCGCGCCCTCCAGGACGAGGCGCAGGCTGATCTTGCTCTGCGCGTACCGAACGGCATTGGTAACCAGCTCGGAAACGACCAGCTCGGCCGCCGGAATGAGTTCGGCCAGGCCCCATTGGCGCAACGGCCGCCTGATCAGCGATCGGCCCCGCCGAGCCGCCGTCAGCTTCGGTGCGAGATTCCACCCGACGTGCCGGTCCGAGGCGATCCTGCGCAGCCTTGCCATCAGGATCGCGATGTCATCGCGCTGATGGTCGTCATAGACGCCGGCCAGGGTCAGCCTGCACAGGTCGTCGAGCGGCTCGGTGGGCGAGTCCGGTCCGAAGAGCTTCTGCAGCCCGGCCAGGCCCTGATCGATGTCCTCGGTGCGCCTCTCGACCAGGCCGTCTGTATACATCACCAGCAGGCTGCCGTCCTCAATCTGCAGAGTCCTGCTGCTGATCGGGCTGGCGCCGATGCCGAGCGGAGGCGCGGGCGAGACGTCGAGGAACTCGCTGCTCCCGTCCGGGCGGACGAGCAGCGGCGGCAGATGGCCGGCCGAGGCCACCTCGCAGGTGCCGTCGACGGTGTCGAAGATGGCGTAGACGCAGGTAGCGAAGTGCGGCTCGAACTCCCCGAGCTCGTGCATCAGGTCGTCCAGGCGCTGCAGGGTCTCCGCGGGCGGCAGCTCGAGCATGGTCAGCGTCTTGATCGCGGTGCGGAGCCTGCCCATCGTCACCGCCGCACGCACGCCGTGACCGGCCACGTCACCGACGACCAGGGCCACCCGCCCGCCAGGCAGCGCTATCGATTCGTACCAGTCGCCGCCCACCTCGATCAGCTTGCTGCCTGGCAGGTAGCGATGGCGGACTTCCACCGACTTGGGATGCGACAATCCGGTGGGAAGCATGCTGCGCTGCAGGGTGAGCGCGGTCGCGCGTTCCCTGCTGTACCGGCGCGCGCTGTCCATGAACAGGGCTGCCCGGCGGGCGAACTCCATCCCGATCTCGGTGTCGTAGGCGTCGAAGCGATGGAACCCGATCCGCCTGACGCAGACGAAGAACCCAAGCAGCGCCTCGCCGGCCAGCAGCGGGAGTAGCAGCATGGATGTGCCGGCGACCAGCCTGGATACGGGGGTACGGACCCACGCCTGAGCCAGCTTGGCCGCGCCGTCCTCGGTCATGATCACGCAGACTGGCTTGCGGGTCTCGATGCACCGCGTGTACGGCGTGTCCGGCGGGTAGCGCAAGATTTCGCCGACGGGGAACGCTGCCTCCCAGCCCGGATCACCGTCGTCGTGCGCGACAGCGAGCCGGCGGAACAACTGCATTCCGTCGCGCGCCAGGTCGGGATGCTCGCCGTCGCCCATCACGCTCTCGAGCATCAGCAGGCCGGCCGCGTTGCAGAAGTGCGGCACCAGGATGTTCACAAGCTCCGGGGCCATCTGCTCGATGTCTAGCGCTCCGCCGATTCGCCGGACGGCTCCGTCCAGAAGCGCGTTCCGCATGAGCGCGGGGTCGACGAACCGTTCGGCAGCCGGCGGCGGGATGCGCATGACGACCTGGGCGAGAAGCTCCGGATCGTTCGACCTGATCGGCTCCACGGTCACGACGGCATCCACCACGGACCTGTTCGCCGTGCGGATGGCGAGGACGGTGGTGCTATCCCGGTCGGCCATGCTCGCCTCGATCAGGCCGCTCAGGGCCCCGGCCGGATCGCCAGGTCCCGAGATGAGTTCCCCCAGATCGGTGTCGAGCAGCGATCCTGGCTTATCGGCCAGGATGTCGCCAGCCCCGCGATCGTGCTGGCGAATCCTGCCCTTGCGGTCGATGCCCAGGGTAAGCGTCTGCGCCGAGGTGCTGGACAGGACGGCAGACGTCTCGGCTGCCATTGCCGACGCCACCTCGTCCGGTCTCCCTCGCTCTGCGCGCGGTCCGGTCTCCCCAGCAGCGCGCGCTGTAGGGACAAGTATGAATCATCGCGAGCCGAAATGAGCGCGAAAGCCTGATCGGCCGGGCGTGCTGGGCAGGGAGCGGGCTAAGCGTCCTTCGATGGCTCGCCATGGCCGGCGTTGCCGCGCCCCAGCCCCCAGTACGCCTTCGGTGAGATCTGCTCTTGGCGCAGCCCGCGGGCGGTCAAGGTCTCCCGCAGTCTCAGCACGGCGGATGCCTCCCCGAACAGGTACGCGTGCCCGTCACCTGGCGGCAGCTCAATCTCGTCAGCCTCGGCTGTGAGCAGGGCCGGATCGCCCGCGGGCCTGCTCAGCCGGTGCAGCCAGCTGAGCCGGGTTCGCGCTGGAGCGAGCAGTTCCTGCTCATCGTCAGGCCCCGGTACCTCGATGACCAGCGTCGCGTCCGAATCGCCAGGAAGTGACTCCGTCATCGCGAGAATGGCGGGCATCGCGGACTCATCACCCATGAACAGGTGCCAATCGGCCTCAGGCGATGTGGTGATCTTGCCGCGCGGGCCGATCCCCTCGATTGTGTTGCCTGGCCGCGCCGCCCGCACCCAGCGCTCCCCGGGCCCGTCACCATGCCGGACTATGTTGAGCGTGAGCGTCAGAGTGGCTCGGTCGAGCGAGCGGATCGTGTAGCGCCGCCGCACCGGTCGGCGTCCGTCCGCGGCCACCAGGAGCATGACGTCCTGGCCCGGCTGATAGCGGAATCCGGCCAGCTCGGGCGCGGTCAGCAGGATCCGCTGCATGCTCGGCGAGATCAGCTCGGTTTCGGCGACCTCGAAGGACAGCCGTCTGGCCGTTGCGAGCGGGCCAGTAAGCTCGGCGAACGGGTCCTCGAGCTGCATGCGAACCGATTGCGGCAATGCGTCGCTCACGCGTGCGGGATCTCCTTGGTGCTTGATGTGCGTTCTGAGCAGGGTCGGCTCAGGCCTTGGCTCCACAGTAGGCGCAGGCTCGCCAGCCCGCTGCACGGCAGTCCGCCGTGCGTCCCGTTAGGCAAATGGAATGTCCGCGGGTTGGCGCGCTTTGCGCGCCCGGCTGAGGCTAGCCGGTGAGAACCATCCACCTCCGGCCGTCGATGAGCTCCCGCACTGCGTCGAGGTGCCCGGCGTGACACGCCGTCTCGGTGATCACGTGCAGCATGATCTCGCGCAGGTCATTGAGGCGGAAGCTGCCGAAGAGATCCTCTGGCCACCAGGCAGGAGCAGTGTCGAGGTCGGTAGCCGAGATGATCGCATCGGCCAGCTCGATCTCCCTACGGTACACATTGAGCACGGTCTCGGCTGCCACGTCCGGGCCGACCTGCCAGGCGTCCGCGGGGTCGTCTTCGGTTTCCGTTGGCTCGCCCGCCATGACGGCACGGAACCAGAAGCGTTCGACGTCCAGGGCGAGATGGTGGACCAGACCCAGGCACGTCCACGCGGAAGGAAGAACGGACCGCCGAAGTTGCTCCTCAGTCAGTCCCTCAAGGATCCCGAGCACATGCCGGCGCTGATCGGTCAGTGACTCAAGCAGCGCGTTGCTCTCGGTGTTCGTCGTGGACTGCGACATGATCCCTCCACTATTCGGGTGCTGCTCAGGTTAGCGACCGTGCCGGACGGGCCGTCGGGCCCGCGCCCGGTCGGCGGGTCGCCGCTAGCATTGCCGGGTGAGCTGGCCTGACTCTTTAGCTGCGCGGTACGAGGAATGGTCCGAGCGCATGACGGCCGATATCGGCTTCTACGTCGAGCTCGCTCGCAACGCCGACGGGCCCGTGGTAGAGCTCGCTGTGGGAAATGGCCGCGTAGCTATTCCGGTCGCCCAGGCGACGGGCCGGTCAGTCATGGGCATCGACACCTCGGCCGCCATGCTCGAGCAAGCCCGCGCCGCGCAGCCGAGGCCGGTGTCGAACTCGAATTGCACGAGTGCGACAGCGCGACCTCGCAATTGATCAGCCGGCGGCACTGATCTACTGTCCATTCCGGGCGCTGCTGCACTTGCCGACCTGGGCCGACCGCCGTCGTACGTTCGAGCGCGTCGCTGCGTCGCTGCGGCCGGGCGGCCTGTTCGCCTGGAACGCGTTCGCCTGCGACCATCAGTTCGCGGTGAGACTCGACGGGCAGCGACAGTCCGAGCCTGTCCCGCACCTGATCCGATACGCGGTCGGCGACAACCGGATCGACATCATTCTCGGGGACGGCGCCACGAGCTCGCTGTGGTGGGCCACGAAGAATGAATGGCTCGGGTTGCTCGACGTCGCCGGGCTGTCGCTTGAGGCACTCTACGGCGGCTTCGGCGGCGAGCCGCTCGACGACGACAGCAGGGAGTACGTCTTCATCGCCCGCCGCTGAACCTGGGTTCGAGGGAGGCCCACACTTCCAGCCGTATGCCCTCGCGGGGAACTACGGTCACCTGGCATCACTCGTGCCGGGTCGCCGACCGGCGGTCATGAGGCGGTGCGCGCCAGCGTGTTGTTCAGGCCTAGCCAGGTGTGCTCGGTGTCTGCGGTGCGGCGGTGCCCGGTGCGGAACATTTTCACGAAAGCCGAGATGTCATCGAGCGTCCAGCGGATCCGGTACAGAGCCAGCGCGGCCGGGTCCACCGGCCGCCCGGTTACCTGTGCGTAGCGGCAGGTTTCCTGGCCGCTGTCGCTGACGATCATCCATAGGTCGCGCTCAGGCGGGGCGAGGCCGACGGTGTCCCAGTCGATCATCATCACGCCGTTGCGCGTCCTGATCAGGTTGGCATTGTGCGGTTCACCGTGAGTGACAACAGGCTCCAGCGCTGACACACGCTCGGCGAGCTCGTCGAAGCTGGCCAGCAGGTGCCGGATGTGCCGCGCCTTCCTGGTGATCAGAGCCCGGGCTAGTTCAGAGAAAGGCCCGCCACGCCAGGGCTGTTCTAGCTCACGCAGTGCCGTCTCCAGAACGCCGCGCCGCGGGACCGCGATCTGGCATCGGGATGCCTGGGCCGCTGCTGGCGTGGATCGATGCAGCGCTGCCAGCATCTCCACCAGGTGTTCCCGGTCGCCGGCAGACAGCTCTGCGCCGAAACGCCCGCTGGCCCCGTGCACGAACGGGAACACAGTGACGGAGTACTTCGATCCCAAGGGCAGGACCGTCTCGCCGTCAACCGCCCGAACCGGGGCAACCACGAACCAGAGCCCAGCGCGATGGCGCAGCGCAAAGGCCGTTTCCATCGCCGCCCGCAGGCCTCTGGACACCGCAGCCCGGGTGTCTCCGAGCCAGCATTTGTCATCCAGGTCATCGACCGTGGCGAACCATTGCCTGCCCCGGTCGTCGCGCACAACCCAGTGGTAGCTCCCGCCGCCCACCGGAGCGTATCGAGTGGCTACGACCCGGGTGTGCCAGCCATCAGCGAGAGCTTGCTTTAGCTCGCGCTCCCCGACGCCTGCCGGCCTGTCCCTCACGAGCGGTCACGCTAGACGGGCCGCATGCCTGGGAGCGATCTTTTTGCGAGCCCGACCTCACCCGGGCCAGCGTGATCGCGGCCGCTGCGGCTGGGATTTCTCGGTTCGAGTGGGCGAAGGGAATCGAACCCTCATGACCAGCTTGGAAGATCGGTGATGCCGCAGCAGATCTATCAGGCAGGACGTTGCCGCCGGTGTCTGCGCCCCCAGTGCGCTTGAGTGACCGCTGCTGCCTGCGAGTCTCCCTGGCGTATGGCGCATGTGTGGCGCGCGCACACGGCTCCAAAGGCCGTCGCTCCGGTCTGGCGAACTACCGCTGACCTGGCTAGATGTGGCCACCATGCGTGCTTGCCTATGCCCGGGCGCACCGCACCAGCCACGAAAAGCCCGCAGTGCTTGACACCTAGAACCGCGGAATGTCTAACCGGCCCCGTCGACCAGCCGTCTTTCTCCCAGCGGCTCGCCCAGCATGACGGACACAAAACGATGATGTGGCGGATAAGAGAGCCCGGGGGTGTCAGACGCACGTAGACCGTGACCGACACCTCATCGGCTGTCTCGGTGACCTGCACTCCTGCCGCCGACAGTTTGCCCGCCACGCTGACGACCAGTTTCCGCCCGCCGTGCTCGACGCGCTCCGGGCGTCATGGATGAGGCACGAGCCGCCGGGCCCGGATCTCCGAATCCGGCAGCATGGGAGGCGGCTCGGCGCACGGCGTCAACTTAGGCTCCAGCAGCACTTCTGCTACGACCCGGGTTCGACGACCCTGGTCACGACCCAGCGGTGCTTGCCGATTTTGCGGTCACGGATGAACCCGAGCTTTTCGTAGGTCGACAAAGCACCGTTGTAGAGGAAGCCGGCGGGCACCGAGCCGGCGTCCTCCGGGTATCCCTCGACGGTCCCCCCGCCCAGGCCCGCGATGAGATCGAGCGCACCGGCGAGCGCCGCGGTGGCCACGCCCTGACGCCGCTGACCCTTGCCGACGAAGCAGCACGCGATTCGCCAGTCTGGCGAGGCCGTCCGGGCTTTTTCGTACGCCGCGCGGCTCTTGATCCGGGGTAGCTCGTCTGGTGCGCCGAACTGGCACCAGCCCGCGCAGTCGTCCCCGTCGAAAACAAGCGCCGCATGGGCCGTTCCTGCCCGAACACGAGCGAGCTTCCGTTCGCGGTTGAGGGCGGGCGCGGTTCCCCTGCCGACCCCCTCGGGATGGAACCCAATACACCAGCAGCCGCCAAAGACGCCGTTGTTGCGCTCCACCAACGTGGCGAACGCGGCCCACGTCGACTCATCGAGAGCCTTCACGGTGTACGCCCGTTCGGCCATGAAGCCCAGCCTAACGCGGGCCACGGCACGAGCCTCTTCGTCCCGAAGCCACCATCGAGCCTGTCGGGTCAGGCCGGATGAGCGGCCTAGTTGCGACGGTCCGTTTGTCGACGTCCGCATGTGTCTATGGCTGGAGGTGGTGCTAGTTACTCATTTGGTTACTCACGTAGTCACGCTGCGACCGCTTGCTTTCGCACGATTAGTCGGGCGCGTTGCCGTGTTGTTCGGCCCGCTCGGCATCGGCCGGTTCGTTACCTTCATGTGCAAGCGACTCAGGCTGGGTGTCAGTGGTAAGCGCAGTTACGCCTTGCTGGCCGCCGACCGTGAAAGTCGGCTACGCCCGCCGCGAGCATGTGACCTGCGGTTTCGTAGGTGGAGCGGGCGAAGGGAATCGAACGCTCATGACCAGCTTGGAAGGTCGGTAGCCCTTGATGGCCATGAGCAGGGCTGACGTATGCGCTGGTTGGAGGGGTGCGGCCCAGTGAGTTACCGTCATTGACCATGGATGGGCGCGTCCCACGACCATTCGCTATGCATGTGGCTGTCTGGCGGGAGCATCAATCCCGATTGTGCCCGGTGTTTGCGACCGGTATTGCGACCTACCGCAGTCGGCGTCCCCGAAGATCGGCGCAGCAGTTCGAGGAGGAGTTCCGTCACGCGTTGCGCGTGCTTGCGCGCAGCGGCCGGACGCTGGAAATCAACACCGAACGCCGCTCTGCCCGGAGATCGTCCGGAGTTGGCGCGACGAGGGCGGAACAGCAGTCACGTTCGGAAGCGACGCCCACGAACCAGACACACTCGCCAGCCAGTTCCGTGACGCTGCCGCCATGGCCCAAGCCTGCAGCTTCCGCCCCGGCCAAGGGCATGTGATCCCTGGCCCAGGGCCTAGGGGCAGCTTTATCCGCACATCAGCTGCGATCGGCTTTACGGCGATGATGCGGCATCACCGAGCACTCCCCATCAAGGCGCAATGGTGCCGTGGAATGAGCTCTGACCTGCGTAGCCACCATGGCTTACGGGTACTGGTTGCCTGCGGATTCGCAGCCAAAGGGGTGGTGAGGTGGCAGGAGGGTCCTCTCGTGAGCCTGCCAACGAGATCGCCCAGCGTCCCGGTGACGGTCGCCTCTAGCCGCATCGAGGCCGAGCTCCTCGTCGGCATGCTCCTCAGCAATGGCGTGTACGCAGTCGTCTCGGCCGACGACGCCGCCGGACTTGAGCCACAGCTTCAGATACATGGCGTGCGCATCCTTGTTGCACCATGCTGTGATTGAATCTGGTCTCTCCCAGGTCACCGACGCCCTCAACGACCAGTCACTGAGACGGACATTAAGCACCGTCTGGAATCCAGATCTCGAATGGCTCGCCAGGCACGTTTGACGGGGTGGCGGCCACTAGCCGGTAGTGCGCCGCGGACAGGGCCTGCACGACCGGCGCGTACATTGCAGGCAGCTCGGACGGGTCCATCTCGACGAGCCGGAAGGAATGGTTGCGGATCGCCGCGCGATACGCCGGAAGGCCCGTCAGCGCGCGCCCGTCGTCCATGTAGTTAAACACGAAGATCGTCGTGAGCGTCTTATCCGCGGTCTGCCGCATCAGGTAGTAGTGGACGACATCGCTCTCGGCGACCAGGCACGGACACCCGGTGCGCTCGAACAGCGGGGCGAGGTCGCTGATCATCCGCGACGAGTCCGGCCACGCCCTGAACCCGGCACCGCTGAGGCCGACCCCGATCACAGCAAACAAGATCACCAGCGCCACACTGAGCCCGTTCCAGCGGGTGTCCCGCCCGACAGCGAAGTAGCGAGCTATGGCCACTAGCCCGTAGCCCGCCACGATGCAGGCAAACCACGCCCCATATACCACGTTCTTGAAGAGACTGAAGTCGGTACGAATCCAGGCCTGGTCCGCGGGGGCAAGGACCGCCGCCGCTACGAGCACGCAGGCCAGCGCAGTCAGCCGTGTCACCGACCTGCGGGTCAGGAACGCGGCGCCGATAGCGGCCACCAAGGTGACCCCGCCGATCCACTCCATGCCGGTGCCAAGGACCTTCAGCACCGGAGCCGTACTTGCGGGCCGCGAGAGCGTGGTGGACATGATCCCGAGCAGGTAACTGTGCCCGCCTGCAAGGAACAGGACGGGAACGATCAGCGCCGCGGTATAGGCCGTGAGCCGCACCCCGCGCCACAAGGCCTGCCTCCAGCTTCCGGCAGTGCCAAGCACGGCCAGCGCGATGACCACGGGGTTCCAAAGCAAACCTGCGTACTTCGCCGCGTCGGCCAGGGCTAGGGCGACTGCACAGCCCGCTAGCCAGGCCTCGCCTCGACGGCCGCCAGAACGGATCGCAAGCCACGACGCCAACGCGAGGAACACCATAGTCAGCGCGTCGAAAGTGGCGAAGGCGCCAAGGAACTGGACGGATCCGAGCGTCGCAAATGCCGCCGATCCGGCGACGGCCGATGTCCGCCCGAACAGCCGTCCGGTGACCGCGTACAGTAGCGCGGTTGCCGCGAGCATGAAGCTCAAGCTCATGAGGCGGGCTGCGGCGAGCCCGCCGAAGTTGTTGGCGGCCGCAGCGAGCGGCGGGTACACGACCGGGGCGCCGGAGAAGTAGGCAGGAAAGTCGGGGACGGACCCGCCATGCAGCCAGTGAGCCCACTCGAGCCGCCCGGCCCAGATGTACAGCGCCTCATCCTGGTAGGCGGTGTTCGACCACACAAGCCGCAGGGACAGAAGAGCCTGGACCAGCAAGATGCCTATTAGCGGCCATGGCCCTGCAGCCAGACTCGCCAGCGCGGTCCGGCCTTTGTCCTGCGACATGGCGGCGGACCCCAAGACCGCCGCACGGTCGGGCCCTCCTGCATTCGCGAGTGCTGCGCTCACAGAAGATTCACGGCCCTTTTTCGGCGCGC
>Ga0207646_10004605_pt1 | contig 14910 bp, 14 predicted proteins | sample KBSK5502metaG_FD_184343 | JGI IMG/M metagenome (GOLD analysis project Ga0207646, IMG submission 184343) | Corn, switchgrass and miscanthus rhizosphere microbial communities from Kellogg Biological Station, Michigan, USA - KBS K5-50-2 metaG... | ecosystem: Host-associated > Plants > Roots >... | reverse complement strand
CTTGCCAACTCCAGCCGACCCGACCACAATCGTCAACCGCTGATCAGCGCCCTCCGTCAGCCGGTCATGCAGCATAGACCTCGTGATGAGCGTAGGGGGCAGTGGGGGCGGCCGGAATTTCGTCATCGCGAACCGGGTACCCCGCGAGGATTCGTGTCCGTTGGCGAAGCTATGTGCCATAGATATGTGGTTTCCGGGCCCAGTCCGCCACTGCTCTGTCCTCTCCTCCTGCTGGTCCTCAGGCCGCTCCCGTGGCCGTCAAGCCTTCGTGCGCGTCTGACGATCGTGACCCGCGGACTCATCGCAACACCGTGGCGGAATGGGCACATCGTCCGCGACGGGCGATAGGGCGAAGCACCTGAGACTGCATCAGGCCGCACGGGGCCCGGCTGCCGGACCTGGGTCACCCCCATGAGGGCGATTACCAAGGCGCCGGTGCGCGACACGCTAGGGGGCACGGATGATCTGCGACTGAAGGACCGGGAGGTGGTGCCGCTAGTATGGGATCTCGATGTTCATCAGCTCGTCGAGCGTGATGCTGGCCGGGCGCCTGGCGACGGCGCGGCAGAAGTCGACGGTGTCCAGGGTCCAGCTCGGGCCGTTGGCACCGGCTTTCCAGGTCCCGCCGGCCGGCCCAGTCAGCGTCAGCTCGAAGTCCTTACCGTGCCGCTCGGCCCATTCAGCCACCACGTCGGCGACGATCACGCCGTCGTGGCCGGCGGTCAGCCGGGGCGTCGTGCCGGTGGCCGCGGCGATGTCCAGGCGGTGCATCCACGGGTCCCGGGTCAGGATCACGTCGATCAGGTAGCCGAACGTCCAGGGTTCCGGCACCCCGTTCACATCCTGTGGCTGCGGCATGGTGCGGCGGCGCACGAAGCCCGGGGTGCGGCGGCGGCCGGCCGCGGCCTTCGGCCCGCGCGCGGCGTAGCGCGCGGTGATCCGCCCGGGCGTCCAGTCCGCGCGCTCGTCCACCTGGAGTTGGGTGAGCGCGTCGATGTAGACGCCGCCAGCCTTGGCCGCCTTGCGCTGCTGGCGCATGTTCTCCCTGAGCGAGGCGGCCATCTCGGCCATGCCGAGCATGTGCGCCGCCATCTGGCGGACGTCCCAGGCTGGGCAGTCGGTCGGCCTGGCCCACTGGGCCGGGCTCAGGGACCGGAACATCTCGGCGCAGCGGTCGTACTCGGTGGCGGCCAGGCGCATGGCCACCGGCCGGGGCAGGGCGGATTCGCGTGGGTTCATCGTGGTGCCTTTTCCTTGGGCAGACCTAGATCGTCTGCGAACATGGACATCACCCGGGGGATCAGGCGGCGCCACCGCTGGCCGCCCGGGTCGTTGGCGAACTGCTGGTTGACCAGGCCGCCGATGAGCGCGGTGTAGACATCGGCGTCTTCGCCACTGGTGATGCCCATGCCGCGCAACTGGTCGAGCATGAGGTTGTAGACCTGCACGGCCGGCGCGTAGGCCTCCGGGCTGGGCTGGAAGTTCGGGACGACGTTGACGTCCATCAACTGGTGCCGCGGCAGGTCGGCGACCGCGAAATCGAAGTAGTGCTCAGCGATGGCGGTCAGCCGGGCGCGGGGCTCGGCGGGCAGGCTGCCGACCGCGTTCCTCGCGTCATCGAGGAAGGCCTGCCAGGCCTGCTCGAACATCGCATCGTAGATGGCCTGCTTGGAGGCGAAGTGCGAGTACAGCGAGGGCTGCTGCATGCCCACCCGGGTGGCGATGTCGCGCAGCGTCAGCCCGGCGATGCTGGTCTCGTGCGCGGCGTCCCAGGCCGCGTCGAGGATCTCCCGCCTGATTGCCTCATGGCGTTCGGTTCTCCTATTATGATTAGGTTTTACTATCACTGTTTGATCATGAGCCCGCGCTGACGCCGTGTCAAGGGTTCTGCCAGGGAAAATCAGGCCGCGAGGGCGGCGAGCAGCTGCGCGCGGGTGGGCTGAGATGGCGTGCCGCATCATCGCCAGCCTGGCGGCGTCGATCGCGGCCTGGTCCTGGGAGTAACTGCGTCACGAGGGCACGGTCTCGGCGGTGCGCCTGGCACAGTCGGTTGCGCCGGGCTACGACTAAATAACGTTTAGCCATATGTGCTCATGACGTGTATTACCATGATCGCGGGCATATAAAGTTTCGGTGCTGCCGTCACTTGTGTCCACGGGAGGGTACGTGCGCACCCACCGCTACCAGATCACCATTTCCGGTGGTCTGGGCGCAACTACCCGCGAGGCGTTCGCGGACTTCCGTATCGAACCCAACGGCGTCAATACCGCGCTCATCGGCGACCTGGACCAGGCGGCCCTATACGGCGCGCTCAACCGCATCCTGGCGCTTGGCCTCGAACTAGTGGCGTTGGCCCGACTGAACGATGAAGTCGGCTGAGGCGCGCGCCTTGCGGCAGGTCTGCCTCACGCCGACGGTGGAGCCTGCCTGACATCGACGAGTTCCAGACCCAGCGCGCGCACACGATCCAGCAGGGCGTGCAGGCCGTGCTGGTCGAATTCACCGGACAAGACCGTGATGGTCGGCTCTACCTGGACCATCATGTCAGCGAACACCTCACGCGCATCCGGGCCGAATGAGCCGATCACCCTGATCTGGTAGGTGTGCCTGGTCACCGAGGCCTCCTTGCGGGGATCGGGTCGCCATCCATCCATCGTTGCGGCGATCCGCCAGCCGAGGATCACCCGCCGACGGTGATGATTCCGGGCGCGCTGCCCTTTTTTTCACCGGGGCAAGCACGCCCAGCCTGCCGGTGCCTGTCACGACTCAGCCTGAGGTGCGCCATGGCCATGGATACCTTCATCGTGCTCGCCGCGAGCTACGACACGCTGGGGCGGCGGAAGCCGACTATCACGCGGTGCGCGACTCCTATCTCACGTCCGGCCTGCTGGACACCTACGACGCCATCACTCACCGCCTCCCTCGTCCGCGGGCGGATTCCCGGCGCGGAGCCTGCGTACTTCCAGGACCTGTATGCCGAACGTCTCGAGCCGCGCGAGCAGACCCTGCAGGGCTGCCTGATCTCGAAGCTGCCCATGTACAACGGTCTCTACCGGCTCCACCGAGGCGCTGAGACGGTCGAAATCAAGCAGAGCCTCGGGCGGGAGAACACCGGCTAGGCGGATCTCGTAGTAGGACGATGACACCACGGCCCCCAGCGGTCGGAATCAGAGTGGCTAGATTCCCACCGTCCTGCTTCACTACCACGACTGCCCCACTCACAGCGGATGAATTGCGGTCACCCTGACAAGGTGATGATTGTTCACCCTTTGTTCACTAAACCGGAGTCATGGCATAGCGGACGGGCTAGCCCGCGGCCGGGTCACCGTCTACCGCCGCGGGCCGCACCGGAGAGGGGACGGGGATGCCCAGTACCCATGTGCGCGGGGCCGCCCGCGGGCCAAGGCAGGCCGGCGGCGATCCGGTCCTGTTGTCCAAGATCACCATGCCGGGCATGCCGGACTGGGCGATTACACGGCCGCGCATCGACAAGCTCATGGACAAAGGTGCGCGAGGCGCGCTGACCTCGGTCACCGGACCGCCGGGAGCCGGCAAGACCATGGCCATCGCATCGTGGGCCGCAGCCAGAAGCGTTCCGTATGCGCCGGCCTGGATTACCCTCGACGACTACGACAACCGGCCCAGGGTTTTCTGGTCATACGTCGCGGCGGCCCTGCGGAAGGCTGGCATCGCCGTGCCGCGTATCCCGCCCGGGCCGGGCCGCGACGCCATCGATCACGCCTTTCTGCTGCGGCTCGCTTCGGTGCTGGCCGGACAGGATCCGCCCGTGGTGATGGTCCTCGACGACCTCCATCTGCTCACGCGTCCGGCCATCCTCGATGGGCTCGCCTACCTGCTGAGGAACGCCCGCCCGGGTCTGCACCTGGTGGTCGCGGCCAGGTCGGATCCGCTCCTGCCGCTGCAGCGGTACCGGCTCACCGGAGAGCTAGCCGAGATCAGGGCCGGCGACCTGGCCTTCAGCGTGGAGGAATCTGGCTCGCTGCTCGCGCATCACGGCATCCGGCTGCCTGCGGCAGCCCTGGAATGCCTCACCGACCGGACCGAAGGCTGGGCGGCGGGATTGCGGCTAGCCGCCCTGTCCATGCACGGGCGGTCCGATCCGGGGCGGTTCGTGACGGAACTGGACGTCGAGGACAATGGCATCACCGGTTTCCTGGTGGACGAGGTTCTCAGCAACCAGCCCGAATCGGTCCGCGACATGCTGCTCCGGACCAGCATCCTGGACTGCGTCAATGCGGAGCTCGCCGGTGTGCTGGCCGATGACCCGAAGGCGGGGAATGCGCTGCCGGCCCTGGCGCGGGCCAACGCGTTCGTCTTGCCGATCGGTGGTGGGTGGTATCGCTACCATTCGCTCTTCGGCGAGCTGCTACGTCTCAAGCTGCGCCTCGAGCACCGCGGGCAACTGCCCGACTTGTACCGGCGTGCGGCCCGGTGGTACCAGCGCCACGACGGCCTGAACGAGGCAGTACGCTACGCGGCCGAATCCGGTGACTGGCAGTTCGCCGCCGACATCGTGGTGGATGAGCTTGCTGTCGGGCGGCTCATCGAAGCCCGGGACAATCCGCTCGCCGATGCGTTCCTGACGATGCCGCGGGAACCGGGCTGGACGCATCCGCGGCCACTGCTCGTGCTGGCCGCGACCACCCTGTCCGGCTCCGCGGGCGAGACAAGCGTCACCTCGCTCGCTGCGGCGGAGGAAATGCTCGGGCGGCTTCCCGCCGGCGATGAGATCCCGGCCCGGCTGGCGGCGGCCCTGATCCGGCTGGCGCTTGGCCGCCGCACCGGGGATCTCCAGGCCGCCACCACCGCCGCCGCGCGGGCGGAGATCCTGTTCGGGCAGTTGCCTGAGAGCGTGCGCGCACGGCATCAAGAGCTTCGCGTTCAGATGCTCGCGGCCCGCGGCGCCCTCAAGCTCTGGGCAGGGAGTCTCGGCGCGGCGGCCGCCGCCTACGGAGCGGGTATTGCGGCCTCCACTCCTGCAGACGCGGACGAGCGGGCCGATTGCCTCGGGCACCTAGCTCTCCTCGAGGCCCTGCAAGGGCGACTGAGCCGGGCCGTGGAGCATTCCGCGGAAGCGGCCGAAGCGCTGCTGAGTTCCCGCGGTGATCGAGCCGGGCATATCACCGCGGCAGCCAGTGTCGCGCTGGCTGCCGTGCACCTGCAACGGGCCGACATGCAGGAGGCGCAGGCCCACCTGAAGCTGGCCGAGGCCGCCCTGCGAGTCTGGCCGGACAAACTGGTCAGCGCGGTAACCTGCATGGTCGCGGCGCAGCGCTACCTGGCCGAAGGCCGTGCCGCGGCCGCGACTGAGCTGATTCGCCAGGCCCGCCGGGGCTGGTCATCATCACCTCCCGGCTGGCTCGAGCTCGAGCTGACCATCCTCGAGTCGCAGGCATGCCTGGCTAGCGGCGACGTCCAGGCCGCCGTGGCGGCGGCGCGTCGCGCCGACCCGGAGTGCGTTTCCGACGCCGCCGCCGCGCTCGCCCACGCCTGGATGGCAGTCGGGGATCAGCAGGCCGCCCGGCGCGTTCTGGACGCCGTGGAGGAGACCTTCGGCGGGGACCCTCAGCTCAGGAGCGTGGCCGGGCTGCTGGCCGATGCCCGGCTCAGCTACCGAACCGGTAACGGCGCTCGTGGCCGACGGTCCCTGGAGCGCGCACTTCAGCTGGCCAGGCCAGAGCAGGTAAGGCTCCCGTTCGCCATGGAGCGCTCCTGGATAAGGCCGGTGCTGCGGCGGGACGCGGAACTGACCCGCGCCTACGGCGACCTGCTCGAGCCGGGCCCGGCTGCGTTCTCCCACGAGGGGCAGCAACCCGAGGGCGCCGCGGCGCCGCGGGTGGTCAAGAAGCTCAGCGAGCGCGAGCGGGAGGTGCTCATCCACTTGTCGGAACTGCTCAGCACAGCCCAGATAGCCGCCGAGATGTACCTCTCGGTGAACACGGTCAAGACCCACCTCAGAAGCATCTACCGCAAGCTGTCCGTGACTCATCGCAGTGAGGCGGTCCGGTGCGCGCGGCAGCTCGAACTGATCCCGTGACCAAGGATCACCACCAACAGGCCGGATATCACCTCATCCGGTCTGGGTGAGGCGGAGCGCGGTTCGGTGAGGCTTAATCTCACAGTGGCAGTCGAAGGGAACGCGTCCGACCGGTCCGCACCGCCCGTGGCCGGCGGCGGGCCGCCCGCGGACCAGCCGCGCGCCCGGCGACGGCGTACAGCAAGGGAGCAGGTCGCCCGGTTCGCCCAGGCCGTGCGGGAAAGTGACCAGGCGGCCGTGGACGACATGATCATGCGGCTGAGCCAGGCCCGGCCGTGGCTTGCTCCCCTCGCTCTCGCCGTGGGCGCCTTCGCGATGCTCTTCGTCGGGGTGAAGCTGCTGTTCACGAACTGGCGGCTCACCCTGATCCAGGTGCTGCCGGCGATGTGGATCTGGGCCGCCATGTTCGATCTGAAGGCTCATGTCCTGCACGGCAAGTCGTTTCACGTGCTGACTGGGACGCCGATCGTGGTTCCGGTCGTGCTCGGCGTCGCCGCGGTCACCGCGGCGGGCTTCTACCTGAACGCGGTGTTCGCGTTCGCGATCGTCCAGCCCGGCCGGCCACAGATCCGGCCGGCATTCACCCAGGCTCGGGCACACCTGCCCATAGTGCTGGGTTCGGGCGCAGTCGCGGGCGTGCTGCTCGGGCTGTCCACGGTGGTCGTCCCCCGCTGGGGGCTGTTCTGGTTCGCGGTTTCGCTCAGCATCGTGGTCGGCATCATGATGGTCTGCTACGTTGCCGTGCCGGCCCGGCTCATCGGCATGAAGACCGCCGTTTCGAAACGCGACAAGCTGACCGCCACCGCGGTAGGCGGGGTCGTCGGCGCCGTGATCTGCGCACCGCCCTACGCGCTGGGCCGGGTCGGGCTGGTCCTGCTCGGGTCGAGCACGTTCTTCGCCCTTGGCGTCATCCTGTTCGCGGTGGGCCTTACGTTGCAGGCCGGAGCGACCGGCGCGGTCAAGACGGTGAAAATGAGCGCCAAACTCGTCTCCGGACGCGCACCGGCCGACCCGACCTCGGAGTGATTCACGTCGCTCATCACCAAGGGCCGGGCAAAGTCCTCCATCACGGATGAGGTCCCGGCCGTCCGGCCAGCGGATCATTGCTCACAGTCCCTGTGGTGCAGCGGCTGCCATGAGCGGCGCGGAAGGATTGACATGAGGTGTTCGGCGAAGGCCCTTGCCCTTCCGGTCGCCATTCTCGTCGCCGGGTGCCTGGCGGCAGGATGCGGAAGCTCCGTGCAGAGCGCGATCAACAACCTGCCCAGCCGAACCGCGACGTCCACGGTCACGCCGACAACGACCGTCGCCCCTACCGTCACGCCGACAACGACCATTACGTCGACCGTTACCCCGACGGTTACTGCCCCGGTCACCTCGACGGCAGCCCCGACCTCGCCCGCCGCGACCGCGCCGTCCGGCATTGCCGCCTCACCGACGGCCGGATCTGGCAGCGGCAGCCTCCTCTGGCTATGGATCCTGCTCGGTGTCCTGGTGCTCGTCGCCCTGATCGTATGGATGACGCGCTCCGCGCGACGCCGGTCGGCGGCGGCGGCCGGCCGGCAGTCGAGGCTGATCGACGCGTACGCGAAGGGCTCGGCCCTGCACGATGCGATGAGCGTCGCGGAATCGCCGGGTGCGATGACCGCAGCCAACGCGGGGGCCCGGTGGGCCGACATCCAGCGGCGCGCCGATGATCTGGCGCAGACGCTGTACGCGCTGCGCGAGGCGGTCCCGGATCCAGGCGACCAGGCCAGGATCTCCGACACGCTAGCTTCACTGCAGGCCGTCCGTTCGGCCATGGATGCCGAACGGACCCCGGGAGGCGCCAGTCCGGAGCAGGCCGAAATCATTCGCAACCGGCTGTACGCCTTCGAGTCGTCCCTGCGCGCGCTCCGGGCCGGTGACGATGGATATCCGTAAGAGGTCAGATGAGCTCGAGCTGGCGGGCGCGGCGGACGGCTTCATTGCGGTGCGCCGCCGCGAGCTTGCGGTAGATGTTACGCAGGTGCGTCTTGACGGTGTTGACCGAGATGTACATCTCGCTGGCGACCTCGGCGGTGTTCAGCATGCCTGACACGTGCACGAGCACCTCTCGCTCCCGCTCGGTGAGCGGCTCGATTATCAGGACCGGCTCCTGATCGCGGGCTGATGCCGGGACCGGGAGCTGGCCGGGGCCGAGAGCCCGGCCAAGCAGGCGCCGGTGGCTATCGGTCAGTTCGGGGTCGCGCTGCAGTGCCGGCCCGAGCCAGCTGCGCTCGGTCAGCAGCGGCAGCCTGAGCTGTTCGCGTTCGGCCAGCCGCAGTGCGGAGGCCAGGGTGCGGCGACCCTGCGCAGCGTCACCGCGGGCGTAGCCGAGCCGGGCGTCGACGAGCAGCGCTTGCAGCCTGATCCGGTCCGGCAGGGTGCCATCGGCGAGTGCCGGGGCGAGCGCGCGCGATGCGTTCTCGCCGTCGCCCGCGACCGCCCAGGCGTGCGCGAGGGTGGCTGCCGCTTCAGGCGAAGGTGCGGCCCGTTCGGCGGCGGCCACAGCGGCCCGGACGTCGCCGGCCGCGGCCCAGGCGCGGGACTCGGCCAGGATCAGCTGCTGGTCGAGCCACACCGGGGCCGACCATCCGGACCGGGCCCTGGCGGCGATCTGCGCAGCCACCGTGGCGCGTCCCTCGGCCAGCGCGCCGCCCGCCGCCACCAGGTAGGCCACCGCCCCGGTCAGCCTGTCGGGGCTGGAGCCGAGGGAGGCGTCGGCCTGCATGAGGGCGCTGCGGGCTTGGTGCAGCTCGTTGCGTTCCAGATGCACCCAGGCCAGCGCTACAAGCGGAGCTGGGTGCGGGTGCTGGCCGGGCGGTCGGCGCATGCCGCCTGGGAGGGCCTGTCCGGCAAGCTCGGCGGCGCGGGACAGCCGGCCAGCAAGAGCCTCGGCCAGCGCTAGCGGCCCGGCCCAGTCGGCTCGCTCGTACTCCCGGCCGGCCGCGGCCTCGGCGGCCAGCCCGGCCTCTAGGATGCGGACTGCCGCCTCCGGGCGCCCCGACCACAGCTCCACGGCGGCCCGGCCGGACAGCACCTGCTGCGTGACCTCGGGATGGCGGGCCAGCTTCCCGCCCGCGGCCTGGCGCAGCATCAGCTCGGCCCGGTCGGCGGCCGGTGCCGCCGCCGTCAGATCCCCGGTGCGCAGACAGGAAGTGAGACGGATCACCTCAGCAGCCAGCCGTCCGGCGACCTGCTGGACGGCGGGAAGACCCGCCAGCAAGGGCTCGGCGGCATTCAGCGCGGCAGCGCACGAATCGTGCTGCCCGGCGGCCACCGCTACCGCCGCCGATACCAGGTACGGCGCCGGACTCGTCCAGGCCGGGCCGGAAGGCATGCGTGCGAACTCTGTAACCAGGTCCTGGCCATCTCGCGGCCCGATCAGCTGGCCGATCGCCAGATCGTCCACGACCATGCCGGCTGCGAGCGGCCAGTCACCGGCCCGAGTGGCCTGGCGCACCGCGTCGGTCAGCAGGCCCTTGCGCTCGTACCACCGGGCCGCGCGCTGGTGCAGGACAGCGACCCGGTCCGGATGCTCCAGCCGCAGCTTCAGCCGGAGCATCTCGGCGAACAACGTGTGGTACCGGTACCACCCGGACCCGATCGGCTGGACGAACGCGTTCGTGCGCGTCAGCGCCGCCAGGATCCCCCCGGCCCGCGAATCGCCGGTCAGGTCCACGGCGGCATCGGCTTTGAAGTGCTCCAGGATGCTCGTGCTCAGCAGCACCTCGCGCATCGCCGGCGGCGCGACGTTGAGTACCTCGTCGACCAGGTAGCTGATCAAGGCGCTGTCCTCGGCCATCAGCTCTTTGACGAACTGGCCCGGGTCGGGATGACCGTCCAGGGACATCGCGGCCAGGCGAAGCCCGGCCGCCCAGCCCTCGGTCCGCTGGATCAAAGCGTCCAGCACATCCGCAGGCAGCACGCCGCAGCGCCCGGCCAGCAGCAGGCTTGCCTCGGCCGCGCTGAACGCGAGGTCGCTGGCCCGGATCTCGGCTAGTTGTCCGGCCACCCGGTAGCGGTGCAACGGCAGCAGCGGATCCATCCGCGAGGTGACGACGACTCGCAAGCCAGCCCCGGCATTTCGCAGCACGAAGTCAAGCTTCTTCAGCGCATCCGGCTCTTGCAGCGTGTGCATGTCGTCAAGGACCAGCGTCACGGCCGGGTCCTGGTCCGCCAGCGCCGCGGTCAGCCGCAGCAAGAACCCCTCATCGACTGCCCGGGGCTGCCGGGCGAGCTGCATTGCCCTCGGAACAGCCACGCCGGACCGGCGCAGCGCTGCCACGACATAGGACCAGAACATGCCGGGCCGGTTGTCGAAATCATCCAGGCCAACCCAGGCCACCGGCCCGGATTGCGCCGCCGCCCACAACGCCACCGCCATCGTCTTGCCCGCTCCGGGAGGGCCGGTGACAACGGTGAGCGGGCACCATCGGGTGCCCTCGGCGATCAGTCCGGTGATCCGCGGCCGCAGGACCACCCATTCCGGCACCTCGGGCACCGTGATCTTAGACGTCAGGATCGGGTCGCCGGCCGGCCCCGCTGACCGCCTGGTGCGGCCCGACCCACGATTGGCGACATTGACAGCCATCAATACCTCCCGCGCTCCCACCCTCCGCCGGCACCGGACCCGATTGTCCTGGCCGGGAAGTTACGCATTTGGTTGACAGCCGGGCTGCCATTCCCGGGCTGCCGTGGGGCACCCTTGCCCCTATAACCACCCAACGTCGGCAGGGCCGCGATCACATCATGCGATTGGCATGAAATCATCTGTATGCCCAGCACCCACGGGGGCCCTCGGGCAAGGATGTCAGCGGCTCATAGGGCCACGAGTTGCCCACAACGCGGTCACCGGCAGGTCTCCCGCATCAGCGTCCTGGCCCCGATGATGTCGGCCAGCGCGTGGTGCACGCGGATGCGGCCACCGCCCGGCCGGCCGGCCGGGCCGACGGCGAACTGCACCAGGCCGGCGAGCGAGACGCTCAGGTCCGATGGGCTACCGCGCTGGTGACGCGCCACGACGGGCACCAAGGCCCACACCGGCGAGAATCACCCTTTTAAGGTGACGACACCTGCGGGCGGAACAAGTCAGCCTCAAGCCCAGGCCGGAGGAGGCGGAACATGAATCACCATGGCCAACCTGGGCACGGCTGGACGGTAGTCCTGCGGCGTCAGCCACGCCGCATCGTGGACGGCCAGCCAGAAGGGGGCTACACCGACATGTACGAGCTGATCTGCTGCGACTGCGGGGATGACCCCTGGGTTGACTACCAGGAGGTGCCGGCTGAGTTTCAGCAGACCCGCGGCCCCTATCTCTTCACGGCAGGCATCGCCGCCTACGCGCATCACGTCAGGCGATATCACAGCGGACCGCAGGTCAGGGATCGCAGTACGCTGCGGAAGGCGTGACGCCAACAGGGATCGCCTGCATGAGCTAAGGCGCGACGACGGTCAGGATCACGGCGCCTGCTTGATCTCGACCAACTCGAGGCCGAGCGCGCGGACGCGGTCCAGCACCTCGTGCAGACTGGACTGGTCAAGGTCGCCGGACAAGACGGTGATGGTCGGCTCGACCTCCACCACCAAGTCGGCGAACGCTTCCCGGGTGGCTGGACCGAGCGAGCCTATGATCTTGATCTCGTAGCTGTGCCTGGTCATCAGCGCCTCCTTACCGGGACCCGGCGGGCACGCGACGAGCCTCCAGGAGGTCGAGACCGAGCGACCTGATGAATTCGAGCATGCCGTGCAGGGCGGCCTGGTCGAACTCGCCGGCGATGACGGTTACCTGGTCGTGGTGGGTCACTTCTAGGCCGGCGAACCCGGCGAGTGTGGTGTCGTCGAGCTGACCTGCGATCCGGATTTCATACATTGGCTGAGCTTTCATCGCGGCAGAAGTACAGCTCACTTTCTGGCGGGCAAGGCGGCGACTTACCGTTCCAGGTTCAGGTGAATCTGGCATCGATCATGATCTTGGCAACCGGGACGCGCGGTGGCGTCATCCCGACTGGGTGAAGCTTGGCCACCGGTGAAGACGGTGCCCCCCGGTAGACGCCCGACCGCTAAATCAGCTCGAGCTCGCGGGCCCGCAGCACGGCCTCGCGCCTACGGCTAGCGGGCAGCTTGCGGTATATCGCCGCTATGTGCGTCTTGACGGTGTTCACCGACAGGCATAGCTCGTCGGCGATTTCCATGATCGACATGCTGGTGCCGAGGAAGCGCAGGATAGTCAGCTCGCGCTGGGTGAGCGGCTCCGGAAGAACCCGGGTGATCACCCGCTCCGGGGCCGATTCCGCCGGAGTACGCGGACGCGGTACGGGCCACTGGCCGGCCACGGCCGGATGCCGTTCCAGCAAGGCGGCGAACAGGTCTTCCGCCTGCAGGAAGGGCAGGACGATTTCTCCCCGGGCGACCTCGAGAGCCCGGGTGACGACCTCCACGGCGCGTCCTGGCTCACCATCGGCCTGCGCGATCTGCGCATCGCAGAGCAGCGCCTCCACGAGCATGTAGCGGCCGGCCAGGGCGCTGGGATTGGCCAGGACGTTGCGAACGCAGTCCTGTGCCGCGCGCCGGTCGCCGAGGGCAAGGTGGGCATGCGCGCGCGGAATCGCGGTCATGATGGCGAATTCGCCGCCCCGGTACTTCTGGAGCAACCGGAGCGCCGCGCGTGGCCGGCCCAGCGAGGTATCCAGCTCGGCCAGCATGACGTCGCGCGCGACGCGGAGCAACGGCGGGATATGGCGGTCGGCATCCTGCAGCATGATGCGCGCCTCGTTCACCTCACCCCGAACCATGAGCACGTTGGCCTGCCCGAGCTCGAGAGCCACGGCCAGGGCGGGATCTGAGCCGATCACGTCGGGCAGCAGGATCCGCTGGAGCGCTCGCGCCCGGCCGTCGAGATCACCCGCTATGAGCGAGCGCAGCGCCGCGGCGAGTTCCAGCGCCGGCGGTATGTCCAGGCCCTTTTGCTTCCGGAGAACGTGAGCTCGCCAGGCCGCGTCATCGGTGTAGTTCGTCCGCGACCAGTAGCTGCCGGCGAACGCCATCATGCCGAGTACCTCGAGCTCGATACCGGGCGGTCCCTCGCGCCCGGCTTCGGCCAGGGCCCCGTCCAGGAGCGTGCCGACGTCCTCGTGCCTGCCCGTCCATAGATGGGTGCTGGCCTGGGTCAGCAACACGGCCGCCCGCAGCCCGGGGATGAGCGACCCCGCGGACTCGCCATGGCGGCCGAGGAGGCGATTGGCGGCCGTGTCGACGGCGCGGGCATCGGACGCTTTCTGCCCAAGGACCAGTTCCACCAGGTCGGCGGTGACGAGCAGGTCCGGATCGCTCAGGGTCTCGTCAGATTTCAGGAACGGAACCTGGCCTAGTCCGCGTGCCGCCGAGTCCGCGTCGGCGAAAACCGCCTCGATCGCCGCGCTGGCCAGGACGAATTCGGCCTTCCTGGCCGGATCCGTTCCCTCGGGCAGTTCCAGCGGCAGCAAAGCCCGCAGATCGAGGCCGGACAGATCCTGCCGGTGCACGAACGCGTGCGCCAGACCGCCGCGGGCCAGGAGCGTGGCGACCCGGACCCGGTCGCCGGCCCGCAAGGCCCAGCGGACGGCGTTGCCGACGTCTCCGCTCGCTTCGAACCAGGCCGCGGCGCGCTGGTACAGACCGCGGACGGCCTGGCCCTTCTGCCGCTGCAGCAGGTACCTGAGGATCTCGGCGAAGAGCTGATGATAGCGGTAGCGCACCTGGGCGGCATCGAGCGGTATGACGAACGAGTTGCTCCGCGCGAGATCGGTGAGCATGTCTCCGCAGCCAGTCATGCCGGTGATCCCATCGGCGAGCGGACCGGTCACCTCATCCAGGAAGCTGGTCTCGATCAGCAGCCGCCGAAACGGCTTGGGCTGGCGGCGGAGTACCTCGTTCACCAGATACTCGCCGATACTGCCCACATCCAGCGCGAACTCGGTGACGAAGTCCGACGGAGACTCCGTGCCCTCCATACGCATGGCCGACAGCCGCACCCCGGCGGTCCATCCCTCCGTCCGCGCCGCCAGGATGTCGAACGCCCGCGGTTCGAGGGTAACGTGATGGGCCGTCAGCACCTCCCGGATTTCGGAGGGGGTCATGGCCAGGTCCGCCGCGCGAAGCTCGTACATCTGGCCGGCCAGCCGGTACCGGTGCAGTGGTAGCAGCGGATCGCTGCGGGCGGCCAGGATCAGGCTCAGCCCGGGCTGCCACCCGCGTATCAGGTTGTCGAGGCCGTCCAGGACGTCGGAACGGGTCAGCACGTGGGCGTCGTCGATGACCACGACGAGCCGGTCAGGGGACCGGGGTACGGAGCTGAACAGCGTCTGGATCAGGTCAACTCCGGCGCCCTGCGGAATGTCGGCCGACGGGCCGCGCCCGTCACCGTCGCATGCCCGCAGCGAGGACTCCAGCAGGCGCCAGAACCGCCGCGGCTCGGCGTCGGCTGTCGTCGGGGTGAGCCAGGCCACCCGGGCCTGGGTGTGCCGGACCCAGTCGGTGAGCAGCACGGTCTTGCCCGTCCCCGGCCCGGCGGACAGCAGGATGAGCGGCCGGGCGACGGCCTGGTCCAGCCGGGCGAGCAGGCGCGGTCGCGAGATGTGCCGCGGCGGCAGCTGCGGCACCGTCACGCGAGAGTCACGTACGGTGTTCGCCATAACTGGGCCCTCTCCCCCGCACCCAGGACACGTCAGGCCCGTGTCTGCGAATGTAACGTTCCCGCGACTTTAACCGGGCTTTGCCCACGATGGAAGGCCCCTGCTCGTCATCAGAATGAGACATTCAGCCACGGCAGACCTCGCTAATTCACCCGCGAA
>Ga0207646_10004603_pt1 | contig 14913 bp, 13 predicted proteins | sample KBSK5502metaG_FD_184343 | JGI IMG/M metagenome (GOLD analysis project Ga0207646, IMG submission 184343) | Corn, switchgrass and miscanthus rhizosphere microbial communities from Kellogg Biological Station, Michigan, USA - KBS K5-50-2 metaG... | ecosystem: Host-associated > Plants > Roots >... | reverse complement strand
GTCTTTATCGGGTACTGGATCGCGCTGCAAGCCCTCAACGCCTTTCTCAACATCGGGGCGATCGGCGGAGGGGTCGCCTTCTTCGCCCACGTGGGCGGCTTCGCAACGGGGCTTATCCTCGCCCTGCTCTTACGTCCGATCGACCACCCCGATCCGCACCCCGGCTACGGTGGTTACCCCTAGAAGGCGACGTGACGCCGTCGCCCTAGCGGGCGTACTGCCGGATGCGGCCGTTCTCGACGCAGTAGAGGTGGTTGGATACCGGGAAGGCGGCCTCGCGATGCCGTTCCTGGACATCGTGGCGCAACCGGCCCATCAACTGGGCGCGCTGGCCAGCCGCGATCAGCGAGCCTCGCTCGGGGACGCCGACCACCGGCACATCCTCCAGCATCTCTTCCAGCCAGGCCCAGACCTCGGGCAGCAGCATCAGCGCGGCCCCGTAAGGACGGGCGTCAACGTAGCTGAGCATCAGCATCTGGGCACGGCCGTTCTTGTCGGTTTCGAGGCCGGTGAACTTCATGCCGTTGCGGAACATCAACGCCAGGTTGCTGAGCGCGATCACCTCGACATGGTCCCGGCCGACGTTCCAGGCCGTCAGGTCCTGGGGCAGCAGGTACCGCATGCCCTGGGCGTAATGGGCCGCATACGTGACAACCATGTCGCCGAGCATGCGGCGGTAGACGACCGGACCACCAGCCGACTCGAGGAAACTCGCCGGCCGCAGGACCGGGAGGATCAATGGCGCTCCAAAGGCGGCCTCACTGTCACACTCCTGGTCGAGACGGCGCAGCCGCGCGGCAAAGAGCCGGTCCAGCGCCGACGGTTGTTCGCGGTACTGCTGATAGAAGCTATCCAGGTTGAACCGCAGGTCGCTTTCCTGGACGCGACGAATGATCAATTGAAACGGCTCCGGGCCTTTCTTGACGGTCCAGCCCGGGCGAAGCGCGGTCAAGCGCTTCAACACGTGGTTCTGGAAGTCGTGGGCATTCATCGTGGTTTGCTGGCCCATTGCGGGTGTAACGAGGTCCCAGAGGCAGGCTTGCAGGCCGTCGCTGCGGTGTCGCATGCCACTTAGCCGGTGGTTGAGCGGTGGCCGGTCGGTGCTTCGAGACCGGGTCGTCAAGGCCTTACAACAGGCCCGCGACGGTGACGCGGACGGTGCGATCGACACGATTGCCGAAAGGTTTTCCGAGGCCCTGGGGGAGCTGCAGGCGTTGCGGCAACCGGTGGATGCTGGATGGCTCCGGCTCGCCGCGCGGCTCGCCTACCGTGCCGCCGACCTGTCCGCCGCGGCGGATTTCGCCGAGCAGGCGCTCACGCGCGACGAAGATGCGGCAACCTGGAACCTCCTCGGGCGGCTGGGCGTCTGGCTGGATAAGAAGGACGCGGTTGCGGCATTTGCGCGTGCCGCCGAGCTGCAGCCGGATGTCTTCCCAGTCCCCCATCGAGTCAAGCGCGATCGGTTCACGCGAATGGCCGAGCTGGCACTCGCCGCCATCCCGGAAACCTTCCAGGCACAGTTGAGCAACACGATGATTGTGGTCGACGACCTGCCCGATCTCGATGCCGTGCGCGACGGCGAAGATCCCGATTTACTCGGACTCTACGAGGGTGCCACCGTGCTTGAACACGGCCTGCCCGAGCGCATCGTCCTTTACCAGCGCAATCACGAAAACATCGTGGCGAACGAGCGGGAATTGGCCCAGCAGGTCAACGAGACGATGCGCCACGAGGTCGGCCACCACTTCGGAATGGAGGAGGACGACCTGCCGTATTAAGTCTGGATTGGGAAGGGGTTTCCTGACGGGGGAAGCGCCAGGGTGCCGGCCTGGTCGATGGTGGTCAGTGCCGCGACGAAGTCGCTGAACCCAAGCTGCGGGTCGTAGCCGGTGAGCGATTGGTAGGTCGCGCCAAGGGTTGGACCGCCCGCTCCGGACACGGTCGTCCAGTCGAAGGTCAGCTGGCCATGCAAGTAATAAAGGAAGAGGTCGCCGCAGCCGGCCGCGATCTGGTCGGTATCACCGGCGGAGTTGTCGTTGACATAGTCGCGGTGCCCCTGCGCCCACCAATCCTGCTCGGTGGGGTTGAACTCCTCGGCGATCTCCGGATGCCGTTCGAAGGCGAGCACGCGGGAGAGCGATTCACCGTTGGTCACGGCGCAGTCCCAGCCGTTACTGATAGCGGCCTCGAAGACTTCCACGATTTCCGCAGTGAGAAAGCCGGGGGCACGCACCGGGTCGGACAGCACGTGAACGTCAGTGCCGGCGCACGTTATGTGGTACGCGCCGCCGGCATTGGGATCGGCGTAGACGTAGAAGGGCAAGCTCGGCGGGGTAAGCCCACCGAACCATACCTGGGTCGCGGCGTAGTCGGCCTCAGCGCTGTCGAGCATCGCCTTCGCAGCGGCATCGCCCGGGGGCGTTCCATCCGAGAAGACGATGAAATTTTGGGTCTGCCCTGCCTTGGCCTGACCTGGCGCAGCGGGGTGCCGCTGCCGGTGAGCCTGGGCGACGCTCGCTGCGAGCGTGATCCCGGGAGGCATGAAGACGCGCGCCGATACCTTCGAGCCGAAGAGGCTTCGCAGCATGATGGTCGCTTACCCTACGCCTTTTTCTTTGCGGCGGCGCCGGACGCTCGCTCGATGCGGAAACCGATGCGGACCTGCACCTGGTACTCGGTGAGGCGGTTGTTCTGGACCACGGCTTTCGAGTTCACCACCTCGACGGTCTCGATGCCGCGCACGGTCTTCGCCGCCTCATTGACGGCCTCACGGGCTGCGTCACTCCAACTCTCCTTCGAGGTCCCGACCAGCTCCAGGATTTTCAGAACGGCCATCTCTTTACCCTCCTATAACCCGTAGAGTCGCTTGGCAGCGGCCACGATGTGGCGCGCGGAGATCTCCGCTTTGTCCATCAACTCGGCGGGCTTTCCGGAGCCGGGCAGTCCTCGGACCGCAAGGTGCACGATCCGTGGCGGATCCATGTCGGAGGCCAGCGCCTCCATCACAGCTGCGCCCAGACCGCCCTCCGGGTAGTGGTCCTCCACGACCACCAACCGGCCGCGCGTGAGGGCCGCGGCCTCCTGCAGCGTCACCTTGTCGACCGGCTTGATGCTGTACAGGTCGATGACGCGGGTCTTGATGCCCTCGGCTTCGAGTTCATCGGCGGCCGCCAGGCAGTTATGGAGCGTCACCCCGGCTCCGATCAGGACCACGCGGTCGGCGGGATCGCCGCGGACCAGTTTCGAGCCGCCGATAGGGAACTTGGTCCCGTCCTCGTAGAGGACCGGGTACGCGCCCCGCGTGGTGCGGATGTAGCTGATGCCGTGCTGGTCGGCCATCGCCTTGACCAGCTGCGCGGTCGACGTGGCGTCCGAGGGGTAGAGCACGGTCGAGCCATGGACGGCACGCATCATGGCCAGGTCCTCGAGGGCCATCTGGGACGGGCCATCCTCGCCGATCTCGACGCCGGCGTGCGATCCGGAGAGCCGGATATTGGCCTGGGAGATCGCCGCCATTCGGATGAAGTCGTAGGCACGAGTGAAGAAGGCCGCAAAGGTCGACGCGAACGGGATGTAGTGGCGCACGCTCATGGCGACGGCGGTGGCGAGCATCTGCTGTTCGGCGATGAACATTTCGAAATAGCGGTCGGGATAGGCCTTGGCGAACTCGTCGGCAAAGGTGGAGTTGCTCACCTCACCGTCCAACGCCACTACGGTCGGCCGAGCGCCGAGCGCCTTGAGTGTGTCGCCGTAGGCCTTTCGGGTGGCGATCTTCTCCCCCTTCTTATAGGTAGGGAGCGTGATGTCGACCCTGGCATCCTTGATGGCGGCCTCGCCCGGCTCCGGCTTCAGGCCGTCGACCCGCAGGTGCCGGATGCCGCCCAGCTCCGCGATGGCGCGTTCCGCCATGTCCGGCGGCAGCGCCTTGCCGTGCCAGCCATCCTTGTTCTCGATTTCGCTGAAGCCCTTGCCCTTGATGGTGCGCGCGATCATGACCGTCGGCTTGCCGGTTGATTCCCGCGCTTGCTCCAGGGCCTCGTCGATTTGCTCCAGGTCGTGGCCGTCGATGACGATCGCGCGGCAGCCGAAGGCCTGCACCCGGTCGCGATAGACATCGGTCTGCCATTCGTACTCGGTCGGTCCGCGCTGGCCGAGGCGGTTGATGTCGAAGATGGCAGTGAAGTTCGAGAGCCCGTAATAGCCCGCTTTGTCGAGCCCTTCCCAGATCGAGCCTTCCGCCAGTTCGCTGTCGCCCGTAAGGGTCCAGACGTGATACGGGAGACGGTCGAGCTTGCGGCCGGCGAGCGCGACTCCGACAGCGATCGGCAGTCCCTGGCCGAGTGATCCGGTCGCGACATCAACCCAGGGAAGGATTGGAGTGGGATGTCCCTGGAGCCGCGATCCGAATTTGCGGAAGGTGAGCATCTCGTCGTCGCTGATCACGCCAACCGCTTTGAAGATGGCGTAGAGCAAGGGCGACGCGTGGCCCTTCGAAAAGATCAGGTGGTCGTTGGTGGGCGCGCTCGGGTCATTCCAGTCATAGACGAGGTGCCGGGCGATCAGGTCCGCCATCAGGTCGGCCGCGGACATCGACGACGTGGGATGCCCGGAGCCGGCAGCGGTGCTCGATCGAATGCTATCGACGCGTAACTGCTGGCCAAGCTCGCGGATGAAGTCAAATCCCTGGGTCGTTCGGACCTCGCTCACCGAGCTCTTAGCCATCAGCTCACCCCGTTGCAGTGTCGCCCCCAGCCCTAGCTTAGAGGTTAGCCGCCGGCTGTGGCCTGCCGCTGGTCAGATCGGTACGGCCCCCGCGCGCGCCGCCGACGGCCGTGCCAGGTCGGCTGGCCCGAGCGCACCGGTCGCGGACCGCGTGGGGCGGCTACGGCCGCGGGCTCCACGAGAGAGGCGGCGACGTAACGCCAATCACCCTCGCTCAACAGGTGCGCGACGTCGAGCTCGGGAAGGGCCGGTGCGCCCTGGCGGCGAAGCGTCCGCCATGCGATCTCGTCCTCGGGTGTGAGGAAGGTCAGCGCTCGGCCCTTAACGCCCATGCGGGCGGTGCGCCCAACCCGGTGGGTCAGCCATTGCGGCGAGTCGGGCAGGTCGTAGTTGATCACCAGGTCGACATGGCTGATGTCCAGACCGCGGGCGGCAACGTTGGTCGCCACCAGCACATTGGTTCGTAGCCCACGAAAGGCATCCATGGTGCGATCGCGGACATTCTGTGAGAGGTTGCCTTGCAGATCGGCACTGTCGTGTCCGAGGTTGCGAAGATCGCGGCTGAGCTTGCGAACGCCGTGCTTGGTCCGGCCGAAGACGATCGCCGAGCCTTTGTGATTGCGCAGCAAACGGCTGAGGGTTCGGAGCTTCTCGGGCCGGCTCACACGCAGCAACCCGTGCTCCAGGGTCTCCTCCGCGTCGCTGGGGACGACGACCCGAATCGGATCGTCCAGGTGACGCGTGATCATCCGGCTGACCCATTCCGGCATGGTGGCCGAAGCCAGCACGATCTGTGGTTGGTAGGTCATCTCGATGATTCGTTCGACGTCCGGTGCGAAGCCGGCGTCGAGCATCTCGTCGCCCTCGTCGAGGACCAGCAGCTGCACTCGGCTCAACGCCAGGCGGCGGCGGGAGACCATATCGAGGATGCGGCCCGGGGTGCCGATGACGACGTCAGCCCCCTGGCGCAAGGCCAATTCCTGGGTCACGTAGCCGACGCCACCGTAGATCAGCGCCGACTTGAGACCGGTTTTGAGCGACTGGAAGACACGGTCCACCTGGATGGCGAGTTCGCGAGTCGGGGTGACGACCAGGGCGCGCGGCCCGGGTCCGTCGACCGCGAACAGCCGCTCGACGAGCGGCAGCATGAAGGCGAGCGTCTTGCCAGAACCGGTCGGCGCCTGGATGACGACATCACGGCCGGCCAGCATCGGCGGAATGGATTGCACCTGAACCGGGACAGGGCTATCGATGGAGTTGCGCGAAAGTGCGGTCAGTAAGCGGGCATTTACGCCCAGGTCAGCAAACGTCGTGGTCAAGAGGGTACTCCTCGGTCCCCTCTACCTTTCTTTTAATGACCGCGGTCTGCAGGACACCGTACTTTGACGGGGAGGAGAACCGAGAGCGGGTGACCCGAAATATGGGGTCGCGTGGAAGTGTACCACCTTTGGCACAAACCTAAACTGGCTGATCGCGCCGGAAGGGCTCGCTTGGTACCCCCAGGCGGAATCGAACCGCCGTTCCGGCCTTGAAAGGGCCGTGTCCTAGCCGCTAGACGATGGGGGCAGGACGCGGAATCATGCTAGCAAGGCGAATCCGATCAAATGGCGGCGGCTACTCGCCCCAGCGGGTCTTGAGCTGCTCGTACCCCAAAGCCGTGAGTGTTTCGGCCATGTACGGCGCGTTCCTGCCCTGAGACCAGGTGACGACCAGGGCTCTGGTGGCAAGCGAGAGGGCCTCGTAAATACTGAAGCGACGGCCGTCGTAGTCAGGGCGAACCGCCAGGTACGCGTCCAGGAATATCTTTCGAGCATCCTTGGCCTGGGCGGTGTCGGACCAGTCTTTCGGCGACGCGGGCCACAAGTGACCGCAGTATTTTCCGAGATCGAAGCTGGGCTCGGCTTGAACGAAATACTCGACGTCGATCATGCCGTAGCTCTGACCGTCCCAGAGGAACTGGTTGTATTTGTAGTCACCGTGCGAGGGGACCGGAGCCTCCCGAGGTAGCCGCTGTTCTTTCGCAGAAATTTGCTTCAGGAGATCCCGCAGCAACATATAAACGCGGGGAGCCGAGAGCTTGAACTCCTCGAGCCGACTGTTGATGCGGTCAATCTCCACTTCCGCCGTGTGAGGTTCCCCCACCTGGATACCGGACGCATGGATGTGGCCGATCATCCGACCGGCGACCTCACACTGATTGAGGAAGATCTCCGAGTGGCGGTCGCCCTTCACTTCCTCGCCGGGCAGCGCGGATTGCAACAACAGCGCATCGTTCGGGTAGTAGGCGAGGGGCTCGGCAATAACGAGGTCACCGTTGACTCGAGCCGGCAGCGCCCACAGCGCAGTCATGACGTCAAATGTCATCGCACCGCGGCGGCTGTGCTGGACCTTACCGTAGATGGTGAGCGGCGCCTCTTCTCCGATGTCGGCTTCATAGCGCAGGATGCAGGAGATTTCAGGCAAATATTTGACCCGAGTGCTGGTGATTGATCGAATCATGGCATCGGGTCGCATCTTTTTGAAGTGCTCGACGAGCAGCGGCTCCACGGAGGCAGGCGTCGAGACTTTGCCTAACCTCGGGAAAACCGGATCCGTGGGGAAAAAGAAGAGGAATAGATTCAGGTCTGGGAAGAACCGCGCATAGCCGTGGGGATCCAGTGGATTTCCATTGTGGCTCTCTAGAAGCCGCTGAAGACGGGATCGGTAGGCCTGGCAGTCATCATCCGCGAAAAAGGCCTTGGTCCAAAACAGCGGGCGCGCCTCAACCCCGCCAGGCATTTCAAGCTCGGCCTCGTACACGTTCCAGAGCACTTTTGGTGCTTCGAAGCGGCGGCCTTGCTTGGTCCTAACCTTCTTGACCTGCACCGACGGTAAGACTGGGGCGAAGACTTGCTCCGCCAGGAACGTCGTCATGGCCTCGGGCTCCGAGACCGCCTTAATGGTGGAGTAGCTGACGCTCATGAGGTCAAAGCCAGCTTAGGTCATCCTTTTATTAGGGCTTCTCGAAGAAAAGCCGCCTCGCTTCGAACACGCCCGGGGGCTTTCCATATCGCTTTTACTGAAGCCAACGACCGAAGAGTTCGCGCCGCTTCAACCAGGCCGCTGCGGCCAGTCCGAGCAGCCCGAGTGCAAAGCCATCCAATGGGAGCGGCGTCCTGCTCGGCTGCTGACTTCGGGCCTGGTCGGTGTTCGCCAGCGTCGCAGACACCGCCGGGCCGAAGCCCGGCGGTGGTCGACGTGCCTTCGCTATGGGAACAGTCGCTTGAGAACTTCCCGAGGCTTGAGCAAAGCAGCTCCGAGTGCGGCGAGCAGTGCTCCGAGCAAGGCCTCCGCAGCTAGGGGCGCACCACCCGTGTTCGGAAGGGTGACGACACCGGCGCCCGCTCCATTGGCGCCCGCTCCACCGCCGCCTGCGACACTGGCGGTTGCAGCCCCAGCAGCTTCGTTCGTCTCCTGGATCGTCTCCGTCCCGGTCTCCGTCACGGTGCCCTGACTTCCGGCGGTCTCGCCCGCGTTGGCGGCCTCGTTGGTCTCCTGGGCGGTCTCCGTCCCGGTCTCCGTCACGGTGCCTTGACTTCCGGCGGTCTCGCCCGCGTTGGCGGCCTCGTTGGTCTCTTGCGCAGTCTCCATCCCGGTCTCCGTCACGGTGCCCTGACTTCCGGCGGTCTCGCCCGCGTTGGCGGCCTCGTTGGTCTCTTGCGCGGTCTCCGTCCCGGTCTCACTCACGGTGCCCTGCGAGGCTGCGGTCTCACCCGCGTTCGCCGCCTCATTGGTCTCCTGGGCGGTCTCCATCCCGGTCTCGCTCACGGTGCCCTGCGAGGCTGCGGTCTCGGCCGCATTGGCCGCCTCGTTCGTCTCCTGGATCGTCTCCGTCCCGGTCTCCGTCACGGTGCCTTGACTTCCGGCGGTCTCGCCCGCGTTGGCGGCCTCGTTGGTCTCTTGCGCAGTCTCCATCCCGGTCTCCGTCACGGTGCCTTGACTTCCGGCGGTCTCGCCCGCGTTGGCGGCCTCGTTGGTCTCTTGCGCAGTCTCCATCCCGGTCTCCGTCACGGTGCCTTGACTTCCGGCGGTCTCACCCGCATTGGCGGCCTCGTTGGTCTCTTGAGCGGTCTCCGTCCCGGTCTCATTCGTTGTGCCAAGGGAGCTGGTGGTCTCGTTGGCGGTGGTGGCCCCGTTCTCGCTGCCGGCCGAGCCGGTGCCAGAGTTGGCGGAGCCCGCCGAGCCGCTGGTCTCGACCTGCGTGCCCGCCGCCGAGGTGCCCGTCTGCGCGATCGAACTGGTGGTCTCATTTGCCGAGGTCGCCCCATTCTCGCTGCCGGCCGAGCCGGTGCCAGAGTTGGCGGAGCCCGCCGAGCCGCTGGTCTCGACCTGGGTGCCCGCCACCGAGGTCCCGGTCTGCGGCACCGAGCTGGTCGTCTCGTTGGCGGTGGTCGCCCCGTTCTCGCTGCCGGCCGAGCCTGTACCAGAGTTGGCGGAGCCCGCCGAGCCGCTGGTCTCGACCTGGGTACCCGCCGCCGAGGTCCCCGTCTGCGGCACCGAGCTGGTCGTCTCGTTGGCGGTGGTCGCCCCGTTTGCGCTGCCGGCCGAGCCGGTGCCGGAGTTGGCCGAGGCGTTGGTGGCGGTGCTCTCGACCGCCGTGGTGTCTCCGTTCGCGCTGCCGGTGGAGCCGTTGGTGGCGGTGCTCTCGACCGCCGTGGTCGCCCCGTTTGCGCTGCCGGTCGAGCCGTTGGTGGCGGTACTCTCGACGGCCGTGGTGTCTCCGTTCGCGCTGCCGGTCGAGCCGTTGGTGGCGGTGCTCTCGACGGCCGTGGTGTTTCCGTTCGCGCTGCCGGTCGAGCCGTTGGTGGCGGTGCTCTCGACGGCCGTGGTGTTTCCGTTCGCGCTGCCGGCCGAACCGGTGCCGGAGTTGGCCGAGGCGTTGGTGGCGGTGCTCTCGACCGCCGTTGTCGCCCCGTTCGCGCTGCCGGCCGAGCCGTTGGTGGCGACGGTCTCGTTGGCTACGGCCGTGGCACCTGCCCCGGAAGCACCGCTTTGCGGATGGCTGTCGCCCACGCTGGTAGTGCTGCCACTCGCGTCGCCATTAGTGTCGTTTCCGCTCTCGTGGCCTGTGTCATCCGCGGCAGTCCTGCCCGGAGAGAAGGTGATGACTTCGGATGCCGCGCTCCGCTTGCTGATAGCTGCCGGATCCAACGTCGGCGCTGTCTTGGGGACTGCAGGGGGCACGTTCGTCGGGGCTTTGGCCGAGATGATGACCATGAGGGGCGTACTCGCATGGTGGTAGGCGGGAGACCACGTGATGTTGCCGTAGCTGGCCGAGCGTCCGACGACCAGCAACACGCCGGCAATCAGCCCCGACACCTTGAGCGACCAGGTCGACCTGGAAATTAGGACATCGTTTTCGTCGTCGGATTCATACTTCGCGGCACGCAAAAACACCTTGTCTGTACTCACTCTCTGTTTCCTCCAGCGCGCTCCCGGCTTCTCCCGTCGTGTACCTATGAGTGAACGGTCGCCACAATACGTCGGTTTGTGAACTTGCTAATTACAGTAGGCAGTATCCGACTACCCCGTCAAGGGGCAAACACAAAAACTGACAGCGGGGCTGGCATTTATGCGCTGCGTCGCCCTCGACCGAAGGCATGGCCCGTCCTTTATGATTTCGGCCATCCTCAGGATTAGGTTCCTCCTTGCCGCGCTGGCCGTGCTGCCACTCCTGGCGGGCTGCTCACCGGCGGAACCGCTAAACCTACCCCTCACGTTTCAGAAGGACATCCAGCTTCCGAAAGAAGCCGGTGCGCCTGCGATTGATCTGCTGACCCTCGACTCAGGCGCGGGCCGTCTCTATGTCCCCCATGGGAGCGTCAACACCCTTGAGATCATCGATGTCAAATCCGCGACGCATATTGGTTCAGTGCCGAACCTGCCGGGAATAAAAGCCGTTGCGCTGAGCTCAGACCCGAATATCGTCTTTACGGCCAATGGCACTGACGGCAGCGTGTCCGTGGTGGACGTCAAGCTCCTGAAGGTTGTCGACAACATCAAGATGGGCGCCTCGGCGGATGCGATCGATTTCGACCCGGTCAGCGGGCTGATCCTTGTAAGTCTCGACAGCAAGATCCTCGGCGTCATCGATGAAAAAACGCGCAAGGAGGCCGGCAAAATGACGCTGCCCGGCAAGCCGGAGCTGAGGGCGATCGATAAGGAAGGGCTGGTCTATCAAGCCATCAACGACAAGGACGAAGTCCTGTTGATCGATCCGGTGGCCCGATCGGTCGTGAAGACCTACAAGGGCTGCGACATCAAGTCGCCCACTGGTCTTGCTTTCGACGCGGATCAGCAGCGTCTATTCGTCGCGGATGCAATCCCTCATACCGCCAACGTCGTGTCGGTGGTGGACGTTCTTGTCGACCGTTGCCTTGGGACCGTCGACGTCGACCACTCACCTGACCAGGTTGCCTTCAATCCCCATCTTCATCATCTATATGTTGCGAACGCCGGAAGCAACAACGTGACCGTGATCGATACCGTCACGCTCAAGCCAGTGGGCGTGGCGGGCACGGGAAAGCAGGCGGCTACGATCGCGGCTGATCCCGCGACGGACACCGTCTGGGTTGCGGCAGCGCGGTCCGGCATCATCGCCAAATATCACGACCCCTAACGGGGTCAGCCGAGGTCGTGCGCGTCGACCATGCCCCAGGCATCCATAAGCAACGCCTGCAGCGTCGCATAGCCGATGTGACCGAAGCCGCTGTCGCCCCACTGGGTGCCCCAGCTGTTGGCGAACTTGAAGATCCGATTCCGCCGGTCGAATCCAACGATGCAGATGGCGTGGCCCCCGAGGTACTCGCACCCGGGCTCGGGCATCGGGATGATGCCACCGGGCGCATCCATGAACCGCTCGTGCACCATGACGCCGGCGACGAAGCAGTTCGTCATCAGGTACGCTTCCATCTCCACCACGCTGTTGAGCCGCGCGTAGCTCTTGGCGCGATACGGGGCCGCCGCGGTACGCTGCTCGGCGGTCGGTGGGACGTTAATACGCTGGACGTTGTAGGGCATGCACTCGAGACTGCAAACGCCCTGCTCCTGGATGATTTTCATCGCCTCGCGAATCGTCATCCCTTCATCGGCGGGCTGCTTGCGCCGCTGGCTATAGATGTACAGCGGCGAGAACTGGTGATGTGGATCGCTGAGCATCCAGCGATGCTCGAGCCCCTTCTGGAACGTCTTGTCGTAGTAGGCGGTGGCGCAGGCGACGCAGGTCCCAGCCGGACCCTGGTCGAAGACAGGCGGAAGCGCAGGCGAGTGGTCCACCTGTTCCGCGAGCGGCGCCGCCTTCAGGAAGGTCGAAATACTGTAGTCGCGGTGATCGTAGGGGTCCTTGATGCAGCCGAGCGCGTATCGAGGCATCAAAGGTGTGACGAACGGGGCGGCGATTTCCCGCCGAATACACGCGGGAATCCGAGCACGTTCCTGACTTACGATTGGTCGAATGGCTCAGGTGAATTTGCCCGTTCGTGTTCGGTACGCACCGAGCCCGACCGGGGCCCTGCACCTGGGCGGGGCGCGGACCGCGCTCTTCAACTACCTCTTTGCTCGTCACCAGGGTGGGCAGTTCCTGCTGCGGATCGAAGACACTGATCGGGCCCGCTTTAAGCCCGGCAGCCAGGAACAGATCGAAGACGGTCTGCGCTGGCTGGGCATGAACTGGGACGAAAAACCACTCATCCAGTCGGAACGAAGGGCGATCTACCAGGAGGCAGCCGCCGCCTTGATCGCCAGCGGCGCCGCCTATCGCTGCTTCTGTACGCCTCAACGACTGGAGCAAATGCGGGCCGAGCAGCGCGCCCGGCACGAACCCGAGCGCTACGACCGGCGCTGCCGCGCCATCCCGAAAGACGAATCCGACCGCCGTGCCGCGGCGGGCGAGCGCTTCGTCGTGCGCCAGGCGATGCCGATCGAGGGCACCACCACCTTGCAGGACCTCGTGATGGGCACCGTCACGTTTCGCAACGACACGCTCGACGACCACGTGCTCTTGAAATCGGACGGGTTCCCGACCTACCACCTCGCCTTCGCGGTCGACGACCACGAGATGCGGATCAGCCACATCATTCGCGGCGACGGCTGGCTCCCCTCGGCGCCGAAACACCTGCTGTTGTTCCAGGCGTTCAACTGGTTGCCGCCGGCCTTCGCCCATCTCCCGCTCGTACTGGGTCCGGACAAGAAGCCTTTGGCCAAGCGGCACGGCGCCAAGGACGTGCTGGAATATCGCGAGGCCGGCTATCTCCCCGAGGCGGTCGACAATTTCATCGCCTTCCTCGGCTGGTCACCCGGAACCGAAGAAGACATCCTCACGATCGACCAGCTGATTGAGAAGTTCTCGATCGAGAAGATCCAGGCCAGTCCCGCCATGGCCAACCTGGAGCGGCTCGACTGGTTAAACGGACAGTTCATCCGCCGGCTACCGCCCGACGAGCTGGCCACGCGCCTCGGCGCGCGGCTGCCGCAGATTCCAGTCGAATCGCTCAAGCCCTTGATGCCGCTGGTCCAGGAGCGGTTGCGCACACTCAGCGAGGCCCAGGAGATGTTGCGCTTCTTCTTCGAGGAGCCCGACGGCTACCGGCCGGAGCAGCTCGTCCCCAAAGGGAGCGACCGCACTGCTACCGCACAAGCCCTGGCTGAGGCGGCCACGACCCTGCGTGCGCTGACCAGCTGGACACCAGAATCGATCGAGCCCGCGCTGCGGGGGCTGGCGGAGGGCCTCGGCTGGTCCTCCCGTGACCTGTTCATGGCGTTGCGGGTTGCTATCACCGGCCGCACGGTGACGCCGCCCTTGATCGAATCGATCGGCCGGTTGGGCAAGGATACGGTCCTCAACCGGCTGGAGCGCGCCGGCCGGACACTTCGCGAACCCGGCTCGGGCTAAGGCCGGAGCGGCGGCAGTGGCCAGTAACGCCAACCAACGCGCGCCAGGATGTGGCGGCGCCGCACCGCGCCGAACTGCCGCGAGTCGGTGCTGGACGCGGGGTTGTCGCCGGCCAGGAAGATCGCCCCGTCAGGGTCGATCGCTTGGATCCGCTTGACGATCTCGAGCTCGGGTCGATCCGGCCGCCGCGCGACGACGACATCGCCGACTCGCAGCCGCGTGCCGTCATCGATTCGACGGGCAACGATCAGCGAACCGGAAGGTAATCGAGGTGCCATGCTGTCGCCATTTACGCGCAGCGGGTAGACTGATTTCAGGGTCAGTGGTTCATCCTAGTAGGAGGAGTTGACACCATGTATGTGATCGAATGGATTCGCCCCAGCCGGACCGTGGAAGCCCATTGCGACCTGCCGTGCGGAATTTACGATCCGGAGCAGGCGCGCATTGAGGCGGAGTCCGTCTACAACATCATCAAGAAGTACAACGACTCGAAGGACGACGTCTACCGCCAGCGGGCGATCATCATCAAAGAGGAGCGGGCCGAGCTGGCCAAGCACCACCTCGACGTCCTCTGGAGTGATTGGTACAAGCCCGAGAAGCACGACGCCAAGTTCCCGCAGCTCAAGGACGCGCTGAAGCAAGCGGTCTCGCAGGGCTCCAAGGTCAAGGCATCGGTGGACCTGACCGAGGCCCAGAAGTTCCTGGATCTGATCGACCAGGTCGACCAGATCTGGAAAAGTGCGGGAGGCCCCCAGGAAACCCGGGTGGCGCGCGCGGCGGCGAGCCCGACTCGCGCCTAGCGCAACACAGTTACACGGGAACTTACCGGGCGGGTGCGTCGGCCTGCGGCCTTGCTGGGTCGCGTGACTGAAAGGTGGCCCGTAACCGTGAGAAGTGGATGAGAAAGCGTTACGCAATCGTGGCGGGTATCCGCGAACAGGGAGGCGAATACCAAACGTTACGAGGATTAGAGAGATGCATCAGCCAGGAAATATCCTCTCGCTGCGCTTCGGCTCTCCGGCGGTTCCGCACGAATATCGCACCCAAGCTCAGTTGACCTTCTGCTACCAGTGCCACTGCGCCGTCGACCTGGGCGCCACCACCACGGCGCTGCGGTCCGGACACTGGGCGCGGATCGGCACCTGCGCGCACTGCGGGACCACAATTACCCGGATTCTCAAGGCAAGCTAACATCGATCGGTGACGTCCCGGCCTTCCCGGCCAGCGGCGCGCCGTGCCCGGCGGGCCGCCCCCAACCCTGA
>Ga0207646_10004602_pt1 | contig 14916 bp, 12 predicted proteins | sample KBSK5502metaG_FD_184343 | JGI IMG/M metagenome (GOLD analysis project Ga0207646, IMG submission 184343) | Corn, switchgrass and miscanthus rhizosphere microbial communities from Kellogg Biological Station, Michigan, USA - KBS K5-50-2 metaG... | ecosystem: Host-associated > Plants > Roots >... | reverse complement strand
GAGGAGCATGGACCACAGTCGCTTCTGCCTCGCTAATCCTGCGACGAGCGCTACAGCGACGGCCCGGTTTGACTCTCCGCGGCCGGGCCGGAGCGTGCCGACGAGGGAGGCGGCCCGCCGCCGGGGCGGCTTCCCTGGAAACACCGTCACCGTTCCGGCTGCGACTTGCGTTACCGGATTTCGCGAGACTCTTTAACCCTTATCGACCTTGGCGAGCGCCAGGCCGCGCGGGACCTTCACGAGCGCATACTGGCGATCGATGCCGCCTCGCCGCGTCTCGACTTGCTCCCGCAGCACGGTCAGGAGGTTTTCAACGTCCCCCTGCATTTTTTCGATGCGCTCTTTCATGTGAAGGATGACTTCCACACCCGCTAGATTCACTCCGAGGTCACGGGTCAGAGTCAGAATGATTTCCAGGCGCTCCAGCGTGTCGGCGTCATAGAGCCGCGTTTTTCCCTCTGTTCGGGCCGGGCGCAGGAGTCCCTCCCGCTCGTACATTCGAAGCGTCTGGGGGTGGATTCGGAAGCGCTCCGAGACCATCCCGATCCGACAGACCCCCGGGCGCGAGCTCTTGCTCACCGCGGCTTCCTCGACTCAACAGGGATCGGCTCGCCAGGCCCGCTCTTGGCCCCGATGACCTTGAGCACGCCGGCGCGCAGCGTCGCCTTGATGCGGACCGGGTCGATCATCCCCGGCACGGGAAACTCACGCGAGAAACTGCCGTAGATCCGTTCCATCCTGATGAAGTTGCGGGGCTGGACGCCCGCCTCCGCGCGGCGATGGCCGGCGACTCTCAACTTCCCGTCGAGCGATTCCAGACGCACGTCCTCCAGGCGGACTCCCGGCAGCTCGATCTGGAGAATGATCTCTTCGGGTGTCTCGTAGACGTCCGCGGCCGGTGACCAGAGGGCGGCCTCGAGGCTGTCGTCGTCGGGGAATTCCGTCCGGTGAATCGTCTCCTCGAAGAGGCGATTCATCTTCTCTTGGATTGCGAAGAGGTCCTGGAGTGAGTTCCAGTGGAAAACCGACATAGCGTTTTCCATAGTGTACCGTCGATGTCCCAGAGTCGGTAGTCGATAGTCGACAGTCGTACGCCGGTCTCACCTACCGACTACGGACTACCGACTACCGACTTTCCATCACTTCTTCTCCGCGTCCACGTACTCCGTGTCGATGACCTCGTCTTCTTTGCCCGACGAAGGGCCGGCCGCTGAAGCGTCGGCTCCCGTGCCGGTCTGGCCCTGGGATGCGGCCGTCCGGTACATGGCTTCCGCGAGCTTGTGCGAGGCCTGCTGGAGCCGCTCGGCCGCGGCGCTCATGTTGGCCGTCCCGCCCGTCTCGAGGGTCTTCTTCGCCTCCGCGAGCGCAGACTCGAAGGTGGAAGTCTCGCCCGGATCGAGCTTCGACTTGTTCTCGACAAAGCTCTTTTCCGTCGAGTAGATCAGGCTATCGAGCCGGTTCTTGGCCTCGATCTCCTCACGACGCTGCCGATCCTCTTCCGCGTGCGACTGGGCGTCCTTGACCATCTTGTCGATCTCGTTCTTGTTGAGACCAGACGACGCGGTGATGGTGATCTTCTGCTCCTTGGAGGTGCCCAGGTCCTTCGCCGAGACGTTCAGGATGCCGTTAGCGTCGATGTCGAATGTGACCTCGATCTGCGGCACGCCTCGCGGCGCTGGAGGAATCCCGACGAGGTGGAAGACGCCGATGGCCTTGTTGTCGTGCGCCATCTCGCGCTCCCCCTGAAGCACGCGAATCTCCACGGAGGTCTGGTTGTCCGCCGCCGTCGAGAATATTTCGCTCTTCTTGGTCGGAATCGTGGTGTTGCGTTCGATCAGTTTCGTCGTCACCCCGCCCAGAGTCTCAATCCCGAGCGAGAGCGGCGTCACGTCGAGCAACAGGAGATCCTTGACGTCTCCCGCGAGGACGCCTCCCTGGATGGCCGCTCCGATCGCCACGACCTCATCCGGATTGACTCCCTGATGCGGCTCCTTGCCGAAGAGCTCTTTTACGAGCTGCTGGATGCGCGGCATGCGTGTCTGACCCCCAACCAGCACGACTTCGTCGATGTCCTTGGCTTCGATGCCCGCGTCCTTCAGGGCCTGTTTGCACGGGCCGACCGAGCGCGTGATGATCTCTTCAACAAGCTGCTCGAGCTTCGAGCGGTTCAGCCTGAGCTGGAGGTGCTTCGGCCCGGAAGCGTCCGCGGTGATGAAGGGAAGGTTGATCTCCGTCTCGACGACGTTGGAAAGCTCTATCTTCGCCTTCTCTGCGGCTTCCTTCAGACGCTGCATTGCCATCGGGTCCTTGGACAGATCGACCCCCTGATCCTTCTTGAACTCGGCCAGGATCCAGTCGATCACCCGCTGATCGATGTTGTCGCCCCCCAAATGGGTATCGCCGTTGGTCGACTTGACCTCGACCACGCCCTCCCCGACTTCGAGGATCGAGATGTCGAAGGTTCCGCCGCCAAAGTCATAGACCGCGATCGTCTCGTCCTTTTTCTTATCCAGGCCGTAAGCGAGCGCGGCGGCCGTCGGCTCATTGACGAGACGCTCGACCGTCAATCCCGCGATCTGACCCGCGTCTTTGGTGGCCTGGCGCTGGGAGTCGTTGAAGTACGCCGGAACGGTGATGACCGCCCGCGTGACCTTCTCGCCCAGATAGGCTTCCGCGGCCTCCTTCAACTTCGTCAGGATCATCGCGGAGATCTCCGGCGGAGACCACTCCTTTCCTCCGGCGCGCACCCGCGCGTCTCCGTTGGGTGCCTGAATGACGGTGAAGGGCACCATCTTCATTTCCTCGGTGACTTCCGAGTACTTGCGTCCCATGAAACGCTTGATGGAATAAACCGTGTTGGCGGGGTTGGTGATCGCCTGTCGCTTGGCAACCTGACCCACCAGGCGCTCGCCCGTTTTTGAAAACGCCACGACGGAAGGCGTGGTGCGGTTCCCCTCCGCATTCGGGATGACGATGGGGTCGCCTCCTTCCATCACGGCCACGCACGAGTTGGTCGTGCCGAGATCGATTCCGATAATCTTGCTCATTGCTTTCCTACCTCCATGGCGGCGGAATTGAATCGACGAACAAGCGCCACACCTTCAGCAACCTGTTTTGCCTGTCCGACCGCCGACGCGGCTAAGACTACAACTTGAGTCTTGTCATGTCAAGTCATTGATAGCAACATCTAAGCCGAAGACACTAAGAGTCTTATCCTCGGCCAAGGCCTTCCAACTAACGACTACTCAATTACTTGGACGCCGGGGCGCCTTTCCGTGGGACGGGTTCTGGCGCTGGCAGGTTTGATCTCAGCCACAGGCGCCAGAGTACGGTCGAGGGAGAGGTCCAGATCGATATTCCCTTCCGCATTTCGCCCGTAAAGCCCGAACTTCCCGTCCTCGGGCCGAAGGATGTAGCGGTAGGCCCGACCGTAGGGGTCTTCCAACGCCTCCTCGCCAACCACTCCCGCGACGACGAGATCCTCGAGGCTCCGTGGATACTGACCGGAGGAGTCATAGAAGATGCGAACCGCACGCTCCAGCACGAGCAGACGCGCCAGAGAGACGGACTTGAAGAGGCTCGTGGACTCGCGCGTCTGGTTGGCGGGACGTAGCAGAAGGTTCCACGGGTTGCGCGGCACGAGCCAGACCGCGAGCAGGACGACTCCGAGGATCGCCGCCCAGAACCACACGGGAGCAGAGGCGAAACGCGCCGGCCGGGCCGCCGGCCCAGCGGCCGCCGAAGCCGGTCGGGACACGCGTCCTTCAACGATCAGATTACGATCGAGCAGGTCGGCCAGACCCTTGTAGACATCGAAGTCGGAAAGAAACGCCCGGTCCAGGATCTCGGCCACGTCCCGCCTTCCATCGATCAATCTCCAGACCTCCGCCTCGGGACGCGAGACGGCTAAAATTCCCTCGCCGGTCTCTTCGACGCGATGCAGCAGCCTCAACTTCTCCACACCCGGAGCCCGGCGGAACACGAGATCGCGCGAGCGGACCTTCTTCTCCAGCATCGGCCACTCGTCGAGCATCTGCGCGGCTTCCATCAGAATCGACTCTGTGGGCACCGGCGACATGTGATCGGCGTCGTAGTCGATCGAGGCCTCCTGGGTGAACCGGAAGCGCCCGTCGGTCCAACGGAAACCGGAAAAAACGATCCGGAAGATTTGAAGGCGCAGCGCCTCGCGCAGATCTTCGGGAGTGACCATGCGTTCGCGAATCAGGAGAAAGCCGAGTCGTTGTTGGGAGTCCTTCTGGAGCTGCAGGATGTGGGCGAGCTGTTCCTCGTCGATCCGACCGGCCCGCACCAGCAGCGAGCCGATGCGGTTGTCCAGTCGATGCGTGGCGGATTCCGCCGACACGACCTGTCCCCCGAGGAAAGAGATGGTCACTGTGTCGTCGGGACCCTCCACCGTCAACACCCCGCTCTTGCGCTGGAGTCCCAAGACTTGGAAGATGTCGTTCAACGAGAAGACGCGCAGCGTTCCTTCAAGGCCCATGTGATTCCTTCCACGCGCTCCGCTGCGAAAAGAGCCAGACGATCCCGGCGAGCGCGAGCGGCGCGAAAACGATCGCGCGCCAAGAGCGCGGCGGCGGCAGTGGCCGAAGATCGTAGAAGCGCACGCTGATGATCGACACAGCGATCAGGAAGAGGAAAAGAAAGAAGACCAGGAAGGAAATCACCGGGCGGTCGGCCAGCTCGGGATGGGCTCCCGGCAACACGAGAGATGTCAGACGGCAACTCCAATCTTTCAGACGGGTCCGCCGCCGGATTTCCCGGGTCTGCGCAACGTGGGCCTCGATCCCCGGAAAATCCTTGCGCAGATGGAGGCGCACACAATCGGAACAATAGAGGACCGCCTCACCCGTCCTCTTGCACACAGGGCAGAAGGGCTTGCCGCAGCGAGTGCACTCCTCGGCCAACCCCATATGGGCCTCCAAGTTGCGGGTCCAGATGAGCGCGAGAGCCAAAAGAACCCACGGGCCCAATGTCAAAGGAGAAAGGAGGAAATCCACGATGCGCAGCGGAGTCGCATGGCCAGGGAGCCGGCGGCTCTTGGGCTGGGCGTTCCACTCCTCGACCTTGCGTCGAGCGCGCGACACCGGATACGTGGCTGCCACGACGCGTGCGAGGGTCGGGCGGTCCGCCCAGCCGCGAACCTGGCTCTCGGAAATCTCGCGCGCCTTGGCCATCGCCGCCGCCTGACCATCGAAGTCGTAGGCTTCGCCGCGGGCGATCGAAAGGTTGTAGTAAGCCTCCGCCGTCCGCGGCGCCCGCTCGGCGGCAGCCTCATAGTCCCGGATGGCCGCGGCGAATTCTCCCTCCTGAAAATGGACGTTTCCCCGGTTCAAGAAGGGCCGGTAGTCGCGTCCCTGCGCGGCGATCGCCCGGTCGTACGACGTGAGCGCGCGCTCGGAATCTCCCGAACGCTCGGCGTACATCCCGAGCAAAAACCAGACATCCGGGTCCTCCGAAAAAACCGAAGAGGCCTGGCGCAGCCCGTCCTCGGCGCTCGCATCCTCGCGCCGCTCCTCCAGATCCATCGCTGCGACGTAGAGGGGGGAACGCTCGATGATGTTCTCGCGCGCCACGAAGGCGGCGACCGGCGGGATCAGCCCCAGCAAGGCCAGGGCCACTCCCAGCGTCCACCGCTCGGCCTTCGAGGCGTAGGGAAACACGAGCACCCCCCAGCAAAGCGCGGCCCAAAAAGGCCCGAGGCCAAATGCGAACGGCACGGCGAAGAGAAGCAGCCCGAGTGGAAGCGCCGCGCGCGGAGCGAAATAGTGATCGGCGATCTCCTGCAGATTGTGAGCGAGTCGCGGGAAGTGGTGAACGATCAAGGCCAGTAAGAAAGCCACCACCGCCCCCGCAAACCCCGCCGTGGCCCAGATCGCGACGGACGATAGAAGAGCCAGCCGCGACTCCTGGGTTGCGAGCAAGGCCGCCCCCAGTTCTGGAAGGACCCGCAGAGCCGTGGCCCGGGAACGCTGCCTCAGCAAGAACCCGAGACGAGAGAGGTGCGCGTCCACGTTGGCGTCATCGAGCTCGACCGCGGTCTCGTAGGCCCGTCGGGCCCGCTCCACGCGACCGCTGGCTTCCGCCTTGCGACCCTCGTGGACCGCCGTTCGAGAGAAGTCAGAAAGCCGATGGACGCCGACGGCCCGGCCGGTCTTTTCCATGTCCGCCAACGCCGCCGCGGCGGCGCGCGTGTCATCCTCGAGATGGGCGTTTAAGAACTCAAACCACCGCGCGCGGTATAGACCGCGCGTGACCGGTGGAGGCAGCGGGGAAATGGGCTCCTGCGGGGATGTTTGCGCCGGTACGGTCAGCGGCACCGCGAAAAGGAAGAGCAGGATCGGGAATCGGAAATCCGAAATCCGGCATCGGATCGGACTCCGCGCGTCCGGACACGTGTTCATGTTCGCGTCTCGATTTCCGATTTCCGGTTACCGATTCCCGGCCTTCGCGTCACTTGGAGGGTCGACGCGACATCTCCACGAAGGCGAGGCGCAGCTCGTAAAGCGCGCGGGAGAGAAAGTCCGTCTCTTCGAACGAAAGATTACCGCGAGTCTTTTGTTCGAGAATCGCGAGCCAGTCGACCATCTGCTTGGCCGCGGCGAGATCGCGATGAGCCCGGCCCGCCGCGTCCGGCAGCAGCCCCAGCGCCGCATAGGCGTTGGTCGCGATCCACCCGACGAGGGAGCCGAAGCCGGTGCGGGGCTCGCGGCCTTCACCGGGCTGCGCCTTCCCCGCGGGAGCAGGTTCGCCTCCTGGACTCGACGGCGCCTGCGCGCGCTGCGGCGAGCTCGGGTCGGGCGCATCGCGCGCGGGCGCACGCGGAGGCTCCGGCTCTTCCGGCTCAAAGTCGGGGCGCAACTCCCCTTCGGAAGTGAACATGCGCCGGTCGACGACGCGAATCGGCTTTTCTTCCTCTTCGGTCATGGAAAGAGCAAATTTTAACCCGGATTGTTCGAGAGCGTTGAGGGTTCCGGGTTGAGAGTTCCCTGTAAGACAAGAAGTGAGGAGGCAGTTCGGTTTCCATTCCCGACTCACAATCTCAACTCTCAGCGCCCGGTATGATCCATTCCATGTCCGAGGAACTCGCCCCGCTGGTGGCCCTCGTGGAGAAGCTTCGCCGCGAGTGCCCCTGGGATCGGGAGCAGACCTTCGAGACCTTGAAGACGTTTCTGCTCGAGGAGTGCTACGAGACGCTGGAAGCGCTCGACGCCGGCTCCCCCGAGCGTCTGCGCGAGGAGCTCGGGGACCTGCTCTTTCAGGTCTTTTTCCTGGCACGGCTGGCAGAAGAACGGGGCTGGTTCACCCTGCGGGACGTCGCGATTCTCATCCGGGCAAAAATGATCGACCGTCATCCTCATGTCTTCGGAGAGGCGCGGGCCGCGAGCGCCGAGGACGTCAAGCGCAACTGGGAAACGCGTAAGCGGCGCGAGAAAAGCTCGCAGGAGGATCCGCTCGAAAGCATCCCGGCTTCGTTACCCGCCGTGGCGGCGGCCTACCGGCAGACCTCGCGGGCCGCCGACCTCGGGTTCGACTGGGAGCGGGATTCCGACGTCGCAACGAAAATCGAAGAGGAGCTGGAGGAGTGGCGGGATGCCGCGGCGCGCGGCGATCATGCGGCCGAAGAAAAGGAGATCGGCGATCTGCTCCTCTCTGTCATCAATCTTTCCCGGCGGCGGAGAGTCGATCCCGAGTCGGCGCTGCGTCGGACCAACGTCCGCTTCCGGACGCGCTTTGCCGGCGTCTCCCGGCGCGCGCACGCTTCGGGAAGGGAGATATCGGAAGTGCCGCTCGCCGAATTGGAAGAGTACTGGGAGGAAGCAAAGAAAGAAGTCGATAGTTAGTAGTCGGTAGTCGGTAGTGCTGCGCTGTCTTTGCTACCGACTACCGACTATCGACTACCGACTCATCAGTTCACCAACTCGCTGACCTTCACGAGACGCACTCCGTCTCGCTCCAGCCTCGGCAACTCCCGTTCCAGGACCGTCAGGGTCACCGCATGAGGATGCCCGATGCCAACGGCAAAACCGTCGCGACGGGCGCGGGAGGCGAGCTCTACGAGTGACTTCTCGACTGCTTCACCCGTCGCGACATCATCTAAGAAAACACGGCGTGACACGGCGGGCACGCCGGCCGCTCGCGCCTCCGCTTCCGCGACCGTGGTCTCGGTCGTCCGGCTATCGACGAAGAAGAGTCCGCGCCGGGCGAGAACTCGCATGATCGCGCGCATGACGCGCGGATCGGCTGTCGCGGCCGATCCCATGTGATTGTTGACGCCGACCGCGCCGGGAACCGTGTCGAGATCGGACTCGAGGGTGCTGCCCAGCTCTTCGTCGCTCTGCGCACGCAGCAGCACTCCGGGCCCGGGACGCACCGAAGGGAATCCCCTGGGCTCCATGGGGAGATGAAGCAGGACTTCCACGCCGGAAGCCTCGAGCTGCCGTGCGGCGCGCGCGCTTCCCGAAAGCGCAGGCAAGACCGCCGCGGAGAACGGGTGCCGCCACCGTGCTATCCGGTCCACCGCAGCGGCATCGTTGCCGAGATCGTCGATCAGGATTGCGATGCGGGCCACCGACAGCGGCGGCCGCGCGGCTTCCAGAGACGGACGGGGGGACGGGGAGACGGGGGGACGGGCGGAGGTGCGGACACGGGGACGCGGAGTGGAGAGAACGCGGGGACGCGGAGACACGGAGACGCGGGGAGGGACCTCTTCCCGCGAACGAGTCTTCAGATAGAGAGCGACGCCGAGGACGAGAGCGAGGAGAGCGAAGAAGACGGTGGCCGGAGAGATTCGGAAGCGCCTGCTCAATTGGCGAGGGGAACGATCGACGCTCGACGGCCGTCCGTCTTACGTCTCACGCCTCACGTCTCACTCCTCAAGCAGCCCGTCGGACGGGAGAGGCTCCGCGCGCGACTTCGAGCCCGCGTGTCAGAATCGGATCCTTGCTTTCTGCCTCTCCCGGAAAAACAATCACGCGTTCGTCGGGAGCCAGCCCCCGTCCGGCCAACGGAGTTCCGGAGGGGGACAGATACCGCGCGACGGTCATGTAAATCGTTCCGCCCGATTCCGTCGGAATTGGCCTCTGCACAATCGCCATCCCCACCGTCGCTTCTCCGACGGTGACGGCGTCGGCCCGGTCATGCAGTGCAGCGGCGAAGATTTCCGAGGGACCGCCGGTTGCCTCGTCCGTCAGCACGATCGTGCGACCTTTCCAGAGCCGTTCACCGGTCGCCTCGAGAGGAGCGAGGGTGACCCGGCGAGACACCACCTTGGCGATCATCCCCTTGCCGGTGAAGATCGCGGCCGAGGGTCCCGCGTCCGCAATCTCGCCGCCGATCGAGCCGCGAAGATCAAGAATGATCCGAGAGATGGATCGGCGGTTCGCCTCCTCGACCGCCTGACGCAGCGCCTCGGCGGTGGTGCGGGTGAAGGAGGGAATTCGCACGATCGCCACGTCGCGCTCCCACCGGGTCGCGGGAGACGGTGGCTGGAACTTCGCGCGCGGAATTTTCAGCGGGACACGCTTCTCGTCCCCGCCCCGAAACAGAACGATCTCGACGTGCGTTCCTTCCGGACCCTCCAGCGAGGCCTTCACCTTCCAAAGAGAGAAGTTGCGCACCTGCTTGCCGTCGATCATGTCGATCAGATCTCCCGGTTTGACGCCGGCCTTTTCGGCGGGGGATCCCGGCAGCGGGGCGATCACATAGGGAAGCCCGCCCCGCCGCGCGAGGGCGATGCCGGGTCCGACGGCACCGGAGCTCTGTTGAGCGCGATAGGCCGAACGCTCCGAAGCGGAAACATAGTAGGAAAAGGGGTCGAGCGCGTCCGACATCCCGTCGTAGGCCCCCTGCAGAAGCGTTTTCGTCTCGACGGGCTCCACGTAATTCTGGCGAGTCAGGCTCAGAACGTCCGAGAAGATCGTGAGGGCGCGCGTCGCCGGGTCTCGCCCGGGTGCGTTCGGATTGGTGACAGCTCGGATCGAGACGAGGGCCGCCACGGAGCCGATGACGAACAGAAGACGGGAGCGGTTGTTTCGCATCAGGGTGATGGTAACACCCCGATAAGCGGAAAGCTTTCAGCTATCAGCTATCAGCTATCAGCCAAAGACTTTCAATAGCGACACCCGAGCTGAGAGCTGAAAGCTGAGAGCTGAGAGCTCACCGCAGCCAGGCAACGGGGTCGCTGGCTTTCTGACTATCGCGTACTTCGAAGTACAACCCCGGCTCGTCGCGACCAGGGCCGGTCCCGGCCGTTCCGATGGTCTCTCCGACCGGGACGTAGGAGCCGGCGGTCACCGCGATCGACTGGAGCCAGGCGTAGAGGCTGAAGACCCCCTCGCCGTGATCGACGATCACGAGGTTGCCGTACTCGGGCAGCCACTGCGCGTAAATCGCGCGGCCGCTGTAGACCGCACGGATCGGAGCGCCCGCCGGAAGCGCGATGGAGATTCCGTTGGAGACGGTCCACGCGTTGAAGCGAGGATGGCGATGGCGCCCAAACGTCTCGGTCACGGCCCCCCGGGCGGGCCAGTCGAGAACGCCCTTCCACGGGCGGATTCCTCCCGAAGGATCCGCGGGTTCGCCCGAGGACTGTTTGGCGAGGGTCGCAAGCAACCGCTCGAGGCGCTCCGCCTTTTCCGAGAGGCTAGCGACTTCGCTCTGGTGGGAAGCCGCGGTCGAACGTTCCTGCGTCAGCAGAGCCTCCCGGCGATGGCGCAACGTCGCGAGGTTGCCGATCTCTCGGCGCTGCGCGAGAAGCGTCTGATCCATCTCCTTCTTCAACTTCTCCTCCAGTGCGAGGTCCCTCCCGAGGCGGTCGCGGGCCGAGCGATAGGAGGCGAGCAGCGCTCCATCTCTTTGCGCGAGCGCGTCCAAACGCCCGACTCCTTGAAGGAAGCCGGCTGCGTCCCGCGCCTCCAGGACCACGCGAAAGTAACCGTAGCGCCCGAGACGGTGCAGCACCCGGGCCCGGGTCACCAGAGCCCGCGCGAACCGCTCGGAGGAGGCCACGGCCTCCTCTCGCTCGTGCCCGGTTGCCTGAAGCTGGCGCGTCAGCTCGTCACGCCGCGCGGAAAGAAGCTCCGTTTCGTGCTGCGCGATCTCGATTCTCCAGCCGAGGCGTTGAATCTCCTCCGACAGAGTCGAGACGCTCTTTTGGCTCTCTGTCAGCTTTTTGCGAAGCAAGCCGATGCGGGAGCGGATCTTGGAAAGGTCCGCTTGACGCTGTTCCTCGGGTGAGGAGGTTTGAGCGGCCAGCCTCGTTGCCGTGGCGACCAGCAGCACGCAGATGAGGAACAATCGAGTGTTCACCACAACGACTTCCCTGCGGCATCGGCTGGAGCCGGCGCGCCGATGAGCGCCCTTATAGACGCCGTGGCGTCGGCGATGCCGGGAACGCGATCCGCGTGGAATGGCTTCGAGGAAAAGAACACGCCGCGCACGAGATCCGGGTCGAGCGAACAATGATCGCCGCTCCAAACATCTCGATTGTCCTCGAACACCGTCGCGGTCGGGACCCCGAGGGAGGCCTGCCAGGAGACCCGATAGCCCGGTCGGTTGGTCACGATGAGATCGGGAATCAGGCGCGGGTCGTAGCGGCGGTAGATTTGCTCGCGCCGGAAGACTCGCGAGACGGCCCGCTCTCCGGTCTTCGGGTCAGTCAGCTTCTCCAGTCGCTGCGCGATCTCCGAGCGCAGTCCTTCGTACTCCGAGCCCGGCTCGACGATGCCCCCGGCCTCGCGCCCCTTCAGGTTGACGTAGATGTCACCCAGGCCCATCGCGTAGGCCCTCGATTTTCCCCAATCGACCGCTTCCCAGAACTGGCCCCGGGAGAAGAGCGCTTCGAGACTCTGGCGTCGCGCGCCTCCCTTGAGGACGAGGTAGCCATTCTCCACAAGCCATGTATTGTAATTGACAGAGCGTCGCCAGGTCGCGAAGCCGTGGTCGGAAAGGACGATCAGGACATCCTCGGGGCCAAGCGCGCTCGCCGTTTCTCCCACGATCGCGTCCATCGTCTCGTAGGCCTTCTCGACCGCGTCGCCGTACTTCCTGGCGAGCGCGGCGTCGTAGGCCGGATGCAGCGGATCGCGCAGACGCCAGAAGACGTGCGCCACGCGGTCGGGAAACTCGAAGTAGTAGAAGAGAAGACGCGAGCGCTCGCGGGTCAGCGCCGAGAGCATCCGTCGGTCCTGCTCGACGGTGGCAGCCACATCTTCGAGAAAGGCCTGCTCAGGAAGGGTCCCCGACTGGATCGACCAGGTGTCGATCGCCCATCCCATCGTCTTGTACCGGCCGAAGTGGTCGAGCAGCTCCCGCGCAAAGCCGCGCGGCGTGGAGAGCGCCAACCCGGGCGGCAGCCTCGCCGGGTCGAGCTGGATCGGCGAAAGATACAGCCCAATCTCCGGATTCACGCGATCGAGCCGGAAGCGCCCGTAACCATGGATCGAGATGAGCGGATTGACGCGGAAGGTCAGGGACACCCAGTCGCTCCACTTTCCTGGCGAAAGATCGAGCTTCTCTCGGGCCGCTTCGATCGTGAGCCGGTCCCGGGAGGGGGGGACCGTAAGAATGAGCGGCAGCTCGATTGCTCCCGCGCGTCCGAACAGCTTTCCCGGAGGACCGGCGATCTTGGTCGTCTGGCGTCCGACGTTGGACTCCAAACGCACGAGCTCGATGGAGAAGTCATTCCCTTCCCGCGGTGTGAAGAAGGGATCGGACGTGAAATAGAAGGGCTTCCCGATGCGCCCGGACAGGTCCGGAACGCCGAGGCCCGAAAGCATCTGTCCCCCCTCGAATGCCTCGGGCGGAAAGGTCACAGGCGCGCGCATCACCGTCGCCGGTCGAGCCCCCGCCTCGCTCCAGAACGTCTTTCCCTTGCGGTTGTTCTCGACGGCCGGCCGGGTGGGCGGAAGATAGGCACGAACGGCGAGGTAGACGCCGGCTCCCGCCGCCAGGCCGAGCAGCCCGACTACGCTGCCCAATACGACCGAGCGGCGCAAGAGGAGCAAGATCGCCACGCCGCCGGAGAGAAGGAAAGCCACGCCGCCGAGGACGAGCGCGTTTGACTTCCCGAAGAGCAGGGGCTTCTCCGTCTCCTCCGCCACGGCAAAGGTCGGCACGCGGTCTGCCGGATTTCGCTTCAGGAAGTCGAAGATCTCGTGCCCGCCGGGATCGAGGCCGGTCGAGAAGGTCGCCCAGGAAACCGGCGTTTGTGCCGGCACCGTCGGGGTCAGCTGAGAGTAGCCACCCCGGCGTTTCAGCCCTGTCAGGTGGGGCAGTCGCCCCGCCGACATCATCTGCTCGACGATTCCCGCGTCGACGCCGTCGAAACCGAGGATGACGACCCGGTCCGGCTTCGACGCGGTCGCTGCCACCGCGATCAGCAGAGATGCGAAAGACGCGGCGACGGCTTTCATCGTGTGCGGGGAGTGTAGCGCGTCGAAGCCGGAGTTCGACGTGCGACGTTCGGCGTTCGGTGTAGGAGCCATCAACGTAGAACGTAGAACGTAGAACGCTCGAGAATAGAATTCCCGCGATGGTGACGCGCACCGAGGATCTGGAGACTCTTCTTGCGCGCATTCCCGACCGCGCCATCCGAGAGCTTTTCTCAGTCGAGTTCATCCTTTGCTGCGAGCAGTTCGACCGGTTCACAACCGCGATGGTCCTTCGCCTCATGAGGGAGCTCGGAATGGCCGAGGCGCTGGAGCGAGGAGCGACCGCGAGCGAGATCGTCGCCGAGAAATGCTGGGCGGCACGCGCAGAGGTGCCGATCGAATGGTTTCTGCGCAAACTGGCCGAGGAAGGAATCCTTGTACGACTCGGCGACGGCGGCAAGGGTTCGTACCGGGCTCGCGGGCCTCTGCCGATTGCCGATCCGGACGAAGCGGAGGCCCGGGCGCGCGCGATCAATCCCGGATCGATGCCTCCGTTCGCTGTCGTTCGCGCCATGGCCGATCACGTGCCGGAGTTCCTGCGGGGGGAGAAGACCGGCGAGGAGATCCTGTTCGCTCCCAATCGCCTGGCGCTTTGGTTCGACTATTTCTCCAACTCGAACCTGCTGTACCAGATCAACAACCGCCTGGGCGCCGAAGCCGTTGTGCGGGCCCTTCCGGTCTCGGGTCGCGCTACCATCATCGAGCTCGGAGGGGGCTCGGGCTCGGCGGCCCTCGCGCTCTTCGAGCGGCTGGCGCGGGACGCAGCGGTCTCTCGGATCGGTCGCTACGTATTCACCGAGATCGTTCCGACCTTCCTCCGGCGCGCCGAACGGGCTATCAAAGCCTCGGGTCTCGCTCCCCCCGCCGTCGAGTTCTTGAGGCTGGACATGGACCGCGACTTCCAGGAACAGGGTCTTCCCGCGGAATCCGCAGACGTTCTCTACGCCGTCAATACGGTTCACATCGCGCGCGATCTAGCCGCCGCGCTCGCCCGCATCCGGAAGACACTCGCCCCTAGAGGGGTCGCCGTCTTCTCCGAATGCGTAAGGCCCTTTCCCGGCCAGCCGATTTACGTCGAGTTCGTGTTCAACTTCCTCGAGAACTTCACCGGTGTCGCGACAGATCCGGCCACGCGCCCTAACCACGGGTTTCTGACTCCCGCGGACTGGCGCCGGGCCCTCCTCGCCGCCGGTTTCGAGAGCCCCGAGGTGTTGCCCGACGTCGAGCAACTCGCGCGGCACTACGACGCCTTCTTCGTGGCCGCTGTCTCCGCCCGACGGCCGTAACGTCGCTTCCGCTTGCAAAGGACCTGGCTGACGCCATCGGCTCGCGGTCGAGGCCGCATCCGGCCGAGCCGCGCGCCGGTGCGCCAACAGGCGCAGGTCCCGAGAAGCGAGAGCGACGGCTTTCGGTGCTCCGGTCGCGGCGCGAGGAGTCTCCCAGAGGGGAGGAGCCTCGCGCCGCG
>Ga0207646_10004601_pt1 | contig 14917 bp, 13 predicted proteins | sample KBSK5502metaG_FD_184343 | JGI IMG/M metagenome (GOLD analysis project Ga0207646, IMG submission 184343) | Corn, switchgrass and miscanthus rhizosphere microbial communities from Kellogg Biological Station, Michigan, USA - KBS K5-50-2 metaG... | ecosystem: Host-associated > Plants > Roots >... | reverse complement strand
CGAGCTGAGCAACGCCAGCGAGTGCTTCTCGATCCCAGCCGACCTCGGAACGACAGAAGGCCTCGACCACCTCGCAGCACGACTGGCCGAACGAGAGCCGGCGTTGCACATCTTGGTGAACAACGCCGGCGCGACCTGGGGCGCACCGATCGAGGAATACCCCGACGACGCGTTCGACAAGATCTGGGCCGTGAACGTGAAGGCCATCTTCCACCTCACCGTGAAGTGCCTGCCGCTGTTGCGCAAGGCCGCGACGCCCGTCGATCCCGCGCGCGTGGTCAACATCGGCTCGATCGACGGCATCCGCGTGCCTTACTTCGAGAACTACGCGTACTCGGCGAGCAAAGCCGCCGTGCACATGCTGACTCGCCACATGGCGCACTCGCTCAACAAGGACAACATCACGGTGAACGCGATCGCGCCGGGCTTGTTCCCGAGCAAGATGACGAACTTCATCTTCGATCAGATGGGCGCCGATCAGCTCGGCGGCGGCATCCCGCTCGGCCGGGTCGGTCAGCCCGACGACGTGGCCGGAGCGACGATCTTCCTCGCGTCGCGCGCGGGCTCGTACCTCACGGGCGCGGTGATCCCGGTCGACGGCGGCGTGTCGACGCGCTAAGCGGGACGGTGACGCTGCGAAGTCTCTCGCATCGCGTCCAACGCTTTCGCCGCCGCGCCGGAATCGAGCGACTCGCGGGCGCGCGCTAAGCCCTCGCTGAGGTCGGCCGCAACGCCCGCGACGACCAATGCCGCGCCCGCATTCAACGCGACGGCGTCGTTCAAGGGTCCGTCTCCCCCGGCCAGCACGTCCATGCACAGCTTCGCGTTCTCTTCCGCCGAGCCGCCCGACAGGTCCGACGCTTTCGCAGGCTTCAGCCCCAGCGAGGAGGGGTCGAACGACGAGTGCGTCACTCCCCCCTCGACGTCCCACACGGCCGACGTTGTCGTGGTGCTGAGCTCGTCGAGACCGTCGTCTCCACGGAAAAGCATCGCTCGCTCGGAGCCGAGCCGGCTGACCGCTTCCGCCATCTTCGGCGCCATTCCCGCATCGGACACGCCGATCGTCTGCCGCGTCGCACCGGCGGGATTCGTGAGCGGCCCCAAGAAATTGAACACCGTCGGCACGCCGAGGTCCTTGCGCACCGGACCGGCGTGGCGCATCGATGGATGGAACGCCGGCGCGAAGCAGAAACCGATGCCCGCCTCGTCGATGCACGCCGCAACGCCTTCGGGTGCGAGGTCGATCGCGACGCCGAGCGCCTCCAATAGGTCGGCCGACCCGCACTTCGACGACTGTGCGCGGTTCCCGTGCTTGGCAACTTTCACGCCCGCGCCGGCGACGGCCAGAGCCGCCATCGTCGAGATGTTCGCCGTCCCAGCTCGATCGCCGCCGGTGCCGCACGTGTCGATCACCGGCTCGGTGACCGGCACTTTCAGCGAGAACTCGCGCATCACGCGCGCCAGACCGGTGATCTCATCGACCGTCTCGCCTTTCGCGCGCAGCGCGATCAGGAACCCACCGATCTGGCCTGGCGTCGCCTCGCCGGACATGATCGAGCGCATCGCGGCGGCGGCGGCATGCTCGTCAAGATCTTCGCCGCGCACAAGCGACGCGAGCGTGTCGGCCCACGAGAAGTCACTCATGCGGGCAGTATAGGCGTGCGTTTTCGGGCCCGTTTAGGGTATCGTCCGGCCCATGCGCGAAGGCACCGTGCGGGCGAACGGTATCGAGTTCGCGTACATCGAAGAGGGCGACGGCCCCGTTGTGCTGCTGATGCACGGCTTCCCCGACGTGGCGCAGACATGGACGGCACAGATGCGAGCGCTCGCCGACGCGGGCTACCGAGCGATCGCCGCGAATTCGCGCGGCTATCCGCCGACCGAGGTGCCGCCCGACGGCTTCTACGACGGTGCGACACTCGCCGTCGACATCAAAGAATTGATCGAGCAGCTTGCCGGAGAGCCGGTTCACTACGTCGGTCACGACTGGGGTGCCGCCACCGGCTATCGCGCCGTCGCCGCCTTCCCCGAGCTGTTCAAGCGCACGGTGCAGATCGCGATCCCGCATCCGATGACCTTCCCTGCGATGTTCGCGCGCCCGGCGCAGATCCACGGACGCTTCCACTTCTGGTTCTTCCAGATGAAGGGCCTGGCGGAAGCGGCAACGATGGCGGATGACTACGCGATGATCGATTACCTCTGGCATCTCTGGTCGCCGAAGCTCAATGAGCCCGATCACCGCGCGCTCGTGAAGCACGCGCTCTCCCAACCCGGCGCGCTGGAGGCGTCGCTTTCCTACTATCGAGCAGCCTTCGGGAACTCACCCGCCGATCCGAAACACGCCGGCCTGAACGAAACGATCAACGCGCCGATCGCAACCCCGACGCTGACGCTGCTCGGCGACGAAGATCCGGCGAAGGCGGCTGGGAAGCTCCAAGAGCCGTTCTTCACGGGCCCCATGGAAACGATCTACGTCGATGGCACGGGACACTTCATCCACCGCGAGCGGCCCGAGGAAGTCTCGAAGCTCATCGTCGACTGGCTCGCCGGTTAGATCCCGCTCGTCAGCTCTGCCACGATCTCTTTGGCTGAAAGGCGCTTCGTAACACCGTCGACCGAGAACCCTGCGTAGTGCGGCATCGCGGCAACGTTGCCGCGCGCATCCTTCGTCGGCGGCAACGTCGAGAACCGCGGAACGGGCCAGGCTTGCTCGCCCACCGTCGCACACGGATCCTCACTATTTCGAGCAGCCTCCAGGCTCGAGCGCAGCACGCGCGCGGGCGCGTTCGGCCAGCCGACATCGAACTCGGTCGTGATGACGGTGTCGTCGTGGGACGCTCGGATCAAAGCATCAACGTAGTCGGGATGGGCCAGGGACTCGTCGGCCGCAACGAATCTCGTTCCGATCCGTACCGCCGTCGCCGGTGAGCTCAAGGCGCGCTCGACATCTGCCGCACCGGCGATGCCTCCGGCCGCAACGGTAGGAGTTGCCAGATCGGTGAGCGCGTCAAGAAGGATCTCGAGATCCGTTTGCCCCCTTATATGTCCGCCCGCCTCGACGCCTTGGGCAACGATGATGTCGCAGCCTGCCACTTGTGCTTTGCGTGCTTCCTGGGTCGAGCCGACTTGCCAGCTCGCGAGCGCGCCGCGCGCGTGCGTGATCTCGACGAGAGAGGCGTCCGGATCTCCGAAGAAGAATTCGACCACTCTGGCTTTCCCTGCAGCCAGCCTTAGAGCTTCCAGGTCGAGGAACGGCATCAAGAAGTTCACGCCGAACGGCTCGCCGGTCGCTTCGAGCGTCTCGAGCATCCCGCCGAGCATGTCGACCGGAACACCGGCGCCGCCGATCATGCCGAGGCCACCGGCGTTGCTGACGGCTGCGGCGAGCTCTGGCGTCGAGACGCCACCCATGCCGGCGAGCTGCAGCGGGAGTGCGCAGCCGACGAGATCGGTGAAGGCCGCTTTCGCCATGTCTCTGACGCTACCCTAGAGCCGATGCGAATCGCTGCCGGCGCCGACGAGCGAACCGATCTCACCGACTTCGTCCTCGAAAAGCTTCGAGATCGCGGTCACCACGTCGTGACCGTCTTCGGGCCCGCCGGAGGACGTGACGAACAGTGGGCCGACGTGGGACGCGGCGTCGCAGAGGCGGTCGCTCGTGGCGACGCCGAGTACGGGGTCGTGTTCTGCTGGACGGGGACCGGCGTCTCCATGGCGGCCAACAAGGTCCCGGGCGCGCGCGCGGCGCTGTGTACCGATGCCGAGCAAGCGCGCGGCGCGCGCAAGTACAACGACGCGAACATCCTCGCCTTGAGCTTGCGTCTCACCAGCGAACCGCTCGCGCTCGAGATCCTCGACGCCTGGTTCGATCAGACTGAGGTCGATCCCACGGAGATCCCGAACATCGACAAGGTGAAACAGGCCGACCGTTAGATGAGATCGTCGAGCAAACTCGCCATATCGGCTGCGTTGCGGACACCCTTGTCCTGGTAGCAGTTGTTGAATAGCGCGTGTGTGCGCTTCGTCTCGCCGGCCAGCTCGAACAATCGCGGCGCCCACTCCTTCAATTCCTTCTTCGAGTACAGGTAGTCGAACCGCTCCGCGACGGTGATGCCTTTCTTCTTCCAGTTCTCGTCGTTGTGACCGTGGAAGCGCACGACCGCCAGCTCCTTCGACGTCGAAGCGACGACCGGAGGGATGCTCGACGAGAATCCTTGCGGCATGTCGACGGACACGTAGGTCAGGTCGTTCTCGGTCAGCCAGTCGAGCGTCCACTTGATGTGCTCGCCGGTGTCCATCCACGTGCGTTGCCGGAACTCGACGGCGATGCGGTAGTCGGGTAGCTTCTGCGCCGCTTGGAGGATGTAGTCCTTGTTCTGCGGCGCCGGCGTGAACCACTCGGGGAACTGGAAGAGGATCGCGCCGAGCTTCCCCGCGGAGTGGAGCGGCATGAGCGCGGCGCGGAACATCTCGAAGACCTGATCGATGACCGCGGGGTCGAGGTCGCGCGGATAGACGGTCCGCTTGTCCCCGGCGGCATCGCGCAGATCCTTCGGCATAGCGCGCACCTGCGCCGGGTGCTGCGTCATCAACGAGAACGCTTTGACGTTGAACGTGAAATGCGATGGCGTACGCTCGACCCACAGCACGGCGTTCTTCTCCGACGGCAACGCGTAGTAGGACGAATCGACCTCGACCAGTGGGAACTGCGACGCATAGTAGGCCAGCCGCCCTTCGGCGGTCTTCGCGTCCTTCGGGTACCAATCCGTTGCGAGCAGCGTCTTGTCGGTCCAAGACGAGGTTCCGACGAGGATCTCGCGCTTCTTCTTGGCCATCACTCCATCATCATTGGGTGAAGTAGCGACCGACGATCCGCTCCGAGATCATCGTGGCGACGGCTTGGGCGGTGAGCGTTGGGTTCGGGCCGCCGATGCCGTTGGGGAAGATGCTCGTGTCGCAGATGAACAATCGCGCGACGGCGTGCGCTTCACCGCTGGGGTCGACGACCGACGTGAACGGGTCACGACCCATGCGCATCGTGCCGTGCTGGTGAACGGTCGAAGCCGGCGCGTCGGCACGGTGGATCGAGTTCGGATCGGCGCCGGCACCGATCAGACATTCGGCCGCGCGTCGCGAGAGCCAGTCGCGCCGCCGAACCGTCTGTTCGCTCGCGCGGTAACGCACGAGCGGCGCCGGGTTGTTCTCGTCGGCAACGCCGGGCGCGAGCGACACGCTGCTCTCCGCAAGGCCGTCGTCGTCGACGCACACGACCACCATGAGGGTGCGCCGGTACGCCTCCATCCGCCGTTTCAGCGCCGTTCCCCACGTGCGGCCCGACAACGCCCACGGCCCTTCGCCCGTCACTGCCTTCGGTCCCATCGACGTCGCAAGTGCGAACGTCAGCGGGCCCGCTCCTTGCGATTCGAAGAAGCCGTAGCCGGGGAACTCCGCGCGCACCATCGAGGTCTGGCCCTCGAACATGTTCACCTCGTCCGGGAACACACCCGAGATGTAGTCGAACCAGTGCGTCGTGAAGTACTTGCCGACGTAGCCGTTGTCGGGCAGGCCGCTCGACATCCACAAGCGCGGTGTTTCGACCGGACCGCACGCCATGATGATCACGCGCGCCTCTTGCTCCTTGAGCGTGCCGTCGGCTTCGCGGTACTGCACTGAGCGCGCGCGCAACGAGCCTTCGTGCTCCTCCGTCACGATCTGCGTGACGAAAACGCCGGTCCGGAACTCACAGCGTTTCGTCTTCAGTGCGAGCGGCGCGTAGCTGACGTTGGTGCTCCGCTTCGCCGTCCGTTCCAGCGGCGCGCCTTCGACGTTGCGACACCCGACGATGCACTCACCGCATTGCACGCACCCGTCTGCGTTTGGGTACACGAGCGGTTCGGTGTTCTCTGCGATCGGCAGGATCGCGTTCGGCTGCATCCGCCAGCCGCTCGTCCTGATGTCCGGACCCGCGACGTGGCCGATCCCGATCGCTTCGCAGCCTTTGATGAACAGCTCGTCCTTGGTCGCGACGATCTCCGGCACTTGGACCGGGAGGGTCTCTTCGACCTTGTAGTAGTACGGCACGAGATCGCGGTAGCGGAACGGCCAGTCGGTTTCGATCGAGTCCATGTACGCGCGTGGGTGGTTCGCACCGTAGTGCAGCGTGTTGCCGCCGACCCCGGGCGTTTGGAAGAGCAGCCCGATCCCGTCGCGCACGCGCGGCCACGGCGCTTTCGTTCGATCGAGCGGGCCCCAGCGGAACAGCGAGTCGAACGGGTTGAACATGTCCCACTCGAGACCGTTGAACTCACGCTGCGGGTCGTGCCACGGACCGGCCTCCAGGACGACGACGCCGAGCCCGGCCTCCGCCAGCTCCTTCGCCATGACTGCACCGGTTCCGCCCGCGCCGATGATGAGCACGTCGGGCATGTTGTGCTTGGTCGCCATCAGCGCTCCCCGCGTCGCAGCAGCTTGCGCCGTCCGCGCGACGGGCCGTCGAAACCGGTGAGCTGCCATCCGAGGGGCTTGCGCGCGAGCGTGCCTTCCGCATCTTGGCCCGTCCACTCGCCGTACACGGATGCGATCGACAGAAGACCGAGGACCAATGGGAGCTCGCGAAGCTGCTCGACATCGTGGGTCGAAAGCTGATCGAGGATCGTCAGCCGCTCCTCCAGCGACAGGTCGACGAACGCGCGCCGGTCGAACGTCGTCGCCGACATCTCGTTCAGCAGGTCGGGCAACCCCGCGGACAGCCCGGGGATCAGGAAGTCGAGGTAATGCGAGATGAAGAGCTCGGCGTGAACGTCGGCGGCGCCGGGCGTTGGATCGTGGGGCGAGCCGGGGACGTACACCTCCGCGGCCGCGCGGATCGTGAGTGCGTTCTCTTCCGGCGTGCCCATGCCGCGTCGCAGCTAGCGCGGGTAGCGCTCTACCCCGGCCGTTTGCGCTTCTTCCGTTTCGCGGATGGCGATATCGTCGCGCCCGAGGCCTGCGTCTGTCGGGCCCTTCGCTTGGCGCTCGGCGAGCAGCTCCCGCGCGGTTTTCTTGAGCTCGAATGGATCGATCGGCTGCGTCAGCCAGCGATCGGTCCCCGACCACTTCGCGAGCCACGTGTCCTGTTGCCGCTCCAGCAAAACGATGACCGCGGGCGGGTCGTGCAGGATCTTGAGCTCGCGGGCAAGGCCAAAAGCGCCGAACGGTTCGGTCGTTTCGTCGGCGATGACGAGGTCGTACGCGTCGTCGCGCGCGCGCTTCAGCGCTTCGAGACCGTTGGAGGCCTCATCGACCTGCAGGTCGACGTCGATCGAACGCCGGAGCCACGCGCGCGCGCGCTCGCTCCGCGAAACGACCAGGACGTTCATGTGCGCCAATCCTACCCAGAGGGTGAGCGCGGCGCGGCCTTGCCGCCGATCAGGCCAGATCGAACCGATCGAGGTTCATCACCTTGTCCCATGCCGCCACGAAGTCACGCACGAACTTCTCCTTGGAGTCGTCCTGCGCGTACACCTCCGCGATCGCCCGAAGTTGGGAATTCGAACCGAAGATGAGATCGACAGCCGTAGCGGTGTACTTCCCCTTGCCGGTGGCGCGATCGCGACCTTCATACACGTTCGCGGTCTCCGTCGATGCCTTCCACTCCGTGCTCATGTCGAGGAGATTCACGAAGAAGTCGTTGGTCAGCGTCTCGGGCCGGTCGGTGAAGATGCCGTGCTGGGATCGTCCGACGTTCGAGTTCAGAGCACGCATGCCGCCTATGAGAGCCGTCATCTCCGGAGCGGTTAGATCCAACATGTATGCCCGCTCCACGAGCAGTTCCTCGGCGGGCAGCTTCTCTCCCCCTCGGAGATAGTTGCGGAAGCCATCGAATGTTGGTTCGAGCACGGCGAAGGACTCCACATCTGTCTGCCCCTGTGAGGCATCGGCGCGCCCAGGCTTGAACAGAACGGTGATGTTGTGTCCGGCCTTCTTCGCGGCTTCCTCGACGGCCGCGCAGCCACCCAGGACGATCAGATCGGCGAGCGAAACTCCCTTGCCCGACGATGAGCCGTTGAAGTCCTGCTGGATCTGCTCGAGCGTCTTAAGCGCTTTGCCGAGTTCGGCGGGATCATTGACTTCCCAGTCCTTCTGCGGAGCAAGCCGGATGCGCGCGCCGTTCGCACCGCCTCGTTTGTCGGTGCCACGGAAGCTGGCAGCCGCAGCCCACGCCGTAGAAACGAGCCGGGAGATCGATAGCCCGGAGGCCAGGATCTTTTGCTTGAGGTCGGCGATGTCACGCTCGTCGATCATCGCCTTGTCGACCGCAGGAACGGGGTCTTGCCAGATCTGCGCCTCCGGAACCCAAGGGCCGAGGAGACGGTTGACGGGTCCCATGTCTCGATGGATCAGCTTGTACCAGGCCTTGGCGAACGCCTCAGCGAGCTGATCCGGGTCCTCGTAGAAACGCTTCGAGATCGGCCCGTAGATCGGATCGAGCTTCAGCGCGACGTCGGTCGTCAGCATCATCGGTGCGTGCCGCTTCGACGGATCGTGAGGATCCGGGACGGTGCCTTGAGCCGCCGGATCCTTCGGGGTCCACTGCTTCGCGCCGGCGGGGCTCGTCGTCAGTTCCCAGTCGTACTTGAATAAGTTCTCCAAGAATCCGTTATCCCACCTGACCGGGTTGGTCGTCCACGCCCCCTCCAGGCCGCTGGTGATCGTGTCGTCGCCCGTGCCACTGCCGAACGTGCTCCTCCAGCCCAGACCTTGCTCCTCGAGAGAGGCGCCCTCAGGTTCTGGGCCGACGAGATCCGCCGGGCCCGCGCCGTGTGTCTTGCCGAACGTGTGACCGCCGACGATGAGCGCAACGGTCTCCTCGTCGTTCATCGCCATACGGCCAAACGCTTGTCGGATGAACTTCGCAGCGGCGAGCGGATCCGGATTGCCGTTCGGTCCCTCTGGGTTCACGTAGATCAAGCCCATGTGGTCCGCACCGAACGGGCCTTCTATGTCACCGTCGCCGCTGTGGCGCTCGTCTCCCAGCCACGTGTCTTCGGGGCCCCAGAAGATCTGGTCGGGCTCCCAGATGTCTTCGCGACCAAAGCCGAACCCGAACGTCTTGAAGCCCATCGACTCCATGGCAACGTTGCCGGTGAAGATCAACAAGTCGGCCCAGGAGATCTTGCGGCCGTACTTCTGCTTGATCGGCCAGAGCAGCCGGCGTGCCTTGTCCAGATTTGCGTTGTCGGGCCAGCTATTGAGGGGAGCAAATCGCTGGGCTCCGGTACCGCCACCGCCTCGGCCGTCGGCGATGCGATACGTGCCGGCGGCGTGCCATGTCATCCGGATGAAGAGCGGCCCGTAGTGACCGTAGTCCGCAGGCCACCAGTCCTGCGACGTAGTCATCATCTCGATGACGTCCTTCTTCAGTGCGTCGAGATCGAGGCTCTTGAACTCCGCCACGTAGCTGAAGTCCTCACCCATCGGATCGGCCTTGGGCGAATGCTGGTGGAGAACGTTCAAGTCAAGCTGATTCGGCCACCAGTCTCGGTTCGTCCTCGGCCGATGCGGTGCCGGTCTCGGGGATTCGATCGCTGGGTTCTCGCTTTCGCTTCTATCAGACACGTCGGACCCTCCCTTCAGGCATTCCCTTTGAAGTCTCGCTGTTAGAGAATTCTAGCCGTCGGACGAAATCGAGGTCTCGCGACCGACGACGAGTCGATGCGCGCGCGCGGCCCCTTCGCCGAACGCGATTCCGCGCATGCTTGACAGCCGGTCGAGGTCCTACTATCGAGGACCCGATATCCCGGCGAAACCACCGAACGGGGGCCCGATGGAACGCACTTTGAACCAGAAGCTCATCGCGGAGTTCATCGGCACATTCGCTCTGATCTTCCTCGGCGCCGGTGCAGTCATCCACACGCAAGGCAGCAACCTCGTCGCGATCGCATTCGCGAGTGGACTTGCGATCGCTGTGATGGTGTCGGCGGTCGGGCACGTCTCGGGCGCGCACTTCAATCCGGCGGTGACGATCGGGGTCTGGGTAACGCAGAAGATCGACTCGAAGAATGCGATCTCTTACATCGTCTCACAACTTGCGGGAGCAGCAGCAGCCGCCGGCCTTCTCCGACTCTCGATGCCGGAGCTGATCTGGAAGGGTCAAAGCGTCAACGGGATCGGCGGCGTGAACCTCGGTGTGCCGGCCGTGGCGTCGCAGATCTCGACGGGGCAGGGCGTTCTGATCGAAGCGATCCTGACGTTCTTCCTTGTGTGGGTGATCTTCGCCACAGCCATCGATCCCGAGGGCTCGTTCGGCAAGATCGCCGGTCTCGCGATCGGCTTGACGATCACCGCCGACATCTTTATGGGCGGCGCGTTCACCGGCGCGGCGATGAACCCCGCGCGCTGGTTCGGTCCTGCGGTCGTCGGCGGGTTCTACAAGAACTGGTGGGTGTGGCTCGTTGGACCGATCGCCGGAGGGATCATCGCGGCATCGGTATACGACACGTTCATCCTGAGGCCGCGCGGCGGGGGCCCGGCGGTGGATGCGCCGCACGGCTGGGGCGCGCACGGCGAGGACAAAGATTCCGTGACGGGTGCGGACGAAGGCATCGGGCACGCGGGTCACGGCGAGTAAGTCACAACAAGACCGAAGGGCCGGTCCTACGGACCGGCCCTTCATGTTCTTCGAGAGCTACTTCCCGCTCATCAGGTCCTGCAGGCTCTTGAACTCGACCTGCGAAGCCGGCGGCACCGAAACGTTCACCGCGCTCCCGTAGTCGTAGAAATCCATGTTCGCCGAGATGGACACGGCTTGGGCACCGAACGTGAACGACTCCCGGCGAACCAGGTTGTCATCGCTTATGTAGACATCCATGCGATCGAACTTCAACTGACTCATCTGGGCTCTGTACGCAGCGGGAACTTTCGCAGCGACCTTCGTCAGGTCTAGGGCGACGGCGTACTTCGTTGTCTTCACACCTCTGATCGTTAGGTCGCCAACCTTCGTTACCGATGATGCCACCGAACGCAGGGCTTCGAGGGTTGTGCTCGGATCCGCAAACGTCGAGTTCCCCAACGAGCCACCTAATGAGCCAAGGTTCATCCCCAGCCATGGCTTCGACACACCGGCAGCTGCGCGAACTGCTTCCGGGATCTGCATGTACATGGTCTTGCCGGACAGGATCATCTCGATCGAGCCGGAGAGGCCCATCTGCGCTGGGAAGTCCGCCTTGATCTCGAAGACCTTCTTCACGAAGTCGACGGCACCTGTGGCGTTGATGCTCAGCGTGCCCTGCCCGCTCGACGGCGTCACCGTTTCGGTCATCGCGAGCTTGGCCGTCTTCTGGGACACGCTCGCTGCTGCGGCTTGCGAGACGAAGCCGACCTGATCCAGTCGTGCCAGACCTTGGTTCGACCCGCTCTTACCGCACGCGGTGGCTGCCAGTGTGACCAACAGCGAAAGCGCGAGAAGGCGTTTCATCGAAGCGTTTCCCCCTTCGTTGGTTGCGCTGAGGATAAAAAGGGAATCGGTGCCGCGGCCAGAGCTCTTTAGGCTACTTCCCAGGTGTCGCCGCTCGTCAGCAGCTTCTCCACGCTGCCGACCCCGAGCTTTTCGCGCGCGACCGCCAACTGCCGCTCCATCTCTTCGCCGTACACCGGCCGGTCGACGGCACGGAAGATCCCGATCGGCGTCGGCATCGTCGGTCCGGTCGCGATGTGCGCGAGCATGAATGCGAGCGCCGGATCCTCTCGGTGGACGTCGTGCACGATGAGGTTTTCTTCGCCGGCCTGCTCGACATCAACGATCTCAACGGACGCGCGCCCACTAAGCCGGATCCCCTTCTCATTGTTCGCGCCGAAGCGGATCGGCTTCTCGTGCTCCAGCCGGATCTGGTTCTCCGCCTTGTGTTCCTTACCGGCTACGAGTTCGAACGCGCCGTCGTTGAAGATGTTGCAATTCTGGTAGATCTCGACGAAGGACGTCCCGCGGTGGGCGGCCGCAGCTTTCAGGACGCTCGTCAGATGCTGCCGGTCGACGTCAAGCGAGCGCGCGACGAACGTCGCCTCCGCACCGAGCGCAAGCGCGACGGGGTTGAACGGCCGGTCCAATGACCCGAACGGGGTCGACTTGGTGACCTTGCCGATCTCCGACGTCGGCGAGTACTGCCCCTTCGTCAACCCGTAGATCTGGTTGTTGAAGAGCAGGATCACGAGGTTGACGTTGCGGCGCATCGCGTGGATCAGATGGTTGCCGCCGATGGACAGCCCGTCACCGTCGCCGGTGATGACCCACACGGTGAGGTCGGGGCGGGCGGTGGCCAGACCGGTCGCGATCGCAGGCGCGCGCCCGTGGATCGAGTGCATGCCGTAGGTGTTCATGTAGTAGGGGAAGCGGCTCGAGCAGCCGATGCCGGAGATGAAAACCATGTTCTCGCGCTTGTCGACGATCTCGGGCATCAAGCCCTGCACCGCCGAGAGGATCGCGTAGTCACCGCACCCCGGGCACCACCGCACCTCTTGGTCGCTGACGAACTCCTTCTTCGTCAAGACGCTGCCGCCGCCGTTCTGCTCTGCCATATCTGTCACAGCCTCTTCAGGATCTCGGTTTCGATGTCGGACGCCCGGAACGGGTGTCCTTGGATCTTGTTGTAGGACTTCGCGTCGACCAAGTACTCCGCGCGCAAGATCTTCACGAGCTGCCCGAGGTTGATCTCGGGTACGAGCACGCGGCCGTACGCGCGCACGACGTCGCCGGTGTTCTTCGGAAGCGGGTTCAAGTGGTACAGCTGCGCGTGCGCGACCTTCTTGCCTTGCGCGCGCACCTTCTCGCATGCGGCGCGGATCGCGCCGAACGTTGAGCCCCAGCTGATCACCAACAGCTCAGCGGAACCCGACGGATCGTCGATCTCAAGCAGGGGGATGTCGTCGGCGATCTTCGCGACCTTCGCCGCGCGCATACGGCTCATGTATTCGTGGTTCTGCGGGTCGTAGCTGACGTTGCCCGTGCCGTCCTGCTTCTCGAGGCCGCCCACACGGTGCTCGAGCCCCGGCGTCCCCGGCACTGCCCAGGGCCGCGCGAGGTTCTCGTCGCGCACGTACGGCCAGAACTCTCCCTCGTGGTTTGGCGCGGTCGCGAATGGAACGCTGATGTCGGGCAGCTCGGCGACATCGGGTACCTTCCACGGCTCCGACGAGTTGGCCAGGAACGTGTCCGAGAGGATGAACACCGGTGTGCGGTACTTCAACGCGATGCGAGCAGCCTCGATCGCTGCGTTGAAGCACTCAGCCGGGGTGCGCGGCGCGATGATCGGCGCCGGCGACTCTCCGTGCCGGCCGTACATCACCAGCAGCAGGTCGGCGGCCTCTTGCTTGGTCGGCATGCCGGTCGACGGCCCCGCGCGTTGGACGTCCACGATGATCATGGGGAGCTCGAGCACGATCCCGAGGCTGATCGTCTCCGCCTTGAGGTCGACCCCCGGGCCGCTCGTCGCGGTGACGCCGAGGTGGCCGCCGAAGGCTGCTCCCAAGATTGCGCCAGCGGCGGCGATCTCATCTTCAGCCTGAACCGTGCGAACGCCGAAGTTCTTCTGCTTGGAAAGCTCGTGAAGGATGTCCGACGCCGGCGTGATGGGGTAGCTCGCGTAGAACAGTGGAAGTTTCGCGCAATCGGCCGCTGCGACGAGGCCCCATGCGACCGCGGTATTGCCGGTGACGTTGCGGTAACGTCCCGGCGGCAGGGCCGCGCGCTTCACTTCGTACTGGTGCGCGAACAGCTCGGCGGTCTCGCCGAAGTTGTAGCCGGCGCGGAACGCGCGCAGGTTTGCCTCGAGGATCCCCGGCTTGCCGGCGAAGCGCTTCTCGACCCAGTTCAAGATGACCTCGGTCGGCCGGCTGTACATCCACGCGACCAGACCAAGCGCGAACATGTTCTTCGCGCGCTCGGCGTCTTTCTTGGTGATGCCCTCGACGTCCTTCGCAGCTTCGAGGGTCATGGTGGTCATCGGGACTTCGAAGACTTGGTAGTTGCTCAAGCTGTCGTCTTCGAGCGGGTCCTTGAGGTAACCGGCCCGCTCGATGTTCTTTTCGACGAATGCGTCCTTGTTAACGATGAGCGTGCCGCCGGACTCGAGGTCGCCGAGGTTGGTCTTCAGCGCCGCCGGATTCATCGCCACGAGAACGTTGGGCTGATCGCCCGGCGTGAGGACGTCCTCGTCGCTGAAGTGGATCTGGAAGGCGGATACGCCTGCGAGCGAGCCGGCCGGTGCGCGGATCTCCGCGGGGAAGTCTGGAAGGGTCGCGAGGTCGTTGCCGAGGATCGCGGTTGCGTTGGTGAAGCGCTCTCCGGTGAGCTGCATCCCGTCGCCGGAGTCGCCTGCGAAGCGGATAACTACTTGATGAAGTTCTTCAACGGACTTCGTTTTTGGTGCCCCTTTCGCCCCTACCCTTGACCTCTCCTCTGGTCAGAAAGCCGCCGCCGGACCTCATCACCCGGCGGCCGCGAAAGCCCATTCTACGCGCGTTCGCGCCGCCACCGTGAGGGACGGAGGGTCGTTCGGGCCGGGGATATGCTTTCGTTGTCTTGAGCCTCTACTTAGACAACGCTTCGACGACCCCACTTCATCCCGCCGCGGCCGCTGCGATGGCCGCCTTGGACGTGTTCGGCGACCCGTCCCGGCTGTACGGCGAGGCTCGGCGCGCGCGCATCGCGCTGGACGCCGCGCGCGACCAGATCGCGCGGTCGATCGGTGGGCGCGCGGAGGAGATCGTTTTCACCAGCGGCGGGACGGAGTCGTGCAACCTGGCCATCTCGGGCGGGGCTTCTGCGGCCGCGGCGGCGCGCCGGCCGAAGCGGATCCTGGTGAGCGCGATCGAGCACACGGCGGTGCTGGAAGCCGCGCGCCGGCTGGATGGCTTTGAAACGGTCGAGCTGCCCTGCGGTCCG
>Ga0207646_10004600_pt1 | contig 14920 bp, 17 predicted proteins | sample KBSK5502metaG_FD_184343 | JGI IMG/M metagenome (GOLD analysis project Ga0207646, IMG submission 184343) | Corn, switchgrass and miscanthus rhizosphere microbial communities from Kellogg Biological Station, Michigan, USA - KBS K5-50-2 metaG... | ecosystem: Host-associated > Plants > Roots >... | reverse complement strand
GTCGCGCGCCAGCCCACCGCCTGAGCTGGCCGCGCTCCTCGCCCACGTCGCTCGCTCGCTCCCGCTGACGACGCCTGCCTCCCCAACCTAACCAACCACCGACTAATTCTACAGCAGCAGTTGACAGCAGACACTCTGGACGACATCGCACAGCGCGCCATAGACGCTGGAAACGCCTTGAGTCGATAGTGATGTCCGTCCTCCTGAGATGAATGCACTCCGCGACAGGCGCTTCATTGCATGTCCCTTGTCGCTTGCTCGTTGCCGGTGGGGCCATCGGAAGTGAGCGCGTCGCTGGGGTGGACGGGCGCTGCCCGCAGGCGTGGGTCGGCGACCAGGACGGCAGCGAGCGCCTGTGATCCGGCGACCAACGTGTACGTGAGGTCGATCTCCGAGGCGACACACCACGCGTGGTCGCCGGGCCAGAACAAGTTGGGTGACTGCCCATTGAAGATCCCGTCGACGGTAAAGCCCAGGTCAGGAGTGGCGTCGAGCGCACCTGTGAACAGGAGATAGTCTCTGTGGGGAAGCCGGACCCGCACACCCCGGCGCTGCTGGGCAGAGCGCCAGCGAAATCGGAGTCGAGGCACTCGAGCTGCCGGGGTGTCGCTTTGCACCTGTGTGAGGCGCGCGACCGCCGGACTGCCATGGAGCCAGCCGTAGCCATCCCAGAGGCAGAAATAGCACGCGGACGGTGTAGTGGTGTGCTGGGTCAGCGCGGCGCACAGGATACGCAAGAGTTCTGCCGGCAGGTTCCCCTCGAAGCTGAGCTCACGATGGGGAATCCTGACGTAGGCGACGAATCCATCGGGCACCACCGCCGCCACGGCGGACGCGAACGGCCTGAGGCGGGGTTTGAGCCAATTGGCTTTGGCCACATCCGTGGAGAAATGCAGTCCTTGTCGGCTCACGCGCACCCCTCCTCCATGGCCCACTCTATGCCCCACCTCATCCAGCCTGGACCCTTAGCAAGATCGACGGTACCAGGGGTCCCCTCTGCATGGGCAAGGACACCATACAATGGATCGCTTACACGGGCGCGCGGTGCGCGCAATGGCTGGACCGTCCGGCGTATCCAGTGCCGTCACACGCCGTCCCACCGCTGAGCGCTCTCATCTGCTCAACCCGCCCGTGCTACACGAGATGTCGTGCGCGTTGCCGACGGTAGTGACTGCGCATCGCAGGCGCCTGGTGCAGACGACGCCAGCGTGACCAGTGGAGTACTGCATCGGGTGGGGCGAGGATGCGCACGACCAGTCGGTAGACCAGCCGACGGACTTCCGGGATGGTGAGCGGGATCAAGTCGTCGTGGGCGGCCAATTGCGCCACCAAAGCCCCCCTTTGAGCGCGCTGCCCGGCAGCCGTGAGCGCACCACGGCCAAGTAGGCCAGCACCAGCATTGCCAGCGTGATGTGGCGATACCACCCGTGGTAGTGGCGCACCTCGCAGTGGTCGAGCCCCACCTCCCCCTTGGCTGCCTCCAGACTCTCTTCGATGGCCCAGCGCCGGCCCGCCACGGCCACCAGCGTCTCAAAGAGCGTGCCCACCGGAGCAAAGGTCAGATAATAGGCCAGCTTTTTGGGATCGTCGGGCGCATCGAGCGGACGGCGGATAAGCAAGGCCTGCTCGAAGTCGGCGGCGGTGGGTAGGGCGAGGGGCACGAAGGCCCAGTCATACAGGCGTGCTCCCTTGTACCCGTCCCCGGCCGAGAGGCGCCGCCACTCGTGCGGATCGAGGGCATACAGGGCAATCTCTTTGGGCAGCACGTGCATGCTGGTCTGATCCCCGGTGGACAAGTCCACTCCGTCATTAGCGGCGATGGCCAACACATAGGGTTGGCGCTGCTCCTCCAGCCAAGCGCGCAGCGGAGTGCTGCCGCCGTAGACGGTGTCTCCCGTCACCCAGGCGGCCGGCAGCCCCGCCTTACGCGCCCGCTCCAGCATGCGCCGCGCCAGCTCCGGCTTGGTGGCGAACGAGACCTCGTCAGGGATGCCGGCTTCGCGGCGGCGGGGGAGGTCGCTGGTCCACTCCTCCGTCAGATAGAGCTCGCGGTCGATGAGCACCTGGGTCTGGGCGGGGAGCAGGCTCGAATAGGTGAGGAAGACGCCCACCTGGCAATTGTCCAGCTTGCCGGCCGTCCCACAGTATTGGCGCTGCACCCCAGCCGATTTGGTCCCTTTCTTGAGGAACCCGGTCTCATCGATGACCAGGATCGCGGCCGGATCGGCCAGGTGTTCGCGCACATACGCCACTAGGTCGTCGCGCACGGCATCGACGTCCCAGCGGGAGGCATTCAAGAGGCGTTGCATCCCGTCGGGCGTCCCCTCGCCCGCTTCCTCGGCCAGTTGCCAGCCATTCTTGCGTTCGGCGTGGCTGAGCAAGCCCTTGAGATAGGCCAGCGAGCGCCGACGCGGCTCAGCGCGTACGAAGCGGGGCGCGATGCGTGCATGGAGAGCATCCAGCTGCTGCGCCCAGCCTTCAATCTCCTCTACACCGGGTTCATATGATGACGTGGATGGGGTCTTGGTGGTCATGCGGCTGCTGCCTCCCCTCGGCGCCTTCGCTACACCCGCTCATCCTCTCACATCTGCTGCTGTAGAACTACAAACTATCTCAAAACGAGCACGCTGAGGTAGACAAGGCGCAGAGAGCGGGCAGCGGGCGAGGACTTATTGGGCTCGGCGACACGCGTCGGGGCTGCCGACCGCGAACTGGCATGCGCTGTCGACGCGGCGGTAGATTGGCTCAATCGGCTCATCCCCAGCGACCGCCTGCTTGGCCAACCGTTTTGTAGCAGGAGCGAACGCTTCAGATGAGTGGCCTGGACGCTGCGGCGGTGGCGCAGACCCTGACCCCGGCCGTCACGACCATCTGGCCGATTGCGACGCCCGCACGGCTGACGCCCCTGGGTGGCGGCCAGAACAGTCTGGTCTACCGCGTCGAGGCCCCCGCGAGTGTCCCCTGCATCCTGCAGGTCTCGCGCAACCACGCCGACGTCGACCGGGTGCACCATGAGCTGGCCGTGCTCGCCGCGTTACGCGACGCGCCCTTGCCGTTCGCCGTGCCGACGCCGCTCGCGACGCGTGCGGGCACACTCGTGCACCAGCTGCCGATGGAGGACGGCATCCTGTCGGGCACACTCGCGGTGCTGTGGACGGAGCTGCCGGGGACGCATCCCGATCCTGCCAACGAAGGCCAGGCGGAGGCTGCGGGGGCAGCGCTGGCGCGCCTCGACCTAGCGCTGGCCGCCATCGACCCGGCCACGCTGCCCGGGCGCGCGAGGCCTCCGCTTAAAGAGCTGCGGCGGCGCGTCTCCGCTCCCGAGGACATCGAAGACACCCTCCGACAGCTGCCGCTGCCCGCAACGGACACGGCCGCGCTGCTGCGGCTGCTCCAGGTGGTGGAGGCAGAGGTCCCGCGGCTCTACAGCCACCTGCCCCAACAGCTCGTGCATGCCGACTTCGACCCTTCCCAAATCCTGATGCACGGCGCACGGGTGACGGGCATTCTTGACTTCGAGTTCAGCCACTCTGACCTGCGCATCGCCGACCTGTCGGTCCCGCTGGCTCTGTGGCCCGGCGACGTGTTCGGCACGGGGGCCGAGTGGGGCGTGCTGGAGGCGCTGGGGCGGGGCTACTCCGCCCATCTCCTCCTGCTGTTAGAAGAGGTGCAGGCGCTGCCGCTGCTCCTGCGGGTGCGGGCGATTGGAGGCTTGCTGCGCGACGTCGCCTGGCACCGGCAGGGGCGTGTGAGCGCGGCGCGGGTGGTGCACCGCGCAGCCGACGCGCTTGAGCGCGAACGCTGGCTGCAGCGGAACGCGTCTCGTCTGCTCGCCATGGCGGAGCGGTGGTAGCAGGAACGCTAAGGCACGCTCTCAAGAGCGCCATACTGGGACCGTCGGATAGACTGACGGCAGCCATGCGAGCGCAAGGAGCAGAAAGGAACAGCGCATGCCCCGTCCGCGTACCGTGCCCCACGGCCCGATGACCTGCCAACGATCTGGGAGGTGTCCGACGACCTGTGGGCGCAGCTTGCGCCGGCCTTGGCCGAGATGGACCCTCCCAAGCACACTGGCCGGCCGCGCATCGACCCGCGCGCGACGCTGAATGCCATCCTGTTCCGGCTGCGCAGCGGCTGCCAGTGGAACCAACTGCCGGAACGCTTTCCCGACGGCAGCTCGGTCCATCGGACCTTCCAGCGCTGGGTGCGCCTGGGTCTGTTCGTACGCATCTGGGCGGTGCTGGTCGAGCAATGTGCCGAGTTGGGTGGCGTCAATTGGGAGTGGCAGTCCGCAGATGGGCCATGGGCAAGGCGCGGCTAGGGGGGATCACGTTGGGCGCAATCCGACAGACCGCGGCAAACGCGGGGTGAAGCGCAGCGAGCTGGTGGAGGCGGCGGGCGGCCCGCTGGCAATCGTCATCGCGGGAGCCAATGTCCATGATACCAAGCTGTTGGCCGCCACCCTCGATGCCGTCGTGGTCGAGCGGCCCCAGCCGACGGCGGAGCAGCCGCAGCACCTGTGCCTGGACAAGGCCTACGACAACCCGACTGGCGAGGAGGCGGTGGCGGCCCATGGCTACGTCCCGCACATCCGCCGCACCGGCGAGGAGAAGTTGGATCCAGCGACCGGCGAGCAGCGGTTTCCGGCGCGCCGCTGGGTGGTGGAGCGGACGCTGGCATGGCTGTCCAAGTGCCGCGCGCTGCTCATCCGCTATGACAAGCAGAGCGGGAACTTCCTGGGGCTGCTGCAGTTTGCCTGCGCGCTCCTCTGGTTTCGCCGCCTGCATCGCTTAGCCCTTTTGAGATAGTTAGAAGGCGTTTCACAACCCCACTCCCTCCCAGACGTGGGCCAGGACGAGGCGTGGAGACCGGATACGCTCGGGCCAGCCGGCGTGCCAGGCAGCCAGGGCGATCACCCACAGCGCCGCATCCATGCGCGTGACGTGCGTCTCGACCGCCGAGCGTGTACCGGCCTGAGTGGAGTGCGGTCGACAGCACGGCGGTAGCGACGCAAGAGCTCACCGCAGCGCGGAGGGGGGGGCTCGTCGGCATTCACAATGCACCTGCTTGCTGCTCGTCAACGGCATCGGGTGCTCCGAGCTCCGCCAGCGCCCGCTCGATGTGCGGGCGATACAGGCCCTCGCCCAGCCGGGCACAGATGGCCAGCGCGTGCTCCCAGCACGCACGCGCCCGCTCCGGCGCGCCTTGCGCGGCGTAGAGCTGGCCGTAGACGTAGAGCGCCTTGGCCTCGGCATGCACGTAGGGATAGGCGCGGCTGGCGGCGAGGGACGCGTCCAGCACGCCGGCCGCCTCCTCCCAGCGCCGCTGGCGCAGGCGGATCACGCCCTGGATGCGCCGCAGATCGACCAGGACGCCATGCCGTTGCCCCCGCTCGGCGCGGGCGATGCCCTCAGCGATGAGCGCCTCGGCGCGCGCCCCGTCGCCGAGCTCGAGGCAGGCCCAGGCCAACTGAGGCAGGAAGAGGGTGACGTCAGAGCTCTCCTCACCCGGCCGGTCGCGCAACGGCTCCAGGCGCGCGCGCGCTGCCGCGGGACGGCCCTCCAGCAGGTCCAGCTCGGACTCACCCCACGCTATGTGCCGCAACGCCTGGAGGTCGCCGGCAGGTTCGGCGATCGCCCGCACCTGGCCGAACTGCTCGCGGGCAGCTGCCACCCGGCCTTCGCACAGGTCTAAGAGGCCGCTAAACTCCGCCAGGTAGGCGCGACGCCAGGACGCGGGAATGTCCCGCAGGAGCGCCTCCGCCCGCTCCAACCCCGCCCGCCAGCGCGCCCAGTCGCCAAGGGCGTACCCTAAATTAAATCCTTGAGCGAGCAGGACCATGGCCAGCTCGGTGGGGGAGCCGAGGCGCTCGTAGGCCGCGATCGCCTGCTCAAAGTGCCGCTCTGCCACAGTAAACCGGCCCGCAAGCGCGCTCTCGACTGCCAGGCCGTGGTGCGCGCGGCCGAGACTCCAATAGTCCTGCAGGGCCTCGGCGCGCGGGATGATCTGCTCACTGAGTTGGGCATCCTCGGCGTTCTGGCCGCGCGCCATGTAGATGGCGTCCGCCCGCGCGCCCAGCGCGCGCAGCTCCAGCCGCTCGTCCCCCGCCGTGCGCGCGTGCCGCTCCGCCGCGGCCGCCGCCTCGACTTCGTCCAGATAGCGCCCGCTGACGAAGCAGAGCTGCGCCAGGGTGAGGTGCAGGCGTGCCAGGGTGCTAGCCGAAAACGAGAACGCCGGTGCCTGTGCCTGTGCCTGTGCCTGTGCCGCGGCGCTGGCAGCAAGCTCAGCCTGCAGCCGCGCGATGCCCTGTTCGGGGGTGCCGCGCTCGGCCAGCGCCCAGCCGATCTGCGTCAGCACGCGCCCGCGTCCCTCGTCGTCACCGTTGGCACGATAGGAGGCATACGCCTGTTCGAGCAGTGCCAGCGCGGCGTCGAAGCGCGCCTGCGCCGCGAGCGCCCCGCCCAGCTGCTCCAGCGCCTCCGCCTCCCGCAGGCGGTCCTCCAGCTCGCGCGCCAGCTCGAGCGCCGTGCGGTAGTGCCGCTCGGCGTCGGCGTGGGCGTACACGGCTGTGGCCTGGTCGCCGGCCAAGAGGGTGTAGGGCAGCGCGCGGGCGGCCTCGTCGGCCTCGAGCAGGTGCCAGGCCAGCTCAGCACTGCGCCGCTCCCGGTCGCGGTCGCGCACCGGCGCCGGCACGCTGGACGGTGCCGGTGCTCCCCCTCCCCCCTCGATGGCGTCCGCGGCGGCCAGGTGGAGCCGCCTGCGTTGGCGCGCCGAGAGCTCCGCATAGAGCGCCTGCTGGGTGAGGGCATGCTGGAAGAGATAGCCATCGCGCCCGGCCTCGCGCACCAGCCCCGCCGCGCGCGCCTCCTCCAGCGCCGCCTCCAGCGTCTCCTCACTCCAGCCGCCCAGGAGGGCTTGCAGCTCCTCGAAGCGGAAGGTCTGGCCGAGCACGCTGGCCGCGCGCAGGGCCACTTGCGCCTGGGGACCGAGCTTGGCCACGCGCTCCCCGATGGCTGCGCGCACGCTCTCGGGCACCGCGATCGCCGCGATGGCGCGCCGGTCCCACTGACCCCCCTCGTGCCGATAGAGGTCGCCGCGCTCGACCAGCGCGCGCAGCACTTCCTGCGTGAAGAAGGGATTGCCGTCGGTCCGGCCGTGGAGCAGCGCGGCGAACGCGTCGGAGACCTGCTCAAGGCCGATCGTCGCAGCCATCAGCAGCGCGGTGCCCTCGCGCGGCAGGCGGCGGATGGCGACCCGCTCGACGAGGTGCTCGCGGTGCAGATCGCGCAGCGCTGCCTCGAGCGCCCGCTGCCGACTGACCTCCACGTCGCGATAGGTGCCCAGCAGCAGCACGCGGCAGGCGCGCGTGCGGCGGGCGAGGTACTGGAGCACGGCGAGGCTGGCGCTGTCGGCCCAGTGGAGATCGTCGAGCAGGAGCGCGACTGGGCGCGTCTCGGCGAGCGTCTCCACGAAGGACGCGACCTGCCAGAAGAGCCGCTGCTGGTCGTCCGGATCGGCACCAGGGGGTGTGGCAGGGGGTGTGGCGGGGCCAGTGTGCGCGCTGGTGGCGGTGGCGGTGGCGGTGGCGGAGTGCAGCGCCTGTGCTGATTCGGGCAACAGGCGCGCGACCTCCGGCCAGCGGCGGGGCAGCTCGGCGCGGACCGCGGGTGGGGCGGCGGCGTACGCAGCGCTCAGCGCCTCGCGGAACGGGAAATAGGCAACGACCTCCTGCGGCTCGTAGCAGCGGCCGCTGGCGACGAGCCAATCGCGATTGCGCGCGGCGAGCATCACCTCCTGGGCAAGGCGCGTCTTGCCCACGCCCGGCTCGCCGGCGAGCAGCACCAAACGCCCGGTCCCCGCACCCACCGCATTCAGCAGGGCATCGAGCGCGGCCAGCTCGGCCTCGCGGGCGACGAGCGGCCCGTCGGGCAAGGCCCCCAGGAAGCCGCCAATCGGCAACGCGACCGGGGACGGGAGCGGGAAAGTGGGAAAGGTGGGCGCGCGGTCGCCCACGGCGGCAGTGATGACAGCGCTCTGGGAAGCGGCCGCGCCCGCGTCCGGGTCCACCGCGGTGGCCACGGTTTCCTCCGGCACCTCCGGCAGCACGCGGATGACCGTGACGGGATCGGCGAAGCCCTTCAGCTGCGCCGTGCCGCGCTCCTGATAGGCGAGTCCCGCCACCGTGCCCGCCAGATGCACCAGTTCGGCGCTGGCCAGCACCTCGCCAGGTCCGGCCAGGCTACAGAGGCGGGCAGCGAGGTTGAGGGCTGTGCCGCGAAAGCCGTCCTCAACGGGCACGGCCTCGCCGGCATCCAGCCCGATCCCCACCGCCAGCGGCAGGGTGGGATCGGCGCGCGCCGCCGCGGCGAACCGTGCCTGCAGCGCCACGGCGGCACGCAGCGCCTGGCGCGCCGAGGCGAAGACCGCGAGCGCCTCATCACCGCGCAGCTCGATCACTCGCCCACCGTGCGCCTCAACGCCCGCGCGCGCCAATTGGGCGAACAGGCCGGCCAGACGGGCCGCCGCCTCGTCGCCGCGCTCTAGCGTGAAGGTCGTGTAGCCGCGCACGTCGGCGATCAGGAAGGTGTGGATGGCCGAGGTCGCGACGGGATTGGGACGCGCGCCGGCGGGTGTAACGTTCGCGTGGGATGCAGGGGACGCGGGAGATGCCGGGGATGCAAGCGCGGGGCGGCTCGCGCTGGTGAACCGCACGCGTGGGTCGTCTGTGAGGCGCAGGGCATCGGCCAGCAGCGCGACGGTCTCTTTGCGGGGCGTCTGGCGGGCGCCGCGCTCCAGATCGTTGATGCCGCGCACTGAGAGGCCCGCCCGCTCGGCCAACTCGGCCTGGGTGAGGCCGGCGGCGAGCCGATAGCGCCGCAGCAGGTCGCCAAACGCAGGTGCTGACGCCTCAGACATGGCGGCGTTCCCTTCCGGCCAAGACTGACCTGCTCGGGCGCGACAAGCACGAGGACGCGGCACACGACACGCTACGTTTTCGCCCGCATGATAGCACACGCAGAGCACACGCAGCGAGTGCGTGCCTGATCGCGTGGGCGGCTGCGTGCCTTGCACCTGGGAAAGACACGGGAGTTCGGGCAGACTGAAAGTAGAGCGATGAGGTCACGCCAGGGCAATGCATGCACGAACGCACGCCTGCCAGGGCGCCAGTGGGAAGGGAAAGGGCACGACCATGATGCATCCGATGCTTACATCCGAGGTGGCGAAGGCGCAGCGAGAGCAGCTGCTGCGTGAGGCGCATCGCGAGCAGCTGGCCGCAGAGGCACTGGCGCATGATCCACACCAGGAGGCGGACCGCCCGCGGCTGATGACGCGGTGGGTCGCCTCGGCGCACGCGCTCTTGCGCGTACACGGCGAGACGGCGCCAGCCGAGGGGCGTTGGTGATACCCAATTCCTTAGAGTGAGCGCATTTCTGCGTGAGCGCAATGCCTGACTCATGCGAGCAGGCCCTCCCACGGGTGCGCGAGCACCCGCGTGGGCGAGCGGATGAGAGCGGGGCGGCCGACCTGTTGGGCGGCGAGGCCCACGACGCGGGTCGCCGCGTAGGTGAGCGCGACACGGGTCTCGACCGCCGTCCAGCCGACGAGCGGGGGGCGTTGCAAGCGGCACACGCTGAAGAGCGCACAGACGCGCCCGAAGAAGCGTTCGCTGCTGGTGCGTTGGCCCAGTTCCGCCGCGGTCCAGGTCGGCGGCAGGCCCGTGCGATTCTGCTGGCACTTGGGTGCCACGGTACGACGGCGACCGCGCCGAGTGCCGTGTGGATCCAGGCGATCAGGCGCACGCCCCAGGAGCCGGCGTCGAGGCGCACGATGCGCGGACGCCGGCCATAGACAGGCCAGAGAGACGCACCGCCAGCTCCAAGCGCGGACGGGCGAAGGGGGCATCGTGGACAGTGGCGGGCGCAAGCAGGAACAGCAGCGGCAGCCCGGAGCCGCGGCAGAGCAGGGGGTGCATGCGGTCGCCACACACGAGCGGGCGCGCGTGGTGATGGGGCGCGTGGCCGATGGCGGCGTCGGGATCGGCTCGGCGCCAGGCCAGGAGCGGGGCACGGTCGATGCTCACCTCACGGCCTCCCACCAGGTGCGTGTGGCAGGCCAGAGTCCCCAGCACGACGACGAGGTGTTCGGAGGGCGGGGCACCCATCCGGTGAGCGCGCGTGCAGTGCTGGGCCGGACTCGGCACGCGCACACGCCCCCGCGCGTCACGGGGCAGCCCACACGCCACGGCGAGCGCGGGCCAGGCCATGAGCCCGTCCTGCACCTCCCGCTAGGACAGGCGCCAGAGCGTGCGCAGCAGCGCCCTGAGCAGCAGCGACTCCTCGCTGTACACGCGCGGGCGTCCCCCAGCGCCTGCCAGCAAGGGTGGAGGGCAGTGTCGCTGGGCGAGCCGCACCGCCAGCCGGCACAACGCCAGCAGATACAAGCGGATGACGAGCGTCAGAGCATCCACATGCAAGGCGTGACCGACCTTGGCCTGAGCACGGCGGTATGCTGGAGGCGGGACGGGCGCCGTACTGACACGCGGGACCACACCCATGGGCTGCTCTCCTGGCGGACGGTACAAGCCTCGTCGGAGGGTCAGCCTACCATATCCTCCAAGTTACGAACCATCCTCGCAGGAGGCCCCGTCAGTCAGGCAATTGCACGATAGCCAGGAGTGCAGGCTCGTTGCCTACGTTTCGGCTGATGTGCCCCTTGCCCCACGTGTCCTCCAGTAGGAAGACGCTACCTGGGCCACTACGCCGCACCTCGCCATCGCTTGTCGCTCCCTCCATCTCACCTGCCAGGACGAAGGCAAACTGGCGTCGTGGCGCGGGATGCAATGGACCGTCCCATCCGACAGGAAAGCTGAGGAAGAGCAGACTCGTACTGGGTATTGCGGAGGACAAATCCACTGGCGGCGCGGGGGGGGCGAACTCGGTGAGGGACATCTCGACGGCGATGTCTTCGCCATGAGATTCACCGTGCTGGTCGGTGTAGACACGACTGTAGTGCATATCCTGCCACCTCTCCAAAGCCGGGCATGTCCGGCCGCGCACACTGGCAGCGAGGGTGTGACATGCCCGGATATGCCCGGATATGCCCGCATTATAGCACCCCCTTTGGCTTCACATGACGCCACATCTCGACCACACTCTCAGGTTGGCCGCGAGCGCAACGAGCCCGGCGGTCCGGTCTGAGCCGACGCAACACGCTGCTGACTGAGCACAGGCCCGTACACCATTTCAAGCCGGCCCGCGCGCTCTGCTCACATTATGTGCGGAAGAGCCATGACAGGACGACCTGTATGGGAAGATATTTATCTTCGGATCCAAAGGCATCTGGAGGCGTGATAGACTATGACTCACGACGCAGACCGGGAGGAAGCCTATGCCCACGGCGGAACCGGAAGGCTGTCCGGGCCGAGGGTATGAACATACCGCCGCTTGCTGTCCATGCGGTACCCAATGGCGAAAACGCCGTTGAAGCCCTCGTGATGTGAGAGGGAGAACTATGCTCGACCACATTATTCTGACTGTCAGCGATGTCGAACGTTCGCTAGCCTTCTATGAGGTGGCGCTGAAGCCACTTAACATCAAATTCTTCATGCCGTACAAGGGCGAAGACGGTCATCCCGATCTGTGGGGATTTGGTGATGGCAAAAGGGCGTTCTTCTGGATAAAGCAGGGGAAACCTGATCCAGCGGCCATTCACTGGGGCTTTATGGCCGAAGCTGGGGATAAGGTCGATGAATTCTATAAGGCCGCACTCTTAGCTGGCGCCAGAGACAACATTTCACCCCGCGCACGACTGGAATACTATCCGGGATACTATGCCGCTGATGTATTCGACCCTGACGGGTATTCGTTCGAGGTCGTCCATAAAAGCTAAGGGTCACTGGTCAGGCCGCGCAGCGGGTTGGCGATGGCCCGTACCACATACCCGTCGCGCTGCAGACGGTCGACCTCCCCGCTCCAACTGGATGCGTCGGCCCAGGCGCCATGCACCAGGACGATGGTCGGCTTCGCGCCGTGACGGGCGAAGGCCGGGCGGCCGGACCGTCGACCACGCCGAGGACGGCCACGGCCACCAGCACCAGCACAGCGATCGCAGCTGGACCCCGACCGCCACGCAACAGCTTCATCGCGCGTCTCCCTCTTTGAGCGCGGTAAGGCCACGACGAATTTCGTGAAGTATGTCCTAATTTCGGCAAAAGTCGACCCAGGCTTGAACAGATGCTGACACGGCGGCCTGCCCCGGTCCAACGGACATTCCAGACTCCCGATGCCGCTCGTTTCCGACACGTCCTGTGTGTCCCGTCTCGGCGTGTCCGATGGGTCTGTGGGCGCCTGCAAGCAGCGGGCTTCAGCGGCCAGCGGGACTGACGCGCCCACGCCTGGAGCTTACGCGGAGAAACGTACACGAGCGTCACCGCGCGCGACGCGTCGCTCACACTTGCTGCACGCTTGGCGCCCCGCGGGAGGGTCCCCGGTGGTGGCCCGCGACGTTTGGAAACGCCCTCACCGTGCCGTTATACCGCGTCGCACGGTACCGTTGTAGTTTGGGCAGCCGCCAAGTGCTCGCATCCGTGGGCTCGAGCGTCGACGTTCTACAACGGTATGACGCGACACGGTATTATTCCTCGCCCGGCTGCGGTGACCGCGGCACCCGAATACTGGAGTGCGTCGGGTGCACGCTCGTCGCCGCGTCGACCGGGTTCGGGCTCCCTACCGCCACTCCCACTCCGAATCGTGCCGCCATGCCGCCAGTACGCTGCTCCCTATCCCTACTGCGGACATCGACAGGTGGCGCTTCTCTGCCCGGGTGTCACTCCTCCGCTCACTGGAGTACCGCGAGCAGCGTTCGGCCGCAACTACAGACGTGTGAAGAGCACCAGACCGGCGAGTGCAGCGGCAATACCGGACCAGTGATGTAACGCTAGGGGCTCATGCAGGCTGAGGCGGGCCAGGAACACCGTGAGGGCTGGCCAAGCGCCACGGGGGCAGTGTTCGCCACCGAGACGCCGACGAATTCATAGATAAGGCGCCGTAGGGTATCTCAACTGCCCAGGAAGCGACGGCTAAAGGTCGCAATCAGGGTCAGCTCGATGAAGAGCCCGATCACGGCCTCAATTGCTGCCAGAACGGCAACGGGGTCCCCAAGGCTGAGTGTGCTGGGAAAGAACCCACGCCCATGAAAGGAGCTGAGGCTGAGGACCAGCGCCTCGTACCACTGTAATGGTGAGGACTGGCCTCGCGGCGAGTTCGTCACCCACCAGTAGCCGGCGGTGAAGGTCGTGATGACACTTACATAAGCAATGAAGATGCGTCCCGGCTGTTCCCCGTAGCCTGCCACGAGGTCGAGCACGAGTGAGCCCAGGTAGCTCGTTACCTTCAGCTCCAAGAGCAGCGCACTGCGCTCCATGCGTCGTTCCAGGATTCTGTATGCTGCCGCCTGGTTATAGTGGCCGAGTGACCTGAGTGCGAGGGCAACACTACGGTACACTCTGCTCGCATCGCGATAGAACTCCACCTGATCGGCGAGCCGTGACCCACTCTCCTCTCGCGTCACTGGAGTATCATCCCACACGGCCCGAGTCAGTTTCGTCTGTGAGTCGAGGAGAACGTCACGCAGTGAGGAAACCGAGTCAAACCGCGCGAGTGATAGGTTCGCGCTACTGAAATTGGTACCGAGCAAGTGGGCGTGACGACAGTCGATACCACTGAGATCGGCACGAAAGCAATCAGTGCCCTCTAGATCAGTATCAGCCAACGTTGCCCCTGCGAAGTTGGCGTACCGGCAGTTAGCATGCCGCAGACTTGCGCCAGTCAGGTCGAGGCTACGCGATAGCACCTCCCTCACCGTATCAAGGTCGGCATAGTTAAGGGTACCGATAAATGCCAACGCCAAGTAGGTCACCATGCCAATCCCGAACATGACAATCCATATAGTAGGGATGGCCGTTGTACCGTTGAGCACGCTCCACGGCAGTGCGCCTGGTAGGAGCGCTAGCGCACTCAGCAGGATTATCCCAACCAGCTGAAGCAAGAAGAATGTTCGCACGCGCGACTTGAGCCAGTCCCTCCAGTACGTTGATGGACGGCTCATGTCGACACCGTCGAGGTTAGCGTTGCGGAGAATCGTCCCATCGAACCGTGCTCCACGTAGATCGGCTCCGACAAAGTCAACGCCCGCTAAGTTACTGCCAGAGAAATCGGCGAATCTGAAGTCGGGGCGCGGGCGCGCGTCTCCACGTGCTAGGGTCGCTGGATTACGAGTACTGGAGCGTTCGCTCATGAACCAACTCTGCTCACGCAGGATCCACACGAACTCTGCGGATGTCTGAATCCTCACGTCCATGTACGGCGGGAGACCCGCCTCTACACGTAATGCGCTTGCCTTTCGCAGTTGCGCTTGACGTTGTTCTGACACGTCAGAAACGGCACTAGCGGACGCCGCCTCTCGTGGCCCTGTGTCGCTCATGCCGCATTTGTCCTTTCCACCCTCACGACCTACTCTACCCATTGGGGGGATGAGCGTTCTCCTGACTGGTGCTCAAGAGCCCATACATGGTAGCCGCAGTGCCAGGTACGTCGTCTTGTCTAAGCATCAGGGCGTCAGCGTTAGGTGCGGAGGGAGGAAAAGTGTCGCGCAGGCCACCAGCGCCCACAGGCCGCAGAGCTGCATGCCCTTCAGCCAGGTCAATTCGCCGTCGCGGCTCAGCTGTATGAACATCACGGTGGCTACGCCGACGATGATAATCTCGATCGGCTTGAAGACCAGCGCGAGCGGGTGCCCAGTGTTCAGGCCTACCAGCACCAGAATGGGCACGACCAGCAGGATCATCTGAATGGTCGCGCCCGCCGTCACCGCCATCGTGATCTCCATGCGGTTCACACGCGCTGCCCAGACCGATCCGTAC
>Ga0207646_10004599_pt1 | contig 14921 bp, 8 predicted proteins | sample KBSK5502metaG_FD_184343 | JGI IMG/M metagenome (GOLD analysis project Ga0207646, IMG submission 184343) | Corn, switchgrass and miscanthus rhizosphere microbial communities from Kellogg Biological Station, Michigan, USA - KBS K5-50-2 metaG... | ecosystem: Host-associated > Plants > Roots >... | reverse complement strand
TGCTCGGGTACATCCCGCTCCTCGTCCGGGTGCTTCCCCTGGCCTGCCTCGCCCCCATCCTCGTCTTCGTCGGGTTCGACATCGTCTCCCAGGCCTTCCACGAGACGCCGCGCAACCATGCCCCCGCGGTCTGCTTCGCGATGCTGCCCTCGGTCGCCCAGCTCCTCCTCATCGTTCTCGACAAGGCCAACCCGCTCTTCCCCGCCGCGGCGCTGGAACCGGAGCGCGTGGCCGGCGCCACCCACATCCCGGCCGCCTTCGCCGTGAACTTCGGGGTGTTCGTGCTGCTCGCCCACGGCTTCATCCTCACCGCGATGCTGTGGGGCGCCTTCCTCGCCTTCCTCATCGACCGGCGGATCTTTCAAGCCGCCACCGTGCTGGCGATCGCGGCCGGCCTCGCGTTCTTCGGCTTCATCCATTCAGTGCTCCCGACCGGCGGCATCTACCTGCCTTGGCGGCCGGGGCTGCTCGGCTCGGGCACTCCGTATCAGTGGGCCGCCGCCTACGCGGTGCTCGCGGTGACGGTGCTCCTCCTGGGCCGCACGGGGGCGGGCCCCGATTCGGCGGCCCTGGACCGCAAGGTCGCCTAGTGCGCGTCGGCACCATGGCGAGCGCGGAGCGACGACCGCTGATCACAACGCCTCTGGTCTTCGCCGCCGCGTCCGCATTGCTGGCCGCGTCCGCCGCCGCCGCTCCTCCGGTCATCCTCGTCAACCATCTCGGCTACGATCCGGACGCGCCCAAGCACGCGGTGGTGCAGGGTCACCGGGGCGACGTGGTGCGCTCGTGCGCCGTCGAGGCGCTCGCGGGCGGCGCGCCCGTCCCCACCCGTGCGCCGCGTGCCGTGGGGCCGGTCGCGGGCTGGCGCGACTGGGCGTACTGGACGGTCGACTTCTCCGCCCTCCGGCGCGAAGGGACGTTCCGGCTGGCGTGCGCGACCGCGAACGGGACGGTGCGCTCGTTCCCCTTCCGCGTCGAGGACCACGTGCTGGAGCGCCACACCCTCTCCGACGTCATCTACTACTTCAAGGGCCAGCGTTCGTCGGGCCCGCTCGACCAGGCGGACCGCGCGCTGTCTCTCGAAGGCCGGCCGGACCTGCGCGTCGACGCCCACGGCGGCTGGTACGACGCGACCGGAGACTACGGCAAGCATCTGTCTCATCTCTCCTTCTCGACGTACTTCAACCCGCAACAGCTGCCCCTGACGGCGTGGGGGCTGCTGAAGGCCCACGAGCTGCTGCAGCGCCGCGGCACGCCCGCCATACGGCAGCACCTGCGCCGGCTGCTGGACGAGGGTGCCTGGGGCGCCGACTATCTGGCGCGGGTGAAGGTTCCGAGCGGCTCGTTCTACCGGTCCGTCTCGGCGCCCGGCCCCGAGAAGCGGCCCCAGGACCGGCGCCTGGACGACGCGGCGTACCAGAGCAGCTTCCGCGCGGGGGGCGGCGTGGCGATCGCGGCCCTCGCGCGCGCGGCCGCGATGGGCGCGCCCGGCGAGCGCAGCGCCGACTACCTCCGCGCGGCCGAAGACGCGTGGGCGTTCCTGGCCGCGCACAACGCGCAGCTCACCAACGACGGCCAGGAGAACATCCTCGACGACTACTGCGCGCTGCTCGCCGCCACCGAGCTGTTCGGCGCGACGGGCCAGCCTGAGTACAAGGCCGCGGCCGACGAGCGGGCGCGCCGCCTCATCGCGCGCCTCTCCCCCGCGCCGAAAGCGTATTGGCGCGCCGACAGCAGTGACCGGCCGTTCTTCCACGCCGCCGACGCCGGCCTCCCGGTCACCAGCCTTCTCGCATACCTCGAGATCGCGGGACCGGAGGCCAGAGCCTCGGTCGTCCGGGCGATTCGCGCCTCGCTGGAGTGGGAGATGGCGGTCACCTCCGAGGTCGCCAACCCGTTCGGCTACGCCCGTCAGCTCGTCCAGACCACGTCGGGCGTGCGCGAGACCCGCTTCTTCTTCCCCCCCGACACGGAGACGGCGCCCTGGTGGCAGGGAGAGAACGCGCGGCTGGGATCGCTGGCCTTCGCCGCGCGCCTCGCGATCCCGCAGTTCGCCGACGACCCCGTCTTCGCCGCGCGCCTGCGCGCCTACGCGCAGGACCAGCTCGACTGGATCCTGGGCCGCAACCCGTTCGACGCCTCCATGCTGCACAGCCAGGGCCGCAACAACCCCGAGTACCTCTTCTTCGGCTCGTACGAGTACACGAACGCGCCGGGCGGGATCGTCAACGGCATCACCGGCGGCTTCACCGATCCTCGCGGCATCGACTTCAACCTGCCGCATACCGTCACCGGCGCCGACAACGACTGGCGCTGGGGCGAGCAGTGGCTGCCCCACGCGACGTGGTACCTGCTGGCGGTGGCGGCGGGCACCCATGCCGCGCCTTCCCTCCGCGCCGGAGGGCCGGTCATCATCGCGTACCTGTTCCCCCAGGACGCGGTCATCGACCCGGTGGCCATCGCCGCCGACAAGCTGACCCACATCAATTACGCCTTCGCGAACGTCGCGGACGGCCGGGTCGTCGAAGGCTTCGCGCACGACGCCGAGAACTTCCGCGTCCTGGCCGGGCTGCGCCGGCAGCATCCGCACCTCAAGATCCTCGTGTCGGTCGGGGGCTGGACGTGGTCGGGAGGCTTCTCCGACGCGGCCCTCACGCCCGAGAGCCGGCGGCGGTTCGTGGAGAGCGCGGTGGACTTCGTCCGCCGCCATGGCCTCGACGGCTTCGACGTGGACTGGGAGTACCCGGGACTGCCCGGGTACGGCAACACCCATCGCCCCGAGGACAGGCAGAACTTCACCGCGCTCATGGCCGAGCTGCGCTCCGCGCTCGACAGGGCGGGCGCGGCGCGGCACCGTCACTACCTGCTCACCTTCGCGGCGGGGGCGTCGTCCCAGTTCCTGGCCCACACCGAGATGGAGAAGGTGCAGGCCTCGGTCGACTTCGTGAACCTGATGACCTACGACTTCCGCGAGGCGGAGGGCGATCCCATCGCCGGCCATCACGCCAACCTCTACACGCATCCCTCGGCTCCCGACCCGTCCTCCGCCGACCGTGCGGTGAGCGACTTCCTGGCCGCGGGCGTGCCGCCGGGCAAGCTCGTCCTCGGCGTGCCCTTCTACGGGCGCGCGTGGGGAGAGGTGGAGAGCGACGACGCCAGCGGCGGGCTCTTCCGGCCGGGCAAGAAGCCTTCGGAGCGACTCGACACCCACTACGCAAACCTCTCGGCCCTGGCCGCGGGCGGCGGCTTCGAGCGCCGCTGGGACCGCGCGTCGCAGGCGCCCTATCTCTGGAGCCGCGAGAAGAAGATCTTCGTCACCTACGACGACCCGGAATCGCTGCGGGTGAAGAGCCGTTACATCATCGAGCACGGCCTGGCCGGCGCGATGTTCTGGGAATACTACGCGGACCCCACCGGCGCGCTCCTCGGCACGCTCTTCACCGAGCTGCGCGGGCTCGCTGTCCGCCTGCGGCACGACGGAGTGCCACAAGCGGACACCGCCCGAACACGGCCTGATCGGCAAGTTCCACCGTTTCAATGACTCCCGCTCCCGACCGCAGTGGCACGCGCTTCGCTTCGCGATGGCGCATGGACACCCTGCGCCAGGACCTTCTCTATGCACTGCGGCGGCTGCGGCAGGCACCCGGCTTCGCCCTCGTGGCGATCGCGACCCTGGCCCTCGGCATCGGCGCCAACAGCGCGATCTTCAGCGTCGTCCACGCGGTCTTGCTGAGCCCGCTCCCGTTCAACGAGCCGGATCGCCTCGTCATGGTGTCGCAGGTCTGGCAAGGCCGGCCGACCGTCTACTCGCCGCAGAACTTCCTCGACATGGAGGCGGCGGCGCAATCGTTCGAGTCGCTCGCCGCCGTCGACGGCGGCGGCGTCACGCTGACCGGCCGCGGGGCTCCCGTCCGCCTCGAGGTCGCGGAAGTGAGCGTGCCCTTCTTCGGCGTGCTCCGCGTGCCGCCCGTCCTCGGCCGGACGTTCCTGCCCGGCGAGAACGAGCCGGGCCACGACAAGGTCGCGGTCCTCGGGTATCGCCTGTGGCGCGCGCGGTTCGGCGCGGATCCCGCCATCGTCGGCCGGAACGTCCAGCTCAACCGCGAGAGCTACGTGGTGGTGGGTGTCGCCCCCCCGGGTTTCGCGTATCCGGAGCGCGTCGAGATCTGGACCCCGATGGAGTACGACGCGCAGCTCCGGACGAAGAGCCGGGGCGCGTGGTACCTGACGGTGATCGGGCGCCTCAAGCCCGGGGTCACCGTCGAGCACGCCCGCGAAGAGGTGAGCACCATCGCGGCCCGCCTGGCTGCGCAGTACAAGGATATCGACGAGGGCGTCGGGGGGACGGTCCGCTCGCTCCACGAGGCGACGGTCGGCAGCTCGCGTACTGCGCTGCTCGTCCTGCTGGGCGCGGTCGGCCTCGTGCTCCTCATCGCCTGCGTGAACGTGGCCAACCTGCTCCTGGCGCGCGCGGCGGCCCGGGAGGGCGAGCTGGCGGTGCGGGCGGCGCTGGGCGCGGGCCGCGGGCGCCTCCTCCGGCAGCTCCTGACCGAGAGCGTGCTGCTCGCGGTCCTGGGGGGCGCGGCGGGCATCTTCCTCGCCTGGCTGTCCCTCGACACGCTGCTCGGGCTGCAGCCCGAGGGCGTGCGGCGCCTGGGCGAAGTCCGGATGGACCGCGCCGTGGTGGCCTTCGCCGCCGGCCTGTCGGTCCTCACCGGCATCCTGTTCGGATCCGTGCCCGCCCTGCAGCTGATGCGCCGGGCGACGGCGCAGTCGCTGCGCGAGGGCGGCCGCGGCCTGCTCAGCGGCCGCGGCCACCGGCTGCGGGGCGGCCTCGTCGTCGGCCAGATCGCGCTCGCGATGATGCTGCTCGCCGGCGCGGGCCTGCTCATCCGCAGCTTCGTCCAGCTCCGCCGCGTCGACCCCGGCTTCCGCGCGCCCGGGGCGCTCACGTTCCGCATCGCGCTGCCCGAGAGCGCCTACAAGGACGAAGCGCGCCGCACCGCGTTCTTCGACGAGATGATCGAAAGGCTGGGCGCGCTGCCCGGCGTGCGCTCGGTGGGAACGGTGATGGGCCTGCCCCTGAGCGGCACGCGCTTCAACCTGACGTTCGAGGTCGCCGGCCGCCCCAAGCTGCCCCTGGCCCAGCAGCCGTCGATGGAGCTGCGCGTCGCCAGCCCCGCCTACTTCGAGGCGATGGGGATCCCCGTCATCCGTGGCCGCGGCTTCGAGCGCGGCGACCGCGCGGGGTCGCGGCAGGTGGTCGTGCTGAGCCAGACCGCCGTTCGACGCTTCTTCCCGGGCGAGGATCCGCTGGGCAAATCGATCACGGTCGGGTGGCGGCGGGGCGAGGGCCAGCCCCCCGCGGGGGGCGAGGTGGTCGGCATCGTCGGCGACGTGAAGGAGGCGGGGCTGGGGGAGGAGAACCCGCCCGAGATCTACCTTGCGTACGCGCAGCTGCCGGTGCCGAGCATGGACGTGCTGATGCGGACGGCGGTCGGGCCGATGACGCTCGCCCCGGCCGCAGCCACGGTCGTGCACGGCCTCGACCCCGAGCTGCCGATCGCGCGCCTGCGCACGCTGGACGACATCGTAGCGCGCTCGATCTCGGAGCCGCGCTTCTACGTGGTCCTCCTGGGCGCCTTCGCGGGAACCGCGCTGTTCCTCGCCGCCCTCGGCATCTTCGGCGTGATGTCCTACGCCGTCGTGCAGCGCTCGCGCGAGATCGGGATCAGGGTCACCCTCGGCGCCCATCCGGCGCACCTGCGGCGGATGGTCCTCGGCCAGGCCCTTCTCCTGGCCGTCGCGGGAGTGGTCGTGGGCCTGCTGGCCTCTCTGGCCCTGTCGCGGGTGATCGCCGGTTTGCTCTTCGACCTGAGCCCCACCGACCCGGGGACGCTCACGGGAGTCGCCGTCCTCCTCACCGCGGTGGCGCTGCTCGCGAGCTACCTGCCCGCCCGCCGCGCGACGCGTGTAGACCCGCTGGTGGCCTTAAGGAGCGAGTGAAGATCGGGACTTGAGGTCGGCCCAGGCGGCGAGCGTCGCCTGAACGGCCTCCTCGACCCTGGGGATGGCCGCTTCCGCATCGGGAGTGGGCTCCGCGTCCGCGCCGTCTACGGCCGTCGCGAGGCTCGCGAGGGAGTTCGCGAGCGCACGCAGGCTGGCCAGGCCGGCCGGCGGCGCCGCCGACGGAACCTCACCGAACTCGGGACCGGTGAGGGCCCGCACGCGCGCGTCGAGCTCGGACGCGCCCCGGGCGGCGAGCCCCGCCCGCAGCTTCTCCGCCTCGGCCAGCGCGCTGGCGATGCTCTCGCGCAGCGCTTCCACGCGGCGCGCGAGGGCGAGCTGGCGCGCGTAGGCTTCCGGCGCCAGAGCAACGCGCGGGTCCGGGGCGATCGTGAGCGGCTGCGTGAGGCGCTGGCCGTCGACGCTCAGCTCGACGGTGTAGCGTCCGGGAGGCGCCCACACGCCGTCGGCGTAGACGTTGCCTTCGGCCAGCGCCGGCGGAGCCGGATAGCGCACGGGCCAGACGAAGCGGTGCATGCCCGGCGCCGTGGTGAGGCCCACGGGCGGCGTCATCCATTCCGGCGCGACGCGGATCTTCGCCAGGTCGGGCGCCGGCGGCCTCTCGTCGCTCGAGTAGCGGCGCACGAGCGCGCCCTGGGCGTCCAGGATCCGCAGGACGACGGCCGCGCTCGCCGGCCTGGCGAGCACGTAGTCGATGACGGCGCCCGGGGGCGGGTTGGCGGCGGTGGGCTCGTCCTTGGGCAGCGGGGTGCCGGTGAACCCGGCCGGGCGCAGCCGGATCGCGGTCGCGGGAGCGAAGAGCCACGCGGCGGCGGACGCGACGTCGGGGCCGGCCTGCCGCAGCGGCGTCACGTCGTCGAGGATCCAGAACGCGCGGCCATGGGTCGCGATCACCACGTCGTCGCCGTGAACGTCGATGTCGCGCACCGAGGTGACCGGCAGGTCGAGCTGCAGCGGCTGCCAGTGGTCCCCGTCGTCGAACGAGACGTAGACGCCCTTCTCGGTGCCGGCGTACAGCAGCCCCTTCCGCACCGCATCCTCCCGCACGGCGTTGACGAAGCTCCCCGCGGGAATGCCGCTAGACGCCAGCGTCCACGTCCGGCCCCCGTCGTGCGTCCGGTAGACGTAGGGCGTGAAGTCGTCGAGCCGGTGGCGATCGACGGCGGCGTAGGCGCTCTCGGCGTCGAAATGCGAGGGGTCGATGATGCCCACCTTCGACCACGGCGCCAGCCCGGCGGGCGTGACGTCCTGCCAGCTCGCGCCCTCGTCGCGGGTGCGCCAGACGAGGCCGTCGTCGGTGCCGACCCAGAGGTCGCCGTCGGCCCGCCGCGACGGCGCGATCCCGTAGATGACGCCGTGACGCCGACCCGGCCGCGGCGCGTCGGCGGCGGTGGCCGGATCGAGCGTGGCCGGCACACCGGGATCGTCGCGCGTGAGGTCGGGGCTGATCACCGCCCAGTGCTGGCCGCCGTCCACGGTGCGGAACAGGCGCTCGCGCGAGAAATAGAGGACGCGCGGGTCGCGGCGGGAGAAGGCCAGGGGCAGCGTCCAGGTCGCGCGGTCGACATCGCGGTGGAGGAGCGTCGGGTCGATCGACTGCGTCTGCTGCGTCCGCAGATCGAGCCGGTCCACCCGGCCCCCGTAGATCACGTGCGGGTCCTTCGGGTCGGGGGCGATCATGTCGCTCTCGTAGCCGGCCGTCATCTCGCGGAACTGCATCATGGTGATGCCGTCGACGACGGTGGTGCGGCTGGGAAGGCCCGCCGCGCCCGAGTCCTGCTGCGCGCCGTAGACCCAGTAGGGAAACCGGTGGTCGGTGATCACGTGGTACATCTGGCCCGTCGGCTGGTTGTGCCAGGAGCTCCACGTCTGGCCGCCGTTGAGCGAGACGACCGCGCCCTGGTCGACGCCGAGCATCCGGCGCTCGGGATGATCGGGGTCGATCCAGAGCTGGTGGTAGTCGTCCCCTCCCGGCGCTCCCTGGATCGGGACGAAGGTCCTCCCGCCGTCACGCGAGCGATAGAGCGCCGTGTTGCAGGCGTAGACGACGTCCGGGTCGCGCGGCTCGACGGCAATGCCGCCGAAGTACCAGCCGCGGCCCCAGATCCGCCGGTCGCCGCTCGTGCGGGTCCAGCTTGCTCCGCCGTCGTCGGAGCGGTAGAGCCCCCCGTCGGGCGCATCGACCATCGCGTACACGCGGTCCGGACGGCTCGGGGCGACCGCGAGCCCGATGCGGCCGGGCTTTGCCGGAAAGCCGTGGCCGGCGAGGGAAGTCCAGGTGTCGCCGCCGTCCGTGGACTTGTAGAGGCCGCTGCCGGGCCCGTTCGACGGCGGGTACACGCTCCACGGCGGGCGGCGCGTCTGCCACAGAGCGGCGTACACGACCCGGGAGTCGCCGGGCCTGAAGGCGAGGTCGATGGCCCCGGTGTTCTCGTCCTTGAACAGGATCTTCTGCCAGGTCCCGCCGCCGTCGGTGGATCGGAACACGCCGCGCTCGGCGTTGGGGCCGTAGGGATGGCCGAGGGCGGCCACGAGCACCCGGTTCGAGTCCCGCGGGTCGACGACGATCCGCCCGACCTGCTGCGTGTCGGTGAGGCCGATCTTCGTCCACGTCCTCCCGCCGTCGGCCGATTTGTAGACGCCGTCGCCCTGGGCGATGTCGGAGCGCATGTCGGCTTCCCCGCTGCCGACGTAGATCACGCTCGGGTCCGACGGCGCGACGGCGAGGGCGCCGATGGACCCGATCGGCTGGCCATCGAAGATCGGCTTCCAGGTGCGGCCGGCGTCGATCGTCTCCCAGACGCCGCCGTTGACGCCGCCGAAGAAGAAATGCTCGCGCTCGCCGGGCACCCCGGCCACGGCGAGGACGCGCCCGCCGCGGAACGGGCCGATGAGCCGCCAGTGCAGGTCCTGGAACAGCGTGGGGTCCACGTGCGACACCGGGCCGGGATCGGCCGCGGCGCCGAGGGTGGTCGCGGCGAGCGCGACGACCAGGCCGAACCGCACGAAACGAGCATTCATGGCCGACGGCTCCTCTTCTGGAAGGAGGCAGGCTAATGTCTCGCGGCGCCTCCCGTCAAGAAAAGGCTTGAGTTTCCTTCGCGCCTCGCCCTAGGATGCGCACGCCTGCTTCCCATCGCCGGACATCCCTCCCAGCAGGCCGACGACAACCCTGGGCAATCCGGTACCACGCACACAAACAAGGAGGGAAGGGTATGCACTCTGCCGGCAGGACAGTCGTGTCTGGGCGGATCGCCGCGGCGATCGCCCTGCTCGTTCTGGGTTCGGCCGCGGCGGCCACCGCCCAGACGGCCGACCTCTCGGTCAACGTCACCGCCACCGATCCTTCGGACACCCGATATGTCGCCGACGTGACGAACAACGGGCCGGGCGCCGCTTCCAACGTGGCGCTGGCGGTCGCGCTGCCGGGCGGCGTCATCCCGATCTCGGTGACGCCCACCCCGGCCTGCGCCTTCAGCTTCGACGGGAGCACCCTCAACTGCGCGCTGGGCAGCCTCGCGAACGGGGCTACCGCGAGCGTCACGATCGTCCTCTACCCGATCACGACGGGGACGAAGACCGCCACGGCGAGCGTGTCGGCCACCGAGGCCGATCCCAGCCCGTCGAACAACACCTCGTCCGCGAGCAGCACGATCGTCGGGGTCGGCATCGCCAATATGTCCGTGACGCTGCTGGACGTGCCGGATCCGCTGAGGATCGGCAGCCTGCTGTTCTACGTCGCCACCGTCACGAACGGGGGCGACGACGACGGGCACGACGTGGTGCTCGCGTTTCCGTTGCCGGACAACGTGGTCTTCCTCGCGGCGGCGTCCGAACGGGGCGCCTGCACCATGTCGGGCCGGACGGTGCGTTGCCCGCTGGGAGCGTTCGCCGTACAGGCCAGCGTCAGGGCCGCCGTCGCGGTGGTACCCCTGCAATCGGGGTTCCTGGTGGCCACGGCCAGCGTTTCCTCGAGCACGGTCGCCGACCCGAACCTGACCGACAACGCCGCCACGACCCGAACCTGGGTGAACCCGTAGCCTGTTCGTAGCAGAGCGGAGCCACGCCCGCGGCCGGGCGTGGCTCCAGAAGCCCGCCTCCTTCAGGCGCCCGCGGACACGGAGGCGCCGGGCACGCCCTGGTCGGCGCCGCGATGGCCAGCCAGGAGCCGAGCGTGAAGAGGGACTCCGTCTAGACCGACGGCAGCGTCACGACGACCTGGTTGCCGTCGATCACGGTCGGGAAGGACGCGAGAGGTCGCGCGGCGGGGCCGTTGACCACCTGGCCCGTCACCTCGAACCGCGAGCCGTGGCAAGGGCAGTCGAGGGTGCGCAGGGAGGCGACCGGCAGGTTCACCGTGCAGCCTTCGTGCGTGCAGATGCGCGAGACCGCGGCGACGCGGGTATCGGTGAGGCGGGTGATGGCCAGGGGGAGAGGGGTCAACAGTTGACCGGTGGCTCCCACGGTCTTTCCCACCGCCGGCAGGGGCACCCGCAGCTCATTGGGAGCAGGGCTGGCGCCCGGCGTGGGTGTTCCCGACGGCGTCGGCGTCGTCGGCGACCCCCCGCCCCCGCACCCGGTGGCGGCCACCACCGCCGCCGCGCCGCTCGTGACGACGAACTCCCGCCTGCTGGGCAAGGACCCCCTCTTCTGGCGTCCGACCCTTAGACCGGCCGGCGCCGACCCGAGTTGAAGGGAATCCTACCCCTTGTGCCAAGTATGATGGAGTGAACCTCATGGCGATTGCGCCCATTCCGGCCGACGCTGGTGCGCGGCGGAGTGGACACATCACAGCCCCTGCCCGCGGACCTGGAGCCGCCCAGGTGAGCGGGGCTCGAGGAGGACCGATGAGAGCCTGGTTTCCCAGCTTCGCCGCCATCTCTGCGACGCTCGCCGCGCTGTTGGCCGTCGCCTCCGGGCCGTCCGGCTCGGCGACCGCGGCCGCGCCGCGGAAGCTTTCTTCGTACGACGCGCAGGCCAAGGCTCTCCTCGGCACGATGACCCTCGAGGAGAAGATCGGCCAGATGGTCCAGGCCGAGCAGGACAAGCTCACGGACGACAAGGACATCGAGACCTATTTCCTGGGCTCGGTCCTTTCGGGCGGCGACTCCGATCCCAAGACCAACAGCCTCCAGGATTGGACCGACATGTACGACCGCTGCCAGTCCCGGGCGTTGAAGACGCGCCTCAAGATCCCGCTCCTGTACGGTGTCGACGCCGTCCACGGCCACAACAACGTGATTGGCGCCGTCCTCTTTCCCCACCACATCGGCCTCGGCGCCACGCGCGACGCGAAGCTCGTCCAGGAGATCGGGCGCGTCACCGCCGAGGAGGTGAGGGCCACCGGCATCCAGTGGGCGTTCGCGCCCTGCGTGGCGGTCGGGCGCGACGAGAGGTGGGGACGGACCTACGAGAGCTTCTCCGAGGAGCCCACGCTCGTCGCGGAGCTGGGCGAGGCGGAGCTCGCCGGTTTGCAGGGAGACGACCTCAAGGATCCGCTTCGAGTGCTGGCGTGCGCCAAGCACTATGTCGGCGACGGCGGCACGGCCTTCGGCAGCGGCACCGTCGGCGACTGGCGCAACCCCGGCCGCACCTTCCCGATCGACCAGGGCGACACGCGGGTCACCGAGGCCGAGCTGCGCCGCCTCCACCTGCCGGGCTACGTGAAGACCGTCGCCGCCGGCGTGGGCTCGATCATGCCGTCCTACAGCAGCTGGAACGGCCAGCGCCTGTCGGGCCACAAGTACCTGCTCACCGACGTCCTCAAGGGCGAGCTGGGCTTCGAGGGCTTCCTGGTCTCCGACTACAACGCCATCGATGCGCTGCCCGGCGATTACCGCAACAAGATCAAGCTCTCGGCCAATGCGGGCATGGACATGTTCATGGTGCCGCAGAAGTACAAGGAGCTCTACGCGGACATGAAGGACCTGGCCGAGAAGGGCGAGGTCCCGATGTCGCGGATCGACGACGCGGTCGTGCGCATCCTGCGCGTCAAGTTCGCCCTCGGCCTCTTCGACGAGGGCCGCTCGCCGCTCGCGGACCGCAAGCTGCACGAGCGCTTCGGCTCCCCCGAGCATCGCGCGCTCGCCCGAAGGGCCGTGCGCGAATCGCTGGTGCTGCTGAAGAACGAGCGCCGCGCGCTCCCGCTGTCGAAGGCCGCGAAGCGCATCCTGGTCGCCGGCAAGAACGCCGACGACCTCGGCCGCCAGTGCGGGGGCTGGACGATCACCTGGCAGGGGAAGAGCGGCGAGCCGACCAAGGGCACGACGATCCTGGCCGCCCTGCGGGGCGCGGCCGGCAAGAACACCGAGGTCGGCTACTCGAAGGACGGCCGCGGCGCCGCGGGAGCCGACGTCGGCGTGGTCGTCATCGGGGAGACGCCGTACGCGGAGATGCTCGGGGACCGCGAGGACCTGGCTCTGACCAGGGAAGACCTGGACGCCATCGACAACGTCAAGAGCGCGGGGATCCCGCTGGTGGTCGTCGTGGTCTCGGGCCGGCCGCTGATCCTCGGCAACGCCCTCGACATGGCCGACGCGCTCGTCGCGGCGTGGCTGCCGGGGACCGAAGGCGCGGGCGTGGCCGACGTGCTCTTCGGCGACTACAAGCCGACGGGCAAGCTCTCTTTCTCCTGGCCCCGGTCGATGGCCCAGATACCGATCAACGTCGGCGACACGAAATACAGCCCGCAGTTCCCCTTCGGCTTCGGCCTGACGTACTGATGCCCGGCCCGCGGGCGCCGCGCCTCTTCGTGAAGCGCGGCGCCCGGCGTCCGGACGCGCCGGTCAGAGACCGAATCGGTACGAGATTCCGCCGCTCCACGTCGTGTCGAACTGGGTCTTGTCGAAGCCGTAGCGATCCCACTTGTAGACCCAGCCCGTGCCCTCGACGTAGATCCCCACGTTCGACCGCGGGATCTGGTAGCTGAGGCCGACGCCGACCTTGCCCGCGCCCTTGGTGAAGCTGTCCTGGCTGGGCGTCACGTCGGGCTTGATGGTCACGCCCCCGCCGCCCACGAACACGTAGGGTGTCGCGCCGCCCGACAGCGGGTAGCGAAGCTGCACGTCCGCGTCATAGAGGAAGCGGTTGAACTTCGTGCCGCCGATGCGCGTAAGCCCACCCGAGATGTCCCGGCCCTCGGCGCGAGCGAACGTGAAGTTGCCCCGAAGGGCGACGTACCGGTTGAACTGGTACCCGAGCCCCCCACCGACGTTGTACCCGGTCTTGAAGTCGACGTTGCCGGGTTCGTCGAGGTGGGCGAGCGGGCTGAAACCTCCGCCCTGGACGGAAAGCACGACCGCCTGGCGGTCCTGCCCTTGTTCCTGCGCCCCCGCCGGGCCCGCGGCCACGAGCCCGACCAGCCCGACGAAGGCAAGCACCTGGTATCGCGACATGGGAATCACACTCCTTGAATGCCCCCGATTCATACTCTGTGAAAATACGCCGGGACGTCTGGAGTGTTCCAGCCTGGAAGTCCTGTTCTCATGTCCGATCGTCCAAAGATTGGCATTCAATCAGGAGGATTGTTAGGATGCCGCCTGGAGGAGCGCGAATGGACGTCTTGACCGACGCTCTCGAGGCCATTCACTTGAAGAGCATGATCCACGGGCGCCTCGAGTTGACGGCGCCGTGGGGCTTCCGTGTCGACTTCGGTCACAGCGGCTTCTACGTCGTGACGCGTGGGAGCTGCTGGCTCGAGGTGGACGGCGTCGAGGAGCCCGTCCAGCTCGCCAGCGGCGACTTCGTGCTCCTGCCCCACCGGCAGCCGCACGTGCTCAGGGACAATCGCCGGACCCGGGCCGCGTCCGCACGTGAGGTCTTCGCCACGTGCCCGAAGAGCACCCAGGGTTGCCAGCCCGGGGGAATCCGCCGTTACGGAGGCGGAGGCGCCTTGACGACAATGGTCGGCGGTTGCTTCGTGTTCGAGGACGGCGAGAAGAACCCGCTCGTGGCCTCGCTGCCGCCGGTGGTCCACGTCAAAGGGGACGGAGGGAGGGCGGTGCAGTGGCTCGAGGCCAGCCTCCAGTTCGTCTCCTCCGAGATGGCCTCCGGTCAGCCCGGAGCCGAGACCGTCGTGGGCCGTCTCGCCGACATCCTGTTCGTCCAGGCCGTGCGCGCCCACCTGGCCCAGAGCGCCGAGGGGACCGGCGGATGGCTCCGCGCGCTCGTGGATCCGCAGGTGGGCGGCGCCCTCGGCCTGATGCACGAGAAGCCCGAGGAGGCCTGGACGGTGGAGGCGCTGGCGTCGCGCGTGGCGATGTCCCGCTCGGCCTTCGCCGCGCGCTTCGCGCACCTCGTGGGCGAGCCTCCCCTCACCTACCTCACGCGCTGGCGGATGCAGAAGGCCACTCGCCTGCTCCGCAGCGGCCACGCCAGCATCGGCGAGGTGGCCTCCCGCGTGGGCTACGCGGCCGAAGCCGCCTTCAGCAAGGCCTTCAAGCGCTGGACCGGCGTGGCGCCCGGCGCCTATCGGCGCGCGCAGGCACTCGCGGCGACGCCTCCGCGCACGGCATCCGCATGAGCGAAGAAGCCTGGCCGCCCCTGCCGCTCGCGGACTGGAAAGAGACGTACCACGCCCTGCACATGTGGACGCAGATGGTGGGGAAGGTGCAGCTCGCGCTGACGCCGCGGACCAACCACTGGTGGAACGTGACGCTGCACGTGACGGCCCGAGGCCTCACGACCAACGCGATGCCGATCGGGCCGGACGTGTTCACGGTGGCGTTCGACTTCGTCGACCAGGTGTTGCGGATCGATCTCAGCCGCGGCGACCGGCGCGAGATCCCGCTCGCTCCCCAGCCCGTGGCCCATTTCTACGAGCGCTTCATGGCCACGCTCCGTGCCCTCGGCATCCCGGCCCGGATCTGGCCGATGCCTGTCGAGGTGGCCGATCC
>Ga0207646_10004597_pt1 | contig 14925 bp, 11 predicted proteins | sample KBSK5502metaG_FD_184343 | JGI IMG/M metagenome (GOLD analysis project Ga0207646, IMG submission 184343) | Corn, switchgrass and miscanthus rhizosphere microbial communities from Kellogg Biological Station, Michigan, USA - KBS K5-50-2 metaG... | ecosystem: Host-associated > Plants > Roots >... | reverse complement strand
TGTGCGGGCGCGGAGCGAGAACGACCTCGTCGCGCTGATGCGAGCGCGGGTGCGCGCCCTGCTCGCCTCCGGCAGCACGACCATCGAGGTGAAATCGGGCTACGGGCTCGACCCCGAGAGCGAGCTCAAGCAGCTCCGCGCAATCCGCGAGACGGCGGCCGTGGAGCGCGCGGCGCTCGTGCCGACCTTCCTCGGCGCACACGAGGTTCCGCCCGAATTCCGTGACCGCCGCGCCGACTATGTCCGGCTGGTGTGCGAGGAGATGATACCCGCCGTGGCCCGCCAGCACCTGGCGACGGCATGCGACGTGTTTTGCGAGCCCGGCGTGTTCGACCTGGCGGAGACTCGCACGATCCTCACCGCCGCCCAGCGGCACGGGCTGAGACTGAAACTGCACGCCGACGAGCTGGAGGGGTCGGGCGGCGCCGAGCTGGCCGCAGCCCTCGGCGCCCTCTCGGCGGATCACCTCGCCGCGATCTCCGATGGGGGGATCCGGGCGCTCGCCGCGAGCGATACGGTCGCGGTCCTCCTTCCCGCCACCATGATCTTCCTGGGACGTCGCGCCCAGGCGCCGGCCCGGCGCCTCGTCGATGCGGGAGCCGCGGTGGCGCTCGCGACCGATTTCAACCCAGGATCATCACCGACGGTCGGGCTGCCGCTGGTCATGGCGCTCGGCGTCTCCCAGCTCGGGTTACGCCATGCCGAAGTAGTGAGCGCGGTTACAGTCAACGCGGCGGCGGCGCTCGGCCTCGCTGCGGATCGGGGCCAGATCGCGCCGGGGTTTCGGGCGGACCTCGTGTCCTGGGGCGTGTCAGACTGGCGAGAAGTCGCATACTGGATGGGTGGACAGCTCGTAACCGCCGTCTGGACAGGAGGTTCCGCTTGTCCGCTTCCGGCGAGGCCGGTATCTTTAGGGCTCCATGTCAAAGCTTGAGAAGCTCAAGGAGAAGGCCCGGAGCCTCGAGGCCAAAGACCCGACGGGGGCCATCGAGGCGTGGAAGCAGGTCCTCAAGGGACAGGAGGAGGATGGGGATCCGAACCCCGATCTCGCCATCTTCAATCGCATCGGCGACCTGTATCTCAAGGTCCGAGACCCCGCGCAGGCGGCAGACTTTTACGATCAGGCCGTCGACAAGTACGCCGAGCTGGGTTTCCACAACAACGCCATCGCGATGTGCAACAAGGTGCTGCGCAACGCGCCCGGGCGGCAAACGACCTACCTCAAGCTCGCCAAGTTGTACGCCTCCAAGGGCTTCATGGCAGAGGCCAAGCAGAATTTCGTCGAGTACGCCACGCGGATGCACAAGGCCGGAAAGATCCAGCACGCCTTCGCCGCCCTGAAGGAGTTCGCCGACATCTCGGCGGAGAGCGCACACCTGCGCCAGACGCTGGAAGAGCACCTGCGGATGTATGGCGAAGAGCGGCGCCCGGGCGCTGGAACGGCGGCTCCCGCCGCTCCCGCGGCGCCCAAGGCTCAACCGCCCGACGACCCATCGAAGTCGGGTAAGCGGAAGACGTCGAGCCTGGTATTCCTCGACGTGGATGCCCCGCCGCCTGGCAAGCCGCCGGTAACGGGGCGCGTCCCAGCTCCTCCCAAGCTGCCGCCCAAGCCGGAGCCCAAGCCTGAGCCAGTGCCGGCGCTCGAACCGGAGCCGGTCGTCGAAAGCCTGATCGAGCCGGTCATCGCCGAGCCCGATACCTCGCTCGAGATCGAGACCACGAGTATCGTGGATGGACTCGAACCCGGCACCGCGGGAGGCATGCTCGAAGGGTTCGAGACCACGAGCGCGGAGTTCGGCGAGATCCAGCTCGACGCGCCGCCGGCGCCGTCGTTGCAGGATGAAGTCTCCCCGGATGACATTCCCCCCCCGGCGGAGTTCGAGCCAACGGTGGCCGAGGAGGAGAGCTCCCCCGACACCGCGGTCGAGCTCGAGCCGCTCTTGGAAACTGAGATCGAGATCGAGGCGCCGGTGGCGAAGGCGCCGCCGGTGACGCCGGTTGTGCCGAAGCGGCCCGGCGTCGGAGCGCCGCCGCGATTCGGAGGGGCGAGTCCGAAGGCGCCCGAGCCGCCGAAGGTCAAACCGGTCGTCCCGACGCGACCGGGCCCGCCGGCCCGCAAACCAATCGTGGAGGTGCCCCCGCTCGAGCTCGAGCCGGACTTCGACACCGGCGCGACCGACGGGGGGCACGAGGTCGACGATCAGCCACTGGCGATCGACGATGCGGGCGTGGAGCGGGTCGGCGGCGGCCGGCGCTCGGGCGCGATCGACCTGAGCCTGGACGGCGTCGTGACGGAGGTGGACGAACCCGGATCGCTCGTGTTCGGCAACATCGATGCGGCCCCGGTGAAACCGACCATCGAGGATCTGGAAGGGCGAGTCGCCGATGACCCGGACGATCCGGAGGGGCACCAGGCGCTGGGCGAGGCGCTGATCGAAGCGGGCGAGCGGGAGCGGGGCATCGAGGAGCTCGACCTGGCGACGACCGGCTTCGAGACCCGGGGGAACCTGCGACAGGCGCAGGATCTGGTGGACGAGATCCTGCGACTCGATCCCAACAGCGTGCGGCACCGACAGAAGCAGGTCGAATTCGCCTTCAAGTCGGGCGACAAGGTCAAGCTGATCGACGCCTACCTCGAGCTGGCGGACACGCTGCTGCGAAGCGACCTCCCCGACAAGGCGCGGGCCGTGTACAAGCGCGTTGCCGAGCACGATCCCGCCAACGAGCGCGCCAAGGCCGCGCTGGCGATGCTCGCGCCGGTGGCCACGCCGCCGCCCGAGCCGCCGGCGAAGCCGAAAGCGAAGGCCCGGGACACGGAGGGGAAGACCGCGGCTCGCGACGCGAAGATGAAGGTGCGGGACGAGGTGGCGGAGGCGGGAGACTTCGTGGACCTGAGCGCGATGATCCTCGGGGAGGACCTCCCCGTGCGCGACACGCGCATGAAGGTCGCCGACGAAGAGCCGACCGGAGACGAGGAACGAGACTTCCAGGAGATGCTCGCGCGCTTCAAGCAGGGGATCGACGAAAACATCGACGAGGGCGACTTCCAGTCGCACTACGACCTGGGCGTCGCCTTCAAGGAGATGGGGTTGCTGGACGAGGCGATCGCAGAGCTGCAGAAAGCGCTGCGGGCGCCCGATGGAAAACTGCGGAGCTCGGAGGCGCTGGGCGTGTGCTTCATCGACAAGGGCGCCTACGTCGTCGCGGAGTCGATCCTGCGGCGCGCGCTCGACCTGCCGGCCTCCGGTGATCAGGAGCGCCTGGGTGTCCTATACTGGCTGGGCCGCGCGCTCGAGGAGCAGGGCAAGCGGGTCGAAGCGCGCGAGCTGTACGGCCGGGTGTTCGCCGTGGACATCCGATTCCGGGACGTGCGGGAGCGCGCCAAGGCGCTCGCCAAGGCGAAATAACGTGAGCCAGCAGGTCGTTCCGGTCGCGCTGCGAGACCTCCAACGGCCGGTGGCCGGGGAGCTCGAGCGCGTCGCCGACGAGCTCCGACGGATCATCGCGGCCGACTTTCCCATCATCGCCGAGGTCAACGAGCGCCTGGTGCGCATGAAGGGGAAGCTGTTCCGCCCCACGCTCCTGCTGCTCTCGAGCCAGGCGGCGGGCGCCACGGATCCACGAGCGGTGACGCTCGCCGCGGTCGTCGAGTTGATTCACCTGGCCACCCTGGTGCACGACGACTCGGTCGACCATTCGGTGCTGCGGCGGGGGATGCCGACGCTGAACGCGCTGTTCTCGCACCAGGTGGCCGTGATCATGGGCGACTACCTGTACTCGCGGGCGATCATCGAGCTGGTCCGCTTGGACGATCGCGAGCCCTTGCGGGTGTTCGCCCGGGTGACGAACGAGATGACGATCGGTGAGATGCGCCAGCTCGAGGCGCACGATAAGCTCGCGTACAGCGAGGATCAGTACGACCAGCTCATCCGCGCAAAGACGGCTTCGCTCTTGTCGGGGGCGTGCGAGGTCGGCGCGCTTCAGGGACCGACGGCGTATCGTGAGGCGCTGGCCCGCTTCGGCATGCGGCTCGGCATGGCCTTCCAGATCGCCGACGATCTGCTCGACTACACCGAGGCGGAGGCGGTGACGGGCAAGCCGTCGGGGCTCGACCTGCGGGAGCACAAGGTGACCCTGCCCCTCATCGCGGCGCTCGGCGCCATGCCACCCGCCGACCGCCGGCTCGTAGCCGAGCTGATGGCGGCGCCCGAGCCGGGGGACGCGCTGGTGGCTGAGGTGGTGCGGTGTGTGGCGTCGGCCGGGGGCCTGGATTACGCCCGGCGCCGCGCGTTCGAGCTGGCGCAGCAGGCGGACGCGGAGCTCGATATCCTGCCCATGTCGCCGGCCCGCGATGCCCTGCGCGACAGCATTGCGTACGCCGTGGAGCGGCGCAGCTAACCCGTGGCGCAAGGCCCGCGCAGGCCGCTATTTTACTTTGGCGTGCTGGCCACCGGCTTCGTGCTGGGCGGTTTCGTCCATTCGCTGCTGCGGCGCTTCCTGCCGCAGGGGCCGGCGAAGGAGATCTTCACCTGGTCGGTGACCCCCACGCTGGGGCCGGTCCACATGGACCTGCTGGTGGTGTCGATCACTCTCGGGCCGATCGGACTCGACGTGTCCCTGCTCGCGCTCGTGGGAGTGGCGATCGCGTATTACGTCGCCCGATCGATCTTTTGAAGCGAGGCGCGTTATGTTCGGGGACCTGTCGTTCAGCCACATCCTGATCCTGCTGCTCGTGCTGGTGCTCGTCTTCGGCGCGAAGCGGATCCCGGAGATCGGATCCTCGTTGGGGCAGGGGATCAAAGAGTTCAAGCGCAGCCTCAAGGACGCCACGAGCGACGACCCGCCCACCGCGCCGCCGCGCGGCGTCCAGCCGCCTACCTCGAGCCCTATCTCCTCGGGCGATCCGAAGCGCCTGAGCGACTAGCTCTCGCCGGCCGTCGCCGGTCGGAAGATCTCGCTGCGGCGGTCCACGATCGTGGCGTCCGCGTGCAGCGCGGCGATGAATTGCTGCAATCGCGCCTGCTCGATGGGCCGGAGCAGCGATTCGCGCTGCTGGTCCCGCTGCTTGAGCCACGCGGCGGAGTCGGCGCCGGTGCGGGCCAGGGCCTGCACCACGAACCAACCGGTTTCGCCCGCAACGAGGCCGCTGCGCTCACCCTGCCGTAGCCCGAAGGCCGTCCCCAGCACGACCGGATTGCGCGCGAACTGCGCGGGGGCGGTCACGCGCGTGAACGGGCCCAGCTTCTCGACCTGGTACCCCCGTGCCCGGCCCGCCACCACGAGATCGCTGGCGTCGTGCAGCGCCGCAATCGCCTGCTGCGCCCGGGCGCGCGCCACCTCCTTCTTCTTCTCGTAGCGTGCGGCAGCAAGCACCCGGGCCCGAATGCTGGCCAGCGGCGGGACGCCCGCCGCCTCGAGGGAATCGAGCCGGAAGACGTAGCTCGCCTGCGGCGCGTCGATCACCGGACTCGTCTCGCCCGGTCTGGCCTCGAAAGCCCACACGCTCACGTCGGGTACGGTGGATGAGCCGATCGTCAACCGCTCCCCTTCTACGACCTTCGGCGCATGCGCGAGTGGGAGGTTGAGGCGGTGGGCGGCACTGTCCAGCCGCCTGCCGTTGTTTTGGTCTGCGGCCAGGCGGTCCAGCGTGTCCGTGCGCGCATCCACCGCGTCCAGATGCGCACCCTGAAGGGCGATCGGAACGAGGATATGACGCAGGCGTACCGAATCGCCCTTGGCAGCGTCGATCCGGATGAGGTGAAGCCCAAACTGGGTGAGCACAGGCTCGCTGAGCACACCCGGCGTGAGGCGCCGCACGGCGGCGGCGAACGGCGGGACGAAACCGGCCCCGGTGCGCTTCGCCCACCCCAGGTCCCCGCCACGCGTACGCGATCCCGAGTCGGCGGACTCCCGTTTCGCGACGTCGTCGAACTTGGCCTTGCCTCCCGCGATCTCATCCCGCAAGGCACGCGCATGCGCGCGGGCCGCCGCGCTGTCGGCGGCGCTCGGGACGCGCGACAGGTCGACGTAGCTGACCCAGGCCGCTGCGGGTCGCTTGAAATCGTCCCGGTGCACGCCGTAGTAGCGCTCCAGCTCCGCGTCCGACACTGGAGCGAGCGAGTCTGGTATCTCCTCCGGGTGGACGGCGAGCAGCGCAACCGTCACCGATTCGTGTTGGTCACGCCAGGTGCGCCACAGCTTCGCGTCGGAAACGTAGAGGTCGGCCGTCAGGTACTCTTCCAGCTTGCGCTGCGGCAGGTACTCACGGTACAGCTGCTCGACCTGAGTGGCGAACTCCGAGCCGGCGCTCGAGATGTAGCGCTGCCACTTGGTGATGTCGAACTGACCGTTGGTCTGGAAGGTCGGGTCCTGAAGCACCTGCTGCAGGATCTGCGGCGGGGGCGAGCTGCGTGCGGCCTGGATGATCTCGTCGTCTGAAACCGTGATGCCGAAGCGGCGGTACGCCCGATCGAGCAGGATCTTCTGGATGAACTGGTCGGCGACTCGATCCTGCACCTGTCGCTCGTCCTCGCGGCTCAGCCGTCCGCCTCCCTGCTGCCGTCGATACTGCTCGAGGGTCGCCTGATACTGTTGTTGAAACGGCTGAGAGCGTACGACCGTGCCGTCCACCTTGAGGACGACGTCTTTGCCACCGCCGACGATATCGGTGATTTGTCCGTACGCCATCCAGCCGATGAAGGTGACCGCCACCACCCAGAAGACAGGCTTTGTGATCTCGCGCATCGCGCGCATCATAGGCCGAAAAACTCCTACCAGAGCACGTGAGAAGGGGCCTAAGTCTAAAAACGACAAGGCGAAAACTCAAGCGAGCGGGCGCGTTTCCGATTGACAGCGCGCCCGAGCAAACACTATCTTTGTCTAACTCCCGCAAGCACTTAGGGCGTGGCCTACACTAGCGAAATAGAGAAGCTAGAAAAGCGCTGGGCGGAGAACCCTAAGGGACGTAACTTCGCCCCCCTGGCCGACGCCTATCGTAAAGCAGGAGAACTAGATAGGGCCATCGAGCTGTGCACCGCCGGTCTCGAGCGGCACCCCGACTACGTCAGCGCGCACATCGTCTTCGGGCGCTGTCTGATCGATCAGAAGAACGAGCCCGGCGCCTCCGAGGTGTTTCGCAAGGTTCTGGCGCTCGACCCCGAGAACGTCCTGGCGCTCAAGATCCTGGCGGAAATCGCCGAGCGCGGCGGTCGATACGACGAAGCGGCCGACTGGCTCAGTCGACTGCTGTCGGCCGATCCGATGAACGGCGATGCGGCTGAAGCATTGGCGCGAGCCAAGGGCCGGGCGGCCCAGTCGACGCCGACCCCCGATCCGGTCGCACGGCTCGTGCCCGAAGCGGCTCGGCCGCCCCAGCCCTACCGGGGTCTGGTGATCGAGCACGCGTCGGAGGAGCCGACCTCACCCAAGCTCGACGTGAAGGGCACGCCGGCCGACATCGAGACATTTGACGGGACGCTCGACTTCAACGCCGTCGCGCACAGTGCCGCCAAGGCGGACGGGATCGAGGTGCAGGAAGAGGTCGTGCTCAAGCCCCAGGAGTTCGTGGTCGAGGGCCTGGCGCACACGCAGTTCGAGAGCGGGATCTTCGCGATGCCGCCGGAAGCAGCCGAGTCGGAAGACGAGCCGAAGATCGATCTGCCCCTGATCATGCCTGACGAGGCGTTGGACGACGTGCCCCCCGCGCCCCCCGCGCCCCCTGCGCCACCCGCGTCGCCGGTCGTCGCCGAAGCGGCACCCCCCTTCGCAGCAGCCCAGCGGGCGCCCGCTGCTCCGGGGGGTGCCGTTTCGGCTCCGCCCGCGCCCCCGCCGGCGGCGGTCGCGCTGTCGGACGACGATGGTGCCGCCGACACGGCCGCCCTGTCGCGCGCCGAGCCGGTGCTCACCGAGACGATGGCCGAGTTGTACCTGCGACAGGGTCACCCGGAGGAGGCGCTCCGCGTGTACGAGGCGCTTCTGGCGAAGCGACCGACGGACGCGCGCCTGCGGGGACGAGTCGAAGCGCTGGCGGGTGGTGGGACCAGGGAAGTGGGGCACGGCACCGGTGAGACGGTGCAGATTTTCCTGAAACGCATTCTCGCCGGCCGACCGGGCGCCGCCGCGCACTCGGCACCGGCGGCCAGGTCTCCGCTCGAGGACGCGTTCGCGATCGCGCACTCCGATGCCGAGCCGAGCTCTGCTCCTGACGTGGTGTCGCCGGGCGAGGCCACCCGGCCGGCGACGGACAGCATCTCGCTCGATGAGGTGTTCGGGGACGAAGGCTCGCGGAGTTCAGGTGCGGCACCGGAGGCCGCGCCCCCCCCCGCGGCGCCGACGCCGGCCCCGCAGGACACGGGTGGGTTCTCATTCGACCAGTTCTTCAGCCCGACCGAACAACCGGCGGGCGGCGGAGAGGTCGCACCTGCGACGCCCGAGCCGCCGGCGCGGGGCTCGGGCGGGAGGCTCCGGCCGCCGGTGGAGGACGAGGGTGACCTCGATCAGTTCCAGGCCTGGCTCAGGGGCCTCAAATCCTAGTGCACATCGCCGTGCTGAACGGCCCGAACCTGAATCTGCTGGGGGAGCGGGAGCCGGAGCTGTACGGGCGCATCACCCTGGCGGAAATCGAAGCGCGAACGCGGGAGCAGGCACGCGCGCTCGGGGTCCAGGTGTCGTGGACGCAGACCAACCACGAGGGTGAGCTGGTCGATGCGATCCAGGGCTTCAAAGGGAAGGCGGACGGCCTGCTGATCAATGCCGCCGCCTTCACGCACACCAGTCTCGCAGTGCGCGACGCGCTGCTCGCGGTGCGCGTGCCGTTCGTGGAGGTGCATCTTTCGAACATCTTCGCGCGGGAGCCGGAGCGACGCCGCTCGGTGCTCGCGGACGCCGCCGTAGGGCTGGTGGCCGGCTTCGGCGCCGAGAGCTATCGGCTGGGACTCGAGGGTCTGGTCGGCTTTCTCCAGGCCCGCCATGGCGGCTGACCGGCGGCGCGCCCGGCAGGACGCGCTGGTTCAGGCGCTGGACGCGGGGACGTTGGACGGACTGGTCGTCACGTCGCACGCCAATATCCGCTACCTGACGGGGTTCTCGGGCTCGGCGGCGGTCGTCGCGGTTACACGAGCCGATGTGCTGCTGGTGACGGACTTCCGCTACGACGAGCAAGCGCGGGCGGAGGCCGGCGAGGTGGCGCGGGTCGAGGTCGACAGCACCAGCGTGTGGGATCGGTTTTTCAAGGAGCTCGCCACCTTGGGGCCGCTCGGCACGGTGGGCTACGAAGCGCACGCCCTGTCGGTGCACGATGCGGAGCGGTTCGCCCAGGCGGGGAAGGCGTGGCGCTGGATGCCCACGACGGAGCTGGTGGAGCGGCTGCGCGCGGCCAAGGACGAAGGCGAGGTCGCGGCCATCCGCAGCGCCGCGCAGCTCGCGGGCGAGGCGTTGCGCCAGACGCTCGCGCAGGTACGGCCCGGGATGACCGAGCTGGCGATCGCGGGAGTGCTCGAGGGAGCGCTGCGCCGACTGGGTAGCGAGGGCCATCCCTTTGCGACCATCGTGGCGTCAGGACCGCGCAGCGCGCTGCCGCACGCGCGCTCGAGTCGCCGGGCGGTGGCGGCCGGCGAGTGGCTGTTGCTAGACTTCGGGGCTCAGGCGGACGGCTACTGCGCGGACATCACGCGCACCGTGGTGGTGGGGGCGCGCGCAACCGAGCGGCAACGGGTGTTGTACGGATTGGTCCGCGAAGCGCAACAGCGCGCCCGAGCCGGTGTGCGTGCCGGCATGACCGGGCGGGATGCCGACGCGCTGGCGCGCGATCCGATCACGGCGCGGGGGTTCGGCGAGGCGTTCGGCCATTCGCTCGGGCACGGGCTCGGGCTCGAGGTGCACGAAGCGCCGCGACTCTCGAAGACCAACCCCGACCCCCTGCCGGTCGGCGCGGTGGTCACCATCGAGCCAGGCGTGTATCTCGCAGGCGACGGCGGGGTGCGGATCGAAGACGACGTTCATCTCGCTGCGGCGGGGCCGGAGCTCTTGAGCGACGGGCTGACGGACCTGTTGGAGCTCGTGTAACTTTGGGAGCCATGAACCTCGACATCATCGCCCAGCTGGTGAAGATCCTGAGGGAAGCGCCCGAGCTGGGCGCCATCGAGGTCCGCCGGGGTTTGTTCGGGGCCTGGTCGTCGGTGCGGGTGAGCAAGGCCGGGCACACGACCAACGAGAGCGGGCAGCACGTGGTCCTAGCGCAGGCGCACGCCCCGGCAGCGGCGGCGGCGCCCGGCGCTCCGGCCCCGGCGCCCCCAGCGGCGGCTCCGTCTCATCTGCTGGAGATCAAGTCTCCCATGGTGGGGACGTTCTACTCGGCCCCGGAGCCCGGCGCCGAGCCCTACGTCAAGGCCGGGACCCGGGTCGCGACCGGCCAGGTCGTCTGCATCATCGAAGCGATGAAGATCATGAACGAAATCGAGTCCGAAGTCGCGGGCGTGGTGCGGGAGGTGCTGGTGGAGAACGCGCAGCCCGTCGAGTTCGGACAGCTCCTCTTCCGGGTGGACCCCAATGCCTGAAGCACCCCAAGCCGGACAAGCGACCTTCAACTTCAAGGCGGCCATCACCCAGATGGTCCAGCGCAACGCGTCGGACCTGCTCCTCAAGGTGGGTCGGCCGGCGACCATTCGGGTGAACGGCGAGCTGGTGGCACTCGATGCGTCGCCCCTCAAGCCGGAGGAGTTGAAGTCGCTCGCCGAGCAGATCATGACGCCCCGCCAGGTGAAGGAATTCGCCGAGCACAAGGAGGCGGACTTCGCGATCGGCGTCCCGGGCGTGGGGCGGTTCCGGACCAACGTGTACCAGCAGCGCGGGACGGTGGCGTTCGCCTTCCGGGCGATTCCGTACGAGGTCAAGACGATCCACGATCTCAACCTGCCGCCGGTGCTCGAGGAGATCGGCCTGCGGCCGCGGGGGCTGGTGCTGGTCACCGGCGTGACGGGGTCGGGAAAGTCGACGGCGCTCGCCGCCATGATCAATCACATCAACACGAACCGGCGGGTCAACATCATTACGATCGAGGATCCGATCGAGTTCCTGCACCGCGACAACCTGGCCAACATCTCGCAGCGCGAGGTGGGGAACGACACGCTGTCGTTCAATGCGGCCTTGCGCCACGTGCTGCGGCAGGCGCCCGACGTGATCCTGATCGGCGAGATCCGCGACATGGAGACCCTCGACACCGCGCTGAAGGCGGCGGACACGGGGCACCTGGTGTTCTCGACGTTGCACACCACGGATGCGACGCAGACGATCAATCGGGTGATCTCGTTCTTCCCGCCGCATCAGCACGACGAGGTGCGCCACCTCCTGTCGACGGCGCTGCAGGCGATCGTGTCGCTGCGCCTGGTCCCGCGCAAGGACGGCAAGGGGCGGGTCCCGGCGGCGGAGGTGCTGATCAACACCGCGGCGGTGCAGGAGAACATGCGGGATCTCACGAAATCGCTCTCCATCCCCGATCTCATCGCGCAGGGGTCGGTGCAATACGGCATGCAGAGCTTCGACCAGTCGCTGTTCTACTGGTATCAGCAAGGGACGGTCAGCTACGAGAGCGCGATCTTCTACGCCACGAATCCGAGCGAGTTCGCGCTGAAGGTCTCGGGCGTGGACTCGGGCGAGAGCCAGGCGTTCGGCGGCACCACGGCCGCGGCCGGGCTGCGCGGCGACATCACGCCCTGATGTTCAAGAAGGTGCTGATCGCGAACCGCGGGGAGATCGCCCTGCGGGTGATCCGTGCGTGCAAGGAGTTGGACATCCATACGGTCGCCGTCTACTCGGAAGCGGACCGGGACAGCCTGCATACGCGGTTCGCGGACGACGACGTGTGCATCGGCCGGGCGCCCTCCCGCGACAGCTACCTCAACATCCCGCGCATCATTGCCGCCGCGGAGATCACCGGGGCCGACGCGATTCACCCGGGCTACGGCTTCCTCGCGGAGAACGCCGAATTCGCCGATATCGTGCGCACGTCCAACATCACGTTCGTGGGCCCGAGCGGGGACCAGATCCGGCAGATGGGCGACAAGGCCGCCGCACGCAAGCTGGCGCAGAAGCTCAAGGTGCCCACGGTGCCGGGCTCTCCCGGGCCGGTCGAGGACGCAGAGGCGGGACTGAAGATCGCGGAGAAGATCGGCTTCCCGGTGATCATCAAGGCGGCGGCCGGCGGGGGCGGGAAGGGCATGCGAGTGGCGCAGGACGACGAACAGTTCCCGCAGGCGTTCTCGCTCGCGAAGCAAGAGGCACTGGCGGCGTTCGGCTCGGACGAAGTGTACATCGAGAAGTACCTCGCCCGGCCGCGCCACATCGAGATCCAGATCATGGGGGACACGCACGGGCGCATCATGCACCTGTGCGAGCGCGACTGCTCGGTCCAGCGGCGCCATCAGAAGCTGATCGAGGAAGCGCCGAGTCCCGCGGTGGACCAGACTCTGCGTCAAGACATCGGCGACGCCGCGGTGCGGCTGGCCGAGGCGATCAGCTACGTGGGCGCGGGGACGATCGAGTTCCTGCTCGACGAGGACGGCTCGTTCTACTTCATGGAGATGAACACCCGCATTCAGGTAGAGCACCCGGTCACCGAGATGTGCACCAATTTCGACCTCGTGAAAGAGCAGATTCGCGTCGCCGCGGGTGAGCCGCTGTCGTTCGTGATGAACGGGAACCGACTGCGCGGCCATGCCATCGAGTGCCGCGTGAACGCGGAAGACCCGTACCGTAACTTTCAGCCGAGCCCGGGCACGATCACTGTGTACCACCCACCGGGCGGTCCCGGCGTGCGGGTCGACACTCACATCTACGCCGGCTATACGGTGCCGCCGTACTACGACTCCCTGCTCGCGAAGCTGATCGTGCACGGCAACAGCCGCGACGAGGCGCTCGCCCGCATGCGGCAGGCGCTGGACTCGTTTATCATTGAAGGCGTGACCACGACCATCCCCTTCCTCGGTCGGGTCATGCGCCATCCCGATTTCATCGCCGGCACGGTGGACACGAAGTTCCTCGAGCGCGAGCCGCAACTCCTCCAGCCGCCCACACCGGTATGAGGATCGACGTGCACTTTACGCCGGCCGGCGTCGGGGCGGGGGATCTCGCCGGCCGAGGCGTCGTCGTCATCGACGTGCTGCGTGCCACGACGACCATCGTCACCGCGCTCGCCAACGGCGCCAAAGCGGTGATTCCCGCGGCGACCTCGGAGGAAGCGGTACGCCTCGCCTCCAACCTCGAGAAGGACGGCGTGGTCCTCGCCGGCGAGCGGCGCAGCGTGAAGATCGAGGGGTTCGCCCTGGGCAATTCGCCTCGAGAGATGACCGCGGCGGCGGTGGCGGGAAAGACCATCGTGCTCGCCACGACCAACGGCACCCCCGCGTTGGTCGCGACGCAGGGAGGCGACCCGGTGCTGGTCGGCGCCCCGGCGAACTTCAAGGCGCTGGCCGCGCGCGCGCGGGCGCTGCTGGTCGAGCGCGGCAACCTCGTCATCCTGTGCGGTGGGCGGGACAAACAATTCGCCCTGGAGGACGCCTATACGGCCGGCCGACTCATCAAGGTCATCCGGAGGGGCATCCGCAAGCTCGCCCTCAACGACGCCGGCCTCGCCACCGTCGCGCTCATCGACCAGTTCGCCGGGTGGGACGAGGCCCTCGCAGGGTCCGAGGCCGCTCAGCAACTCGCGGACTCAGGCCTGGGCGAGGATGTGGACTTCGCCGCTCAGGCGGACCGCTTCGGCGTCGTCCCCGTGTACGCGGACCGCCGCATCACATGAACCGCAAGGCGCGCCAGGAGTTGATCGGCATCGGCGCCCTCGCGGTCGGGCTGTTCCTCGGACTCACGCTGCTGCGGCTGCCGATCACCGGGAGCTGGGGCGACGAGATCGGCTCGCGCCTGTGGCGTGTGCTGGGCGTGGGCTCGGTGCTGCTGCCCGTGCTCGGCATCGGTTGGGCGCTGGCCGCGTTCGAGCGGCTCGGGAGCCTGTCCGCCGGGCGGGCGGCGGTGCTGGGCGCGGGGCTGATCCTGCTGCTCCCGTACGGCATCGGCACCGTGACGGGCGCGAGCTTTCCGGCGGCGTACGCCGCCTGGAGCCCGACACAGAAACTGGTCGGGTTTGTGCCCGCCGTGCTCGCTCACGGCGTGCATCAGGCGGTCGGGACCGCGGGAGGGACACTCGTGGGCCTGTTCGCGCTTTCGGCGCTGGGGATCCTCACGGTCGGTTGGCATCCGCTGGTCGCGTTACGAACACGGGAAACGGGAATCGGGAAACGGGAAACGGACAAGGCGATCAAGCCGATCAAGCCCAAACCCGCGGACGCGGAGCCACCACCTCGGGCGGCCCCACCCACGTTTCCCGTTTCCCGTTTCCCGAAGGATCGGAAGCAAAAGATTGCGCCAGCGGCCAGACCGACGCCGGTTCCTGCAGGGGTGCTCATCCCGCCGATTGATCTGCTGCATCCCGCTCCGCCCGAAGACGGCGACGCCGGGCTGGCGCAGATCGAGCAGATGGGGCGGAAGCTGATCGAGACGCTGCAGACGTTCCGGGTCGAGGGCTCGATCGCCGGTCGAACCGTCGGGCCGGTGGTGACGCAATACGAAGTGGCGCCCGGCCCCGGGGTGAAAGTGGGCCGCATCGCGGCCCTCGCCGACGATCTGGCGCTCGCGATGCGCGCCCCCTCGCTCCGCATCGTGGCACCGATCCCGGGGAAGGCCGCGGTGGGCATCGAAGTCCCGAACCCGATGCCGCGCATGGTGCACGTGCGCGAGCTGATCGAGGGCGCCGAATATCATCGCCCGACGCGCGCCCTTCCGATCGCCCTGGGCAAGAACCTCGAGGGCGAGCCCGTGGTCGCGGATCTCGCCAAGATGCCGCACCTCCTGATCGCCGGCGTCACGGGGTCCGGGAAG
>Ga0207646_10004596_pt1 | contig 14926 bp, 14 predicted proteins | sample KBSK5502metaG_FD_184343 | JGI IMG/M metagenome (GOLD analysis project Ga0207646, IMG submission 184343) | Corn, switchgrass and miscanthus rhizosphere microbial communities from Kellogg Biological Station, Michigan, USA - KBS K5-50-2 metaG... | ecosystem: Host-associated > Plants > Roots >... | reverse complement strand
GGTCGACAAACTCCTTGTGGCTGGCCGGGATCAGCTGGTCGAGGTCAATCTGCGTACCCTCGGCCGGGATCTTGGCGGGCATCACGACGTCGACGCCGTACGGTCGCCCGTCGGTGTTGGCGTCCATCCAGGACAGCGCCGCTTCGAGCTCGTCGGCGTCGTTGTAGCGGACGGCTCCGAGCACTCCGAGTCCGCCAGCCCTGCTGATCGCCGCCGCGACCTGTTCTGATGGCGTGAACCCGGCAATCGGATGCTCGATGCCGAACCGGTCGCAGAGCGAGGTACGCAGCGTCACAGCTCAGCTCCCGCTGGCCGTGGTGGTCGCCGGAGGCGAGGTCGCCGCAGCGAGCTTCTCGTCGGCGAACCGCCTTGCCCAGGTGTAGTCGGCCTTCCCGCTCGGTGTCCGGCCGATGTGATCGGTCAGCCACACCGTGCGCGGCACCTTGTACCCGGCAACGTGCTTGCGCACCACCGCCTCCAGCTCCTCACGGTCCAGGCTGACGCCATCGCGCGGCTGCACGATCGCGGCGACCCGCTGACCGAGGCGCTCGTCGGGAATACCGATCACGAGCGTGTCGAAGACACCGGGGTGCTCCTTGATGGCACCCTCCACCTCCTCGGGGAACACCTTCTCCCCGCCGGTGTTCACGCAGACGTTGCCGCGACCAAGCAACGTGACGGTGCCGTCCTCCTCGACCCTGGCGAAGTCCCCTGGCACGACATACCGCTCGCCATCGACCTCCACGAACATGGCCGCCGTCTTGACCGGGTCCTTGTAGTAGCCCAGCGGCACGTGCCCGCCCCGCGCGATCCGGCCGATCTCGCCGGGACCAACCTTCCGTCCGTCGTCATCGATCACAATCGTGCTCGGGCCAGGGGTGACCCTCGGGCCGCCGCTGGTCTTCGCGCCCGCGCTGACGAAGCTGATGCCCGTGAACCCGGTCTCTGACGATCCGATCGCATCGGTGAACACCACGTTCGGCAGCGCGGCGAGACACGCTTCCCGAACCGCGGGCGAGAATAGCGCCGCGCTCGAGGACATCGCCAGTAGCGATGAAGCGTCGTAGCCACCCGCCTGGTATTCCTCGATCAGCGGCCTGGCCATCGCATCGCCGATGATCACAAGGACGTTGACCTCGTACCGCTCGACCGCCTGCCAGATTTCCCGCGCGTCGAACTTGGGCACGAGCACGATCGTCTCGCCGGCGAACAGGCCCATCAGCCCGGCCCACTGCGCGTTGCCGTGGATCAGCGGCGCTGTGCAGAGCTTGACCAGCCCGCCTGCCGCGGCCTTCTGCGACTGCACCCATTCGTCGGCCAGCCGCTCGCCGGTGAGGAAGTCGATGCCGCCGCCGAGCGTCCGCCAGACGTCCTCCTGCCGCCAGAGCACGCCCTTGGGGTAGCCCGTCGTCCCGCCGGTGTAGAGCATGTAGATGTCATTGCCGCTGCGCTGGCCGAAGTCACGCTCTGGCGACTGACCGCCCAGGGCGGACTGGTAAGGAACACCGGGGATATCGCCCTCAGGGGCGGAGCCGTCGTCGATGACGACGGCTCCGCGCAGCTTGTCGGCGTCTGGCTGTACCGCGGCGACTAGCGGAGCGTACTGCTGGTCGTAGACCAGCGCGACCAAGTCGGCGTCGGTGACCATGTAGCGAAGTTCGGCTTCGACGTACCGGTAGTTGATGTTCACGGCCCTGGCGCGCAGCTTGTACGTCGCGAGCAGCATCTCGACCGCCTCGATCGAGTTGCGCCCATACAGGCCGACGTGATCGTCGCGGCCAACGCCGATGCTGGCCAGATGATGGGCAAGCTGATTGGTGCGCTCGTCCAGTTCCCGGTAGGTCACGTGCCGATCGCCGCAGGCCACAGCCATCCGGTCAGGAACGACGTCGGCGGCATGCTCGAACAGATCGGCGATGTTCAGTGCCATAGGGACGAAACTAGAACCTGTTACAGTCTGGAGGCAAGATTCAGCCGACGGGGAGATGCGCGAGCGATGCCAGCGAGCAACGAGCCCGAGCCTCCGCACGCACTGATCGAGCGGCGCGGGCACGTGCTCATTGTCACGATGAACCGCCCGCACGCCCGCAACGCGCTCAGCGGCCAGATGATGGCGCTGATGCGGCAGGCGTGGGACGACGTCGATGCCGACCCGGACATCAGGGTCGCGGTGCTGACCGGCGCCGGGGGCGCGTTCTGCGCCGGAGCCGATTTGAAGGCGATGACGGCGGCCCCGCCCGGGGATTCGTTTCGGTCGGGCGGCATGGATCTGTCGGTCATCGACGCCTTGCTCAAGGGCAGGCGCCTGGCCAAGCCGCTGATCGCCGCGGTGGAGGGTGCCGCGGTAGCCGGCGGCACCGAGATCCTGCAGGCGACCGACATCAGGATCGCGGGCCAGAGTGCCCGCTTCGGGGTATCGGAGGCACGCTGGGGGTTGTTCCCGCTCGGCGGGTCCGCGGTCCGGCTGGTGCGGCAGATCCCGTACACGGTCGCGGCCGACATGCTGCTGACCGGCCGGCATATCACCGCGGAAGAGGCGCTGAGGATCGGCCTGATCGGGCAGGTGGTGCCGGACGGCCACGCGCTGACCAGGGCGCTTGAGGTGGCCGACCAGATCGCCGCCAACGGCCCGCTCGCAGTACAGGCGATCCTGCGAACGATCAGGGAGACCGAGGGCATGGCGGAGAACGAGGCGTTCGCGGTCGAATCCCAGATCGGCATGGAGGTTTTCATGTCTGCGGACGCTAAGGAAGGGCCGCGTGCATTCGCCGAAAAGCGGACGCCAGTCTTCACCGGCCGCTAGAACGTCATGACCTGGCGGGCGGCGGCTACGGCTTGGTGAACGCCAGCAGCATGAACCTCGGGAACCGGAAGCCTTCAGGCAGGATCGACTCTGGCTGCGGCAGGAAACAGTGGTCGCGCGAATCCGCCAGTTTGGTGAGCCGCAGGCCCGCGGCGATGAATGCGTCGAGGTATTCCTCGAGGGTCCGGTGCTGCAGGTAGGTCTTGATGCCGACCGACCACAGGTTCCGATACGGGCTGGTGGCGCCAGAGTCGAAGTAGTCAGGGACATTGCCTCTGATGACGGCCCCGTACGGGCTGTTGAAGGCGATGACCATGCGGCCGCCTGGCCGTAGCAGATCGGCGCTCGCGGCAATGAATCCGCGGTACTCGATCACGTCGTTGAGCGCGAGGAAGCTGGCGACCACATCGAAGGTGCCCGCCTCGCCGGGCATCGCCCTGCTCAGGTCGGCGACCCGGTAGTCGATCGCGCCGTCCGGGTCGCGCAACTTGGCTCGCTCGATCAGCCGCGCTCCGATGTCCAGCCCGGTCACGAGTGCGCCGCGGGAAGCGAGGACCCGCGTCAGGTACCCGGCGCCGCAGGCCGCGTCGAGCACCTTGAGGCCAGCGACGTCGCCCAGCAGGTCGAGCATCTCCCGCAGGAGTCCGTCACCGGCAAGGCCGCGTTCCTCGCGAGCGACCGTAAATCTAACGAGCTCATCCGCGAAAGAGTCGTAATCACTGGCCTGCAACGTCATTTGGCCTCACCCGGCTTAGCGACCCAGGCCGAGAACACAGGCAAGCCATTCCACCGGTCCGGCCAGTCGCCACCGCTATCTCGGTCGGCATCTGGATCACTCGCCGCGACAGCGATGACCGCATACGGATGCCCGAACCGCAATTCGCCCATGCGCATCACCCCGGGCGTATGCGCGCTCAGCGCGATGCCCATAGCTGTCACCGCGGCTGCCTCGAATCCGAACCTGGTGTACCTGGCCATTGCTACCTGCTTGGCCGTCCACGGATCCCCCTTGCCTAGCGCTCCGGCCGCGGCGGCGAAACCCGTCCGCGGTGGGGCAAGATCGTGCATGCTCTGCGCCTCCCACGCGGGCAGCACCGCTCTGCACCGCTCACCGGGCCCGATCGGCGACATCTCCTCGCGCACCGACCAGAACGGGCCGTCTCCAAGCGGCACGTCATACAACGACCGCATCGCAACCGGCCGGTTCAGCGCCACGTCTATGGCGAGCCGGTGCCCGGCCGCCAGCACCTCTATGGATGGGACATCGGCTGCAGCGATCACAGAGGCGACGATCAGCCCGCCCTGCGCGCGCCCGGCATGCACGCCGACCTCACCGACCTCCTTGGTGCTCGCAAGAAAAGCTTTGTGGAGATCCGCCTGCGGCGACACTAGCGGTGACTCCAGCACCTGGTTGACCTCTTTGCTCCACGGGCTGGCCTCGCCGAGCGCACTGCCGGGCGCGAGCTCGAACGGGCGGTCCCACGACACCTTGGTCGCGAGCGCCGTCGCAAGCAGCAAAAAGATGCTGTCGGTGATGGTGATCGGAAACCGTTCGATCAGCCCGAACGTGTGCTCCCTCGCCCAGGCATCAGCCTCGTCCTGGCTCGGAATAGGCCCGCGCTCGACGCTGGCAGGCAACCCGGCAAGCCAGCGCGGATCACCCGTCGCTCCCCGGTTCCAAACAGCGGCGGCCGCTCCTACCAATGGATGCGGCTGTTCGAGCAGATCCCCGGCGACCGACGCCGCCTCTTCGACGCCGCATCCGAGAACGTCCTCGAGCGCGCAGCGCTCCTCGCCCTGCGTGGCGGGTCCGCACAGGGCCAGCAACAGCCACGCGCCCAGCGGCGACGCGACATGATGCTGATCCCCGGCGACCTCATGAAGCCGCCGCGCGTACCGCGCGACCAACCCGGCTACATCTGACGCCTGCATAGTCACGACACCACTCTGCCTGGCGACATCGACGCCAATCCAGTGCCGACGGCCCGAGTTCGCGACCAGCGAAGTCGCTCCACCATAGCCATATGTATGGATCGCACATCCATCACCAGAAACCGGTATCGAAGTAACTTTCAAACACACCGCACCTTCACGGCAAGCGAACCGTAATCGGACAGAAGGCGCCGTGGCGGCTAGTCACCACCCGATTTTCGTAGGGATGCTATCTAAATATCGCCCGAGCACGAGCTTGCCACGTCGGCCGCCGCCGAAGCCGGGTCATACTGACAGCGTGCCTGATAGCAGCACGACCTTCCTGCCGTCGAAGCACGGCCTCGCCTTCGACAACTCATGGCCAGCCGGCCCTGCGGTATCGATTCCGCTCGGCATTGGCGTGCTGGGCATCGGCAACGCGGGCCGAGGCATGTGCGGCGGAATGGTGTTCGCGGCGCTGGACTACTGGCATGCCGGAGCAACGCCGCCAGCGGCTCGGCCCGACGCCGGCACGCCGCTGTTCCGGTTCATCGTCAGGCGGCTGGTCGATTCGTGGCGAGTGCCTGCTGGTGTGGCGCGATACTACCGGTGGATGCTGCTTCCCGATCATGACCGTCCTGCAGCCTCAGGCCGCGGGGCAGGTGCTCGGCGAGCCGGAGTGACCCGCCGGACGATCGCGGCGCACTGGCCGGACGTACAGGCCCTGCTCGACGCCGGGGTGCCCGCGGCGCTGGGCGTGGTGACCGTCGCGTCGGCGAACCCGCTGCTGCTCGGCGGCAACCACCAGGTGCTTGCCTACGGATATGAGACGGCGGGCTCCGTGGTGATCCTCCATGTCTATGACCCGAACGTCGGGCCTGACGACTCAGTGCGGATCCGATTTGACATGGCAGCGGAGCCTGCGCCGTTCGGTCACAATCTGGGCCTGCAGCGACCGGTGCGCGGGTTCTTCCTCACCAGATACCGACCGGTATCGCCGCCCGGGCACACCGGGTCCGGCGGTTTCAGAAGCCAGCGACTCCGCGGGCGACGTGCAGCAGGTACTCCTTCCGGTTGAGCGGGTTGTGGTCCGATCGCGGGCGCACCGGGATGTCACCGCGAACGAGCTGGTAGTGGTCGAACGCGCTTTCTAGGGTCCCCTCGCCGCGCGTCAATCCTGGCAGCTGCTGCTGCAGCCGATGCACGGCCGCAGCGGGGACGTGACCTTCGACAACGCTGAGAGCGCCCCTAGTGTGCTGCTCAAGCGGGATGGCCAGCATCTTGGCGAGCGCGGGAAGCGCCGCGCCGAGAGTGTCGGCCGGGAGCTCCAGGAGGAAGCGGTGCATGGGTTCGTAGACCCTGGTGCCCGCCTGGCTCAGCGCATCCATCAGCACCAGCGGCGTGAGGTTCCTGAAGTCGCCTGCCGTGCTCGACATCGACTTGTCGAAATGCGCGTGCGCATGGCTCTGCCGCGGGTAGTAGCCGGAATGGGTCATCGTGATCGTCAGGTCTGTGACCTGCCAGCCGTAGATCCCCTGCCCAAGCGCCTCGAAGACGGTCTCCTTAACGGCCTTCAGGAATGAGAACGGCAGCGCGCCGAGCTCGATCTCCAAAAGGAACTCGACTCCCGAGCCGACTGGAGCGGGATCGACCCGCAGGCCGACCCCTGCCAGGAAAGGATTCGGCGCCTGACCGATGAACTCAACCGCTGCCCCCGATCCTGCTGGCCGCTCGATGCAGATGGTCGTGGTCTCGCGGAACTCCACGGCCAGACCGAAGTCCCCGGCCAGGGTGGCCTCGATGACCTCCTTTTGCACCTCGCCGTACAGCGACAGGAGCAACTCGGACCTGACGTCGTCCTGGCGCAGGTTGATCAGCGGATCTTGTTCGGCCAGCTGCGTGAGCGCGGCGTGCAGCAGGCCTTTGTCGGAGGCACGGGCCGGCACTACCACGGTCTCGAGCGAAGGCGGCGCGAAGTGGTGCTGCGCCTTGTTCGGCGGCGGCTCGCCGAGCGTGTCTCCGATCTGGATGCCAGGAAGGCCCCAGACCTTCGCGATCTGACCGGCGGCCGCCGCGAGAGCGTCGCTGGCGCCGCCGCCGGTGAACACGCTGACCGCCGTGATCTTGCCGCTGTCCCGGGCGTTGACCAGGACCCGGTCCCTGGGCCGCAACGTTCCCGCGAACATCCGCGTATAGGCGATCTTCTCCCCTGCCGGGCCGCGTTCGATCTTGAAGACCGATGCCGAAACCGGGTCATCGGCCGCCACCTTCCAGTCTGTCGCAGGAAGCAGCGTCGTGATGGCCGCCGTCAGGTCATCGACGCCCGCGCCGGTTACTGCCGACCCAGGGAACACGGGATGCACCAGGCCGCGCCTGGATTGCGCCGCGAGCGTCTCGATCAGACGGCCATAGGACAGCCGGGTCTCATCGTGCACGTAGTCGGCGAGAAGCGCGTCGTCTCGTTCCGCGAGCAGGTCGGCGAGCCGCACCGCAAAGTTCGCGTCTCGCGGGCCGTAGGGCGAGACTGTCGCGGTACGAGTGCCCGCACCGAGAGCCGAGCCCATCGCGACGATCGCCGGCGTCAGCCGGTCAGCCATCCCGCGCAACACCCGCCAGATATCGGCACCAGCGCGGTCGATCTTGTTCAAGAAAATGAGCGTTGGTATTCCGAGTCGCTGGAGTGTCCGCATCAGCACGCGCGTCTGCGCCTGCACCCCCTCGACGGCCGACACGACCAGGACGGCGCCGTCGAGCACGCCAAGAACCCGCTCCACCTCTGCGATGAAGTCCGGGTGGCCGGGAGTGTCGATCAGGTTGACCGTGACATCGTCGATAGCGAATGAGACGACCGCGGACTTGATCGTGATGCCGCGCTGCCGCTCGAGCGCGAGAGTATCGGTCTGGGTGTTGCCGTCATCGACGGTGCCGATCTGGTCGATGACACCGGCGGCGAAGAGAAGCCGCTCGGTCAGGGTGGCCTTACCGGCGTCTACATGCGCCAGAATCCTCAAGTTCAGCGTTCGCACGAAGCGTCATGTCCTTTACAGAGGTACGAGCGATGGACATGAACGCTGCTCGCATGCACTGCTCCTCGGGTCGATGGACGTACCGCAGGCAAGTGCAGCAGATCGGCGGTGCCGAGATCAAGCTAATTTCGGGCGCCGCGGTGCTCCGGCGGCTGTCCCGTGCCGGCCGTCCCGGGGCCGACAATGCCGCGGAGCAGTTCAAGCGTGTCTTCAGAGGTGCGCAGGCGCACGAAGGCCAGGTGCGCGTTCTTCGGATCGGTTTGCGCAGACTCGAACTTGGCCCGGGTCCGGCGGTGGTTCGTCCACGCGTACAGGAGTATCGACTCCTCGCGCGTGAACAGGTAGCGCCAGCGCTCCCGGTTTCCGTTCCAAAGCTCCGTCCCGCCGGCCATGCGGCGCAGCGTGCGTGGCACTAGCTGGCGCATCAACCGGTGCCGTGGCGGGTCGACCCAAACCACCGTGTCTGCCCGGCTCCAGACGATGTCCCTGACGGCTGAGTAGTTCCCGTCCACCACCCAGCCATCGGCGGCGGTGAACTCGGACACGATGCGCCGGAACTCATCGGTGTCCAGCGGCTGCCAGTCCGGCTGATGGAACACCCCGTCGAGTTCGAGGTGCGGGACGGCGAGCGCCGCGGAGACGGCCTTGGCAACGGTGGTCTTCCCCGAGCCGCTGTTGCCGACGACGGAGATCCGCTGCATCCCGCCAGTATCGGCGATAGCAGGGAGCGTTTGTGGTACGAGGTAGTGAATGCGGCGCTGAAGACACCCCAATGACTAGAACGTGTTCTAGATTGACCTTGCCGGCACACCAGGAACATGTTTCACTTCGATCCGTGGACCAGCCGCTTCATGCCCCGCTGGAGATCTCGTTTGACTACACCAGGTCGCTCGGGCCGACGCTGAGCGCTTTCGTCACGGCATTGGCAGAACGCCGGATACTCGGCGTCCGCGGCTGGGACGGCAGGGTGCACGCGCCGCCGTTCGAGTATGACCCGGTCACCGGCCACCCGCCGGACCAATTTGTCGAGGTGGGGCCGGGCGGCACCGTCGTGAGCTGGACCTGGACCGACCGGCCGCTGGACGGGCAGCCGCTTGCACACGCCTTCGGCTGGGCGCTGATCAGGCTGGATGGCGCAGATACCGCGATGCTGCACGCCGTCGACGCTAGGTCTGCCGACCGGATGCGGACCGGCATGCGCGTGAGGCCGCGCTGGGCTGCGAACGGCGGCAACGGGATCACTGACATCGCGTGCTTCGAGCCGGACGCAGCCGCCACCGCCGACACCTCCAGCACCCGAGCCATTGCTGAGGCAGGTGAGCTAGCGCCCATCGGCATGATCACTTCGCCTGTCCGGCTGAGCTACGACCACACCGTCTCCCCCGGCGAGTCCAGCTACTTGCTCGCGCTGGCCGAGGGCCGCCTCATCGGGCAGCGATGCCCCGTGTGCGCCAAGGTCTATGTGCCACCGCGGGGCGCTTGCCCGGTCGACGGGGTTCCGACCCGGGATGAGGTGCAGCTGCCCGACACCGGCATCGTGACCACGTTCTGCGTGGTCAACGTGCCGTTCCACGGCCAGAAGTACCCCAGCCCTTACGTTGCGGCTTCGGTGCTGATCGACGGCGCGGACATCGCGTTCCAGCACCTGATCCTCGGCTGCCCGCCCGACGAGGTCCGGATGGGAATGCGCGTCAAGGCCATCTGGAAGCCGCGCGAGGAATGGGACGTCGGACACAACATCGACCATTTCGAGCCAACCGGCCAGCCGGACGCGCCGTACGACTCTTTTGCGCACCACCTGTGACGGCACCTGGACGACGGGACGCAGCAGATGACAGATGTCGCGGTAGTCGGCTTCGCGGAGGCGCCGAACGAGCGGCACTCCCCCGCCACCACCAACGGCGTCGAGATGCTGGTGCCGATCTTCCAGCAGGTCCTGCAGTCCACCGGACTGAAAAAGGACGACATCGGCTTCTGGTGCTCGGGTTCCTCTGACTACCTCGCGGGCCGCGCCTTCTCTTTCGTCTCCGCGGTGGACGCGATCGGCGCGTTTCCGCCGGTGATGGAGTCGCACGTGGAGATGGACGGCGCCTGGGCGCTCTATGAGGCGTGGCTCAAGATCCTGACCGGCGAGGCCGAGATCGCGCTCGCCTACGGCTTCGGCAAGTCGTCGGCCGGGAACCTGCGGCGCGTGCTCGCGCTGCAGCTCGATCCGTACCTAGTCGCTCCGCTCTGGCCGGACTCGGTCTCGATCGCGGCACTACAGGCGAGGCTGGGGATCGAGGCCGGGATGTGGACCGAGTCCGATATGGCGTTCGTCGCGGCTCGCAGCCGGGCGAATGCCCGGGACAACCCGGCGGCACTCCGCCGGGCAGGTGTCCCTGGCGAGGAAGCGAGCGCGGAGTCAGAACTGACCACCCGCTGCCTGTCGGAACTGCTCGCCCGGCCTTACGTCGCCGATCCGCTACGGGCGCACGACTGCGCGGCGGTCACCGACGGGGCGGCCGTGGTGATCCTGGCAGCTGGGGAACGAGCCCGCGAGCTATGCGGGCGGCCCGCCTGGATCACCGGGTTTGAGCACCGGATCGACTCGGCCTCGCTGGGCGCACGCGACCTGACCTCCGCGCCATCGGCGGCTGCCGCGGGTAAGGCCGCCGGAGCGAGCCGGGCCCAGGTCGCCGAGTTGCACGCGCCGTTCACGCACCAGGAGATCATCCTGCGCCGGGCCCTGGACCTGGGCGACGGGCTGAGCATCAACCCGTCCGGCGGCGCCCTGTGCGGCAACCCGATGTTCGCTGCTGGCCTGGCTAGGATCGGCTCCGCAGCGACCGAGATCATCAACGGACGCGCCGATGTCGCGCTCGGTCACGCCACGAGCGGGCCAGCCCTGCAGCAGAACCTCATCTGCGTCATGGAGGCCCAGTGACCGGCGGCCCGCGCCTCTCGAACAACAGCGATGGCCCATCACCCATGCTGGTTGAACAGCGATGGGCCATAGCTGTTCAACCAGCAGGGCGGCCTTTCAACCAGCAGGGCGTTAGGCCGTGGTGAAGCAGCGAGCGGCGGTCCTCGGATCCGGGCAGACCCATCACCGCAGCAAGCGGGCCGATGTGTCGATAGCCGGGCTGTGCCGTGAGGCGGCCGACCGGGCGCTCGCCGACGCGAACCTGTCGGCCGATCAGATCGATGCCGTCGTAGTCGGCAAGGCACCTGACCTGTTCGAGGGCGTCATGATGCCCGAGTTGTACCTGGCGGACGCGCTCGGCGCGGTCGGCAAGCCGCTGCTGCGGGTGCATACGGCCGGCTCGGTCGGCGGCGCGACCGGGATCGTCGCCGCCAGCCTGATCCAGGCCGGCGTGCACCGGCGGGTGCTCGCCGTGGCGTTCGAGAAGCAATCAGAGTCCAACGCGATGTGGGCGCTGTCGATCACGCCGCCGTTCTCGATGCCGGTGCTCGCCGGCGCCGGTGGCTACTTCGCGCCGCACATCAGGTCCTACATCAGGCGATCAGGTGCGCCGCGTCATATCGGGGCGATGGTGGCGGCCAAGGACCGGCGCAACGGCGCGCGCAACCCGTACGCCCACCTCAGGCAGGCCGACATGACCACAGAAAAGGTCCTGGCGTCGGCGATGCTGTGGGACCCGGTGCGTTACGACGAGACCTGCCCGTCCTCCGACGGCGCATGCGCGGTGGTGCTCGGCGACCAGGCCGCGGCCGAGGCGTCGGATCAGCCGGTCGCCTGGATCAGGGCCACCTCGATGCGCACCGAGCCGACCATGTTCTCAGGCAAGGACAACGTGAACCCGCGCGCCGGGGCCGACGCCGCAGCCGCGCTCTGGCAGGGCGCCGGAATTACCAGCCCGCGCGAACAGATCGACGCGGCGGAGATCTACGTGCCATTCTCCTGGTTCGAGCCAATGTGGCTGGAGAACCTCGGCTTCACCGAGCCCGGTCAGGGCTGGCGGTTGACCGAGGCGGGCGAGACCGAGATCACAGGGTCGCTGCCGGTCAATGCGTCTGGTGGCGTGCTCAGCTCCAACCCGATCGGCGCATCCGGGCTGCTGAGGTTTGCGGAGTCGGCCATGCAGGTGATGGGCAAGGCCGGCGAGCACCAGGTGCCAGGCGCCAGGACCGCGCTCGGGCACGCCTACGGCGGCGGGTCGCAGTACTTCTCGATGTGGGTCGTCGCCGACACGCCAGACTAAGGTAGCTCCCACACCTCCCGCCTGCGCCCGCTACAGATGCCATTCCGGGCTGTCGACGACGGACGTCCACAACGCCATCGAGCCTGGCGGCCTCGCCCGGTCGACGTACGGCCAGCCGGGCCTCGCGTAGTGCGGCGATCCGGCCAGCGTCCCATTGCCGACCTGGAGCCAGACGGTGATGCCGTCGGGGCGCCGATCCTCGATCAGGTATCCGTAGAACCCGGCTGCGTCGGCGTAACTGACAGCATCCCGCTCGACGGAGCCATCTGCCAGGACGCGCCTTGCGCAGCTGATTGGCAGGGCGCCGACTGGACGCTGGCCGTCGTCCCGCCACAGCGGCGAGGGACAGAGGTTCCTGCGGATTTCCCAGTACTGCTGCAGCGCTCTGTGCTCCTGCTGCTGTATTTCTCGTTTTGCCCTGGCCGGCAGGTTCGAAGGTATCGGGCCCGGCGATGGCGGCGGCCCGAACTTCTGCGTCGGCGCGACCGTCAAGCTGATGTCCGCCGCTCCCTTGCCATCGTTGTAGTTAAGTTCAAGGCCACCGGGAGTGTCGTTAGGGAATCCGCCCTTGATATGGCTGAAAACCGCGCCGGGCGGCAGCATGGATCGCAAGACGGCGAACAACTGGCGATGCGTCATTCCCGGGCCATGGGCCTCTTGCGGGCGGTGACTCGCGGGCCGAATGCGATGCGATTGGCTGCTATCCTGGCCAGGCCCAGCAGGCAGCGGACCCGGTACATCCCGGAGCGCCAGCCGTGTTCCCAGGGTAGCGGCTATTGAGATGGCCGTAGCTGAGGCGATCGCTGTCAGCACGATCGCGACGCGGCGGCGTGCCCGAAGCCGGCGCCCTCGTTGTTCGGCCTTGCCGATAACTGCCGTAAGGTCGGGATGAATCTCTCGCGTGACTCTCTCAAACATTCCTGCGATGTCGTCTTTGCTCATATCAGCTCCATGCACGTTCATCGCTGTAACTAGTTCCTGAGAGACTGCTGATCCGCGCCGAGGTATTCGCGTAGCTGGGCGATCCCGCGGGCGTTCAGGCTCTTTACCGCCGCCGGGGTCACTCCCAGGTAGCGGGAGACTGACTCGATGCTGTGGTCTTCGACATGCCGCAGGACAACTACTGCGCGGCTACGAGGAGGAAGCTGGAGCAGCGCCGTCACCAGCGTCATCCTGAGATCAGCGTCGTCATCGCGCGCCGCAGGCTCGGCGATCTCAGCCACGAGAGTCTCACGGGAGCGGCGCAGCCTGCGGTTCGACAGGTAGGAGTTGACGAGCACCGTACGCGCGTACGAGGCGACGTTGTCGGCCCTGCTCGCCCGGCCCCAGGCGACGAAGAGCTTCGCCAAGGCGAGTTGCACCAGGTCCTGCGCTTCATGCCAGTCGCCGCACATCAGGTAGGCGATCCTGAACAGCTGCCCGGCCTGTGCCGAGGCGAACTCGAGATATTGCTGTTCGGCATCGGCGGCATGATTCCGCAACGTGGCTCCCTCGCGGCTTGCCTCGCTCTGGATGTCACCAATACAGACGCAGTGATAGAGGCATTAAGTATCGGCACAGCCGCTGGAATCTCGCTGAGCTTCCAGCCATCCCTGCACTGGTTCGGCCTAGCGAACACCAACTGCACGTCTCGGTGTAACTAGGGCTGACGTCTTCTTCGCATGTATACACTCAGTGTCTACATCTGGTGTAGGCTCATGCCGTGACCGTCCCTCTGACCCTCCTCGGCCTGCTCGAACGCGAGCCGAGCCACGGGTATGACCTCAAGCGCGACTACGACGCGTACTTCGGCCGTGGCAAGCCCCTCCCGTTCGGCCAGGTGTACGCCACGCTCGGGCGGCTGGCCAGGGACGGCAAGGTGACCGGCGGGGACGCGGAGCCGGGTGCCGGGCCCGACCGCAAGCGCTACGCCATCACCCAGCTCGGCGCCCGCGAGTTCGACGCCTGGCTGACCCAGCCCATCGAGCCCGAGCCGCACCTGCAGACCGTGTTGTTCTCCAAGGTCGTGCTGGCGCTTATGTTGGGCCGCCCGGCCGAGACCTACCTCGATGCCCAGCGCGCTGCGCACCTGCAGCGGATGCGGGAACTGACCGAGCTCAAGCGGACCGGGGGGCTGATGGACGCGCTCCTCGCCGATCACGGCCTGTTCCACCTCGAAGCCGATCTCCGATGGATAGATGTGACCGCAGCCAGGCTTAACGCGCTGGCGGAAATGGTGCGTGACTCATGACATCCCCGAACCTGCTGGCACCGCGCTCTCGCGGATTCCTGATCGAGGCCAGGGACATCTGCCACTCCTTCGGCAAGACCACCGCGCTCGCAGGCGCCAGTCTGTCGGTGACCGGAGGCGAGATCCTCGCGGTGATGGGCCCGAGCGGCTCGGGCAAGTCGACGCTGCTGCACTGCCTGGCCGGCATCTTCACGCCGGAGAGCGGCCAGGTGTGGTTCGACGGCCAGCGGCTGGACACGCTCAGCGACAACAAGCGCACCGAGCTGCGGCGAACCGCGTTCGGCTTCGTCTTCCAGTTCGGCCAGCTCGTGCCCGAGCTGACCGTCGCCGACAATATCGCGCTGCCGCTGCTGCTTAACCAGGCCAGAAGGAGGACTGCGTACGCCAAGGCGAACGCGTGGCTGCCCCGGCTCAGGCTGGACGGCCTGGGTGCACGGCGCACCGGCGAGCTGTCCGGCGGCGAGGCGCAGCGAGTCGCGCTCGCGCGGGCGCTCGTGGCGCAGCCCAAGGTCCTGTTCGCCGACGAGCCGACCGGATCGCTGGACACGCTCACCGGCGAGATGGTCATGGACCTGCTGGTCAGCATCGCCCGCGAGGAGGGCACGACCGTCGTCCTGGTCACTCACGACGCCCGCGTCGCCGCCTACGCGGACCGCGAGGTGATGGTGCGCGACGGCAAGGTGATCAACCGTGCCGGGGTACAGGCCGACGCGCAGGCCGAACCGCAAGTCGAGGTGAGCCGATAATGTAC
>Ga0207646_10004595_pt1 | contig 14926 bp, 13 predicted proteins | sample KBSK5502metaG_FD_184343 | JGI IMG/M metagenome (GOLD analysis project Ga0207646, IMG submission 184343) | Corn, switchgrass and miscanthus rhizosphere microbial communities from Kellogg Biological Station, Michigan, USA - KBS K5-50-2 metaG... | ecosystem: Host-associated > Plants > Roots >... | reverse complement strand
AACCCGACCGGCGCGGTGCTCTCGGACGAGGTCCAGGAGGAGCTCGCCCGGATCGCCGACCGGCACGACCTGCTCGTCTACAGCGACGAGATCTACGACCGGCTCGCCTATGGCTCGTACCGCCACCGGGCCTTCTCGTCATTGCCCGGGATGCGCGAGCGCACCATCCTCATGGGCGGCTTCTCGAAGGCCTACGCGATGACCGGCTGGCGGATCGGCTGGATGGCCGCGCCGGCGGATCTGCTCGAGGGGATCGTCAAGATCCACCAGTACGTGATCATGACCGCGCCCACGGTCTCCCAGGACGCGGCGCTCGTCGCCCTCGTCGAGGGTGAGCCCGAGGTCGAGCGGATGCTGGCCGAATACGACCGCCGTCGACGCCTCGTCGTCGACCGCTTCAACGCGATGGGTCTCGAGACCTTCGAGCCCCGTGGCGCGTTCTACGCGTTCCCGAGGATCACCTCCACGGGGCTGGACGCGGACACGTTCTCGAGGCGACTTCTGGAAGAGGAGCACGTCGCGGTCGTGCCCGGCAGCGCGTTCGGCCCATCGGGTGCGGAGCACGTCCGCGCGTGCTACGCGACGTCCTACGAACGCCTCGAAGAGGCCCTCGATCGGATCGGCCGGTTCGTGGAGCGCTGCCACTAGAGCCAGGACGGATGTCCGATTGACGGCGCGCACCACTCCGAACACGATCGCGCGGGCGCCAATTCGGCGCGCTCACAGGGGAATTGCACGCCATGACCTTCCAAGGGCGATCGATGGACGATCTGCCGCTGACCGCGTACACGACGGGGGTCGCCCCGCGAGACGACGAGCCCGAGCCGGTTCCTGACGCCGGCTACACGTCCGTGCCGGCCACGCCGAGCTCGACGGCCGATCTCGTCGCGCACGCCCACGCCGAGGCTGCCGCCGCCACGCCGGCCAAGCCGGCAAAGGCGGCAAAGGCGGCGCGGCGCCTCAGCCTCCCATTCCGGCTTCCGAGCTTCGGCCGTGGCAGGCAGGCCGCCCTCGAAGCCGCCGCGCCGTTCCACGCCGTGGCGCCGCCGGCTGACATGCCGACGCGGACGTTCCGCGCCGTGACGGCGGCCCCAGACGTGGCACCTCGAGCATTCGAGGCGCTGCCGGCGCCCTTGCCCGCGCCCGCATTCACGCCGGTGCACAAGCCGGGTTCGCTCGCCGACGCCGGCACGACCGCGCCGAGGTGGCGGGGACTGCCGCCACTCCAGCTGCGTGACCCGCGCGTCCTTGCCGGCGGAGCGATCGTCGTCGGGCTCGCACTGCTCGCAATCAGCCTCCTCGGTGGTGGCGGTGGGGCCCCGGGAACGGGCGGCCCGAACTCGAGCCAGGGCGCCGGCGGCGGCGTCGTCCCGAGCGCCGCTCCAACCGGGATCGCCGCGGTCGAGCTCACGAGCGGCCAGGCCGCCACGTTCTCGCTGACCGGTGCGACCGGCGCGGGTCCCGCGGTCGATTCACAGCTCAACGCCACGTGGACCGACCCGCTCGGGGACTCCCTCGGGATCAGTGGCCTGGCGTCGCAGGGCACGCGGACCACGGACCTCAACTTCACGCTGAGCTGGACGATGCTCATCGACGGCGCGTCGGTGACCTTCACCTCGAAGGCCTCGGAGTGCACGATCGGCATGGCCGTCGGCCCGAAGGCCGTCCACGGCACGTTCGTGTGCAAGAAGCTGAAGAGCGGCGACGGCAGGCACATCGTCGACTTCCGGGGCACCTACACGACCTAGCCGCGAGGCCGCCGGCACCCGGTCGGTGTGCGAAACTCGGCGGCGATGACAGCGACCGGGACAGCCGCTCCAGGAACCGAGGCGTCGGAGCGCTACGAGGCCGTCGTCGGCATCGAGGTGCACTGCCAGCTCCGGACCGAATCGAAGATGTTCTGTCCGTGCTCGACGGCGTACGACGGGGCCCGGCCGAACAGTCACTGCTGCCCGGTGTGCCTCGGCCTGCCGGGGGCGCTGCCGGTGATCAACCGACGCGCGGTGGAGCTGGTCCTGTCGACCGGCGCGGCCATCAGCGCGACGACACCCGACGCGACGCAATGGGATCGCAAGAACTACTTCTACCCGGACCTGCCCAAGGGCTACCAGATCAGCCAGTACGACCTGCCACTCGCCGCCGCCGGTGCACTGGCCTTCGACACCTCCCAAGGGCCGGTCACCGTCCGGATCACCCGGGCGCATCTCGAGGAGGACACGGCCAAGCTCGTCCACGCCGAGGGGCCACGCGGCGACCGGATCAGCCTCGTGGACTTCAACCGCTCCGGGGTCCCGCTCATGGAGATCGTCACCGAGCCCGACCTCCGCACGGCGGAGCAGGCTCGGCGCTATGCCGAGGAGCTCCAGCTGCTCCTGCGCACGATCGGCGCGTCCGATGCCGACATGGAGCGCGGGCAGCTCCGAGTGGAGGCGAACGTCTCGCTTCGCCCGCGCGGGACGGAGCCCTTCGGGACGCGCGTCGAGGTCAAGAACATGAACTCGTTCCGCGCCGTCGAGCACGCGGTCGCGTTCGAGATCGAGCGCCAGGCCGCCGCGCTCGATGCCGGCGAGGCCCTGCGGATGGAGACCCGCGGCTGGTCGGACGAACGCGGCGAGACCTACCACATGCGGAGCAAGGAAACCTCGGACGACTATCGCTACTTCCCCGAGCCGGACCTGCCGCCGCTCCGCGTCGATGCCGCCTGGCTGATGGAGGTCCGCGGCGCCCTGCCCGAGCTGCCCGCGGCGCGGCGGGCACGCTACCGGGACGCGCTCGGGCTGTCGGCCTATGACGCTGCGGTCCTCGTGGCCGACGCCGAGGCAGGCCGGCTGTTCGAGGCGACGCTCGCAGCCGGGTCCGGCCTCGAGCCGAAGCCGGTCGCGAACTGGGTGACCGGCGACTACCTGCGCATCAGGAACGCGGCCACCGCACCGATCACCGTCGACCCGGACGCGCTCGCGACGATCATCGGCCTCGTCGCGGACGGCTCGCTCAACCGGACCTCGGCCCGCCAGGTGCTCGATGCCCACGTCGAGTCGGGGGAGGGGATCGATGCGATCGTGGCTCGTCTCGGGCTCCGCCAGATCTCGGACACGGCGGCGCTCGGGACCATCGTCGACGAGGTGATCGCCGCGAATCCGTCGGCCGTCGCAGACGTTCGCGCCGGCAAGGCCCAGGCGATCGGCTTCCTCGTTGGCCAGGTCATGAAGGCGACGCGCGGCCAGGCGAACGCGGCCGTTGCGCAGGCCGCGCTCCGCGATCGCCTCGGCGATGGGACGGGGGCCGGCTGATGGGCATCCTCAACCTCATCCTGATCGCGCTCGGGGTTGCCGCGATTGCCTTCGGCTACAGGCGGTTCCGTGCCCCCTGGGAGCGCTATCAGGCGCTCAAGGAGCAGGACGCGAACATCGCGCGCTACGAATCGTGGCGTGGCGGTCTCCGGGACAGCGGGACCACCGGCGCATCGGTTGCGATGGAGATCCTGCGCAAGCAGGTGCGCGACGCGGCACTGCTGATGGCGGCAGGCGCTGCGCTCGTGGTCCTCGGCCTCCTCGTCAGCTGACGTGACCTCGCGGCGCGAGCGCACCTCCGGGCGCGGCTTCGCGACCCGCGCGATCCATGCCGGCGAGAGCCCGGACCCGGTCACCCACGCCCACAACACGCCGATCTACGCGACGGCGACATTCGCGTTCGACACCGCTGCCGAGAAGGAAGATGCCGTCGATCGGGCGATGGCCGGCGACCCAACCGCGTACTTCTATTCCCGCACTGGCAACCCGACGACGCGGGCGCTCGAGGAGAAGCTCGCGTCGCTCGACGCGACCGAGGATGCCGTCGTGGCCGCATCTGGGATGGCCTGCGTGTCCTCCACGCTGCTCGCCCACCTCGGCAGCGGCGATCACGTCGTGGTCGGTGACGAGCTGTTCGTGATCACCCGGGTCCTGCTCGAGGAGGACTTCCCGCGCCGGGGCATCGGCGTCACGCCGGTCGACATGACCGACCTCGCCGCCGTCGAGGCCGCGATTACCCCTGCCACGAAGGTGCTGTTCTTCGAGACGGCGACCAACCCACGGCTCCGCGTGGCCGACATCGGGGCCCTTGCGGCGCTCGGCCATCGGCACGGGCTCATCGTGGTCGCCGACAACACGTTCCTCGGACCGGCGCTGCTGCGTCCGATCGAGCACGGCGCGGACCTGGTCGTCCATGCCGCGACGAAGTGGCTGTCGGGCCATGGCGATGTCGTCTCGGGGGCGGTAACGGGGCCGGCCGAGCTGGTGCGGCCCATTCGCAAGCAGGTCGACACCCTCGGCCAGGCCGCGAGTCCGTTCGCGAGCTGGCTCGTGCTTCGCGGCGTCCGCTCGCTCCCGCTTCGGTCCCGGGCGGCGTCCGCCAACGCACTGCGCCTGGCGCAATTCCTGGAGGCGCAGGCGAAGGTGGAGTGGGTCCGCTATCCGGGGCTCGAGTCCCATCCCGACCATGAGGTCGCACGGCAGCTCATCGACGGTCCCGGCGGCGGCATGCTCTCGTTCCAGGTCCGCGGTGGGGTGGAGGGCATGGCCGCCTTCACCGACCACCTTGCGCTGTGCGACGTCGGCGTCAGCCTCGGCGACATCTTCACGCTCGTCTACCCGAACCCGAAGCGCGGCGGACTGATCCGCGTGTCCGTCGGCTGCGAGGACGTCGACGACCTGATCGCCGACTTCGAGCTGGGGCTGTCCTTCGTCGCCTGATCGCGAAGGGCTCGAGTTGCCCGGTCAGCCCCCGCCCAGCGCCGCGGCGGCCGCGAGGGCGGCGCCGATCGTCAGGTCCACGCGCCGCGTCACCTCGTCCTCCGGTGGCCGGAACCAGGCCTCGTGACCGACGGCCACGTCGGCCGCCTCCGAGCCGGGCTCGCGGATCACGTCGGACACGGTCAGGATCGCGCCCGCACGCACCGGCCGGCCCCTGGCGCGCTCGCGCATCGCGATGAGAAAGAGCGCCGCGGCCTCCATCTCGGCCGAGAGATAGCCCCGCTTCGCCCAGCGCGTTGATCCGCCCGGCGTCGGGTCGTAGAAGTAGTCGCCGGTCACGATCGGGCCGACGTGGTAGGTGAGACCGTTGACCTTCGCGGCCTCGACGAGCGCGAGCACGACCTCGAAGTCCGCCGTCGGCGCGGTCGCTTCCCCCTCGCCCAGGATCCGCCCCACGCCCGTGTTCGCCGCCGCTGCGAGGGCGATCACCGCGTCCCCGATCGCGGTCGGGGGATAGCCACCCGTCGTTCCAACGCGGATGAACGTGGTCGCCCCGAGCATCAGCAGCTCCTCGACGACGATGGAGGTCGTGGGCGTGCCCATCATCGTGGTCTGGACCGAGACCGGGACGCCGTTGACCTTCCCCGTGTACCCGAGCAATCCGCGGTGCTCGGTCACGAGGCGGCTCGCTTCCAGCCCGCCGTCGAACCGCGCCGCGATGCGCGTCGCGCGGTTCGGGTCGCCGGGCAGCAGCACGACCGGGGCATAGTCGCCGGGCTCGGCATGCAGGTGGATCTGGGGCATCTTCAGGCGCTCCTCGGCTCGTAGGCGTCGTCGGGCAATGGCCGGGTCCAGGCGGTCGCCGCGGCCCCGCCCATCATGCCCCGTGCGACTGCTGCTGCGTGATCATCGGAGCGCCACAGCTCGTCGAGATACCACGCGATGAATGCGTCGCCGCAGCCCAGGGTGGTCCCAGCGACCTTGACCGCCTCCACGGGAAATCGCCGGTCGCTCGGCTCGCCACGCCCGTCGAACACGCGCACGGCCCGCGAGCCGAGGGTGACCACGAGCACTCGCCCAAGCTCGGCTGCCACCTGGCGGACCCCGGCCACGGTTGGGTCGTCCTCGGCCCCGGGCCAGCCCACGAAGCCGAGGTCGACGTGGCGCATCGTCTCGGCCAGCCGCTCGACCGTGTAGTGGCGGAAGCCCAGGAAGTCGGCCGAGACCGTGACGTCGGCGAGCGCGCCGGTCGCGGCGAGACGGTCGAGCTCGGCGATCGCCCCCTCGACCAGGACGACGTGCAGACGCCGGGCGCCGCTGAGCGCTTCTCGTTCTCGAGACGTGAGCCGGTAGTCGTCCCAGACGCCCCCGACGAAGTTGTCCATCCAGGGCTGGCGATCGGGCTGGATCTCGATGTCGATCGTGGACGAGCGACCTGGCGCCGCGAGCTGGCCCGGCGACACGAGCGCGATCCGGTGACGCGCGAGGAACTGCTGGATCGGCGCACCATCCTCGGCCCCGACCCGGGTCAGCAGCTCGAACGGCTGACCGAGCTGCCGCCAGTGCCAGGCCATGTTGAGGACGCCGCCGCCGGGCAGCACGTCCCCACCGGGCAGCACGTCCCAACCGAGCAGCACGTCCCCACCGGCGCCGGCGGGGCCCGGCTTGTAGTGATCCAGGCTGATCGTGCCCATCAGGAGCGTGTCCGAGGCGCGCACGTTCCGGCGCCGATCAGCCGAGCGGGTCGGCGCGGCCCTCGCCGGAGGCGAGGAACCGGTCGTAGCGCACCTCGACGACCTTGCTCATCTGCCAGAACGCCTCGACGGACAGGTGGCCGGAGCCCTCGGGGTGATACCACTCCTGCCGGCCGGGCAGCGTCGAGATCAGCGCCGGGTCGTGGACCGGGACGACGGCCGGACTGAGCATGAACCCGGGCGAGTCCGGCTCACGGATCTGCAGGAGCGCACCGCCCCGGAAGCCGTGGGCGCGCGGCACGCGCTCGGTGCGCCCCGTCCCGAGATCGACCAGATCGGCCTCGCCGGGTTCGGTCGGTTGGACATCCGGCCAGGCGGGGTCGTCCGCCAGCTCGGCGATGACCCGCCGGACCGCGACGTCCTGGTAGTGGTTCGATGGACTGTCGGGTTGGTCGTAGTCGTCGTCGAACACGTTTTCGACCGCGTCGTCATAGACGTTGCCGCAGTGCTCGACGAGGAACGCGACGAGCGGTGGACGCTCGCGCAGGAACGTGCGATAGGCCTGCTCGTACTCCGAGATCGCCTCGCTCACCGGCACGACACGGCCGCGGACGATGTGGGCCAGGCGCCAGCCATCGGGACCGTACCGGGCGTCGAGGCGCGCGCGCCGCGCTGCCTTCTCGCGCCCGCTGAACCCGGGCAGGCCCACGGGGATCCACACCTCGGCGAGGTTCGCCGCGGCACTCGGCGGCAGGGAGGATAGCCAGCTCGATCGGTCGACCATGGGTGTGCGGCTGCCGCTACTCGCCGGTGCGCCAGTCGAGCACTCGCGCCTCCGCCGCGGGGGCGACCGCGGCCAGCAGCGCATGGAACGCCGGCGCGGGGTCGACCGGCCCCCCAATCGTCCGCCCGAGCCACGCGTGCGTGATGTCGTCCAGGGCGCCACGCGCCGCCACGATCTCGACCAGGGCGGCCTGGAACGCGGTCAGCGTCGGGTTGAATGCAACGCTCTCGATGCAGCCGGCCGAGACTACACGTCCGTCGCTCAGGCGGAGGGCGACTGCGGACGGAGCCCTGGAGTACGGCGCATGCGCGCGGCGACCCGCCTCGAGCAGGACACCGGCGACATCGGCGGGCGGGGCCTCGGCGACGAACGCGAGGGCGGTCCAGCCGACCCCCTCGGGCCGATCGCCCGGGACGCCGAGCGCCGCCGGTCGGAAGGGCCAGGGATAGAGCTCGCCGAGCGTCAGCTCGTGGCCGAGCGGGTCGACGATCTCCAGGCGGTCCGCGCTCTCGGCCTCGGACAGGGTCTGCCGGCAGTGTGCGCACGGATGGGCCTCGCGCACCGCGAGCGTCTCCAGCGTCCGGCCGCGGCGGCGCGCCCGCAAGGCGACGAAGCCCTCGGCATGGACGGTCGTCCCGAGGTCCGTCCCGGGAAGTTCCAGGTTCGCGCCGAGCACGAGATCGCCGCTCTCCGCCTCGATGCCGATCGCGGCGACCCGATAGCCCGACATCGGCGCCCGGGCCATCGCCCCGGCGACCGGCAGCGAGAGGAGCGCCAGCTCCCGCTCCGAGGCAAGCCCGTGTCGCGCCACGAGTCGCGCAACCTCGTGCGACGGGACAATCGAGCCGTCCAGCGAGCCCGGGGCCGGCGGGGCGGACACGATGGCCGCGACGTCCGCTTCCACCGCGGCTCCGATCCTCGATCCCAGCTCCGCGAGCCGCGCCGCAACGGCGGCGTCGGCGCGGAACGGGGCGTCGATCACAGGCGCGCCGCCTCGACCGCGAGACAGCGATTCATGACCACTGCCAGCCCGGCCTCGTGGGCGATGCGGCCGGCCTCACGGCTGGCGATGCCGAGCTGGAGCCACAGGCACCGGGCACCGACGTCGACGGCCTCGCGCGCGTGGCCAGGGCATGCGGGCGGCAGCCGGAACACGTCGACGATGTCGACGGGCCCGGTCGCAGCGACGGCCTCGGCGAGCGTCGGATAGCAGCGCAGCCCGGCCACCTCGTCGGTGCCCGGATTGACCGGCACGACGTCGTAGCCGAGGCCCACGAGGTCGAGCAGCACCCCGTGCGATGGTCGCACCGGGCTCGGGGACGCGCCGACGATGGCGACCCGCGGTCGCGTGTCCAGGAGGTTCCTGATCCCTTCGCGATCGAGCACGGGATAGCCGATCCGTCCCGCCTCGAGATCGAGCAGCTCCGCGGTCCACTCGTCACGCTCGCGGCGGCGCGCCGCGGAGTCGGTTTCCAGCATACGCAGACCGTCGACGGGACCCATCGGGCTAGCGTATCCTGCGGCGGACGACCGGCGTTCCGTGGAGTGCCGGAACCCATTGGAGGAGGACACCTTTGGCGATCTCCAGACGGCTGCTCGCGCTCGGCGCCAGCGCAGCCATCATCCTCGCGGCATGTGGGCCAGGCGCCGGGACCGAAGCGCCGGCGACCGGCGGAACAGCGACCCAGGCCACGCCCACGGAAGCAGCGACACAGGCGGCCGCGAAGAAGACCGTCGCCTGCGTGGCATTCGACACTGGCGGCCTCGGTGACAAGGGCTTCAACGACCTCGCCAAGAAGGGCCTCGACGATGCCGGCACCGCCGGCTACACGACGCACTTCAGCGAGGCCAAGGGCTCGACGGACTACGCGAACAACATCCAGACCCTGATCGACCAGGGCTGCACGGCGATCGTCACGGTCGGCTTCCTGCAGTCCCAGGCGACCGCCGATGCCGCCGCTGCCAACGCGACGATCGCGTTCGCGCAGGTCGACACGGCGTGGAACAAGTGTGGTCCCGACTTCACCTGCGGCAACGCGGACGACACCCCGCAGCCGGCGAACTTCACGGGCCTCGACTACCAGGTCGACCAGGCCGCGATGCTCGCGGGCTACCTCGGCGCGGGCTGGACCAAGTCCGGCAAGATCGGCACCTACGGCGGCCTCGCCTTCCCGGGCGTGACCCGCTTCATGGACGGCCTGTACGCCGGCATCCAGTACCACAACCAGCAGAAGAACACGACCGTGAAGCTGCTGGGCTGGGACGGTTCCCTCCCGGATCCGACCACGACCGGCGCTTTCGTCGGCGGCTCCGGCGGCAACGACACGTGGGGTGACCCCGCCAAAGGTGAGCAGCTCGCGAAGACGCTGCACGACCAGGGCGTGGACATCATCCATCCCGTCGCGGGCGCGACCGGCAATGGCTCGATCAAGGCAGCCCAGGAGGGCGGCTATTGGGCCATCGGCGTCGACACCGACCAGTACATCAGCATCGGCCCGCCGACCAACGCGGCCCTGCTGACCTCGGCCCAGAAGGCCATCGACGTCTCCGTCCTCGACTTCTTCAATCACGTCGAGACCGGCTACCTCGGCGGTACGGACTACTCCGGCACGATCGCCAACAACGGCGTGCTGCTTGCTCCGTTCCACGATTACGACAGCCAGTTCTCGGCGGACCTGAAGAGCGAGCTCGACGCGCTCAAGGCGAAGCTCGCCGACGGCAGCGTCAAGGTCTGCACGTTCCTCGGGCGCGGCTGCTAGCCCGCTCGAGAACCCGAAACCTCAGTCAAGCAATCCGCCCCCGGTCCGCATCGCGGACCGGGGGCGGCTCTCTTCTCGCACCGAGGGCTTCTGATGCGTCTCGAGCTGCGCGAGATCACGAAGCGGTTCCCGGGCGTCCTCGCCAACGACCACATCTCGATCTCGGCTGACCGCGGCAAGGTCCTCGGCATGCTCGGCGAGAACGGCGCGGGCAAGACGACGCTCATGAACATCCTGTCGGGCCTGTACAAGCCGGATTCGGGCCAGATCTTCATCGACGATGAGGAGAAGGTCTTTGCCGACCCGGTCGCCGCGATTCGGGCAGGGGTCGGGATGGTCCACCAGCACTTCATGCTCGTTCCCGTCTTCGACGTCGTCGAAGCGGTCGCCCTGGGCGCGGAGACGGTCAAGAACGCGCTCGGCACCTTCGATCGAGCCGCGGCGCGAAAGCGCATCGTCGAGCTGTCGGAGCAGTACAAGCTGGACGTCGACCCCGACGACAAGATCGAGAACCTGCCGGTCGGCGTGCGCCAGCGTGTCGAGATCATCAAGGCCCTCTACCGGCACAGCGACATCCTGGTGCTGGACGAGCCCAGCGCGGTCCTGACGCCATACGAGACGGAAGAGCTGTACACGATCATCCGGTCGCTGGCGGCCGGCGGCACGACCGTGATCTTCATCACCCACAAGCTCAACGAGGTCCTCGAGGTCGCGGATGACATCGTCGTCCTGCGCCGCGGTCGCGTGGCGGGCACCGCTGACCCGAAGACGGCGACCAGGCAGCAGCTCGCGAACATGATGGTCGGCCGCGACGTCGAGCTGATCGTGCAAAAGGGGCCGGCCAAGCCGGCCGACGTCGTGCTCAAGCTCGAGGACCTCTTCGTCCGCGACGACCGCCTGGACATGGCCGTGAAGGGCCTGGACCTGGAGGTCCGCGCCGGCGAGATCGTGGCGATCGCCGGGGTGCAGGGCAACGGCCAGACCGAGCTGGTGGAGGCGATCACCGGCCTGCGCCCGGCGGACTCCGGCCAGATCACCATCGCGGGCAAACGCACCGAGAAGGCCAGCCCTCGGGCTGTCTCCGATCTCGGCGTGGCCCACATCCCCGAGGACCGTGGCCGCGATGGGCTGATCAACCCGATGACTGTCGCGGAGAACTACATCCTCGACAGCTACCACAAGGCGCCGTACAGCAAGAACGGGATCTTCGATCTGAAGGCCGTCCGCGAGGGTGCGGCGCAGGGCGTCAAGGACTTCGACATCAGGACGCCCTCGATCGACACGATGGCCGGCTCGCTCTCCGGCGGCAACCAGCAGAAGGTCGTCGTCGCGCGTGAGTTCTCGGTGCCGGTCAAGCTCGTGATCGCCGCCCAGCCGACGCGCGGGCTCGACGTCGGTTCGATCGAGTACATCCACCGCCGCATCGTGGAGCAACGAGATGCCGGCGCGGCCATCCTGCTCGTCAGCACCGAGCTGGACGAGGTGCTCGCTGTGGGCGACCGCATCGCGGTGATGTTCGACGGCAAGATCGTGGGCATCCTCGCCGGCGATGACGCGACGTACGAGAACCTCGGGCTGCTGATGGGCGGCGCGTCGTTCGGTGGCGGCGTGGCGGCATGAAGCGCGTCGGCGAACTGCTCCGCCGCAGCGCCGTCCCGATCCTCTCGGTGATCACGGCGCTGCTGTTCGGCGCGGTCGTCATCTTCCTGACCGACTTCGAGCACCTGTCCAAGATCGGCTCCGATCCGTTGGGCGCGATCGGCGGTGCGATCGGCGGCGTTGGCAAGGCCTACGGCTCGATGCTGTCCGGTGCATTCGGCGACCCGGGTCGCTTCGCGACCGCGCTGCAGACGGGCAACGCGAACGACATCGGCAAGGCCATCCGGCCGTTCACAGAGACGCTCGTGGCCGCGATGCCCCTGATCTTCACCGGGCTCGCAGTCGCGGTCTCGTTCCGTGCCGGCATGTTCAACATCGGCGGCAACGGTCAGGTGATGCTGGGCGCCCTCGGCGCGACGATGGTCGCGATCGGCCTGAATGGCACGGTCCCGTCGCCGGTGCTCCTCGTCCTGACGATCCTCGCCGCGACCGTCGCGGGTGGCTTCTGGGGGTTTATTCCCGGCTTCCTGAAAGCCAGGACTGGCGCCCATGAGGTCATCACGACCATCATGCTCAACTACGTCGCGGCGTTGCTCGTGTACTTCTCCCTGCAGGGCACCAACAACTGGCTGCGAGCTCCGGGCTCCACATCGCCCGTATCGAAGAACCTGGCACCGATCGTCGACGTGCCGAACATCATCAGCCTGCCCGGACTCCGCCTCGACTACGGCTTCGTGGTCGCGCTGCTCGTAGCAGTCGCCGTCTCATTGCTCCTCTTCCGCACCACGAAGGGCTTCGAGCTCCGCGCCTCGGGCTTCAACTTAACGGCGGCGCGCTACGCCGGGATGAGCGCGGGTGGCTCGATGATGCTGGCAATGGCGCTCTCCGGGGCGCTGTGCGGGATGGCCGGGGGCTTCCTGGTCGTCGGCACGGTCGGCCAGCTCAGCATCGATCTCCACGGGAACATCGGCTTCAACGCGATCGCGCTCGCGCTGCTCGCCGGCCTGCGCCCGAGCGGCGTCGTCCTGGCCGCGCTGCTGTTCGGAGCGCTGACGAACGGCGGGAAGCTCATGGGTGTGCAGACCGGGATCCCGCAGGACCTGCTGTTCCTCATCATGGCCCTCGTGATCATGTTCGTGGCCGCACCCGGGCTCATCCGGGGCATGTGGCGGATCAAGGCCGGCAAGCCGCCGCCCGAGATCGCGGCGCTGCCGGCGAGCCCGACCTCCACATCGACCCCGCTGTGACCGCAGCAATCGCGACCGATGTCATCGGCGGCGAGGGACTTGCCGCCCGCCGAGCCCTCCGCTCCGCGCGTATCCGCGGCATCTCGTTCGTGCTCCTCGCGCTCGTGGCGGCCTATTTCGCCAGCGTGAGCTTCGACGTGCCGGCCAAGTTCTCCCTCTGGATCCACGAGCAGGGTGGCGAAGCAGCGGTGCTCGAGACCTCGGTCGGTGCCCTGTGGGTCGCCGCCGCGGTCGGATCCGCGCTCGTCGCGAGCCTGCAGCTCCTGGGCGGGGCCGCGTTCAGGTGGCGCCGCTGGCTGCTCGTCCTGATCGCCCCGTGGCTCTTCGCGCTCTTTGCGAACCTGCTCACCGGGAAGCTGGCGGTCCTGACGAACGTGATCGGTGGCAGCGTCGAGCTCGCCACGCCGATCGCGATGGCCGCGATGGCCGGGATCCTGTCCGAGCGGAGCGGCATGCTCAACATCGCCCTCGAGGGCAAGATGCTGATCGGCGCGTTCACTGCCTCGGTCGTGTCGAGCCTTGTCTACATCGCGACCAAGAATGTCCTGCTGGCCACGCTGGTCGGGGTCAGCGCCGCGATGCTCGCGGCGGCATTGACCGGCCTCCTGCTGGCCTGGCTCGGCATCCGCCACAAGGTCAACCAGATCATCGCCGGCACCGTCATCAATATCGGCGCGGTCGGGATCACCAACTTCATCTTCCTGCGCATCCTGCAGCACAACACGCAGTTCAACAGCCCGCCGTCGGTGGAGCCGATGCGCCTGCCGGTGCTGTCCGACCTGCCCGTGATCGGGCCGATCTTCTTCGAGGCGAAGCCGTACGTGTACGTCGGCTACATCCTGGTGGTCGTCCTGACCTACATGATCTACCGCACCCGCTGGGGCCTCCGGCTCCGCGCGTCCGGCGAGAAGCCCGCCGCCGCGGGCACGGTCGGCGTCAACGTGCTCGCGATCCGGTATCGGGCGCTCGTCCTGGCCGGGCTGATCTCGGGGCTCGCCGGCTCGTACCTGTCCCTCGCCACAGCCGGTAGCTTCCAGATGCAGATGACTGCTGGCAAAGGCTTCATCGGCCTTGCCGCGATGATCTTCGGTGGCTGGCACCCGATCGGGGCGTTCTTCGCCGCGCTCGTCTTCGGATTCGCCGACGGCACCCAGTCGCTGCTCTCGATCCTGGGCGTCGATGTGGCGCCGCAGCTCCTCAACAGCGTTCCCTACGTGGTGACCATCGTCGTCGTGGCGGGCGTGGTCGGCCGCGTCCGCGGGCCCGCATCTGCCGGCCTGCCGTACGAGCAGGGCTGACCAGCTCGTGAGCTCAGGATCGGCGGCCGCCGCCGTCGCGGCTCCGACCTTCTTCCCCGCCCCCGCCGTGGCTCGCAGCGCGCCCGTCGGGACGGCCGACAAACCGATTCCGCTGATCATCGACAGCGACCCAGGGCTCGATGACGCGCTGGCCATCGGGCTGGCCGTCGCTCGACCGGAGATCGATCTCCTCGCGGTCACGACCGTCGGCGGCAACGCTGACGTCCGCCATTGCACGACGAACGCGCTGCGCCTCCTGCACCTGTATGGCGCGTCCGACGTGCCGGTGGCCGAGGGCTCGGCGGGGGCGCTGTTCGGAAAGATCGTGCGCGCGACGGAGATCCACGGCGAGGCCGGCATCGGGCGAACGACGCTCCCGCCATCGCCGGTCGAGTCCCGACCTGAGGGTGCGGTCGACCTCATCGCCTCGATCCTGCGGAACCATCCCGAGCCGGTCGTGCTCGCACCCATCGGGCCGCTCACGAACATCGCACTGCTGCTCCGGCTCCACCCGGACCTCGCGCCGCGGATCGCCCACATCTGCCTCATGGGCGGCTCGATCGGGGAGGGGAACACGACCGTCTCGGCGGAGTTCAACGTCTACGCGGATCCCGAGGCAGCTGCGATCGTCTTCGAATCGGGCCTGCCGATCACGATGATGGGCCTCGACGTGACCCACCAGGCCGTGCTCTACACGCCGGCGCTGGAGCGCCTTCGCGCGCTGGGAACCGCCTCCGGCTCGATCGGCGCGGAGCTCGTCGACTACGCCCTCGCACGCGAAGGCCAGTGGTACGGCACACCGCGGATGTCCGTAC
>Ga0207646_10004593_pt1 | contig 14931 bp, 12 predicted proteins | sample KBSK5502metaG_FD_184343 | JGI IMG/M metagenome (GOLD analysis project Ga0207646, IMG submission 184343) | Corn, switchgrass and miscanthus rhizosphere microbial communities from Kellogg Biological Station, Michigan, USA - KBS K5-50-2 metaG... | ecosystem: Host-associated > Plants > Roots >... | reverse complement strand
CCTTCCCTGGTTTCGCAGGTTCTGAAGGAAGTCCGAATGGAAATCGCCCCAAAAAATGGCGCCGACTGGCAAACTCTCGCCGATCGGCAGATCGAGTTCTACGCGAGTGAACTCGCTTATGGAAATCCTTCTCCATTGACCGAAGACATTGCGGCTCGGGCTCGTGCTCAGGAGTACCTGCGGAACATAAGAGGAGTCGGGCAGATTTATAGCACCGTACTGGCTAATGCCGAAAAAACGCTCACAAAACCGCAGCGGCTCGGCGACGTGGCTCCAAACTACGGGCAGGTATTGAAAGGTGCGGACGACATATCTCCCGTTTTTACGCTGGAAGGTTGGAAGTTCGTCGAGAAGGCGTCCAGTGAATGGAATTCTTCCGTGCTCGGTGAATCCTGCGTGCTTGGAGACGGATCGGGAGCCTTCGCGAATATCAGGCAGGCTGTGGGTCTGCCGCGAGCCATCCAGCAACTGTATGTTCGAGACTATATCGATCGATGGCAAAAGTTTCTGGCCGGATTCTCGATTGTTCCCTATAACAATGCCGGCGACGCGGCGCGAAAGCTGGAGATCCTCGCATCCAACACATCGCCCCTACTGGGTCTTTTCTCCATGGCCGCCAACCAGACCACTTTCTCCACCGACCCGGTGACCGGCATCCAGAAGAACGTCCAGGGAATTTTTAAGAAGGTCGAAACCGCTGTGACTGGTGCGGTACAGACGGCTTCGCAGCCGACGGAGCCATCGGGAACTCCCGCGGACATCAAACGGTTTTTCGAACCGGTTAGCTTGATCGTTGCGCCTGGCAATGGACCCTGGCCGTCGGATAAAAACAAACCTTATCTGGACGAACTTTCTCATTTGCGCACCGCCATGGAGAACATCGCGCGTAACAATCCCGAGCCCGCGGCATATCAGGAGGCGAATCAGGCCGTCAATAAAGCTCTCGATATAGTCAGGCAGATGTCCGTTCCGTTCCAGCGCGATCAGGTGAGTACGGAGGTCGTGCGGCTGCTCGAGGAACCTGTCAGGCTGTCGAGCCGATTCATCGTAGATCCGGGGGACCAGATCGTCGGGCGGATCAATGGAAAACTCCGCGTGCTTTGCAACAGCCTGGCAAATACACTTCGCAAGTACCCATTTCGGCCGTCCATGGAGGATGTGAGCCTTGTCGAGTTATCCGGCAGATTTGCGCCTGCGAACGGGGACATCTGGAAGTTCCGGACGGAATCACTTGGAGACCTGACAGTAAGAGATGGTTCTCAGTGGAAAGCGAAGGATCCGGCGCAGAAGCCCCAACTGACGCCGGAGATGCTGGCGTTTCTGAACCGCGCCCAGGCGATCGCGACGGCGTTCTTTCCCGCGGGCGCGTCCCAACCGCAACTGAGTTATACGCTCCGGCCGAGGCTGGACAGCGCCTTCAAAGATACGATACTGGAAGTTGAAATCGATGGACAACACCACCAGTGGACGTCCGTGTTACAAAAGCAATTCACCTGGCCGGCCGCCGCGGGAGCAAGGAGTGGCGCGATAGCGAGGCTTAGAACGGGGCCTACTGCTTATGCGTTTGACTCGCGCGACGGATTCTGGGGCATTTTCCGAATCATGGCCGATGCTGAGTCCCGCCCGCTCTCGAGCGCGCTCGTGGAGTGGAAATACGTGCGCGTGGGCGACAGGAGTGTGGACCCCATCCAGCCCGGCCCGGTTCGAGTCGAATTTGCAGAATTCCCTGCCGGTGTCGATATATTCAATCCATTGTTTTTTTCAGGCCTGGTGTGCCCGGCGAAGGCCGTTCAGTAGGCTTTGCCCAACGGAACGGGGACGGAACACAAGAGGCACAGAAAAGACACAAAAAGCACAAGAAATCTGGTTTTGGAATCGGTTTTTGTGCCTCTTGTGTTCTGTTTTTGTGCTTTTTGTGTTTCTTCCCTCTTCCGTTGGGCGAAGGCCGTTCAGTAGCAGATACTATCCGATTGGTGAGCCGGACTAACCAATCGGATGGTAATCATCTCGTCTTTGTTTGTCGCTTTCACCACGTAATGGCCAGAAACCCACCGCGTTTGTGTCCCGTTCGCGCCGTTGTCATTCCGGATACACACATGCTTGGCGAAGCGGAAGATTGAAACCCAGCACGACGCAAAGATAATGGACACAATGCAAAAATAATGTACGGATTCTTGGCACCATGCTAGACTCCCGTCCGCTCAAAAGGACTGCCGAGAAAATTACGGACGGGCGACAGCCTGACCGTCGCCCTTCCTCACAAAGGAACTTCCGATCATGCCTAAAGAAAGTTTGCAGAAAAATGTCGGTCGCGTTCGTCCCCCTCGAGTGCAGATCACCTACGACGTGCAGGTTGGTGATGCCATAGAGAAGCGCGAGATTCCCTTTGTCGTCGGTGTATTGGCAGATCTGTCCGGTATGCCGGAGAAGCCGCTCCCTGCCATAGCGAAGAGAAAGTTCGTCTCCATCGATCGGGACAATTTCGATGACGTCATGAAAAAGATCGGTCCGCGTCTCGCTTTCAAAGTGCCGAACCGCTTGAGTGAAGACGACACGAAGCTGAACCTGGAGTTGCGCTTCGAGGGCATGGATGATTTTCAGCCCGCCCGGGTTGCTGAGCAGATCACGCCGCTTCGCAAGCTGCTCGAGTTGCGCAACAGTCTGGCGAATCTGCGAAGCAGTCTCATCGGAAACGACAAACTCGAAAGCCTCTTGCAGGAGATGATTCAGAATCAGGAGTTGCTGCGTCAGGCCGGTTCGGAAGCCGGCATCCGCGCTCCGGAAGAAAAGGAGAAATAGGATGTCAACCGAACCAAAGCAGGTGCCACAAGCGCAGCCCGACACCAAAACGGAATCAGAGAGCGGGAGCATCCTGGACAAGATTGCTCTGGAAGGCCGGATTGGCCAGAGTCCTGAAGAGCGAATGCACGGCAAACAGTGGCTTAAAGACCTCGTCCAGGATGTCATGACAGGGCAGATGGTCGTGTCAAAAGACACCGACGCGATGATCAATACGCGCATTGCAGATCTTGACGCGCTGATCTCGCGACAGTTGAACGAAGTGATGCATGCCGAGCCGATGCAGAAGCTCGAAGGCTCCTGGCGCGGGTTGCACTATTTTGTGCAGCAAACCGAGACTTCAAGCAGTCTCAAGATCAAACTGCTGAACATCAACAAGGCCGATCTGTTCAAGGACCTGTCCAAGGCCGTCGAATTCGATCAGAGCCAGATGTTCAAGAAGATTTACGAAGAAGAATACGGCACGCTGGGTGGCGCTCCTTTTGGTGCCCTGGTCGGGGATTACGAATTTGGCCGCCATCCCCAGGATGTTGCACTCCTCGAGAAGATGTCCGGAGTGGCCGCCACGTCGCATGCGCCCTTTATCGCCGCCGCCACCCCAGCCATGTTTAATTTCGAAAGCTACACGGAGCTGGCGGGCCCGCGCGACCTGGAAAAGATCTTCGACAACGAGGCTTACTTGAAGTGGACCATGTTCCGCAAGAGCGACGATTCCCGCTATGTCGGCCTTTGTCTGCCTCATGTTCTGATGCGTCTTCCTTACGGAAAGGACACGACGCCCGTCGAAGAATTTGACTATGAAGAAAACGTGGATGGGCGCGACCACTCGAAGTACCTGTGGGGGAATGCCGCGTACGCCTTCGCAGCGAGGCTCACCAATGCCTTTGCCCGTTATGAATGGTGTGCGGCCATTCGCGGCGTGGAGGGCGGTGGGCTTGTCGAAGGGCTTCCGGCCCACACGTTCATCACAGACGACGGCGACGTCGCTACAAAATGTCCCACGGAGATCGCCATAACGGATCGGCGAGAGAATGAGATGGCGAAGCTCGGTTTTATTCCGCTCTGCTATTACAAGGGCACCGATACCGCCGTCTTCATGGGAGCGCAGTCGGCTCAAAAGCCGCAACTCTATCTCGATGATGCGGCGAACGCGAATTCGCGGTTATCGACACAACTGCAGTACATTCTGGCCTGCTCTCGTTTTGCACACTTCTTGAAGGTCATGATGCGTGACAAGATCGGTTCGTTCATGTCACGAGACCAGTGCGAGACCTTCCTGAACCGGTGGATTGCCAATTATGTGCTTCTCGATGACATGGCCCCTCAAGAGCTCAAGGCAAAGTTTCCTCTCCGCGATGCACGCATCGAGGTGACAGAGATTGCGGGCAAACCTGGCGCTTACAATGCAGTGGCCTTTCTACGGCCCCATTTTCAGTTGGAAGAGCTGGCAGTTTCTTTGCGGCTAGTCGCCAAATTGCCCGCGAAAGCTTAACTCGGCAGTAAGCCATTCCCTTAAGTATTGGTTTGTAACGGTTCGCAGAAATCAAAGGGCGTTTTCTGTCTCGAAGTAATCCAAACGAGTCGGGAAATGCTCATCAAAGCAAAGAGGAGTTCACTATGGCATTCAACGGATTTGCAAATTTCGGTGATATCAAGGGCGAAAGCACCGACAAAGATCACAAAGACTGGGTCACAATATTGAAGTACGATCACGCCATAACCCAGCCTGCCTCTGTCACTCAGAAGTCAGCCGGCGGCCGAAGCGCAGAGGAAGCCGATCATTCCCCGTTCAGCATCGTCAAGTTGCTGGATGCCTCATCGCCAAAGCTTTACGAAGCCTGCTGCAAAGGAACCCACATACCTGAAGTCGCAATCGAACTCTGGCGCTCCGGCGGCGACAAGCCGGTCAAGTATATGGAGGTCAAGCTCAAGGAAGTTTTGGTCAGCGGTGTGATTGAGAACGGTGATCCTAACGGTCCCGATCAGTTTCCGACCGAAACAATCCAGTTGACTTATGGCGCCATCGAATGGACCTACACCAAGCAGGACGAGAAGGGCGCCGCCAAAGGTAACGTGGCGGCAAAATGGTCTGTGGCGCAGGGAGCTGTCGCGTAACTCAACCGGTACGACTTGAACGAGCCCGAACATGTCAACCGCAACGTCTGCTGCAAAGCTGTACATTGACGACCTCCTGGATCCAATCTCGTCCGAGCAACCCGCCGGCGCAGACTTGCGCTGGAGCCCGGAGTGGGACCGAATCCGGGAGGCTCGCCGGGCCGACGACGATCTCGATGCCGGCCAGTGGGCCAAGCGGGACCGCAAGGTATCCGATTGGAGACTCGTACGAGACCTCGCCACCGAGATGCTCCGTCATCGTTCCAAAGACCTTCAACTCGCCATGTGGTTGACCGAAGCAAATCTCAAACTGCAGGGGTTTGCAGGTTTGCGCGAGGGCTTGCGCATTACGCGCGAGCTGATGGTTCGCTACTGGGACAAGGGTCTCTACCCCACGATGGAAGATGGTCCCGAAGACCGCGCGGGCCCGTTTGAATGGCTGAATAACAAGCTGGTCGATTCAATCGTTACCATTCCCATTACTGTTCGCGAAGACCACGGACGAGATTACAACTTCATCGATCTGGAAGACGCACGGCGAGTGGGCTCGGAAGCGAATTTTAAAACGAAGGACGGGGACGTCGATTCGAAGAAGAAGAGAGCCTACGACGAAGCCATCGCCGCCGGGCACGTTTCCCTCGAGTTATTCGATGCTGCGGTTAAAGCGACGAAGCGCCGTGGCGCAGAGCAGTTGGGCGTGGACTTCCGCCAGACCTACGATGAGTTCAAAGCGCTGGAAAAGGTCATCGACGATAAGTTCGGTGATGCAGCGCCGAACCTGGCCGCCTGCAGGACGGCACTCAGCGAGATCAGGCAGGCGGTCGAGGATATGCTGGAGCAAAAACGCCGGGCGGAACCGGATGCTACGCCGGTCGCGACGCCGACCGAACCGGCGCTCACGGCACAAACTTCGGATGGTGTCGCACCGACTGTCCGCTTGCCGGCCGAATTTGCCGCCACCAAAGGATCTCCACCGTCGCTTCCAGACTCGTGGCTGGAGGCGGAATCGCTTATCCGGTCGGGTGAGGTGGACAAAGGACTACAGGAAATGTCGCGTCTGGCCGCGCGTGAAACGAGTGGACGCGACCGCTTTCACGGGAAGCTGCTGCTGGCTGAAGTGTGTCTGGCGAGCAAGCGCGATCGTCTCGCCCGTTCGATCTTGGAAGAACTGGCGGAGCAAATCGACAAACTCCAGCTGGAGTCCTGGGAGTCATCGGAGCTCATCAGTCGCGTCTGGACCCGGCTGTACCAGTTGTACAAGCAGGGGGGCGACTCGTCCGATCTCGATCGAGCCGGCAAGCTGTATCAGCGCCTGTGCAGGCTCGATCCCTGGCAAGCTCTCGCTTGCAGCGAGTAATAAACCATGGCCCAAGGCAACAACCACGCTGGCGCGGTCTTGTCTCTTCTGGACCGGCTGACGGAAAAGGAAGCTCCATCGGGTTCCTGGGCGGAGGTGAAGGCGTCGCTTTGTGAAGATCTGGCGGGCCTGCTGAACACCCGCCGCGCCGAAAGTGATTTTGACTCGAGTTACGAGCAGGCCACGAACTCGCTGCTGACTTTTGGTGTGGCCGACTTCACACCGTACAACCTCAGGAATGGCGTCGAGCAGGAGCGCGTACGCCATTCGATTGAACGAGCGATTCGTCTCTTCGAACCACGGTTGTCCCGGGTGACAGTAACTTTGGAGGAGCCCGACCCGCTCAGATCAGTGCTGCGTTTTCAAATATCCGCATTGTTGCGGACGGAGTCCCCCGGTCAGGCAGTGCTGTTCGACGCGACCTTGCACCGCGATTCCCGTCGCATCGCCGTCACGGGAGCAAATTCATGAGGGAAGAACTGCTGCCTTATTACGAACGGGAATTGACGTTCATCCGGCAAATGGCAGTCGAGTTTGCCGAAAAATATCCCGAGCGTGCGGGCCGCCTTATGCTGGGGCCCAATACCTGCGAGGATCCCCACGTCGAACGGCTGATCGAAGCATTCGCATTGTTGTGCGGGCGCGTACACCACAAGCTGGACGATGAGTTTCCGGAAATCACCGAGTCCCTTCTCGAAGTGCTCTATCCTCATTACCTGAGGCCCGTCCCTTCTCAGGCGATTGCGCAGTTTCAATTCGATCCTTCTCAAAGCCCCGCAGAATTCACTCACGTTCCGGCGGGCACGGCGATCCATAGCAAGCCGGATAAAGGGCAGTTCTGCTCGTTTCGGACATGTTATCCCGTGACGCTTTGGCCGCTGCGAGTCAAGGGTGCGTCGGTATCGGCTGCGAACCGGTTCATGTCGCCGGGCATAGGCGCCGATGTCGCCGCCGTCGTTCGGATCGAACTCGAGTGCCTGGGCGGACTCCGATTCAGCCAGTTGCCGATCGATTCCATGCGGTTTTATCTCGATGGAGACAACGCCGCCGTTAATACGCTGTACGAGTTTCTATTCCTGAATTCGCTCCGTATTTCATTGCGAGCGCTGCCCGCGAAAGACGGAGCCGCGCAAGCGGTCCTTCCCGCAAGCAGCCTCCAGCAGGTGGGTTTCAATCGTGAAGAGGGAATCCTGCCGTACTCGGACCGCAGCTTTCTCGGCTACCGTTTATTGCAGGAGTATTTCAACTTTCCACACAAGTTCTTGTTCTTCGATCTGACGGGGCTCGATCGTGTAGACAAGACGAACCTGGGCTCATCGTTCGAAATCGCGATTTCCCTTAAAGAACCCGAACAGCACCGGCTCATCGCTCTCGAACAGCACCTGGGCGCCAATACATTTCAGCTCGGTTGTACTCCGATTGTGAATCTGTTCGAACGGATTGCCGAGCCCATCCGTATTTCTCAGACCAGGACGGAATACCGGATCATTCCCGATCAGCACAGGCAATTGAGCACCGAAATCTATGCCGTTGACCGCGTGACGTCCACGGCGACGTACCTGGAAGAACCACAAACTTACGAGCCCTTCTATGCTCTGCGCCACGGTCACGACCAGGCGCAGAAACACTTCTGGTATACGCACCGGCGTCCTTCCTTCCGCAAGAACGACAACGGGACGGAAGTGTACATATCGCTCGTCGATCTGGATTTCAATCCTGCTCTTCCTCCTACGGAAGTGCTAAGCCTTCGCGTGGTATGCACGAACCGCGATCAGGCGTCGCGGCTCAAACTATCGGGCGAGTTCGGCGAGCTGGAGGCCGAAGGCGCCGGGCTGATTCGCACCCGCTGCATCCGCAAACCGACGCCGACGGCGCGTGCGCCACATCGACGTGGCCTCGAGTGGCGGCTGATCTCGCATCTTTCTTTGAATCATCTCTCGATTGTCGAAAAAGGCCGGGAAGCGCTGCAGGAGATCTTGCGGCTCTATAACTTTTCCAACGATACGGCCATTCGCAGGCAGATTGAGGGAATCATCGATGTGCAGAGCCGATCCTGTGTCAGCAGAGTGAACTCGGATACGGGCGTTGCCTTCTGTCGTGGCACCGATGTGACGATTGATTTCGACGAAGACCAGTACCTCGGTACGGGGGTGTTTCTGCTGGCTTCGGTACTGCAACGATTCCTGGGACTGTATTGCGCGGTGAATTCATTCAGCCGCTTGACAGCAAGGACGAAGAGAGGAGTGCTTAAACAGTGGCTTCCAATGGCGGGCGAACAGATCGTTCTTTAGAAGACGCGCTGTTCGACCAGGGTTACGAATTCGAATTCTTTCAAGCGGCGCGCCTGCTGGCGCAGCTCTTCCCTCATCGCAAGAGTGTGGGCGGCACGTCCAGGCCGGCAGACGAGTTTGCCCGTTTCGTAACCATCGCCAATGGCAACGGCCTTGACGAAGCCCGACTCTCCATGGCTTTTCCGGCCAGCGCCGTGCACGACATTGAGGGCGCGCCGAACTCTCCTGAAGCTCCGCGCATGACTGTATCGTTCATGAGCCTGACCGGCACGCAGGGTGTCCTGCCGCTTTATTACACGGAGCGAATCCTGGCCAGCAAAGCAGCCAAGGACAATGCTCTTGCCGCCTTCTTCGATCTCTTCAACCACCGGCTGGTATCCCTCTTTTATCGCGCCTGGGAGAAGCACCGCCCTGCAGTCCTTTATGAGATTGCTGCAATCAGGAGCCGGCAACTGGACGCATTCACACAGTACCTTTTTGATTTAATCGGAATGGGGACGCGCGGTTTGCGCGGCCGGTTGCGCACGCAGGACGAAAGTCTGTTGCTTTATGCGGGCTTGATCGCACAGCGTCCCCACTCAGCGTCCGCATTGCGCGGCGTTCTTCGAGATTATTTCTCACTGCCTGTTGAAATCGATCAGTGCGTGGGGAGCTGGTACGAACTGGAAGAGTCGGATCGGTGCTATCTGTCCGAAGATCTCGAGCGGAACCAGCTCGGCGTAGGGTCTTTTATCGGCGACGAGGTTTGGGATCCCCAGGCGCGCTTCCGGATTCGCCTGGGTCCCGTGAGCCTCACACGGTTTATTGAATTTCTTCCTGATGGCCCTGCCATGGCGAAGCTGGTCGAGTTGACGAGATATTTTATCGTACAGGCCATGGTCTTCGACGTTCAGGTATTTTTGCGCGCAGCAGATGTTCCGTATTGCCGCCTCGATGATAAGGGCGTCGATGCGCCGCGCCTCGGCTGCATGAGCTGGCTAAAGACGAGCGCGTTTGAGACAGATGCCGGAGAGTCTGTGTCCACATGGACAAGCTGAGGATCTGAGAATGTCATACACCCAGATAAATCGCCGTATCGCGATATCGACGCCTTTGGGCAAGGACACCCTGCTTCTGCGAGGCTTCACAGGAACGGAATCGATCTCCCGGCTCTTCCATTTCGATCTCGATCTGCTGTCGGAGAACGATTCGATCAAGTTGCAGGACCTCGTGGGGAAGAACGTCACCCTCCGCATCTTCGATGCAGAGGGCGCCGAGCGTCACTGGAATGGGTTCATCAGCCGATTTTCTCAGGGCTCGCAGGACCGGCGGCTCACCGCTTACCGTGCGCAGATGGTCCCGTGGTTATGGTTTCTCACTCGCACGGCCGATTGCCGCATCTTCCAGAACAAAACAGTTCCCGACATCATTCAGAAAATTTTCTCGGACCTCAAGTTTCAGGACTTCGAGCTCCGCCTTTACGGCAGCTTCACACCGCGTGATTACTGCGTGCAGTATCGGGAAACGGATTTCAACTTCGTTTCGCGCCTGATGGAAGAAGAAGGCATCTACTACTATTTCAAGCACGCGGACGGCAAACACGTCCTAGTTCTCGCGAACGATCCAGCCGCACACGAACCGTGTCCGGGCCAGAAAACCGCGCGCTATGATTTCCGGGGAGGAGCCGTCATCTATGAGGATGTGATCACCGAGTGGCACTATCAGGAAGAGTTTCGTCCGGGTGCCTGGGCGCAAACGGACTACAACTTCGAGACTCCTGGTACGAGCCTCGCTGTCACGGTGAACGGCAAAAATCCTTACGAGATTTACGAATACCCCGGCGAATATCGAGTACGCGGCGACGGAGATCGGTTAGCACGCATCCGTCTGCAGGAACAGAGCACGCCCTGCGTCGTCAGCCAGGGTTCGGGCGGTTGCCGGCACTTCAACAGCGGCTTTCAATTTACTCTCGAAGACCACTACCGCACGGATTTAAACAAGGCGTACCTTCTTACTTCGGTGCGTCACGTCGCCACGCAGCACGACTATCAGGTGGGCGGCAGCGGGGAAGAACTCACGTATCAAAACTCCTTCGAGTGTATTCCTTTCTCCACCCCCTTCCGCCCCCAGCGCGTGACCCCGCAGCCCTTCGTGCAAGGCTGCCAGACCGCCGTCGTCGTCGGCCCCGGCGGCGAAGAGATCTATACCGACAAGTACGGCCGCGTGAAGGTCCAGTTCCACTGGGACCGCGAAGGCAAGAAAAACGAGAACAGCTCATGCTGGGTCCGCGTCTCCCACCCCTGGGCCGGCCAGGGCTGGGGCGCCATCTCCATTCCTCGCATCGGCCAGGAAGTCATTGTCGATTTCCTCGAAGGCAACCCCGACGAACCCATCATCGTCGGCCGCGTCTACAACGCGGAACAAATGCCCCCCTTCGGCATGCCCGGTGGCGCCGTAGTCAGCGGCATCAAATCGAACAGCACCAAAGGCGGCGGCGGCTTCAACGAGATCTCGATGAACGACACGAAGGGGACAGAGCTGATCAACATCCACGCCCAGTACGATCAGCAGAAGAAAATCGAACACGACGAGCGCGTGAACATCGGGAATGACCGCACTGAAGAGGTTTGTCGGGACGAGAAGATCACGATCGATCGTGACCGGACCGAAACCGTCGAACATGACGAAACGATCGCAATCAACAACGATAAGACCGAATACGTGAAGCGGGATCGGTCTCTGAAGGTCGATCGGGACAAGTCCGAGCAGGTCAGCCGCAACAAGGCAGTTCAGGTAATGGGTAGTCACAGCGAAAAGATCGCGGGCGGGATGGTCATCACGGTTGGAAAAACGCTTACCGAATCAGTGTTGGTCAATTACGCCGAGAATGTCGGTGGTGCGATGGAACTTACGGTAGGAGGCGCAATTGCTATCTCCGCGGGCGCTGCTCTCGCTGAAACCGTCGGCGGTGCCAAAACGGAAGCGATTGGCGGCCTGAAAACGGAAGCGATCGGCGGCAACAAGGATCTCACAGTGGGTAAAAACCTGTCGGAAACGATATCAGGCGGCCGGACCCTCAAGGTGATCAAAGATATGGCCGAAACCATCCAAGGCAAGCACACCGAAGAGGTCAAAAAGGAATACATGCTCCAGGCCAAAAAGATCCAGCTGGTTGCCGACGACGAGATAAACGTCAAAGTAGGATCGGCGGAGCTGATCATGAAGAAGAACGGAGACATCACCCTGAATGGAAACAAAATCAACATCAAAGGCGACGGCAACATTGTTATTAAGGGTAGCAAAGTCCTCCAGAACTGAAGGGGAGAGTGAGCAGACGGGCTCGGGCAGCGAATTCCTTTGGGCAACGGACGGAGCACAGTTGCGCGTCGGCCGGGTCGTCGCAATCACCAATGATGGCGCAGCTATGGTGGACTTTCCTGGAAGTCCAACGGGAGTTGTTTTCGCCAGATCGACAATTACCATGCCGGCAGACAGCACGCCCGAGACTTTGCTCGGTCTTCCGGTGTTGCTGATGCTGGAGCGCGGAGATTCAGCTCTTCCCGTGATTGTAGGCATTGTTCGACATAGCCTCATCCCTGAAAAAACAGGCCCGGCTGCACCTGACAAAGGGCTGGCCGCGAGAGTGGATGGCCACAATGTTCTCATCCATGCGACTAACGAGATCCTGCTTGAATGCGGCAGAAGTTCCATTCTGTTGCGCAGGGACGGGAAGGTCATTTTGAAGGGCACACAGATCGTCAGCCGTGCTTCAGGGCGGCACAAGATCAAAGGTGCAACGGTTCAGATTAACTGAGGTCGCAAAGGAGCCGCGAGTTCAGATGGGCGTCACCGTGGGAGTCAATCAATTGTCTGTCATACATGCCGACAGCGGAGGTATTAGCACAGCTTTTCCGGATGTGTGTAAAACCCCGAGTCCGGGTGGCCCTGTCCCGATTCCGTATCCCAACATTGCCAAGTCTTCGGACACGGCATCCGGGGCTCAGACCGTAAAGTGCGATGGAAATCCCGTGTGCGTCAAAGATTCGAATTTCAGCACCAGTACTGGAGACGAGGCAGGCACTGCCGGGGGCGGAGTTGCGTCCAACAAGACAAAAGGCAAGGCCGAGTTTGTCAATTTCTCGTTCGATGTTCAGTTCGAAGGTAAGAACGTCCCTCGCGCTCTGGATCCGATGCTGCACAACGACAAGAACACGCCACCCTTTCCGGTGTTACAGGGCCCCGCAGTGGGCATGGCTAGCGAAAAAGATAAGTGCGTCATTTGCCAAAAGGATCTGTGAGACGGGGGATTGAACGGACGAGCATGACGGTCGCCATAACCGCCAAGGGCATGGTTGCTTCTCTGGGCCTAGATGCACACACATGCTGCGCAGCCGCCAGGGCAGGACTGATGCGATCAGAGGAGTTGCCCTATGCCTTCAACGATATTTGGAACAAGAAGGTGGAATACGCCATTGGACATCGGGTGACACTTGTGACGGAGGGCTTCGAGGGCCCGGCGCGGCTGGCTCGCCTCATGGAGTGCGGCCTTCGCGACTTGGAAAGCAGAACTGGACGGCTTGATCAGATAAGACCCGCCTTTTATCTCTCCCTGCCCAGCCGGTTCCGCACGGTTTGCGGCAATGAACTTGTCGCCGATGAGGAGATCCGCCGACAGATGACCCAGACTGCCGGGCAAGCATCGTCGGAGCGGCCTTACGAAGATGCGGCCCGGATACTGCAACAAGCCGCTCGAGCGCTCACGTGGGGTGTCGTCCCTTCCCTTCGGTACGCAACGATATCGGGCCATACTGGCGTGGCTGAGGCTGTCAGCGCGGCGCTTGCCGATTTTTCTTCCGACAGTGTGAATAATGCGGTCGTTGGTGGAGTTGATTCCCTCCTTGATGAGGAAACTCTGGACTGGCTGCAGCAAACCGGCCGTCTCAAGACTTCGGCTGTCCCATCCGGACTCCTGCCGGGTGAAGCAGCCGCATTTGTGTTGCTTCAACGGACAGATCTTTCCCGGACGCCGCCCCAGGCGTTGATTCGCTCGACGCACGTGCTTCGGGAGAACGGAGCGTTCCTGCAGGGGGATCCGCCTTCAGGTGTCGCTCTTTCCGAAGTAATTCGAGAAACAGTCAAGAACTTAACTGACAGCGAACGAGTTTGGATCATCACAGATCAGAACGGCGAGCCGTACCGCGCCCAGGATTGGGGACTCGCCGTCCCAAGAGTCCTGGCCTCGCCGAGGGACTCGATACTCTGGTACCCGGCAGTGTCCTTTGGTGACACGAGTGCCGCCAGTGGCGCCGTTGCAATATGTCTCGCAGTGCGCTCTTTCGAGCGCCACTATGCCCCCAGTAACTCACTTCTCATCCTTTCTTCAGCCGACGGTACCACTCGGGCAGCAATGTGTCTTGAGTCGGGAAGGACTGTTCAATGAAGGTAAATTGCCATGGCGGATGAGAGCAAGCATAAGAGAGGTGAGAGCCGCAATCACTTCTGCGGCGTTCCCGGCAAACCTTGCGAGCATCCGGATGGGCCGGGAACTAATTACTCCACGATCTGTGAACCTGGATGGGCTGCCCTGACCTATGCGCAGAAATTTACTTCCGTCGACAAGGTCACTGGCGCTCTGACGCAGGGCGCGGTGCGGAAATCGTACGAGGCCCACCACATTCTTTGTGTCTCGGAGGTCAAGAAAGGAATCGTCAAGAAGACGGAAAACACAGACCTTGAGGATATCGTCGGCGATACGAAGTGGTGCATAAACACAAAAAACAACATGGTGGCTCTGCCGATGTGGGGTCACACCATTATGTGGTACTCCAACAATTTTTCAGGAATTGCAGCCGGAAATCACAGTGGCTTGTTCCAGTCGCTCAGTGCCCGCTTGATCCGGCCACCTTTTAAAGATTGGCCTCAGCACAACTATGGGCACACTGGCCGCACTCCGGACACCAGTTACAACAAGGAGATCGAGTCCGAGTTGGCTAAAGTCCTTGAAGGTGTTGAAGAGGCCAAAGAGGAACATCGGAACGCCGCAATTGAGGCACTACAGGGCAAGTTGAATTCACTCTCGAAGAAAATGAGGGGTCAGCTGAAGCAGCGGGGAACTCGGGGTTTTGGTGGTACGCACCGTGCATGGCAGACTGGTCTGCAAAACCCAACATCAAACTGGTATGAACCATTCTCAATGGCACAAACGCCCACACCCATGACTTTTCCGGCAAGTAATAATGATGACACGATGGCAGGAAAACTTATTCGACTGGCGCAAGCCTTTTGGAAACTATGACTGAAACATCGCAGCCGAAATATGTTGTCTGGCGATACCAGGATGTACCCCATTCATGCGTCCTGGACCAATTGTCTGGCGTTCCTAAACTTTTT
>Ga0207646_10004591_pt1 | contig 14937 bp, 13 predicted proteins | sample KBSK5502metaG_FD_184343 | JGI IMG/M metagenome (GOLD analysis project Ga0207646, IMG submission 184343) | Corn, switchgrass and miscanthus rhizosphere microbial communities from Kellogg Biological Station, Michigan, USA - KBS K5-50-2 metaG... | ecosystem: Host-associated > Plants > Roots >... | reverse complement strand
CAGGAGGCCGTCACCAACTTGGGAACCATGCCGCAACTGTGCTAACTTTTTTCGGTTATGACGAAGCGCATTGGCGTGCTCTTAAGCGGCCGTGGCTCTAACTTCGAAGCGCTGGCAGACAGCATTTCTGCTGGCCGCATCCCCAACGCTGAAATCGCCATCGTGGTCAGCAATCGCGAAGGTGCACCGGGAATCGATCGCGCACACGCGCGTGGGCTTGCCACCCGCGTCATTCCCTCCAAAGGACTGGAGCGCGAACCGTATGACCGCCAGGTTGTCGCGGCGCTGCACGAAGCGAATGTCGATCTCGTTTGCCTTGCGGGTTATATGCGCTTGCTTTCGCCTCATTTTGTTGCGGCCTTTCCGCAGCGCATTTTGAATATTCATCCATCCTTGCTGCCGTCATTTCCTGGACTTGAATCTCAAAAGCAGGCGCTCGATTACGGTGTGAAATTTGCCGGATGCACGGTCCATTTTGTTGACGAGAATCTGGACGCGGGCCCGATCGTGCTGCAAGCGGTTGTCCCCGTCGAAGACAACGATACGGAGGACACGCTCAGCGCACGGATCTTAAAGGAAGAGCACCGCATTTATTCCGAAGCCGTCAGGATCGTGCTCGGAGGAAAATTCAAACTTGAAGGGCGCCGCGTAATTCAATTGAGATGATGCAAACCAACTTTAGTCCTGTGGAAGAGCAGCTCGCCTACTTGAAAAAAGGCGTGCACGAAATCATTCGGGAAGAAGACCTTCGCGCCAAACTGGAAAAATCGCGCAAAACAGGGAAGCCATTACGCGCAAAACTTGGAGTTGATCCGACGGCGCCGGACATTCACCTCGGTCATACCGTCGTGATCCGCAAGCTAAAACATTTCCAGGATATGGGACATCTCGCGGTGTTTCTGATTGGCGATTTCACGGCGATGGTGGGCGATCCCACCGGGCAAAGCGAAACGCGTCCGCCGCTTTCCCGCGAACAGGTCCAATCCAACGCCAAAACCTATCTCGAACAGGTATTCAAGATTCTCGATCCCGCAAAAACGGAAATTCGTTACAACAGCGAGTGGCTCGACAAGCTCACGAGCTACGACATCATTAGGCTGGCCGCCAAATATCGCGTCGCTCGCATGCTCGAACGCGAAGATTTTCACAATCGGCTCGTCAACCAGCAACCCATCGCGGTTCACGAATTTCTTTATCCACTCCTTGTTGCGTACGATTCCGTTGTACTCGAAGCCGATGTGGAGCTCGGCGCGACCGAGCAAAAATTCAATTTACTGATGGGCCGCGAAATTCAGCGCGAATACCTCCAGGAATCGCAAGTCTGCATGACCATGCCGATTCTGGTTGGCCTGGATGGCTCGCGCAAAATGTCCAAGAGCCTCGGCAACTACGTAGGCATCACCGAGCCGCCACAGGAAATGTTCGGCAAAATGATGTCGATTCCCGATGAACTGATGTGGAGCTACTACGAACTGGTCACCGACCGCACCGAAAAAGAAATCGCGGAACTAAAGTCAGAAGTCGACGGCGGCAAACTGCATCCCATGGACGCCAAAATGAAATTAGCCGAAGAAGTGGTCGCCGTCTTTCAAGGCACGGAAGCCGGCCGCAGAGCCGCCGAAAATTTTCAGCGCGTTTTCCGCGAACGCCAAGCCCCTATTGAAGCTCCAACGCAAAAGCTCGCTCGGGGCCCAGCCAGAAAACTTACCGCACTGCTTGTGGAACTGAATCTTGTTCCCTCGAAAAGCGAAGCCGAACGTCTGATCAAAGGAGGGGGAATTGAAATCAACGAGCAGCGCGTCGACGATTTTCGCAAGGACATCGACCTTAGCCAACCAGGCGAATTTCTGCTCCGCGCTGGCAAAAAGAAATTCCTCCGCATCATCGTCGAATAGCCCTGGTGCTTTGCTTTCCGTCATTCGAGCGTAGTGAGGAATCTCTCTTTCGGCTTTCGTCGCGTTCCGCAGACGCGAACCTCGAATCTCTACTGATCCCCGCCAATCTCGTCAAAATATGCCGCACACTCCACCAACTTGCTCTCCGTCCCGTCGTGCACCGCATATCTCGCGCGCTTGTTGGGGTCGTAGCCATTCCTCCACAATGACGCGCTTCCGTGCACGCCATCCTTGTTCAACGCGTAAAAATAGATATGAAACGTCCCCAACTTTTTCTTGTCGTTGTTGTAGTTGCGCGCCACGCGGTGCAGCGCTTCCAGGCACGCATCGTTCGGAGACATTCCCTTCCGCATCATCTCCACGATGGTATGCCCGCCGGAGATTTTGATGTTCTCTTCGCCCTTTCCGGTCGAACCTGCCCCGCCGACGTCGCCGTCCACATAAAGCCCCGCGCCGATAATCGGCGAATCTCCCACGCGTCCGGGAATTTTCCAGGACAATCCTGAAGTCGTCGTCGTTCCGGAAATTTCCCCTTTGTCATTCACCGCCAGGCAATTGATCGTTCCCGTCGGAGGATTGGTGATCACTTCCATCGCCCGCGCCATCAGCGCCGGGTCATGGTCGCAAATCATGGCAAGGCGCTCCTGAAATGCCTCATGCTGCGCATAATTTTCTTTGCCTGCCGTTGCTGAGCGGCCGATCCACTCCGGACTATCAATCCCCGGCCGCCAGTTGAACGAACTCGAAGCCTTCCACGCCAGCCAGATTTTTCGCGAATGCTCCGTCAGCAGGTTCATCTCCTCAAAACCTTCGGATACCGCGAATCGACGCGCGCCATCGCCCACAATCATTGTGTGATTCGTGCGCTCCATCACCGTCTTCGCCAGCCTCGCCACATTCTTGATCCGCCGCACGCTCGCCACGGAGCCCGCACGCCGCGTTGGCCCGTGCATCACGCTCGCGTCCAGCTCCACTTCGCCTTCTTCGTTCGGCAATCCGCCATATCCTACCGAATCGTCGTTGGGATCGTCCTCCACCACCGTTACCGCAGCTACGGCCGCCTCCAGTGTGTCGCCGCCGCTCTTCAAGATGTCCATGCCCTTCTGCAGTGCGTGCACTCCATTCGCGCTGGAAATCATCACCGGCCGTTTGCCTTTAGCAGGCGCATTTTGCGCAACGAATGCATCCGCATCACATCCATCTCCCGGCGCAGATGCTCTCAATAAATTTGTACTGCCGGCTGCGGCGGTTCCTGCCAGCGATGTCAAAAAAAATCTGCGGCGCGACCATAAACTCATGCCTTCCTCCTCGATACAGAATGGTTGCAACGATTGCGAGGCGCCACTATACAAGCAGAGAAGGAAACTGGAAAGGAGAGAAGGGCAATCAGCAACTGGACCGAAATCGAACCGCGAGGCTAGCTTGTAGAAAAACGCAGGAATTCGCGGGCCGGGGACGCTACGAAGGCGTCCACCGCGGAAGGTCGCGACGGCATAAGAAAACTTGAGCCGCCCAATGGCCTAGGTAAACAGACAGCGCCACTCCGTGTCCAGAAAACCCGCCCAACACGAGCACGTTACCGCTTCTTGGATGGCGGCGAAATGTCGGCACAAAGTTTTTTGTAATAAGAATGGGTCCGCCCCAGCGATGCGTGAAGCGCACGTGTTTTAGCGCGGGATGCAAACGCCGAACGCGCTTTTCAAGAGACCGCAATCGTTCCGCCGCCTCGCCATGGCGAACATCGAACTTCTCCAGCCCGCTCCACACTTCTTTCACGCGTGAAGCCGTGGCGAGGCGCATCCTCGCGCCATCACGCAACGTCTCCCCGAACGCTGGCACCAGCCCGCTACCAAAAATCATTCCGCCATTTTTCAACTTCCGGCCCCAAAGGTAGGGAAAATCCACGGTATAGAAAGGTTGGCCCGAATTCATCCCAAGCGCATCGAATTGTTTTGTCGTGAGCCGTGCTGTTGCAACTGCGAAGGTCAGTTTTGGTTCCGCAGATTCTTTCGCTTCATAAAGTTTTGCCGCAAGATCGAGCGACCCTGCGTTCGTAGCAAGCAGCACTTTCCTTGCGGTCACAATTTGTTCTCTCGGGCGTCCTTTTACTTTCCGGCGAACATGCAACCGCAACGGATCGGAATATTCAAGCTTTAAGACCTCAGCGCCCTCTTCAATCTGCGCCCCGAATTTCACTGCCGCTTGCGCCAATCCGGAGACCACCTTTCCCGGGTCCACCGTTCCCCCTGGAACTTTGCCCACCGCTCGCACTCGCCCCGAATCATTCCAGTCAATCGGCGACCGCTTTAGAGGACGAACTTTCTTTCCCTCCATGGATTTCTCACCCCTGGCCACTTCCCACACACCGGGCAAATCCAGGTCGGCTTGCACCCCCAGCCCATTCAAAATTCTTCTGTAGCCACGTAGCACATTTCCAAGTCCGCGTAGATCACCCGCCGCGCTTTGTGCTAGCACCATCCCGCCCGTCCGCCCGCTAGCTCCGTTGCCCAGCAAAGCCGCTTCCAGCAGTAGCACAGACTTTTTCGGCGCCAACCGCGCCAGCCACGCCGCCGCCGAGAGCCCGGTAAACCCGCCGCCCACAACCGCGAAGTCTACATGGTCCGGCAGCGCTGTGGTCTGAGACCGAAACGAAACCGTCCACGGCGTCTTGCCCCAATTTTGCTTTCTTTTGGCCATAGTTCCAGGTTCGATGCGCCACTCGCGCCCATCGTTCCAAAGCCAATTTGATCCACCGTCGTTGGCCTCGGTGCAACTTCCTGTGGTATTCCCACAGGAATTATGCTCTACTGTGGTCACACCACAGGAGAGCTTGCATGGCGGAGTCGAAACTCGATCTACTGCAGGGCACACTGGACCTCATGGTCCTTCAGACTCTTGCGACCATGGGATCGCTGCACGGCTATGGCATCGCGCGACGCATCGAGCAGGTGAGTGGCGACCATATCTTGCTGAATCAGGGGACAATTTACGCGTCGCTGGTACGGCTGCAGCAGCGAGGATGGATCTCCGCCGACTGGGGAATTTCATCCAACAACCGCAAGGCCAAGTTCTATTCAATTACAAAAAAGGGACGTAAACATCTTTCTGACGATACAGCGTATTGGCAAAGGCTGTCGGGTGTGATGGGTCGAGTTCTCGCTATGCAGGACGAAGGTGGCGACCAATGATCGACTTGCTTCGACAATCTTTCGAGCGGCTCCGCTCCATTTTTCGCGGCGCACAACTCGATAGCGACCTGGAGGCGGAATTGGCCTCTCACTTGGAATTAGCCATCGAAGAAAACATCCAGCATGGAATGCCCGTTGGCGAAGCCCGCCGCCAAGCGCTGATTCGCTTCGGCGGAACAGAACAAACAAGATTGCTGCATCGCGAAGCGCGCGCACTGCCGGCGCTCGATATGCTCCTTCACGATCTGCGCTACGCGGTGCGTGGGTTATTCAAGAATTCCGGATTCACGATTGCTGCAGTGCTTACGCTGGCGCTGGGCATCGCCGTGAATGCCACGATGTTCAGTCTCGTCAGCGCTTTCCTGCTGCGGCGTCCGCCGGTCCGCGACCCAGAGCGCGTCGCCGTGGTTAGTTCCGTGAATCCTGCGCCGGCTTTCCATGCCGACGCGAGTTCCGTCTCCGCTCCCAACTACCTGGGTTGGCGCGAAGCAAACCAGGTTTTCGAGGATATGGCTGCTGCCGATGAGTATCGAACCGTTAGTTTGACCGCGCAGAATCACTTCGCCGCGGCAGACCAGCCAGAGGCGCTCCGTTCCGCTGCGGTATCTCCCAATTATTTCAGCGTTCTTGGTGTCGCACCGCAACTCGGGCGCCCTTTCGAAGTCGGCGAAGACCAGCCCGGACGCGACCACGTCGTCATACTTAGCTACGAGCTTTGGGACCGGCGCTTCGGTGCCGACCGTTCGCTCATCGGCCGTACTCTTCGGCTGAACCGGGAAAACTACACAGTGATCGGCGTCATGCCGGAGAGTTTCCGTTTGCTCGGCTTCACGTCGCAACTTTGGACTCCACTCGTTTTGACCGCGTCAGATCAGACTGCAGCCGCCCGCAAGGATCGTTCGTTGCGCTTGTTTGCAAGACTGAAGGGCGACGCAACTCTCGAACGCGCCCGAGCCGAGTTCGTCACCCTCGCTCGTCGCGCCGCGGAAAGCTTTCCCGAAGCCGAAAGAGGCTGGGGCGCAACGGTGCGCACGCTGCCCGATTTTCTGGTCTACGATTTCGAAATTCGCAACGCCCTGACGATCATGATGACCACGGTGGCCTTTGTTCTGATGATTGCCTGCGCCAATGTGGCTGGCCTGCTGTTGGCCCGCGCGGCGGGGCGCCGAAAGGAACTAGCCATCCGCATCGCCCTCGGAGCCGGCCGATTGCGCGTCATCCTGCAACTGCTCACGGAAGGCTTATTGATCGCGCTTCTCGGTGGCGCCGCGGGCCTTCTGCTTTCCTACTGGGGCATTCAATTTGTTCGTGCGAGTCTGACCTTCAACGAGGCAATCAGCGCCGTTCCGTTGAGTCTCGATCGGAACGTCCTGCTGTTCGCCTTCGCTGTCTCGCTGACTTGCGCCCTGCTGTGTGGTCTGGCTCCAGCGCTGAACGCATCGCGAACCGATGTCAACACGAACCTGAAAGACGAAGGCCGCGCGTCGTCTTCGAGCCGTTCACACAGCCGTCTCCGGACCGTGATGGTCACCGGCCAGATCGCGTTGGCTTCGTTTCTCTTGATCGGAACCGGGCTGCTTTTCCGCGGAATTTTCCTCGTCGAACATCAGAATCTCGGCTTTCGCGCAGACCATCTTCTTACCGCTAGCGTGACGCTCGATGACGCGCGATACAAGGACGCTACCCAGAAGACTCTATTCGTGCGCGATCTGCTCGCTCGGCTCCAGCATATTCCAGGCGCTGAAACCGTCGCTGTTGCCTCCGACCTTCCGGCGACCGGACCCGGCAGCGCCGCTTTCCGGATCAAGGATCAGCTCGAATCGCCTACGGACCAATCGCTGACCGCTCTCGACGTAGTCGTTAGCCCAGACTACTTTCAAACGGCGGCTATCCCTCTGTTGCGCGGCCGAACGTTCACGGAAAACGATAATGCCACCGCGCCGAGCGTGGTAGTTGTAAACCAGGAATTCGTGCATCGTCACTTACGCGATCAGGATCCCCTTGGAAAACAGATTCGCCTGGACGTGAGCGATGCAAAGTCCAATTGGACGGAGATCGTAGGTGTTGTCAGCAACGTAAAAACTCATTCCGAGGACGCTCGCGAGGATCCAGAAATCTACGAACCATTCCTTCAGCGGCCCGTGTCTTCCTTATTTCTCATGGTTCGCGCAAGTTCTGACCCGGACAGTTTGGCGTCGGCTCTTCGCGGTGCGGTTGCGCAAGTGGATACCGAACTTCCACTCGCAAGCGTGATGACCATGCCTGCTTTGATCGAACGGCAGAAGGGTGGAGACGCATTTTTCGTGCGTGTACTGGGCAGCTTTGCGCTGCTGGCTCTGGTCCTCGCGGCGATCGGCATATATGGATTAGTTGCTTATTCCGTCGGCCAGCAAACGCACGAAATCGGCATACGAATGGCGCTCGGAGCCAGGAACCCGGACGTGCTGCGCATGGTTTTACGGGAAGGCCTAAAGATGACCGCAATCGGAGCGGCAGTCGGACTCGCGCTGGCGCTGCCGCTGCCGAAAGTTTTTGACTCCATGTTCTATGGCCTCCGCCCTCGCGAGCCGCGCCTCTACTTCATCGTGCCGGCAGCCATGCTCGCAGTAGCAATGTTAGCGACGTATATTCCGGCTCGCCGAGCCTCAACGGTCGACCCGATGATCGCCCTCCGCAACAATTGAAAGCACGTTTGCGAACCAACTCCGGCTGCGATTTCAGTCTTTGACGGTGATTTCCTGCCCGGTCGCTTTACCAAGCGCACGCAGGTAAGTGTCCATCGTGCGCGTCTGACCAAAAACAAAACGCGACATAAACCGAAACATCGGATTGTAGACTTGGCCGTCCTCTGTGATGCGCAGAACGGTATTTTCTCCCGTGGACTGCAGCGCATAACTCCATGTTCCGGTGTAAGGCAAGTTCTCGGTGGCAATTCGACGCTTCAGCGAAACCGGCGGCACACGATCCAGGACTTCGTAGGTGATTGTTTCACCGTCATGCGTGGTTTCGCGCGTCAATTCACGACCGCCGTCGGCTGAGACGGTTTCCCATTTCGTGACATCGGGGCGCCAATTTTGAGCCCCTGCAATCAGCGAAAAAAGTTGTTCAGGTGTTACGCGGTACGAAGCGCTGCGGGATACAACATGCCGTTTGGGAAGCCACGCACCAACCACTGCGACCCCGAGAATGAACAGAACAAGGCCGGCGACCAGAATCAGTAGGACTTTCATTTGTCACGACCTCTCTTTCTTTGGCTAAGCAAGATCCTCGCTGGTTTCGCCAGGTACTCGATGCCTCGCAGCGCAGTTTCTAATTCTTTGGCGGACGTCAAGCGAAACATCTGCCTCACCAGCTCCGGATCAAGAATCGTGTTTTGCTCTTTCACACGAACCCCGGTTGCCGTCAAGGTCAAGCCGACACATCGGGCGTCGCTCTTGCTTCGACTGCTGATGATGTATCCGGCGCGAACCAATCCTTTTACCGTGATGCTCATCGTTGATCGCCCCACACCCATGTGCTCGGCCAACTTCGACAGAGTTGTGGCGCGCGCAGGATGCAAATGGTCCAGAACGCTGGCTTGATGTTCGGTGATGCTTCTTCCAGCTTCATCCTCGCGTACATGTTGACGATGGCACGCCAGAAAGATCGCCGGATAAGCATCCAACAAACGTCTGATTCCGGGGTCCAACATAATCGGCAGGGTGCGTCAAATGGTTTGATGTGTCAAACAAATTGTTTTCTGCGACCTGCTCTTACTCCCGCTCCCCCTGCCAAGTCTCGGCTAGACGCAGCAAGAGCCTGATCTGCAGCGGAAAACTGGCGACGGGATCCTCTGGATTCCGCGATTGGAACTGAACTCTGTCTCGCAATCCATCGCATGTTAGGTGAGGAGTTCGCTCTCCATCACTTCGCTGATTTGCACCACGCTCGAGCCATCGAAGTAGTTTCTCTCGTCCGCAATGAACTCGGCAGCTGTGGCTGTTAACGCGCTGTCCATCTCAGACATTGTGCGGAAGAACAGATGGCCCACAGCATGGAATGGCGGCGGCGCTCCGGCAGGAAAACCGCCGATCCCCTTGTCGATCTCCGTACGCACCAGCCCACGCGGCTTCAGAAGCCTACGCGAAAGCTCAAGATGCCGGCCCAGATAGTAGTTCCAGTCGAAGTGAGATCCAGTAGTCGCAGGGTACATTACGCTAAGTCGGATCATGCGGCGAGCATACCATCAGTCGCCCAAAATTCCCGACTGCAGAAGAGCATTCGACCGGAGAAAACTCATTCAAAAGAAGCGAGCACGTCGTCAATCACCAGTTCGCCGTGGTGATCGACCGCGCGGGCAAGATGAGGTAAAGCGTTTTTCCCTTCGACCTGAGATGAACGCCGGTGTTTTCATTCCGGCTGTTCAATAGCTGTGCGACATAACCTCCGTCTGGCGTTTGGAAAGTCATCACGCGCACGCCTTTTGCGTGGCCGGTCGTTTCGACGCGCACCGCTCCCGGTCGCACGAATTTGCTGAAATGCGCCAAATACCAATAAGTTCCGGTGTACGTAATTTCGTGCGTGGTCTTATTGATGATGACGACCGGATGCTGCGCATTCGGGTCCGGGTTTCCGTGCACTGGCGAAACTGCCCATGGCCCGCCGGTCTCGTCGAGAATTGCGTTCCAGTAGAGCCATGCCGATGTTCCTGCTTCCAGATCGCTGAAAATAATGTTGCCCCAAACGTCTCCGTCGTTGAATTCGTAGATCGGCAGTTTCTTGTTCTTCGGGTAGCCCGCTTCGTACGCGTAGCACAGCTCGTCCATCCAGAAGGGAAGATCGGAATATTTCTTCTCAAGCGCGGCGATCTTGTCGAAATTCTTGAAATCGTAGCCGTGATATCCGATCGCTGACGCAAACTTGCGCGCAGCCGGATCATCCAGCACGGCCGGATATCGCTTGAAGGCGACTCCCCGTTCCGGCGCCTCGCTGATCATCAGCTTCGTGGCTAATCCGGACCGTTGCAACGCGGGCCCCACATGATCGCGAAGCAGCACCGCAATCTCCGGATATTTGATCTTGGTGTAGACCTCTTCCGGCTCATTGAACAAACTCAAATACTCGATTTCAATTCCACGCTTCTTGTACTCCTCCAGATACTTCACAAAATATTTCGCCAGCACCGGGTAGTATTTCGGTGGAACGTCCTGATGTTTCTTCACGTCATAGAGCATCCAGTCCGGCGGATAGTCCATCGGCGCCTGCAGCGCAAAGTGCCCATACTTACGCGCGCGGAGAATGTAAGTGCCGACACCGTTCGGCGCAAAATCCCGCTCGACAGAAAAATTCTTTAGTTCGACATCACCCGGTATGTCGTCGTACGTGAACCACGGCCCTGCCGACTGAAAATCGGTGCCGGCCAGCGGTGTCTTCATCGCTGTAAAGCCCGCTCCATCCTTTGCGTCAAATAGCGCTCGAAGCACTTCTTCTTGTTTGTCTGCCGGCAGCGAATTCAGTGTCATCAATCCCGCTTCCATGATCGAAGCGCCAAATCCATCCATCTTCTGATACCGCACCGCATCATTCACCTGAAACGTGTTGACCTGCGGATCAACCTGGGCATTGCCGCGGACTTTGTGCGCGTTGGCCTGCGCATTGCCGTGGCCATTGACTTGAGAGCCCGCGCCGCCAGCGTCCTCCGATTCGGAAAACTGCACATCAGGTTTTGCAGTAAGCCTGTCCCCGCCATTCGACGAAACATGCACCTTCACCGTCTGCGCGAGCGCCGCCGAAGCGCTCATGCCACTCAGTCCCGCCAGGCAAACACCGACTATCACAATCGCACGCACGAATCCGTACTTCGCCATCATGAACAGTCTCCTGAATACTTCGGGAACCTTAGAACCTACACCGCGGACCATCGCGATTCAACAAAATCAGTTTCGGTCCATGTACTTGTTAAGTTTGCGGCGAAGTCTGCTCGCATTCTCTTCGAGCTCTGCGCGCCGGAGTGCGTCCGTATAGACGTTTACCCCGACCGCTCGGGGTGGCAGTCTTGGAATTGATACAATCAAAATCTTGCGAACATCAACGTCCACGAAATTGAGGAGCATAAAATGGAACACAATTTACTGCACACAAGTTCGCTTCTCACGCGCACTCCCGCCGCTCTCGATGCGCTTCTGCGTGACCTGCCGGAAGCTTGGACGCTCCAAAATGAAGGTGAAAACACTTGGAGCGCGTTCGATATCGTTGGCCATCTGATTCACTGCGAACGCACCGACTGGATGCCGCGCGTAAAGCTGCTGCTGCAATTTGGCGAGACTCGGGGGTTTGAGCCCTTTGACCGTGGGGGACACGCACTAGCGGTTCGAGGAAAATCGCTTGGCCAGCTACTCGATGAATTTGCTCATTTGCGCTCGCAAAATTTGCACGAACTGCGCGCCTTGAATCTGCAGCCAGACGATCTCGAGCGGCGTGGACGTCATCCTGCGTTCGGAACAGTCACTCTGTCAGCCCTTCTCGCCACCTGGCCAGCTCATGATTTAACTCATCTGCACCAAATCTCCAGGGTTATGGCCCACCAATACCGCGAAGCCGTCGGCCCGTGGAGCGCATACCTCGGCGTCCTGCAATGCGCCGGCCACAGCTTTGCCTGATCAAACCTCCACGCACGAGGAGGTTGTCGATTATAAGGCCCTGGTCGGATTGGCACGCGGTACCAGCCCCAACGGACAAGTTCCGCATGCGAAACCGCATCCACCATGAGCCTTGCTGGAGAGCCGCGCACCACTCAGCATAGCAGCAGGCTCATCCCAAGCATAAATGTCTTCTGAAAGGAATTTTGGAGGAAAATGATGCGTAAGTTACTCATTACAGTTGGCTTACTTCTGGCGGCGGGTTCGACTAAGGCCCAGGAAAACCGCGGGTTTGAGGTGTCCGGCAACTATCAGTTTGTCCGCTTCAATCCCGGCGGAGGCTCTGATGGCATCAATTGCCACGGTGGTTCCGGCTCCGTCGGGGCATATCTGACGTCCCGAATCGGCGTTGTCGGGGAGTTCGGAGCGTGCAAAGTTACCGGCCTGCCTTCGGGCGCGACGGCGCACGAGCTGAACTATCTGTTCGGGCCGAGGGTGTATTTTCCGACCTCACGCGGACGCGTGTTTCCATTCGTCCAGGCTCTTTTCGGCGGCGAACAATTCTCTGCCGGCGCCACGGGTCTGGGCTCGGCGTCAAGCAACGCTTTTGCGATGACCGCGGGCGGCGGGGCGGATGTAACGCTGACCCGGCATGTTTCCTTTCGCGCCATTCAGGTCGAGTATCTTTATACGCACTTCGGTGGCGCTTCGCAGAATAACTTGAGGCTGCAAAGCGGCATCGTGTGGCGCATCGGCCGCTAGTTACCAGGCTAAGAAAGCACAAGCTGAAGCAGCGAGAAAGCTGAATCAGTCCTAAGACAATCCCGTTACCTGTGGGGCGCACCGCTATTTGCATCCTGCGGTGCGCCCTTTTTGACTTCCACATCTCTGGAAGACGTCCGGCTGCCGAAAGAATAATTTTGCTCTCTCCCCTTAAGGAACCTCACGGACCCTGAATTCCAAATCTCGATCACTCCAGGGGACTCAGCTGGTGTCCGCTGACATCCTGGTCTGCATCGGCCTCAAGTCACCGCTTCACGTCCCTATTTGCCGCATTAGGGTCGCGAAATCAAAATAGATCCGTCCCGCCGGAAATTCTGGCCGCGAGATCGTATTCGTAGAACGAGACCTGTCGAAAACAAGGTGCAGGGTCAGGTGTTTTCTCGTAAATAAAAAGTGAATTCGCTCTTACTGAGAACTGATAACTTTCCTTATTCCGCCCCGCCCAATGGCAGGAAGTACTGCGTGCCTTTGACCGGATCCTGCAGCCGCCGAAGCAACTGCTGCAAATCTTCGTTGCGCGCCACGAAGTCGATCTCTGAAGTGTCGATCACCAACAGATCCGAAGCTTCGTACCGGAAAAAAAAGTGTTCATACGCCCGCGAAACCTCTTCGATATATTCTGTTGAAATCTGGTTCTCGTCCTTCACCGCTTTTTTTGCGATTCGCGTGCGCAACACTTCCGGCTTCGCTTGCAGATAAATGACCAGGTCGGGCGGAGGAATATCCCGCGCCAGCAGTTCGTAATAACGCTCGTAAAGTTTCAGCTCTTCGTCATCGAGATTCAAGTTCGCGAAGATACGATCCTTTTCCATCAGAAAATCGGACAGCAGCGGAGCGGGAGAATCGACTGCGAGCGCTTCACGCAAACGCTTCTGCCGTTCCATCAGGAAATACATTTGCGCCCGCAAAGCAGAACCCGGTTCTTCTTTGTAGAATTCAGCGAGGAATGGATTGTCTTCGCAATCGTAAACGCGCCGCGCATGCAAGCGCTCCGCCAGAATTCGCGCAAGCGTGGATTTTCCCACGCGCAAAGGACCTTCTATGACGATGTGTTTCGGAGCATGCGGACCACGCTGCGTCTTTGGAGCGCGCTTGGCTGAGGAGGATTCGTGCGCGATCATTGGTTCGTGCTGCCGGCTGGGCTATCCGTCGCCGGCAGTGCACAAGAGTATAGCAGACAGCTACCCGTAAGAAGCCAAAGAGCGCAGCCACTGTTTGGCCACCCTCTTGAAGGCGTTCCTCGACGAAATAATTTCTACAGGCCTTATGCTATCGCGTGAGCATCAACACCACGAACGAGTCTGGCTTCATCTTCGGCCGCTTCTCGCCCGCAGGAGGAGGATCGAAGTCCGCTGCAGGTAAAAAGATATTGTGCGTCTTCAAATCCAGAGCCATCGTTCGCGCGCTCTTTTTTGTTGGCACATTTTCGACAACAGTGAATTTATCCGCAGAGTCTTCATGCACCACGGTCAGTGTTCCTTCGCCGTTGGAAGAAAATGCAAAGCTCGTTGCAGGATCGAATCCGTTGGCATCCGTTCCTTCTCCGGTCGGAACCGTGGTCACGATTTTCCCGGTGTCAGCGTTTACGATGGCCATCATTTTATTGTCGCAGCCGACAAAAAGCCGGCGCGTCTTCGTGTCTATCGCAAGCCCGGAAGGTTCCGTGCACGGAGCGAGCGGCCAGCGATGCAGCACCGTCAGCTTCCCCGCATCAATGTGCACGAGTTCGGATTTGTCTTCGACATTGACGTACACCGTGCCTTTGCCATCGGCGGCTGCAAATTCAAGTTTGCCGCCCACTGGAATTGTGCCGGCAACTTTCCCGTCGGCCGCATTAATCGCGGTGATATCGCCGCTGCGTCCATTCATCGCGAACACGCGCTTTGTCGCCGCATCGAAAATGATTGCGTCAGGATTGGTTCCCGCGGGAATCGTGGCGAGCGTCTTCAGCGTTTTCAGATCGAACATCGTGATGTTGTTCGCACGGCCGTTACTGACAAACCCTCGACCGGCGTCAGAGGCGATCGCGATTCCGTGAACGCCCTGCGTATCGGGAATGTCTCCCACGACCGCTTGCGTATCGGCATCAAGCACCACCACGTGCGTGCCGTGCGAAACGTAAACGCGCCGCGCTTCCGGATCGACCGTTATGTAATCCCAGAAACCCTCGCCGCCTACCGGAATCGTTTTGCTGACATGGTAGCCGCTAGCTCCAGCGGCGCGTCCGCCGCTCGACGCAATCGCATGCGACGTTGCATGAGAAGTCGCGTGCAGTGTAGCGTGCGTCGCAATACTGAAAATCGCCGTTGCGGAAATTGCCGTTGCAGTTAGAACGGTCCATTTGCGCCGATTTATCATGACGAACCCTCCGCCCTGCGTCGGATTTGCTGCAAGGCTGCTTGGACCATAGCGCAACGCAGATAAACCGGGGATTAAAAGAAAAGACTCCCGCCG
>Ga0207646_10004589_pt1 | contig 14939 bp, 13 predicted proteins | sample KBSK5502metaG_FD_184343 | JGI IMG/M metagenome (GOLD analysis project Ga0207646, IMG submission 184343) | Corn, switchgrass and miscanthus rhizosphere microbial communities from Kellogg Biological Station, Michigan, USA - KBS K5-50-2 metaG... | ecosystem: Host-associated > Plants > Roots >... | reverse complement strand
CGGCCTGGCGGTGGCCGCCGTCGGCGCCTTCGCCCTGGCCGGCCCGCGCGGGTTCGCCGGCCTGCAGTCCGGCAGCGCGCTGCTCGGCGTCTGGCTGATCATCGCGGGGCCGATCCTCACCCGCAAGCATCCCATCGCCGACTCGATGTACTGGTCCAACAGCTGGGCCGGCGGGGTGCTGATCGCCCTGGCCGCCGCCAGCCTGGCCGCCGTCGCCCTGCGGCGGCCGGCCCGCCGCTGAGCACCCGGCGGTGCGGGTCCTGACCGGGGGCCAGGACCCGCACCCCGGGCCGCCGGGCGGCCTCGCGCCGTGCGATCCGCGCCGGCGGCAGTCCCGCAGTTCAGGAGCATGTTATGAGCCTTAGCCACCACCAGCAGCGCCAGCTTCACCGGATCGAGTCCGGCCTGCTCGGGGCCGACCCGCAGCTCGCCGAGATGCTGGGCATATTCGGCAAGATCTCCGCGGGCCAGGCGATGCCCTCCTGGGAGCAGGTGCCCGCCAGGCGGGACCGCGTCCGGCACGCGGCCGCCCTGATCGGGCAGGCGGTCGCCCTGGCCGCCGCGGCCGTCGGCCTGCTGCTCAGCGCGATCCTCGCCCTGCTCCTCGTCGTCGCCGGCCCGCGTCACCGCCGCCGGCGGCCCGCACCCGGGCCCGAGCGCGCCCGCCGCGGCCGGGGAGCCGACGGCCGCCCGGACCCGGCCGGCCAGAGCTGACCGCCGATGAGCACCAGCACGGCCGACCGCCTGGCGGGCGAGCCGCGCACCGCGTTCGTGCTGGCAGGCGGCGCCGCCCTGGGCGCCATGCAGGCCGGGATGATCCACGCCCTGTACGAGCGCGGCATCGCGCCTGACCTGCTCATCGGCACCTCAGCCGGCGCCCTGAACGCCGCGTTCCCCGCCTCCCGGCCCGCCACCGTTACCACCGCGCGAGAACTGGCCGCCCTCTGGCGCGGGCTGCGCCGCAGCGACATCCTCCCGCTGCGCCCGGCCACGCTGCTCAGCGGCCTGGCCGGGCGGCGCGACCACCTCATTCCCGACGCCGCGCTGCGCCGGCTCGCCGCGCGGCACCTCCAGTTTGAGCGGCTGGAGCAGGCGGCCATCCCGCTGCACCTGGTCGCCTTCGACCTGCTGGGGGTCCCGGTAGCAATCGCGGAAAATCCAACGAACCCGCCGCTGGCCTGCGGTGATGTGGTGTTATTCGGGCTTGGTCAGCGAGTCCTGCGTCGTGCTGCGGGGTCTGCGTCGGCGGTGACCTGGGCGGAGGTCTGTTCCCCGAGCTGGACGTACCGGCCGAGGCTGCCCAGGTGCAGATGCCGGGATTTGGCCTGGAGTTCGGGGGCGGTGCGTCCGTCGGCGGCCAGGTGCTGGAGGGCGGAGTGGCGGAGCTGGTGGAGCGTCCAGCCCTTCTTGTGCGGGTCGTGGGCGGCGGTGGCCTGCTTGAACAGGTACTCGGCGCGCGGGTAGGACAGCCGGCCGCGTCCGGTCTCCGGGCAGACGTCCGCCTCGGCAGGGGCTCGCGAACCGGACACGGGCGCGCGCCGGTCGGCGAGGAACACCGGCCCTGAGGTGCGGCCGCGCAGCAGCCGGGGCAGGAGGCGGGCGGTGCCGGTGGCCCAGTGGACGTACTCGATCGCGCCGCCCTTGGAGGTGACCCGGCCGCGCCGGAACTCCAGGTCGAGGTCCTCGATGTTGAGGGACAGGAGTTCCCCGGCGCGGGCGGCGGTCTCGTAGAGCATCCGCCACAGGACCCGTTCGCGCGGGCCGTGCCGGTCGTCGGTGAGCAGCTTGTCCAGGCGGGCGCGGGGGATGGCCCGATCGCTGCGGCGGGCGGGCTTGCGGCGTTCCAGGCGGCGGGCGGGGTTGGCGGTGAGGATCTCCTGCCGTCCGGCCCAGGCGGTGAAGGAGGTGAGCGCGGACAGGTGCCGGTTCCAGGTGGCGGCCGCCGCGTCGTCCCATCGGTCCATCACCGCGGCGTAGTCCTCGGGAAGGAGCGAGGCGGTGTCGCGGCCGCCGGCGCGGGAGACGAGGCGGGCGAGAGTGCCGGCGTAGCTGGAGCGGGTGGTCCTGGTCTTGATCGAGTCGAGGTAGCGGTCGACGGCGGCCGTTACGATCTCGCCGCTGGCGGGGGTGCCGGCGGGCGGGTCCGGGAACGGGACGATCGTCACGAGGGGCCTCCCGCGCTGATGTGACACATAACGTTGCCGAGTCGGGTCCGGCCCGGCCCGGCGCGAGCTGGGTGTCTTCCCGGTCCGCGAGGTCAGTGTGACAGGTAATGCAGATTCTGTGTCACAGGAGAGTCCGGTAGGGCGAGGCGACCGAGGGCTGCTTCCACCATCCATCATGACCAAAGGCCCGAACACTCAGGACTCACCCGCCTGCGGAGTTGGCTCGGCGGCGACGGCCGGGTCGGTCAGCGGGGGTTGGTCGCGGGTGGTCCAGCCGTGTTTGGTGATGAGCTTGGCCAGGGCGTGGCGGAGCTGGTTGATGCGGTCGGCGGCGTCGGGGCCGCGGATGCCGATGGTGATGGTGGAGTCCGTGGCGTGGTAGGTGGTCGCTCGTCCTTCGGCGGCGGTGCGGGCGGCGGCGTGGATACGGCCGCGCAGCGCGATGAGGTTGCCCGGGTCGGTGCGGTGCAGGCCGTCGATGGTGAGATAGCACAGGAACGGGCCGGGGTCGGTGAGCAGCCCTTCGGGCAGGCCTTCGGTGAGGGCTTGGCGGATCTTGTCCCGGTCGCTGTTGCTCATCGGGCGGCGGCCGAGCCAGTCGGGCCATCCGTCGGGACGGATCGGGACGGTGGGGGTGGCCGGCGGGGGTTGCTCGGCCGACTCTGCCTGTGGCTGCTGGCCGGGCGTGGCCGAGGTGTGGTCGTCGGCCGGTTCCTGGTCGGTGTCCATGTGCCCGGGGAGGCCTTTCAGATGGTGATAAAGGATCAGCGTTGGCGGAGTTCCAGTTCTCCACAACGTTCAGGCCCTCGTGGATCTCCCGGCGCAGTTCGACGCCGGGGGTCGGCTCACTCCCGGCCAAGGCCCAGGAGATCAGGGACCGGGCTCATCCCGATCGCGGAGCGGAGACTGGCGGCGCGGCGGCCGACGCTGACCAGCAGGGCGGTGGCCACATCCAGCGCCTACACGCTTCCACGAGGGTCGTCGTCGACGGTGACCGCCTCCAGAAAGGACAGCAGTGCCTCGGTCGCGGCCGCCGCCGGGACGGCCAGGTCCCACATCAGCTCCACCGGTGAGTTCTCCGGCTCCTCGTCCCGGCCTTCCTCGTCGTCCTCATCGCCGTCGTGGGCATCGGCGCCGGTGAAGGGGCGAGGGCCTGGACCCCGGCGTGCAGCCGCTGGGAACGCCAGCAGGTCACCGCCAGCATGGTGAGGGCGGCCTTGGCGGTGGCCAGGTCGTAGGTGCCTTGATGGCCGGCGACGTCGTGCCCGTCGGGCAGGCGCCCGCCGCCCGCCTTGGAGGCCGCGTGTTCGGCGGCGACGGCCTGCTGCTCGGCCGCCGCGACCAGGGTCCGCGTGAGGTGCAGGGCGACCAGCTCCGGTGGGGCATCGCCGGCGTCGGTGACCGTGCCGAGCAGGGCCAGTGTCTGGGCCAGGGTGCCGGTGTCGGCGAGCGGAGCGGGCGTGGCGGCCACTGTCAGTCCTCTTCCTGGTCGGCGGCGGCGGGGTCGCGTAGGTCGCGGAGCCCTTCGCCCAGGTCAGGGCGGTGAAACGGGTAGAAGCCATGGAAGTTGATGTGTTCGGACACCAAAGGAGACAAACGGGCGCGGATCTCCGGGCTGATCCGGCCGCCCTTGATGCCCATCGCTCCGGCCTCCAACTGCTTCACCGCCGCATCGATATACAACGAGTTCCACCAGGTTATGGCGTTGAGACCGAGGCCCAGCGCGCCCAGTTGGTCCTCCATACCTCGTTCATATCCCCTGGTCAGGCGACCGAGGTTGCCGAAGAAGACGCGGCGGGCCAGCTGGTGGCGGGACTCGCCGATGTTGAGCTGGGCCCCGATCATCCTGCGGTACTCCTCGACATGGATGACCTGGAGCAGGTGGAGGGTCTTGAAGATCCGCCCGTAGTGGGCGAAGGCGTTTCCCGTGCCGGTGAGGCGGCCGTCGGCCATCATCATGCGGATCAGGTCGTAGGCGCGGACCTGGCTGGTGGCCAGCGACCCGGCCACCCGCACCATGTCGTCCCAGTGCTGCACGATGGCCGGCAGCGACACCCTCCGCAGGCCCAGGGTGCTGAAGTCGCCCCACCCGTTGGCGGCCTTGGTGTTCCTGATGAGCTCGCCGCCCAGCATCGCGGTATCGGCCCACCACAGCTGGGTGTCGGTGATATCGGCGTGCCGCGGCGCGAACTGGTAGCCGCAGATCGCGAACAGGCCGTACACGATGTCGCTGTAGCTTCCCTGGTCCGTCGTGATGACCTCGGGGTGTTCGATCGCGTCCAGGCGGTGGATGGCGTCCAGGATGAACAGCGAGTCCCGTAGCGTGCCGGGAACCAGCAGGCCGCCAAGTCCCATCACCTTGTCCGAGACCGTGTTCAGCCAGGTCGAACCCCTCGGCCGCTTGCCGATGCCCCAGTAGAGCGGCGAGGGCCGCGAATGCAGGGACCGGACCGGCACCACGAACCTCATCCCGTCCACCGAGGCCACCAGCCCGCCGCCCCAGTCCGCGGTGATGTCGATCCCGGCCTGCTTGTCGACCAGGCGGGCAGAGGCGCCGGCGATGCCCTCGCCGTGGAAGTAGCCCTTCTCCACCCCCAGCAGCCGGTGCTCGGTGAGCGCCGCGGCCCCCGCCTTGACGACCGGCACCAACCCGACGTTGCACGAGCGTGCCACGGTGAGCGCGGCCAGGGAGATATCCAGGTCGTCGCGGCGCAGATGCGACCCGGAGATGTGCTCCATGCAGTCGAACATGCCGGTCTTGCCGTGCGTCTCCAGCAGCAGCTCGGGGTAGTCGATGTGCGGAAGCATCGCCTGCACCGCGTCGTGGACGGCTTTGAACCCCTCGGGCAGCGGCGCGGCCTCCAGCCGCGACATGTGCAGCTTGCCGCTCTTGATCTGCACCGACGGATTCGCCGCCAAGCCCGCGGCGACCTGCGTGTAGGCGTCGTCGACGAGGCCGGCCAGCTCCCGCAGGTGAGCGCGGGGGTCGGTCTCCAGGCCCAGCGCGGTCAGCACCGAGGCCCGCTCGCGTACCCACAGCCGCTCCTCGATCAACCGGGTCCGCGGGTTGCCCCACGTGTCAGCGCCGACCGCGTACACATCGCGGCGCCGCAGCGCTGAGTGCAGGGCCTCCAGGACGGCAAAGACGTAGGCGGGCCTGTCGATCAGCGGCGGGCCCAGCTTGGGGTTGCCGAACACCAGCCGCTGCCACGATCCTGTGATCAGGTCCTCGAACCCCTTGATGTGCTCCGGGCCCGGCTTGCGGGCCGCCGTCACCCGGGGCAGCGCCTTGACCGCTGCGACGATCGGCGAGCCGGCCGCGGTGGATCCCCACGGGACCACCGACGCCAGCTGCTCGATGAACGGCTTCACCGTGGCGTACCGGCCGGCCAGCTCCGCCCGCCACTCCAGGTCCCCGTCGTCCTCACTCGAGGGCAGCGGCAGCAGCTCGGCGACCGTGGCCAGCGCCGCCTCCAGCTGGTCCCGGGTCACCACCTGGACGACCGCGTCGACCACCTCGGTCGCCGTGGTGTCCTTCTCCGCGCCGTCCTGCCCGACCTGGGTCGGCGGGGTGTCCCGCACGATCGCCCACGCGGCCGCCAGCCGTGCCGCCGCCACCCGCAGCCGGGGCAGGTTCCTCAGCTTCTCCTTGTCGGCAGCCCGGCCGGCCTGCGACAGCAGCCTGGTGGACATCAGCAGGTCGAACAGCAGCAGGGCGTCATCGACCGAGACGCCCTCCAGATGCCGCACCGTCGCCAGCAGCGTGGCGACCCGCCGGCTGTCTTCCAGCTGCCTGATCCGGAACGCCTTGCCGTGACCCCGAACCGGGCCCAGCTCGGCCATCTTCACCGGCGCCACCGCGCCGCAGTCCACTGCCCCCGTCCCCAGCCCCAGCACGTACGCCGACCGGTCGAACGCCTCGCACATCCCCGTGCCCGACAGCCTGGTCACCGGCGTGCGCATCCACTCCAGCACCGACACCTTCTTGCCGTCCGGCACGGTCAGCGTGGCCACCAGCTCCCCGCGCATGTGCGGCGGCGCCGCGCCCGCCAGCACGGAGTTGATCGCGGCCAGCTCAGCCCGCCGCACCTCGGCGACCAGCCGCGACAGCGTACTGATCCCCGGCAGCAGCACCCGGTTCTCGACCAGCCACAGCGCCGCCCGGTCGAACAGCTCCCGCCGCGAGTCCCGCGTCTTGGCGACCCGCGAAGCGATGAACGCGGCCACCTCGCCCTCGGCCGCGGAGAACTCCCGGTACCCCAGCAGGTCCCGGATCTGCGTCGCGTGATCGTAGGGGGTCTGCGGCCGGTCGCCGTACTGCTTGACCGCCGTCCACTCCTGCACCCCCAGCTGCTCGGCGGCATACCGGATCACCACCTCCGGCACCTGCACCGGACCGGAGTCGGTCAGGAAGGTGCCGAGCATCCGCACGGTCCCCCACTGGACCGACCAGCCGAGCTTGTTGTGCAGACCACGCCGGGTCTGCACCTCCGCCAGCGCGGCCTCGTTCAGGAAGAAGAACCGCTCCAGCTCCTCCGGCGTCGGATCCGCCACGAACCGGCCATACCGGCCCACCTGCTCGCCAGACAACCACTCATGCGACACGAATCGTCACCGTAGGAGAACAACCCGCCACTACTTGCCGGTACGCCCAAATCGAGACCGACTCGTCCCCGCCGCAACCCCAGCACCCTCGCTGACCTGCGGCTCAGGGCTTATCGAGAAATCCCGGCCGGATATGACCACGACCCCCGTCTGGCTGGTGCCGCCACCGGATCTGCCAGTCGCTGACCGGCAGTCGCGCGCTGATCTGCGGCCGGGCGGTGGCGGCTGATCTTGTTGCCATCAGGCCGGTGGCGGCGGCGGGGCTGGCTGCCGTCATCGGCTGCTGCGGTGTCAGGCCGGCTGTGGTGATCCGCCGGCGGGCCGGTGACCGGTGTTGCGGGTGAGCCGGGGGCGCCGGGGCTGGCCAGTCGCGGGCGCTCGGTGCGCGGGCGGCGCCGGGGCACGCGGGCTGGCTCATGTTTCCGCTCCCCGGCGCTGGCTGGCCTCGGGTGGGCTCGCGCCGGCGATGGTGCGCAGCGCCTGGGTGAGTTGGCCGAGGTCGGCGTCCGGCAGCCTGCTGCCGATGTGTTCGCGGGCGATGGCGGCGATGACCGGGGTGGCCTTGGCCATCAGGTCGCGGCCTGCGGTGGTGATCGCGGCGTAGACCAGCCTGCGGTCGGTGGCCGAGGATTCGCGGGCGGCCAGTCCGGCGGCTACGAGCCGGCCGGTGATCTGGGTCACGCCGCTCTTGCTCAGGCACATCTGGCCGGCGATGTCGACCATGCGCTGGCGTCCGTCCGGGCCGCGGGCGAGGGAGGCGAGCAGGTCGGCCTCGGCGATCGACAGGCCGCAGGCGGCGCGGAGCTCGCGGTCGATGACGGTGGAGAGGGAGCGGTGGGCGGCGGCCAGCGCGGCGAGCGCCGCGGTCGCCGGGTCCAGGTCGTCGCCGGGTGGGGTGTCCGTTGTCATGGAGATGATTCTAGCATGAACAGTTGACGAAAGAAGTAAAGATGTGCACTATCGAGGCATGAATGGTTGACGACTGAAGATTGGATCGCGTGATGACGGACACCACCAGCGGCGCGCTGCCGGGCCTGCGGGCCGGCTCGTTCACCGTCCGCCCGGCCGGCCCGGGGACCGGCTTCAGCACCAGGAACCTCCTCGGCACGACGGCGGCCCCACTGACAGATCCGTGGTCCGGCGAGGACGACGACACCGGCTACGGCTACTACGACACGCCGTCCGGCAACATCTGGCGTCCCGGCGCCGAGCCCGGGCAGCCTCCGGCGACCAACCCGGGCGGCCGGCCTGCTCCCCGGCCGCGAAGCGGCGGCCGGGGAGCAGGCCGGACCGCGGCGCTTGTCCCCTTCCCTGATCGTCCGCACGGGGCATCACCGCCCGGCCGCGGATCCGTACGCCCTGACAAGGAGACCCCATGAGCACTACACAGCCCGCGACCGTCCGCGCCGCCGGGGGCGGCGCGGACGCCGGCCCCGTCCGGCGTCATCTCGGCCTCGCCCTGGTCCTCATCGCCACCGCCCAGCTGATGGTGGTACTCGACGCGACGATCGTGAACGTCGCGCTGCCCGACATCCAGAAGGCGCTCGGTTTCTCCGGCACCGGCCTGGAGTGGGTCGTCAACGCGTACGCCCTGACCTTCGGCGGCCTGCTGCTGCTCGGCGGCCGGGCCGGCGACATCCTCGGCAGGCGGCGGATGTTCATCGCCGGGATCATCCTGTTCTCGCTGGCCTCGCTGCTCGGCGGCTTCGCCACCACGCAGGCGTGGCTGCTCGCGGCCCGCGCCGCGCAGGGCGTCGGCGCCGCGGTCATCGCCCCGACCGCGCTGGCCCTGATCACCACCACCTTTCCGGAGGGACCGCCGCGCAACCGGGCGATGGGCGTCTACTCCGCGATGAGCATCGGCGGCGCCGCAGTCGGCCTGATGGCCGGCGGCCTGCTCACCACGTACTTCTCCTGGCGCTGGGTGCTGTTCGTCAACGTGCCGATCGGCGCGATCGTCGCGCTCATCGCGCCGCGGGCACTGGCCGACTCGCCGGGCCGGCGCGGCAGCTTCGACTTCCCCGGCGCGATCACCAGCACGCTCGGCCTGGCGGCGCTGGTCTACGGCCTGACCAGCGCGGCGACCAGCCCCAACGGCGTCTCGCACTGGGGCGACACCAAGGTCATCGTCGCGCTGACCGCCGCGGTGGTGCTGCTCGCTGCGTTCATCGTCATCGAGGCGCGCAGCGAGCACGCGCTGATGCCGCTGCGGATCTTCCGCAACCGCGACCGGTCCGCCGCCAACCTGATCATGCTGTTCGTCGGCACCGCGATGTTCGGCATGTTCTTCTTCCTGACCATCTTCGTGCAGACCGTCTGGGGATACAGCGCGCTGAAGACCGGGATCGCCTACCTGCCGCTGGTCACCGCCGTCATGGTGATGGCCGGAGTCAGCGCCGCGCTGGTCCCCCGGATCGGCGCCCGGCCGCTGCTGCTGGCCGGATCGGCGGCCGCCGCCGGCGGCATGTTCTGGCTGTCCCGGATCACCGAGCACAGCACCTACGCCAGCGGCCTGCTCGGCCCGATGCTCCTCACCGCGGCCGGCCTGGGCATGCTGTTCATGCCGCTGACCCTGGTCGCCCTGTCCAAGGTCAGCGACCGGGACGCCGGCCTGGCGTCCAGCCTGCCCAACGTCGGCCAGCAGGTCGGCGGCTCGATCGGGCTGGCGATCCTGGGCACCGTGGCCTGGACCGTCGTGGCCACCACGGCCCGCAACTCGGCCGCCGCCGCGGCGGCCGCCGCCAGGGCGGGCCACCCGCTGGCCGGCACCGCCGCGCAGGTCAAGGCGGCGATCTACGACCACGCGCTGTCGGTCGGCTTCGCCCGCGGGTTCGAGGTATCCGCAGGGATCATGCTGATCGCCTTCCTCATCACGATCGCTGCCGTCCGGGTCAGGCGCGCCGACCTGGCCGGCGCCCAGGCCGCGCAGGCCAGCCCCGCCGGGGACGACGTGAGCGCCGAGATGGCATAGGCCGGCTAACCGGCCGGGCCGGGCCTCGCGCTTGATGACCTGAGGGGAGTAACGGACGTGTCCTCATCGCCTGATTCACCAAAGCCGGATCGCCGGCCCGAGCGGCGGCTGACGGTGGCCGCGACCTGGCGGGAGCCCGCCGCGATGCCGATCGCCAACGCCCGGGCCGAGCAGGAGCTGCGCGAACTCGCCGGCACTCAGGCGGCGCTGCGGAGGCTGGCCACGCTGGTCGCCCGGGGCGAACCGCCGGAGGCGGTGTTCGCGGCGGCGACCAGGGAGGCGCTGCGGCATTTCGGCGGCGGCACCGCCAGGATGATCCGGTTCGAGTCCGACGGAACGGCGACGCTCGTCGCCAGCGAGGGCACGACCGGCCCGCACGTGCGGGCCGGGGAACGCTGGCAGGGCTATCCGCCGGCCGGTCTGACCGCGACCGTCCGGCGGACCGGCCGGGCCGCCCGCGTCGATGACTACCGCGACGTCCCGGGCGGCGAGCCTTATCTGCGCGAGGGGCTGCGGTCCGCGGTCGCCCTGCCGGTACACGTCAACGGCCGGCTGTGGGGAATGATCGCCGTCGGGTCCGGGTACGGGCCACTGCCGCCCGGCACCGAGCAGCGGATGAGCGAGTTCACCAGCCTGGTCGCCACCGCGGTCGCGAACGCGCAGACCCGGGCCGAGCTCATCACCTCCCGCGCGCGGATCGTCGCGGCATCGGATGAGGCCCGCCGGCGGATCGAGCGGGACCTGCACGACGGCGCACAGCAACGCCTCCTCGCCCTGGCCCTGCGGCTGCGCTCGGCGGCGGCACCCCTCGACAGTGACGAGACCGGCACCGAGATCCGGGACGTGGCCGCGGAGCTTGCGGGCGTGATCGATGAACTGCGGGAGATGTCCCGCGGCATCCATCCGGCGATCCTGTCCAGCGCAGGGCTGCGGCCGGCGCTGCGCGCGCTCGGGCGGCGCTCAGCCGTCCCGGTGGACATAGACGTGCGAATCGACGGCCGGCTTCCTGAGCCGGTCGAGGTGGCCGCCTACTACGTCGTCTCGGAGATGCTCGCCAACGCGGCGAAGCACGCCCGCGCGTCGGTTGTCGAGGTGGACGCGGAAGCCTCCGGCGGCACGCTGCGGGTGCGCGTGCGTGACGACGGTGCCGGCGGCGCCGACCCGCGACGTGGCTCGGGGCTGACCGGGCTGAAGGACCGGGTCGAAGCGCTGGGCGGCACGTTCTCCGTGCACAGCCCGGCGGGCGGCGGGACGACGGTGTGCTGCGAGCTTCCGGTCATGGCCGGCGGCGGGCAGCCGGATGCCGGCCCGGGCGAGGAGCCGATGCGCCCAGGCGGCAGCCATTGCGCCGGCGCTGCCCCAGCGCACGGCGGCGGGGGCGGCAGAACCGACGCGGGAGGATCTCATGCCTCGCCACCTCCGGGAGTGACGAAGGTGTCTTCATCACCTGATTCCCGCAACCCAGGGCGCCGGTGCCAGCCGGGGCATCCGCGATGAGCACCGCCTGCCACCAGCAGGTGCGCCGGCTGATGATCCCGGCGGCCTGGCCGGTGCGCTCCAGCCGTACCGCCCATCAGTGGGCGATTATCCCGGCCGGCCTGGCGCCGATCCTGCTCACCGGCGGCTACCTGGTCGCGGGCGCGCTCCAGCCGGCCTCCTACAGCCCGGTGCGCACGACCATCAGCGCGATGGCCGGCCAGGCCGGAACCGACCGGTGGGTCATGACCGGCGGCATCTTCCTGATCGCCGGCTGCTACCTCGTCACCGCCGCGGGCCTGACCGGTGCCCGGGCGTCCGCCCGCGCCCTGCTGATCGTGGCGGGCCTGGCCGGCGTCGGCATCGCCGCGTCCCCCGAACCTGCCCGCGGCGCGACCCCGCGGCACCTCGCCTGGACCGTGCTCGGCGCGGTCACGATCGCCGTATGGCCCGCTTTCGCCGCCCGGCGCGCCTCACCGCGGCCGCTGATCCTGGGCGTCTGCGGCTCCGCCGCCGTCACCGCCGTCTTCGTGGCCCTGCTCGGCTGGCTGTTCATCGAAACCCGCGACGGCAGCGTCCTGGGCCTGGCCGAGCGGCTGACGTCATCGATCCAGACCTGCTGGCCGTTCATCATCGCCGTCGCCCTGCGCCGCGCTGGGCCGGGGCCAGCCGCTCATGCTCAGCCCCCTGAACGTCCCGCACCCGGCGCCAGATCATCACCGGGCTACCCGGCGGACCGGCCGAGCGCCCAGAAAGTTCCAGCAATCCCGGGCCGCATAGTGGTCCGCCGGCCGCACGAAGCAGGCCGTTCAGGTCATTAAGCCGTTCCGGTAGTCCAGATATGAAAGGCCGGCCCAACGTGAGAGTCATGGCAAGATGGTGTTCGCGCCATCGCACGATCGTGCTGGTCTTGTGGCTGGTAGCCCTGGCCGGGTCCTTCGGGGCCAGCCGGGCGGCCGGGACCAGCTTCTCCACCCAGTTCCAGCTGCCGGATACCCAGTCCGGCCGGGCGCTGAGCCTGCTGCAGAAGGACTTCCCGGCGGCCTCGGGCAGCTCGGACCAGATCGTCCTGCACGCCACGTCCGGCACGCTCCGCGACCCGGCCGTGAAGGCGCGGGCGCAGCGGATGCTCCGGCAGGTTGCCGTCCTGCCCCACGTGCGCGCGGTGGCCAGCCCGTTCAGCGCCGCCGGCGCGGGCCAGATCAGCGGGAACGCCACGGTGGCGTTCGCCACGGTCAGCTTCGACCAGCAATCCCAGAGCCTGCCCAAGGCAGCGGCGCAGCATGTCATCACCACCGCCGAGGCGGCCGGCGGCGGCCGGCTCCAGGTGGCGCTAGGCGGTCAGGACATCGAGAGCGCCCAGTCGCAGGGCAGCTCGAACAGCACCCTGGCCGGGATCGTGCTGGCGCTAGCCGTGCTCGGCGTGGCGTTCGGGGCGCTGTTCGCGGCGTTCCTGCCGCTGATCACCGCCCTTGCTGCCGTCGGCGTCGGCTACTTCGCCACCGGGCTGCTCAGCCACGTCTTCTCCGTGGCCAGCTTCGCCACCATCCTCGGCGTTCTCATCGGCCTCGGGGTCGGGGTCGACTACGCCCTGCTGATCATCACCCGCCACCGCAACGGACTGAAGGCCGGGCACGACGTCGAGGACGCCACGGTTAACGCCGTCAACACCGCCGGGCGGGCGGTGTTCTTCGCCGGGATCACGGTGTGCATCGCGCTGCTCGGCCAGTTCGCCCTCGGCGTCTCGTTCCTGTACGGCATCGCCGTGTCCGCCGCGATCACCGTGGCACTGACCATGCTGGCGTCGCTGACGCTGCTGCCCGCCCTTCTCGGCTTCTTCGGGATGAGGGTCCTGTCCCGCCGCCAGCGAGCCCGGCTGCGGGCGACCGGACCCGCCGACGACGACATCACCGGATTCTGGCATCGCTGGGCCACGGCCATCGAGCACCGGCCGGTCCTCCCGGCCGTGCTCGCCCTGGCCGCCGTCATCGTCATTGCCCTGCCCGTCTTCAGCCTTCGCCTCGGCCTGGATGACGCCGGCAGCGACCCGCCCGGCACCACCACCCACCAGGCCTACACCCTGCTGGCCGAGGGCTTCGGGCCCGGATTCAGCGGCCCGCTGCAACTGGTCGCGGAGCTGCCATCGCCCGCCGGCGAAGCCAGCTTCGCCGCCCTGACCCGCACCCTGGCCCGCCAGCCCGGCGTCGTCGCGGTCACCCCGGCCGTGCTCAGCCCCGGCGGCACGATCGCCCTCGCTACCCTCTACCCCGCCACCAGCCCCCAGTCGGCCCGGACCACGACCCTGCTCAGCCGGCTCCGCGGCGACGTCATCCCCCGGGGCCAGGCCGGCACCGGCATCACCGTCCTGGTCGGTGGCCCCACCGCCATCCAGACCGACTTCGCCCGCATCTTGTCCGCCAAGCTCATCTTGTTCATCGCCGTCGTCGTCGCGCTGGGCTTCGTGCTGCTGATGGCGGTATTCCGGAGCCTGCTCATCCCGCTGACCGCGTCGATCATGAACCTGCTGGCCGTGGCCGCCGCCCTCGGCCTGATGAACGCGATCTTCGAATGGGGATGGGGACACTCGCTGTTCGGGATCTCCGCCACCGCCCCTGTCGAGGTCTTCGTCCCCGTGCTGCTGATCTCCATCCTCTTCGGGCTGTCCATGGACTATGAGGTATTCCTCGTCAGCCGGATGCGCGAAGAATGGGCCCGCACCGGCGACAACCGCCTGGCCGTGACCCTCGGCCAGGCCGCCACCGGCAAGGTGATCACCGCCGCCGCCGCCATCATGATCCTCGTCTTCGCCTCCTTCGCCCTGGGACCGAGCATCGTCATCAAGCAGTTCGGCCTCGGCCTGGCCGGCGCCATCATCATCGACGCCTTCATCATCCGGACCGCGCTCGTCCCGGCCCTCATGCACCTCACCGGCAGCGCCAACTGGTGGCTCCCGCGGCGACTCGACCGCCTGATCCCGCACCTCAACGTCGAAGGCGCACACCACCCCGCACCCGCACCCGTCAGACCCCGCACGGCCGGCGCCACCGTGCCGGGATCACGCGGCTGACCGATCCGGGAGGTTCACCATGACAACGACCACCAATTCGCCGGGTCGCGGGCGCGATGATCGACGTGGCGGGCATCAGCAAGTCCTTCGGGGAGACCAGGGCGCTGGCCGGCGTGGACATGAGCGTCCCGGCGGGGACCGTGCAGGGCCTGCCCGGCCCGAACGGGCAGGCAAGACCACCCTGGTGCGGATCCTGGCCACTCTGCTCGCCCCCGGCACCGGGCGGCCCCGGATCAGCGGCGTGGACGTGCAGCAGGACCCGGACACCGTTCGCTGGCCCGGCCAGTACGCCGCGGTGGATGAGACGCTCACCGGCCGGGAAAACCTGGTCATGGCCGGCCGGCTCTACCGGCTCGGGACCAAGCTGGCCAAGGCCCGGGCCGGGGAGTCCCTCGGTTCGGCGGCGCGCTCGGAGTTCGGCGGGCATGCGGAGAAGAAGGCCTGAGCGTCGCGATGAGCAAGAACGGATCCCCGCGGCCCGAGAATCACGTCATCGTGCTGTTCGGCGCCACCGGCGACCTGGCCAGGCGCAAGCTGCTGCCCGGGCTTCTCCACCTGCACGCGGCCGGGCTGCTGCCGCGCGAGTACCGCGTCATCGGTTCGTCACCGCACGCCAATACGCTGACCGACGAGCAGTTCCGCGAACGCGCCGAAC
>Ga0207646_10004588_pt1 | contig 14941 bp, 12 predicted proteins | sample KBSK5502metaG_FD_184343 | JGI IMG/M metagenome (GOLD analysis project Ga0207646, IMG submission 184343) | Corn, switchgrass and miscanthus rhizosphere microbial communities from Kellogg Biological Station, Michigan, USA - KBS K5-50-2 metaG... | ecosystem: Host-associated > Plants > Roots >... | reverse complement strand
CGTGGCGCGCCGCCAGAACTGACACCGTGGGTCCCACTCCCGCGCGCGCGCCGATGGCCACGGATCGTCTCGGCACTCCTCCATCCGTTCGACCGTGAAGCTCCCCAGCCGCGCGATGATCTCCTGGCGCGGCTTGCCCTCGACACGCACCGCGCGCACCAACAGCGCCTCGCAGTACACGCGCTCGCCGTAGCGGTGGCGCGTCCACTTGATGAACATCGTGATCTCCCGTTCTGTAGGGACGTAAAGATAGTTTTATTCTATACATTTCCGTAGGGGCGTAAAGATACCAATGATGATAGCTTTACGCCCCTACGGCGTGGGTGGTTAGGCGGCGCGGTCCTTTCCGCAATGCTGCGCTGCGTGTAGAATCTCTGGGTGTTAGGCGGCGATCTCCACCGTGAACGGCAGGCCGTTGTCAGGGGGACATGTTGGACGAGGCGAACATCTGGGGCAACACCGTCGAGACCGCAGCCACCGCGTTCGCGCGGCACAGCGCCGAGGAGGCCACCGATCTTCCACAGCTCACCGAGTTGCTGGACCGCGTGATCCTGGCCGAGCTGCCCGCGGCCGTCGACTGCGTGCTGGAGCGCGTGCAGGCGCAGGCGGCAGTCTCCGCCGAGGTGCGCCACCTGATGGATGCACTGCCGCCGCTGGCCCGTGTCGCCCGCTACGGCGACGTACGCCAGACAAAGGCCGAGCGCGTCTTACCGGTGATCGCTGCCCTCTTCGAGCGCGCGGTGGTCGGCCTGCCGGGTGCCTGTGCCTCGCTGGACGACGATGCGGCCGCCTCGATGGTCGAGAGCATCGATCGCGCGCAGGAGAGCGTGAGCCTGCTGGACCGCGAGGACATGCGCGGGGACTGGCAAACGGTGCTGCGCCGGCTCATCGACAATGACGGCGTGCATGGGCTGGTGCGTGGGCGCTGCTGCCGCCTATTGCTGGAGCAGAGCGTGCTGGATGAGGCCCAGCTGCGCCGCCTGGCCGGCCTGACGCTCTCGCCGGTCGTGCCGGCCGCGCAGGCCGCCGCCTGGGTCGAGGGTGTGCTGCGCGGCAGTGGCTTGTTGCTGCTGCACCAGGATGGTCTCTGGTCCGCGCTGGATGCCTGGCTCGCCGACCTGCCTACCGACCTGTTCGTCGCGCTGCTGCCGATGCTGCGCCGCGCCTTCTCCGGCTTCCAGCCGCCCGAGCGCCAGGCGATGGGCGAGAAGGTCAAGCATCTGCGCGCGGACGCGCGCGCGCGAATCGCCACGACCGCGGGCGACGCGGGCGCGACGCCGCTCGACACGGAGCGCGCGAATGCGGTGCTGCCGGTGCTGGCGCACCTGCTGGGGGTGACATATGACGGCGACTGACGAGACAGAGCGACTGAAGCGCTGGCGGCTCGTGCTGGGCCAGGACGCACAGCAGGCCATGGGCCTGCAGCTTGGCGGGCAAGATGCCGGTATGGATGCCGTGCTCGAAGCGCTCTACGGCAGCGGTGGTAGCGCTGGCGCAGGCGGCGGGCGTGGCCGCGGCGGAGCCGGCCAGCGTCGCTCGGCGGGGCTGGGCGCCTCGTCGCCCAACGTGGCGCGCTGGCTGGGCGACATCCGCAGCTACTTCCCCTCCTCGGCCGTGAAGGTGATGCAGCAGGACGCGCTGCAGCGCCTCAATCTGACGCAGATGCTGCTGGAGCCAGAGCTACTCGCAGGCGTCGAGCCGGATGTGCATCTTGTCGCGAATCTGCTCGCGCTCAGCAAAGTCATCCCCGACAAGACCAAGGACATCGCTCGCCAGGTCGTGCGCCAGGTCGTGGACGATCTCGAGCGCAAGCTCGCCAACCCGCTCTTGCAGGCGGTGCGCGGCAGCCTGAACCGCGCGACCCGCACCAATCGGCCGCGCGGCAACGAGATCGACTGGGACCGCACCATCCGCGCCAATCTCAAGAACTACCTGCCCGACCGCGGCACCATCATCGCCGAGAAGCTGGTGGGCTACGGGCACAAGCGCTCGTCGCTGCGCGACATCGTGCTTTGCGTGGACCAGTCCGGCTCGATGGCGACGTCAGTCGTCTACGCCGGCATCTTCGGCGCGGTGCTGGCGACGCTGCGCGCCGTCAGCACGCGTATGATCGTGTTCGATACGGCGGTGGTGGACCTCACTGACGACCTGCACGATCCGGTTGACCTGCTTTTCGGGACACAGCTTGGCGGCGGCACCGACATCAATCGCGCGCTGGCCTACTGCCAGCAGGTCATCACGCGGCCAGCGCAGACGATCCTGGTGCTCATCACTGATCTCTACGAAGGGGGCAACCAGCGCGAGATGTTGCGCCGCGCGGCGGAGCTGGCGGGCAGTGGGGTCCAGCTCGTCTGCCTGCTGGCGCTCAGCGACGACGGCAGCCCTAGCTTCGACCAGCACAACGCGGCGGCGCTGGCCGCGATGGGTGCGCCGGCCTTCGCCTGCACGCCGGATCTGTTCCCCGACCTGATGGCGGCGGCAATCTCACGGCGCGATCTCGGCCTGTGGGCGGCGCAGCACGACATCGTCGCCGCGCGCCCACAAGGGTAATCTCACCCCCAGCCCCGCGCCAGCGGGGGAGAGGGGCGCCAGAATGCGCTTCGGCGGGCGGTGGGATGGGGCAGACGTCCCCGGCCTGAAGGCCGGGGCTACTCCTGGGCGTACAATCGCGACAGTGGGCTTGTATTGTGGTGTCCGCCGCGTCGGCCCGGCGCGGGACCTCTCGCGTAGGATGAGCCCTGCCGCTCGAGGGCAGGGACAGGGCGCACCGCGTGCGCCCCTACGGACGTCATCCTCTCTGTCGCGTCTCTGCGATCTCTGTGGTGATTCATGCTCTGGCACTCCTCTCCCTATGGGGGAGGGCTACGCCCGGCGCGGGTGGAAGAGCCGGGCATGGTGCTCTTGAATGATGCGCTCCGGGAAGATGCCCAGCAGACCGTACGCGGCGATCGCCAACATGAACCAATCGAGCGCAGCGTCCGCCGGCAGGTCCACCAGCGGCCCAACGACCGGCAGGACCACGCTTACGGCGCCCGCGACGATGCCCTCGGGCAGCAGCACAGCGATGAGCAGGATCAACAGCGGCCCAATGAAGAGCAGCTTGCGCAGCCCTGAAATGCGCGGATCGCCCGCTAGCACGGCGATGAAGTGCGCCGCTTTGATTGGATGCAGCACTAGCTCCCAGGGATGAGGGCGCGAGCTGCCTGCTGGTGGCCGCCGATCGGAAGGCGCGGCACGGCCCCCCCGAGATTGCTGAGGTGCATGACGTGCCATCACTTCCCTCCCAATTCCGTATCCAATGTGAGCGCGGGTGCTAGATCACTCCGCATCTCGGGAGCATCCATCCCGCCCGCCACGAAGCGCCCGCTACGTCGCGTAGGGGCGCTCGTTGGCGTTGGGCAGCTACGCCTCAGCGCTGCTGCGGCGCGCGGTGAAGATGCGGACGATCACGACGAGCAGGATCGAGCCGACGGCCGCCACGATGAGCTCGCCCGTGAGGCCGTAGTTCTTGGAATTGAAGAGCCCAAAATAGCTCACGACAAAGTTGGCGCCAATGGCACCGAGAATCCCGAAGAGCAGATCGCCGAGAATGCCGAAGCCGCCGCCACGCATGGCGCGCCCGGCGACGCCGGCGGCAATCGCGCCCACGAGGATTTGCAGTGCCAGGTCGCTAAACGTGAGCGTGACATCCTGAAGTACCACAGAATTGCTCCTTTCGCGCAGCCACAGCGCCGTGGGCTGCGCTCGTCAACGGGCGGCCCCACAGCTCCAGAGAGTGCCGGTGCGCGGCGTTTTGTCTGTCGCCCACCGCAGATCGCATGGCCGCCCAGTCGCTCTGGAGCGAGTTTCGTGCCAGAATTCGCACGCTGCGTGGTTGGCGCAATGTGGCCCAGTTGCCGGGCGAGCCTCACCCCTGGAACCGCCACCCCGGCGCGCGGCAAGCGAGGCCCCGAAACCGGCCAAGCCGCGATGGGCCAGCGGGCGCCCGCAAGGGCGATCAGAACAGGTGCCAGGGACAGGCGTGGAACGCGGCTCAGCAGCAGACGCGCGAAACTTTGCAGAGACTTTACGCGTGTGGCTGTCAAACGCCCCACCCTCGAACGTACTGTTACATAGATGCTGAGCTATACGCACAAATACCCACGTAGGGAGGACACATTCGCATGCTGGAGCCGCGCGAAGCCGCACCCAAACCGGCGAGCGAACGCACTGCGCTCGACCTGCCGACGTTTCATGACGACCTGGCCGACCTCTTCGACACCGACAATTTCGACGAGTCTGCCGGCAGCAGCGCGACGCCGTGGTGGCGGCGCCGTGTGGTGATGGTCGTCGCCGGAATTCTGATCGTGGTCCTGATCGCCAGCTTTGCCATCACGGCCATGGCGCGCGGCCGCCCGCAGCCAGTCACATACCAGACGGCACAGGTCGCCACCGGGCGGCTGCTCATCTCCGTGAGCGCCACCGGGCCGGTACAGGCGGCATCATACGGCGCCAACTTTACCACCAGCGGCCGCGTGGCCGAGATTGACGTGCGGCTCGGCCAACAGGTGAAGGCCGGCCAACAGCTCGCCAAACTCGACACCACCGCCCTGCAGGATGCGTTGAATCAGGCGCAGATCCAGGCCAACGAGGCCTGGGACCAGGAGCAGAATGCCCTCGCTTCGTGCACCAAGCAGGGGAGCAACGCGCCGCCCCAGTGCGTTGCAGCAGCAGAGAATGCGTACGCCGCCTCACTGGGTCAGCTCAAGACGGCGCAAGATAACCTCAACAACGCCACGCTGACAGCCCCCCACGCCGGCACGGTCACGGCCATCAACGGCACGGTCGGCGGCTCGTCCAGCGCCTCCGGTAGCTCGAGCTCCGGGTCCGGCGCGTCCAGCAGCAGCTCCAGCAGCAGTAGCAGTAGCAGTAGCTCCAGCGGCTTCATCGACCTCGTCGACTCCTCCAGCCTCCAAGTGCAGGCCGGGGTCAACGAGGCCGACATCAGCGACTTGCAGGCCAACCAGGCCGCGACGTTCACCGTCAGCGCCTATGGTAGCCGTGCGTTCCGCGCCACCGTCGGCTACATCTCCCCAATTGGCACGTCGTCCTCGAATGTCGTGACGTATCCCGTGACGATGAACGTGGATATGACCTCGCTGAACGGCGCGCACCTGTTGACGGGCATGACGGCGACGATCTCCATCACGACCGCCGAGCGGCAAAATGTGCTGCTGCTGCCGACCGCCGCGATCACCTTCGCGCGCGCCGCCGCCACCACCACCAGCGGTGGCTTCGTATCGCGGACGCAGGTGCGCGACGCGCTGGTACAGAGTCGGCAGCTGCTACTCGGCCTCCAGCAACAGAACGCGCAGCTCGCCGCCGACAGCCCGACCCTCGCCTATGTGCTGCAGCGTTCCGGCAGCCAGTGGGTCGTCAAGCCGGTGGTGCTTGGTCTGAGCAACGGCACGGCCTATGAGGTGCTGGCGGGTCTGAGCGCCGGCGACAGCGTCGTGACTGGGCAACAGGGCGGCACGCTGCCAAGCGCTTCGAGCTCAGCGAACAATACCGGCGCTGGAGCCGGAGGCGGTGGCCTTGGCGGCGGCGGATTCTTCGGTGGCGGTGGCGGTGGCCGCGGCGCCGGCGGCACCGGTGGCACCGGTGGCCGCGGCACTGGCGGCAACGGCGGCACCGGTGGCAACGGTGGCTCGGGCAACGGTGGCTAACGGAGGGGAGACATCCATGACCACCGACCAGAGCCAGGCGGCCGAGACCAATGACTTCGCGCGTACGCCATTGCCAGACGACGCGGATGGCGCAGGCGTGGACCACGGCGAGAACGGGCACGCGCGGCCAGTCATCGCCGTGCGCCGGCTCAGCAAGCTGTATCTGTTGGGCAAGACACGAGTGCCCGCGCTGCGCGGCGTCTCGCTGGACATTTATCCCGGCGAGTTCGTCGCGATCATGGGGCCGTCCGGCTCCGGCAAGTCTACGTTGATGAACCTGATCGGCTGTCTGGATCAGCCCACCAGCGGCGAATACTGGCTGGCCGGCGCGCCGGTGAGCCGCATGAGCGCGGACGCCCTGGCGGAGGTGCGCAACCGGCACATCGGCTTCGTCTTCCAGGGCTTCAACCTGCTGCCACGGGCCAGCGCGCTGAAAAACGTCGAGATGCCGCTAATGTACGCCGGCTTCAGTCCGGCGGAGCAGGAGCGGCGCGCCCGGCGCGCGCTGCAAGTGGTGGGGCTGGGCAGTCGGGTGAATCACAAGCCGCTGGAGCTTTCCGGCGGGCAGCAGCAGCGTGTCGCCATCGCGCGCGCGCTCGTCACCGGGCCTGCCCTGCTGCTGGCCGACGAGCCGACCGGCAACCTGGACAGCCACACCAGTGTGGAGATCATGGCGGTGCTGCAGGTGTTGAATCAGCGCGGGCTGACGGTGGTGCTCGTCACCCACGAGCCGGATATCGCCGCCTACGCCCGCCGCCAGATCCACTTTCGTGATGGCCGTGTCGTCGGCGACGAGACGGTGGCGCAGCCGCGCGCGGCCCTTACTGAGCTGCACGTGACGCCCCCCACCGCTGAGCCGGCGGCGAACGGACGCGTCGAGATTCGGGAGGAGCAGGCATGAGCGCACCGGAAGAAACCGGCATCCCAGCCGCCACGGAGACGACGAGCGCGCCCATGCCCTCCTCCACCGCGCGCAGCAGTAGCACTGTGCGCCACCGCCGTGGTGCACAGATCGGCCCCAGCTTCAGCAGCGCGGCGACGGCGCTGTGGGCCAATCGCCTGCGCTCGCTGTTGACGGCGCTCGGCGTCGTGGTAGGGGTCGCCGCCGTCATCGCCGTGGTGACGCTGACCCAGGGCACCGCCGCGCTCATCAACCAACGCGTGGTGGGCCTGGGCACCACGACGCTGGTCGTGCAGCCAGGGGCAACGAGTACTGGGGGCGCGCGGTCGGGCGCCGGCACGCAGCAGTCGCTCACCGAGCAAGACGCCCAGGCCATCGGCGCGGTGCCACATGTCGTCAACGTCAGCCCGGTCGTCGCCGTCAATGCCCAGCTGATCAGCGGCGGCCTCAACTGGAACACGCGCGTGCAGGGCGTGTATCCCAGCTTCCAGGCCATCCAGACCTGGAGCCTGAGCGCGGGCGCGTGGTATACCCAAGCCGACGAGTCCGCCGGCACGCCGGTGGCGGTGATCGGCCAGACGGTGGTGGACAATCTCTTCACGCCGTCCGGCACCGATCCGATCGGCCAGCTCGTGCTGATTCGCAATCAGCCGTTCCGCGTGGTCGGCGTGCTGGCCGCGAAGGGGTCCACCGGCTTCAACAATCAGGATGACACGGTCTTCGTGCCGTTTTCGACGGCGGTCACGCGGCTGAGCAACGTCACCTTCGTCAGCCAGATTCAGGCGCAGGTGGACGTGCCCGACAACGTGACGCCCGCACAGCAGGCCATCACATCGCTGCTGGAGCAGCGGCACAACCTGCCAGCCGGGGGGCCGGATGACTTCACGGTGCGCAGCCCGACCCAGTTCGTGCAGACGGCGCAACAGTTCCAGCAGACGCTGGCGGTGCTGCTGATCGGCGTGGCGGCGATCTCGCTGTTGGTTGGCGGCATCGGCATCATGAACATCATGCTGGTCTCGGTCACGGAGCGCGTGCGCGAGATCGGCATCCGTATGGCGGTCGGCGCGCGCCGGAGCGACATTCGCAATCAGTTCCTGATCGAAGCGATGACGTTGAGCAGCCTCGGCGGCATACTCGGCATCGCGATTGGGCTGCTCGGCGGCCTGGTGCTCACCAAACAGTTCCAGCTGCCGTTCGCGTTCAGTCTTACGCCGATCGTGCTGGCATTCGGTGTAGCGGCGGTCATCGGCATCCTCTTCGGCTTCTATCCGGCGCTGCGCGCCTCGCGGCTCGATCCGATCGTAGCGTTGCGCACTGAGTAATGGTGAGTCTGAGCCAGAAAGCAGAATGCACCGCAGAGGACGCAGAGCACGCAGAGTCAGTTTGAGATACACAGACCGAGGCCGCTGTATGGCCTCGTGATCATAGGGCCATAACGGGGGAGATGATGAGACGTGCGACAGTGAGGAAGCGGCCCATGCTCCGCGATGCCGTCATGCCTCCTCGTTCGTCTTCGTCTGTACCTTCTGACTCTGTGTCCTCTGCGTGCTCTGCGTGCTCTGCGTGCTCTGCGTGCTCTGTGATAAACAGACTGGGTCGAAGGGGAGCGCGATGACAGGTCGTGGGTCGGGTGCGCCGGCTGCTGGGGAGGAGATGATGCCCCCGCTGGAGGCCACGGTACTGGTCATCGAGGATGCGGACAGCATCGCACAGCTCGTCCAGCTGTATCTCGCTGAAGCTGGCGCGCGCGTACTCCTCGCCCGGGACGGCGTCGCCGGTCTGTGGCTCTTCGAGCACGAGCGGCCCGCGCTTGTGATTCTCGATCTCATGCTCCCCGGCCTGGATGGCTGGACGGTGGCGCGCCGCATCCGCGAGACGGGCAGTACGCCGATCTTGATGCTCACCGCCCGCCGCACTGAGGACGATCGCGTGCGCGGGTTGGATCTCGGCGCCGATGACTACGTGACTAAGCCCTTCAGCCCACGCGAGTTGGTGAGCCGCGTGCGCGCGATTCTGCGCCGCGCCAGTGGACCGCTGACGGCGACCGCGGAGGATGCCGGTCGCCTGCGCTTTCCTGGCCTTGTGGTGGCGCCGGCCGAGCGCCGAGTCGAGGCAAACGGTGTGCCGGTCGAGCTGACGGCCAAAGAGTTCGATCTCCTGCTCACGCTGGCAGCGGCGCCAGGTCGCGTGTTCGACCGGCAGACGCTCTTCAGCAAGGTCTGGGGCTTCGACTATCTGGGCGACAGCCGCACCGTAGACGTGCATGTCGGCACGGTACGCAAGAAAATCGAGCAGGATGCGGCGCATCCGCGCTATATCAAGACGGTGCGCGCCGTTGGCTATCGCTTCGATGCGAGCGCCAGCGCCGACGAGGGCTACCCATGACCAGCTCCGCCAAAGGCTCGCGCTGGCACCGGGCGCCGCGCAGCCTGCGCGTCCAGATGGCGCTCGGGTCGGCGCTGGTCGCGTTCGGCGCGGTCGTGTTCGTCCTGCTAACCTCGCTGGTGGCGGTCGCGTTCTCGTTCAATCACTTCCAGCGGACACAGCTTGCGAGTGAGGCCAATCAACTTGCCGTCGCCTTCGGCGGCGGGAACAGCGCACTGCTCGGTCTACATTCGCCTGGATCTGGCGTGACGGCCGTCCCGACGGCGCCAGGCCCGCTGGCGAAAGGTACGCGCTTCGCCGCCGCGTACCTGTGGGTGATGGACACATCTGGGCAACTGCTCGTCTCACCGGGCCTGGGCAGATATGATAAGGCGGTGTTTGCGCGGGATTTCGCCATCATCACCCCCGCGCTGCACCAGGCCTTGCTCGACCACACGAGCGAAGACACCCTTACCGCCGCGCCCCTGTCGATGCTGGCGGACCGCCTCTACGTCGCCGTGCCAATTCACAACGGCGGCAGTTCCGGTGCGATCGTCGGCGCGCTGGCCCTCTCCACCCCGCCAACCTCGGAGCGGGTGGGCGCGCTGGCGTTTCTTTCCGAGTCTCGCACGCTGGAGCTCGTCGCGGCGCTGGTGGTCGCGGCGCTGGCTGGCCTGGCGGCGCTGGTGTTCTCACGCCGGCTGACGCAGCCACTCGCGGGCCTCCGCACAGCCACATTGCGCATGGCGGCTGGCGACTACGGAGCACGGGTAACAATTCGCGCCCCGCTGGAGGTGCATGACCTGGCGGAATCCTTCAACGGCATGGCGGCGGCGCTGGAGCGCGACGTGACGGAGCTGCGGCGGCAGGAACAACTGCGGCGCGAGCTGGTGGCCAACGTCTCGCACGAGCTGGCCACCCCGCTGACGGCCATCGAAGGGTTCAGCGAGGCGCTGTTGGATGGCGTGGTGCATGACCCGGTGGCGCGCGAGCGGACGGTGCACACGATTCAGCGCGAGGCGGCACGGTTGCATCGCCTGGTAGATCAGCTGCGCCAGATCGCCAGGCTGGACGCCGGCGTGCAGGCGCTCGAGCGCGGCAGCCTGGCCATCGGCCCGCTGGTGATGGAGACGCTGGCGGTGCTGGCGCCAGAGCTGGAGCAGCAGGCCATCACGGTCTCGACCGAGCTGCCAGCGGAGTTGCCGCTGGTCTACGCCGATGCCGATCGGGTCGCGGAGATCCTCTTGAATCTGCTGGATAACGCGCTGCGCCATACGCCGCCCAGCGGGCACATCGAGGTGTCGGTGGCGCGCACGGGGCAGGAGGTGCGGCTGAGCATCGCGGACTCTGGGCCGGGCGTGCCGGTGGAGCTGCGCGAGCGCATCTTCGAGCGCTTTTTCCGCGCCGATCCCTCACGCGCGGCGGCCACGGGTGGCACTGGACTGGGCCTGGCCATCGTGCGGGCGCTGGTGGAGGCACACGGCGGCGCCATCTCCGTCGGCGAGCGCGCGGGCGGCGGAGCGATCTTCAGCTTCACGCTGCCGGTGGCGGAGCAGAATTTCACCACAGAGCACGCGGAGCACACAGAGAAAGAGTGAGGGCGTTTCGCAACGTGGGCGATGGGGTAGGATTCCCCTGGAGCGGGGCTTGTTCCCGCATCCAGGAGGCGCCCCATGACGCTTGCCATATGCTCTGATCAGCCGCCGATTCCTCTGCCAGCCGGACCTGATCCGCTCACCCCGCTTGATCCTGGCCCACGTCTGGGCTGGCATGGAGATGTGATACCCGGTCGCGGCATACTGTTGTAGTTTGATGGCGGCGTCGGCCACGATGCGAGCGAGTCTTGTTGGTCGCGGCATTCTACAACGGTGTGACGCGACCGCGTATGACCCTCTTCTGTCATGTTGGGAGTGAGGTCGGGAAAAATCAGTGGTCGCGCATCAATGCCTTATGGAGCAAGCGATGGTTGCCGATTTCGACTCAAACGGTGCTGGCGGCGAGCATCCAAAGTAAGTCATTTCCCAACATGACAGAAGAGGGATGAAACGCCTTCGGTGATTACTGACCTTTGCGTAGAGGCCTAAAGAGATGATGCGCTGACGCCATGAGCACACAAACACCCCAGCTCGACTGGCGCGAAGGAAGGCGGCGACGCGCCTGGGAGCTGAAACAACAGGGCTGGAAGCAGCAGGGCATCGCCGCAGCCCTCGGGGTCACACCCGGTGCCGTCAGTCAATGGCTCAAGCGGGGACGCGAGCAGGGCCTGGAGGGCCTGCGACGCCATCCCGCACTTGGTCGGCAACCGCGCCTCACGGTTGAGCAGCTTGCTCAGCTGCCAGCGCTCTTGGAACGCAGTCCGGAAGCGTACGGCTTCCGTGGGCACGTCTGGACCTGCAAGCGCGTAGCCGAGGTCATCCAGCGCACGTGGGGCGTTACCTACCATCCAGCCCATGTCAGTCGGCTCTTGCATGCCCTGCGGCACAGCGTCCAGCGCCCCTCGCGCGGGCGACGCAGCGCAACGAACGGGCGATCCAGGCCTGGTGGCAGGAGCGCTGGCCAGTCCTGGAAAAAAAGCGGTCGACGAGGGGCGCACCATCGTCTGGGTAGATCAATCAAGGTTCTACTTGCTGCCCCTGGCCGTGCGCACCTGGGCGCCGTGTGGGCAGACGCCGCTGCTGCGGGTGCCCCTCACCCATGCTCATCTGGCGGCCATCAGTGGGATCACCCCTGACGGTCGGCTGTTCATGCAGACCCAGGAGCACGCCTACCACTCGCCTGACGTCGTGCGCTTCCTGCGCGTGTTGCTGCGCAAGATCGCTGGCAAACTGCTCATCATTGGGACGGGACGCCCATCCATCGCGGCCAGCCCGTCAAAGAGTTCTTGCGCCAAGGTGCTAGCAAACGCCTGCACCTGGAGCAGTTGCCCGGCTATGCGCCTGAGCTTAATCCGGACGAGGGGATCTGGAGCTACCTCAAGCGGGTCGAGTTGGGCAACTGTTGTTGTCCTGACCTGCCCGCGCTTGCCATCGCAGTGCGCCGTGCCAAGGAGCGCCTGCGCCACAAGCGCAGGGTCATTCAGGCGTGTGTTCGACAGGCAGGCTACCACGTGTAGACCTTCCTGCAGACGTCACCAATGCAACGCAAACGCGAACGCGCGCTTCGCGTGAGTAAGCCGCACGGCGCGCCCACGCTATCAGCCGTCACGGCGCGGGGTGCCGCTGGACAGGATCGCCGCGGCGATCTGCCGCTCATGTGGGCTGGCGACCGGCCATCGCGGGTCCAGATGATGCGCCAGGTCGTTGATGGCGACGAGCCCCCCGAAGCGATAGAGGTAGTACGCCTTCTGCGTGCCCGAACCAGGCGGGGTCGAGAGGACGGCGAGGCACCCATCGGCGGGATTGGCAGCTTGGATGAAGGCGAAGTCGAATGGGCCGGAGATACCCGCATTAGGGCCGATGAAATCAGGCATGGCGGCACAGCCAGGTGCGGTAAGCAGCTGCGTGTTGGCGGTACTGAGAGTAAGACGCTGAAACAGGGCATCGCTCGCAGGACCGAAGGCCGGCTGCACATGCCACGCGACGCCGTCCCAGGTGAGCGTGAGGAAGATGCCGAAATCCACCACCGCCTGCCCGCCCGGGCTGATTGGACCGTTGGCGAGGAGCGTTTGGCCGCTCAGCGCGCTGAGCCTGAAGGAGAGGCTGGCAAGCGTGATGACGTACCAAGACGATCGTGTGACCGCCACGCCCACATTTGCTAGGGCTGGCGCCGGAATGGTGCAGAACATGGTGCAGACATCCGGACTGACCGTACAGATGGCGAACGGCGCGAGATTGTATGGCCCACAGGCAGCATCCACGCCTGGCGCATCCGCAGTGTCGAGTTGAAAGCTTAGCGTGCCGCGCAAGGGCTGGGTGGCGGTTTGGAGAAAGTAGTGGTCGCCCGGCTGAATATTGCTGGTGAAGCTGGCGAGCGCGCTCTGGACCGCCGCGATGACGGCACCTTGCTGGCCGGTCGGCAGCGCTGCGAGCGACTCGCGCAGCAGCACGATGAACCCGGCAATGGCCGATTGGCGCCCAGACAACACCGCGAGAGCGCCGCACGTGTCAATCAGGTTGAACGGCACCGAAAGGACGCAGCTTTGCGGGAGAAACGGCTGCGCTTTCCACGAGAGATGGTGCTGGCCGCGCGCAAGCACCAGCGGCGGATCGGCGCCGATGCGTGGCAGATGTGGGACAGAGTGCCCATCGATGGAAAGCTGACTGTCGGGCACGCTCGCAATGAAGTAGAAGCGGTCGCTGCCCGGCGGCAGCGTGGCGGTAGGGGTCGGGACGAAGCCCGCCAGCCATGAGCCGGCGCCCGCTCGCAGGCCAGGCGCGGCGGCGATCAGGATCAGGAGTGCCAGCAGCACGGAGCCGCACGCGACGGCGAGGCGCCGCATCCGCTGGCGTGGTGTGAGCAGCGGACGCCGGGTGTCGAGCAGGGTGGGAGACGCGGCGGGCGTCGCGCGCAGATCGCTGACTTCGACCGCGTCGGTCAAGTCGGGCGGCTGGTCGCCCATGGGCGCCTCTCTTCAGAAGCTGACTCGCCACGACGATCTTCTGAATCTGGTTGGCGCCCTCGTCGATTTGCGTCAGTTGGGCGCTCATGGCGCCAACGTACCATCTCTTTAGCCCTCTAGGCAAACGTCAGTAGTAACCAGTCGAGAGCGTTTGTGAACTTCGGCGGCTCCCGCTAAGGACGCTCATGGCATGTGCCGAGCGCGCACAACATCAAGAGACGTGTCACCCACCACAACAATCTGGTAAGCATCTCCGGCAACACTGTCGTTGTGGGTGTGGTGTGGTGTGGTGCTCCCACGTGCAGCTTCACGACATGCATCGTAGTCTCACTGCGCTCAACCTGGGAGGTACGCGTATGAAGCTGTTGAGGGGCGATCGGGGTCTAGCGTCAATCGCCGCGCTCATCGCGATGGCCGTCGTCCTCGTTTTTGGAGTCGATGCCGCTTCGGCTGCCCGGTCTGCTGCCGGATCTTTGTCGTCTTCGTCTGTCGTGGATGCGGCTCCCACCCCCGCGGCAGGATGCACCGTGAAGCCGACGATTGTCTTAGTACATGGGGCCTGGGCCAACGCCGCCAGTTGGAGCGGGGAGATCGACCGCTTGCAGCGCGACGGGTATGTAGTACGGGCTGTTGCCAACCCGCTGCGCGGCCTGACCAGTGACGCCGCGAGCGTCGCCGACTTCCTGAGCACTCTGTCCGGTCCAATCGTGCTCGTGGGCCACTCCTATGGCGGTGCGGTCATCACCAACGCCGCCGCCGGCCACCGCAATGTCAAGGAGTTGGTCTATGTCGACGCCGCCGCACCCGCCGTGGGCGAGACGGTCGGGCAACTGAGCGGCAAGGCCTCCGCACTGAGCGCGGCACCGGATACACTGTATGACACCGTGCCCTATCCAGGTGCCCCCGCAGGCGACCATCTCCTCTACCTGAAGGAGCGCGTGTTTCTCCAGTCGTTCGCGCCTGATCTGCCGGTGCAGACCGCGCAAACGCTGTGGGCGAGCCAGAGTCCGGCCGCGCTGAGCGCGTTCACGACCCCCTCGTCGGCCGCGGCGTGGCAGACGATCCCGTCGTGGTACGTCATCGGCACCGCGGACACGATCATCACGCCGGAGGCGGAGCTGATGATGGCGCACCGCGCCAACGCGCACATCCTGCTGGTGCCGGGCGGCTCACACCTCACCCTCATCTCGCACCCCACTGAGGTCGCCAACCAGATCCTGGCCGCCGCCCAGGCGGCGTGCTCGGGCAGCTAACGGGCTGGCAGTCCCTCCCAGGGGTGAGCGAGCACGCGCTTGGGCGAGCGGATCAGATCGGGATGCCCAGCCTGGTGGGCAGGAGTTGCATCGGCCATAATGCCAGGAGCGTCGATGCGTATGTCCACATGCCGGGTTGTCTGTGGACGAAGGCCCGCAA
>Ga0207646_10004585_pt1 | contig 14953 bp, 13 predicted proteins | sample KBSK5502metaG_FD_184343 | JGI IMG/M metagenome (GOLD analysis project Ga0207646, IMG submission 184343) | Corn, switchgrass and miscanthus rhizosphere microbial communities from Kellogg Biological Station, Michigan, USA - KBS K5-50-2 metaG... | ecosystem: Host-associated > Plants > Roots >... | reverse complement strand
GATCAGTTTTCGCCCACGCCAGGTTGGGGCGTTTGGCCTCGACGCAGCCGCGACGCTCGACGCCCTACTGGCATACCCGTTCGATCTGGTGCGTCTCGGGGCGTATTGGAACCGAATCGAAGCTCGGGCGGGCGAATTCGACACGAGCGAGCTCGATTGGCAGCTCGACGCCGCCGAGGGCGCCGGCAAGCAAGTCCTCTTGTCAGTGGGGGCGATCAAGAACTTCGGTTACCCGGAGTTCTTCGTTCCAGGACACCGCCTCCAGACTCCACTGCGCGAGGGTTCATTGGTCCGGCCGTCGACGCATGCAGATCTGCTTTCGGACTCAACCAGATTCATCCGCCAGATCGTCACGCGCTACCGAGATCGGACGTCGATCGCAGCCTGGCAGCTCGAGCATGAAGCGGTCGATCCGCTAGGAGTCGAACATTCCTGGCGTCTGAGCGTCGACTTCGTCCAGCGTGAGCTGGAGGCGCTCAAGGAGGCCGACTCCTCTCGTCCCGTGATGATGAGCGGCTTCTTGCCCACCTCCTCCGTGGTGCGCCTCTCGCAGTGGTGGCGCACGCGTGATCAGGGCGATTCGCTGGCCGTCGCCTCGCGCTTGGCCGACATCGTCGGCATTGACTACTACCCCCGCCATGCTCTACGTGCGTTCGGGTCACGGTCGCTGTACCTGGATGGAGGCAGCTTCCCCTGGCAGAGGTCGCTGACCCGAACGTTTCTCGACGGTGCGCGCAAGAGAGGCAAACGTCTGATGGTGTCCGAGGGGCAGGCAGAACCGTGGGAAGCGGTGACGCTGCCACCCAACCCGGCAGATCACGTGTTGTTCAGCTGTGGTCCGGCGGAAGCCGTCCGAAACTACAACGCAGCCATGGACTGGTCTGCCCAGGATGAGCCGATCTACGCGTATCTCTTCTGGGGCGCGGAGTACTGGGTCCTGCGAGAGCAGTCGGGCGATCCGTCCTATATGCAAGCCGTCGCACGGATCGTGGAAGAGGGCAAATAGATGTCAGCCGCAGCTTCAGTGCGCGGCGTTCCGGCGTGGTACGTGGCACTTCTCGCGATGGTTGGGTTGGAGAGGCTGCGCGAGCTCGGAATCTCGCGTTCCAACGAAACCGCGACGCGCGGTGTCCGCGCTGCACCCGGCAGCTATCCCCTGATGGTCGCCACCCACGTCGGACTGCTCACGCTTCCCCTCCTGGAGGCGGCCCGGGTATCTCCCCGAGCTCCGCGTTGGCGCTGGGTCATGGTGCTCGCCGCAGCGACCGGACTGCGCATCTGGAGCATTCGCAGCTTGGGTCAGGCGTGGAACGTGCGGGCCGCGGTGCCGGACGATCTGGCCCCGGTAGAGAGCGGTCCTTATGCCTTCATACGGCATCCGAATTACCTGGCCGTGATGCTCGAGTTCCTTGCAGTGCCGCTGATCGCCCGGGCGCGGCTGAGCGCGCTCGTCCTATCCGCCCTCAACGCCGTGATCCTGTTCGACCGCATCCGGGCGGAGGAGCGTCTGCTAAACGCCTCGCCCGCCTACCGTCGCGCCTTCGGCAGGCGCGCCCGCTTCATCCCCGGCCTGTTCTGATGGCACCCAGGCGAGCTCCATCAGCTCGATGCTGACGCCTGGCCCGAGCCCCAGTCCGAGGCCATGTGCGCTTCTCTTGCCCTGGTTTGCCATCAGCTGTTGCAGGGTGAAGAAGATCGCCGCCGAGGAGGTGTTCCCCACAGTGGCGAAAACCTCCCGCGAGAGATCCAGGGCTTCTGGTGGCAGTCGCAAAGCGGTCTCAACAGCGTCGAAGATCCGCGGGCCGGCGGCGTGGGCCGCAACGAAATCCAGTCCGCGCAGCTGTCCGGAGCTCAGGAAACTCTCCACGACTGCTCCCAGATCGCGCAGGAGCACCCTCGGCAGTCGCCGGTCGAGCACTACGTGGAACCCGTCATCGAGAAGATCGAACCCGAGCAAGTTCGCTGTGCCTGGTACCAGGTACGACGCCGCGCGCATCAACTGCAGCCCATCGCGCGACGCGCTCGCACTCCCGAGTACCGCAGCGCCGGCACCGTCACCGAACACCAGGCAGGCGGTGAGATTGTCGAGTGAGCCATCCGCATCGTGGAAGCTGAGCGACGGCAGCTCGACCGCGATCACCAGCACCTTCTGGCCTGGGAAAGCCAGCAAATGGCGATGGGCGAACCCCATCGCCGCGACACCGCCTGAGCAGCCGAGCTCCGTGATGGGCAGTCGAAGGACGTCGGGCCGGAGCCCGAGGTCGGCCGCCAGCAGCACGTCGAGAGAGGGGACGACGTATCCGGTACACGAGACGGTGACGACCAGGTCTATGTCGCAGCCCCTGAGGCCCGCCCTTTGCAACGCCTCGGCAGCAACCGTGGTCGCCAGCTCTCGGGCGTGTTTCAGGTAGGCGCGGCGAAGCGCGCTCAGCCCTCTCGGCCGCAGCAGGTCGGCCAGCGGCTCACATAGGTACCGGGCGCCGACGGCCGCCTCCGCGTCCTCCAGCCGCGCCAACTGCGGCCAGAATTGGCTCAATTGAGCGAGCGCCGTCCCTGAGTCGAGCTTGTGGAGAGGGACGGCGGTTGCGACGGACAGGATGCTCGACGGCATTCAGATCCCCGCCAGCGCCGCCCAATCGCCGAGCGAAAGGGAGAGCAGGCTGCGGCTGCCGTCGTTCACCTCGAGCAGCCTGTCCAGCGTCGAAGGCCGCCTTCTCAAGCCGGCCACCGCGCGCCGGGCACGCCCCGATGAGCCGGTCAGCGTCAATGCCAGCCGGCTCATGAACGCGCGTCGGCGCCACTGACGTCCTTCCCAACGCCGGTAGGCTTCGTCGGCGTTCGGCTCGCCGCGCGCGAAGAGGGAGGCTAGGTGCCTGGCGGCGAGCAGTCCGGCGGCCATCCCGTCGCCGGTCAGCGGGTCGAGAAACCCCGCGGCGTCGCCGACAAGGAACACGGGCCCTGTCGCTGTCGTTGTGGGCCGGGTCCAGAAGGGCCCCGCACCTTGGATTCCGGAGCATCTGGCTCCGGCCAGCTCTGGGTGAGCCTCCGCCAGGCGCGTTCTGTAAGCCTGGCGCATCGGCTCTCCCTCACCGCGCAGCCCTGGCTTGGAGCCCAGCAGCGCCACCAGGAGCTCGTCCCGACCGGTGGGCGCCAGGTACACCTCAACGCCATCGAGGAGGGTGACAACGATCCTGTCGAAGGGGTGGCCGGAAGCCTCCAGGTGACCGACCACCGCATACCGGCGCCGACCCTTAGGCGGGCGCGACCAGCCCATCCACCTTGCTAAGCGCGAGCGCAGGCCGTCCGCGCCTACGACGAATCTCGTGCGGATTTCTCCGGCGCTTGTCACCACCGCGGCCTCGCTCTCTCCGGCTTCGACGGACTTGGCTTCGCACCCGAGCAGGAGGTCGACCTCGGGAGTCGCAGCCGCGGTCTCGGCCAGCAGCTCGTCGAAGGTAAGCCGCCGAGCCCCCTTGCCGGTCGTGCCTTGCGGGAAATTGCCTACGAGGCTGCCGCTTCCGGGCACGTGATAAGTCACGCCGGCAAGATCCGGGAACCCATGGAGTGGCACCCCCAGCTCGTCCAACACGCGAGCGCCGGCGGGCATCAGACCCTCACCGCACGGCTTGTCCCGAGGAAAGCGTGTCCGATCGAGCAGGACCGTCCTGAGACCTGCCCGGCCAAGCATCACTGCCAGCGCCGAACCGATCGGACCCGCCCCGATCACCACCACGTCGGCGTCGGTCGCCATCCCAGAACCGTACAGAGAGGCGACCCGCCGTCGCTTGAGTGCTAGAGGTTCGTCGTCAGCTGGGCCCCGTCGGGCAGTGCAAAGCTCGCCACCAGCATCGCCGGGTCACCTCCGCGGTTGGACGCCCGCAGCGCCTGGCTGGGCAGCTCGGTGAAGCTGTCACCGGCGTAGTAGGTCTTCTCGACCCCGTCGACATTCAGGGTGACCTGACCATGGAGGATCGTCACCACGCCGGACCCCCCGTGTCGGTGCCCGGCGGTCTGCGAGCCAGGGGCGAACTCGAGAACCTGCTGGACGAGGCTGAACCCTGCCGGAACGCTCACCGACTCCTGCATGAAGCTGTAGAGCGTCTTGTTGGGAACCTGGGGCGCCGGCTGCCCAGCGACGGGCGCCGTCGGCTTGCTCCCGTGGGGCACGGCGAAGGCGACCGCAACCATGGTCTCCTGGGAGGTCGCGTTGAGGGCCTGGACGGGCTGGTTGAGAGGCTCGACCAGCCCGTCTCCCACCGAACCCTGCTTGTCGCCGGCGGCCGACTTGACCGCGATCTGGCCCATCAAGACGGTGGCCAGGTTCGGCGTGAAATGGGTGTGCACGATGCTCGCCGCCCCGGGCGCGAAGTCGAGCACGTTCTGGACCAGGTCGAAGGGACCGGCCATGGTCTGCGCGGGCAGCGTGTTCTGGTACTTGATCACCGGAGGGGCGGCCACCGGCGGCTTGGCCGCCGGGCTCGCGGGGCCGCCGCCGCAGGCAACCGCCGTGGTGGCGAAGACGAGCAACGCGGACAGCAACCACTTCATCTCGACATGACCTCCAACTTGTTCACCGACCGTGATGGCCGGCAGGAAGAAGGTGTGCGGGACGGCGCGGGCAGTCATCGGTACTAGTACGGAGCCCGGTACCGGATTTGGTACCGGTTTCGGTGGAGGCCGCTGAAGCCGTTGCTATGCTCCGGGCTCCGGTGGCTTCGCCCCATCTGACCCGGCGCGAGCGCGAGGTGGCGGCCCTAGTCGCGGAGGGCCTGACAAACCGCGAGATCGCGAGCCGGCTCTTCATCTCCGAGCGTACGGCCGAGAGCCACGTCGAGCAGGTCCGCGGCAAGCTGGGCTTCCACTCGCGTGCACAGATTGCGGCCTGGGTCGCCGGCGGCGCGATCCACGGCCGGACGCCCGCTGCGACCATGTCGCCACCGGGCACGAGGGCGCCCTCAGGCGGCCGCGTCTGGCGCTCAAGGCGCACCGCCGCCACCGCGGTCGCCGCCGTTCTCGTGATTGCCGTCGCAGTCTTGGCGGGCGTCGCCGTGGCGCCCCGCCTCGCCGGGCCTGGGCCGGCGGGCCCGGCCGTGTCCGTCGTGGCTGGAACGGGATTGCGCACCTACAGCGGGGATGGGGGCTCGGCGACGGCCGCCGCCTTGGTCCGGCCGCTCGCGGTCGCCGTCGGCCCCCGAGGTGAGATCTACATAGCGGAGGGCAACCGAGTCCGAAAGGTGACGGAGGACAGGCGGATCGTCTCCGTGGCTGGGAATGGGATGGCGGGAAGCGGGGGGGATGGAGGCCGCGCGACCGAGGCGGAGCTGAACCAGCCCGAAGGGCTCGCGGTGGACAGCACCGGAAAGCTGTACATCGCGGACACTCTTGGTCATCGCGTCCGCAGCGTCGGCGCCGACGGGATCATCTCGACCGTCGCGGGGACCGGCGATCCGGGCTATTCGGGTGACGGCAAGCCCGGCGCCGAAGCCAGGTTGAACCTCCCAACCGGGCTGGCGACCGGCCTCGATGATGCACTCCTCATCGCCGACACTGGGAACAACGTCGTGCGTGAGCTGAGTCGCACTGGCGTGATCCGCACGGTCGCCGGCACCGGCGAGGCGGCTTATCGGGGTGACGGAGGCCCCGCCGCGTACGCCGCCCTACGGGCACCCGGCGGCATCGCCTTCGACGGGGAGGGGAACCTTTACATCGCGGACACGCTCAACGAGCGCGTTCGCCGCGTCGACGTCAATGGTCAGATGTCCACCGTGGCCGGGACCGGAGTGGGCAGCTACGGAGGCGACGGCGGCGCTGCTGTGTACATGCAGCTCAGCCTCGCCAGCAACCCGCTTGAGGGCATGGGCCAGGCACTGGCCGTAGGACCGAGGGGCGACGTCATCGTCGCCGACGCGCTGAATCACCGCGTCCGGAGGATCGATGTCGGAGGCACCGCCGCGACCGTCGCTCGCTTCAAGACGCCGCTGGGGGTGGCGGTCGACGCCGCCGGCACCGTCTACGTCGCGGACGCCGACGACAACCGCGTATACGCCATCCGCTGATCAGCGTGTGGGCGGGGCGCGGTTCGGGACCTCGAAAGCCCGTCCCACGGGAGTGGCCACGAACTCGAGGAACACCGCGGGCTCGCTCTGCGGATCCGTCTCCTGGACGTCGACGTCTGGGAGCAGGGCGCTGCCTTGGTGGGCCGCCAGCGTGAGAGACGGCTGGTGAGCCACCTTGATCGTCAGCGAACCGGTCAGGACGTAGATGGCGACCAGGCCGCCGAACCGATGAGGCACGCCGCTGCCGCCCGCCGCGATATTGACCCGCCGCAGGACCTCGGAATAGGGGACCTGCGGCAGCACGCCGGCGCCGAGGTCATCGCTTTCGAAGGCTGCCCGCGCGATCGGATCGACGAGCGGCTGCCCACGCGCTGAGCTCGGCCACACCGCAATCGAATACCAAAGGCTGGCGTCGGAACCCGGGTTGATATGTGTGTGGGTCACGGTCTGATGGAACGTGGCCTGCCCGGCTTGGAGATCCAGTGGAGGCTGGCCCGCCAGCGTCAGGCGGTGCGTGCCGGTTTCGACGTAGACGATGCTCGGCACGTGCTGCTTCGAGTTGATGAGGTACCCGGCCGGCTGGGTGAAGCTGACGAAGCGGATGTAGACAGGGCCGGTCGGCATGCTCTCGACACGACCCGCAGCAAGGGTGGTGACTGCCTCCCGCGTCACGTCGACCGCAGTGGCGGCCCGGGTGGCCGGCGCGCTGCCGCACGCGACCGGCAGCAGCGCTAGAACCACCAGAATGCTTCTCACGGCTGCGCCGCGATGGTACTGCCGGTTGAAGTCGAGCGAAAGGCACCACCGCTCCGCGGCCGCGCCGCCCGCCGTCAGACCGTTTCGAGGTAGCGGTGAACCATCCCTACGGTCGCGGAACCTTCACCGACCGCGGCCGCCACCCGTTTGCCCGATCGGGCGCGCACATCGCCGACCGCGAAGATTCCGGGCACGCTGGTCTCGTACAGGAAAGGGTCGCGTTCCAGTGTCCAGCCGCGGGGCCGGCTCTTGTCCAGCGGCAGGTCGAGCCCGGTCAGGATGAAGCCTTTATCGTCACGCTCGACCAGGCCTGCGAGCATATCGGTGCGTGGCATGGCACCGATGAAAATGAACAGTGCGGCGGCGTCGAGGACCACCTCCTCGAGGGAATCGACGTTGCACGCGGTGATGCGCTCGAGCTTCCCGCTGCCCGCCAGCGCGGTGACCTCGACCCGAGTGAGCACTTCGATGTTGGGCGCCTGCAGGATCCTGTCGATCAGGTACTGCGACATGCCCTTGCTGAGCGAGGCCGCACGCACCAGCATGGTCACCTTGCGTGCGTAGCGCGAGAAGAAAAGCGCGCCCTGGCCTGCCGAGTTGGCGCCACCGAGGATGCAGACGTCCTGATCGCGGTAGGTCGATGCCTCGCTCATCGCCGCGCCGTAATAGACGCCGGCGCCCAGCAGGCCGTGCACGCCGGGCACGTCGAGCGTGCGAACCGAGACCCCCGTGGCGAGCACCACAGCCTTCGTGGAAACCTCAGTGCCGTCCGAGAGCTGCACGATGCGGTAGGGATCGTCTCGCCGCAAGCTCACCGCCTCCTGAGCGCCGATCAGCTCGGCACCGAAACGCAGCGCCTGGGCCGTGGCGCGCCGGGCCAGGTCCGCACCGCTGATACCCGACGGAAAGCCCAGGTAATTCTCGATACGCGAGCTGGTGCCGGCCTGTCCACCGGTCGCAGCCTGCTCGATCATGAGTGTCTTGAGGCCTTCGGACGCGCCGTAGACGGCCGCCGCCAGGCCGGCAGGCCCGCAGCCGATGATGACGAGGTCGTAGGACGCGAGTTTGGCGTGGGTCTGGATGCCGATCTTGTCGGCCAGCTCACGGTTGGACGGCGAGACCAGGTGGCTGCCGTCCGGGAACAGGACGACCGGCAGCGGCGGCGGATCCGCGACCAACGAGCGGAGCAGCTCCTGCATCGCCTGGTCGCGCTCGAGCTCGATCCATTTGTATGGGATCTGGTTTCCGGAGAGGAACTCCTTGATGGCGTAGCTCTTGGCCGACCAGATCGAGCCGATGACCCGGATGCCGTCGTACGCGACGCGGACCTTGCCCTGCCAATCAGAGAGCAAGTCGTCGAGGATCGGATACAGCCGCTCCTCGGGTGGATTCCACGGCTTCAGGAGGTAATAGTCCAGGCTGACATCGTTGATGCTCGAGATGGCGGCCTGGGTGTCGGCGTAGGCGGTGAGGAGGACCTTGCGGGCGTCCGGATGGAGCTTGCGCACCTCGCGCAGCAGCTCGACACCGGTCATGCCCGGCATCCGGTGATCGACGAGGAGCAGCGCGACGTCAGTGCCTCGTTGCTGAAGTTGGCGGGCGACGTCCAACGCGTCCTCGGGAGCCGCTGACTTGATGATGCGATAGTCGCTTCCGTAGTGGCTGCGCAGGTCGCGCTCGACCGCGTTGAGGACCTGGGGGTCATCGTCCACGCTCAGGATCACAGGCCGTGGCAACTGCGCTTCATCTCCTCATTTCGAAACGCCCACGGGCGGGCCGGCGATGGGTAGCTTGACGGTGAACACCGTCAGTCCGGGCCTGGAGACGAATGCGAGCTGACCCTTGTGCTTGTCGGTGATGATCGAGAAGCTGGTCGACAAGCCCAGCCCGGTGCCTTTGCCCGGCTCCTTGGTTGTGAAGAACGGGTCGAAGACGCGGGCCTGGATCGCCTCGGGAATCCCTGGCCCGCCGTCTTCGATCTCCACTACGGCCCAGGGCCCATCGCGGCTGGTTCGAATCGTGATGTGCCCTCGCCCACCCATCGCATCGACCGCGTTGTCGAGCAGGTTGGTCCACACCTGGTTGAGCTCGCTGCCATACGCCGTCACCGGAGGCAGGTCGGCAGCGTATTCACGCTCCACGGTGACGCCGGCCTTGAGCTTGCTGCGCAGGATCACGAGAGTGTTGTCGAGGCCCTCGTGCAGGTCCACCTCCAGAATCGGCGCCTGCCCGAGGTACGAATAGCTCTTCAGGGCGCGGACGATCTCCGAGATGCGCGTCGAGCCCTGATTGACCTCGTTCAGCAGCGCGTACACGTGAAAGATCCCGGCCATCCAATTCAGAACCGCAGCCAGCGCCCGGCCAGAAAACCGAGCTTCGATTGCCGACAGAGCGTTGGGATCGAAGCCCAGCTCGACCAGCGGAGGCGCTATCACCCACGCCTCCTCGATGGCTCGCTCGTCCAGCCACTCTTCGACGGAGGCCTCGAGATCGGATTGCTCCAGCGCACCGAACTGGCTGGAGGCGCCGGCGCGGTCGCGCGCCAGCCCATCGATTTCCACCAGGACATCGCGCATCGCGGGAGTCAGGCCGACGGCCTCGAGGTGGACGTGCAACTGCTCCAGTCGAGCGATGGCGTCCCGCAGCTGTGCCGAGGCGCGTCCCGCCGCCGCCGCAGGATTGTTGAGCTCATGCGCAACGCCGGCGACCAGCGTGCCCAGCGTTGCCATCTTCTCGGATTGGCGTAGAGCGCGTTCGGTCTGTTTCTGATACGTGATGTCCGCGCCGTAGGCGAACACCAGCTCGCTCTCGTGGTCGCGGCGGTGGGCGAAAACCCAGACTCGATCGTCGATGGCCGCCTCGATGTAGATGGGTTCGCGCGCGGCGACGATCTCGTCCCAACGCGCGGCATCGAGCGGCGACAAGAGATCGATCCAGCGGAGGCCCGCCAGGTCTCGGCCGAACACGGCAGCGGCCGCCTTGTTGGCAAGCAGAATCGTGCTGTCCAGTTTCAGCCGCAGGACCGGCCCAGGATTCATGTCCGGGAACCGGGCCTGGATAGCGAGGTTGGCGGCCTGCTCTTCGAGCAGCCTTTCATTTTGCCGCTGTTGGGTGACGTCCGCGCCGAAGGCGAAGACGAAAGCGGAATCGGTGGATCTGACATGGGTGAAAAGGATCCTGAGTGCTCCCAGAGTCACCTCGTGCTGCACCGGCTGAGGCGCGCTGAGCACGCGGCGCCAGAGGGCGGTGCCCATGCCTGGACAGATTCGGAGCCAGGAATGGCCCTGGAGGTCTTCCCGTCCGAACACGGTTCGGGCCGCGCGGTTGGCGAGCGCCACCCTTCCGGCCAGATCCAGGCGGAGGACCGGCGCCGGGTTCATCTCCGGGAACTCGGCCAGCTGGGCCAGGGCCGCTCTAGTGGCTCGCGAAGCGGACGAGTTGGACTTGACGATGACGGAAGCCTAGTCGAACCAGGAGAGGCGCAAAATACGGCTCGTCATGGCTCGGCCGACCAGCCTGGTGCCGGTCCTAACACAGCCGAGGCATCTGATCCGGACGGGCGTCATCGCAGCCGTGGTGGGCGCCTGGCTGACGGCGATCAACGAAGGCGACCAGATCCTGGACTGGAATTTCGGTCACCTGCTGCCACTGAAAGTGGTCCTTAACTTCTTGACGCCCTTTGTGGTTGCGAACCTGGGACTTCTGGCTGGTCAGTATCCGCCGAAGCGAAAGCCGAGTTGAGCGACGCTGAATCGGGCGCGTCCCGCCGCTGGATCCTGGTCGCGGCGGTCCTTGGCTCGGGTGTCGTCTTCCTTGACTCGACGGTCGTCAACGTCGCGCTGCCGAAGATCGGCCATGACCTGCCGCGGACGTTCGTCGGCGTGCTCGAGGGCCAGTCGTACGTCTACAACGCATACCTCCTGACCCTGAGCGCCCTGCTCATACTCGCCGGGGCCCTGACCGATTTTTATGGACGGCGGAGGATGTTCATCCTCGGTCTCGCCGGCTTCGGGATCACCTCGGTGCTGTGCGGGCTGGCCCCCAACCTCGAGCTGCTGATCCTCTGCCGCGTCCTCCAGGGCGCGGCCGGTGCGCTCTTGGTGCCGGGATCATTGGCACTGATCACCGCCAATTACTCCGGCCAGGAGCAGGGTCGCGCCTTCGGCATCTGGGCCGGTGCGTCCGGCGCCACCACGATCTTCGGACCGGTGGTGGGCGGCCTGCTGGTGGACACCATCTCGTGGCGCGCGGCCTTCTTGATCAATGTGCCCCTGATCCTCCTGGCCATCTGGGCGACCTACCGGCACGTTCCTGAAAGCCGCGACGAGCTGGCGTCAGGGCACTTCGACTGGCTCGGCGCCGCGGTGGTTGGACTCGGGGTGGGCGGGCTCGCCTTCGGAGTCATTTACGGACAGCAGCGCGAGTGGCGGGAATGGCAGGGCTTTGCGGTGCTGGCCGTTGGCGCCGTCGCCACCGTCGCGCTCCCCTTGATGATGGCGCGATCGTCCAATCCCTTGATCCCGCTGCAGTTGTTTCGCTCGCGGAACTTCACTGTGACCAACATTTCGACGCTCCTCATCTACGGCGCGCTCTATGTCTGCTTCTACTACCTGGCGATCTTTCAGCAGAGCACCCTCGGCTACACCGCGGCGGCGGCGGGTCTGGCCGGCATACCAGGGATGCTCTTCCTGATCCTGTTTTCCGCTCGATTCGGCAGCCTGGCCGCGCGCTACGGACCGCGATGGTTCATGGCGGCCGGTCCCGCCTTGATGGCGGCGGGCGTGCTCTGGCTGGCCAGAGTTCCGTCGAGCAGCAGCGCTTGGCAGCTGCGACCGGGAGATCCGTCGACGTTTCTGCCCCCGGTCTCCTACCTGGAGGATTTCCTGCCCTCCGGCATCCTCTTCGGGATCGGGGTGATGATGCTGGTGGCGCCTTTGACAACCGCGCTCATGACCTCGATTCCGGTTCGGAACTCCGGAGTCGGCTCGGCCATCAACAACGCCCTCTCGAGAGTCGGTCCGCAATTGGCGGGAGCTCTGATCTTTGTCTTCATCACCGGGGTCTTCTACGGCTACCTGGCCGGCCACGTGCCCGGCCTGGACGTCAATTCAGCCCAGTTCAGGGCGGAGGTGAGCCCGCTCAACACCCCGCCGCACTCCCCCCTCGCGCCGGCGATACGCGCGGCGTCGACAGCCTCTTTCCAGGTGGCGATGCTGGTCGCGGCCGGCCTTCTGCTCCTCGGCGCAGCGGTCAATGCCATCGGCATCAGAACCGTCGCCGCGGCGCTCCCCTCCGCGGAGGCGGCCGGCTCCGACCGCTCTCCCGCGGAATCGGTGGCGGCCGGTGCCCTCCATGAGACCTAGAATCGCGCTGTTGGATCTCGCGACCAGGTTGACCAGCCTGCTGAAGACGGTGCGCGGCGCAATCCTGGCTCCTGCGCCCTGCGCGGGTTGCCCGGACGGTCACGCGGAGCAGGATTGGCAGGCGAACCCCGTGGGCCAGGCTGCCGGCTTCTGCGCGCACTGCGCCGAACGCCGTCGCCTCGCAGAATCGCAGGCATCCGAGCAGCCCATCCTGAGACCCGGACCGATCTAGCTCACTCCCTCGCTGCGCGGCTGGACCGCTAGAATAAAGACAGCTCGGCCTGCTTTTACTAGCATCCAGGAGGTTACAACGTGAGCACCGCCATCGTCACCGGAGCATCCAGGGGATTAGGCCGAGCGCTGGCCCGAGGCCTGGCTCGCCGTGGCTGGTCGCTGGTGATCGACGCCCGCGACGCGACGGCTCTCAAGCAGGCGCACGAGGAGCTGTGGCAGCTCCTGCCCCCCGGGGCGCATGTGGTCGCGGTGGCGGGCGATGTCACCGACCGGGAGCACCGGCACGCCCTGGCCGGCGCCGCTTATGCGCTCGGGGGTCTCGACCTGTTGGTGTGCAACGCGGGGGTACTCGGGCCCAGCCCGCTGCCCGCGCTGGCCGACCTCCCGCTCGACGCGGCGCGCGAGCTCTTCGAGGTCTACCCGATCGCCGGCCTGGGCCTGGTCCAGGAAACCATCGGGATGCTCCGGGCCGCCACCGATGGCGGCCGGGTCGTCTTCATCAGCTCCGATGCCGCGGTCGAGCCATACCCGGGCTGGGGCGGCTACGGTGCCGCCAAGGCTGCGACCGACCAGCTGGCCGCTGTGCTGGCGGCCGAGGAACCATCGCTGCGCGTCTGGGCGGTCGATCCGGGCGACCTGCGGACGGCCATGCACCAGGCCGCGTTCCCCGATGAGGACATTTCCGACCGGCCCGAACCCGACACCGTCGTCCCGCAGCTGGTCGACCTGGTCGAGTCGCGGCGCCCGAGCGGGCGGATTCGCGTCGCCGACCTGACGGGGGTCGGTGCCTGAGGTGGCGGTCCTGACACCGGTTCTCGACTTTCACCTGCCCGCCGAGCTCGGGGCGACCGCACCGCCGGAGGACCGCGGCGGGGGTCGCGACGACGTGAGGCTCCTGGTAGCCCACACCCGTTCGGGCGAGATCGAGCACCACGCGTTCCGTGAACTTCCCGAGCTGCTGGCGCTCGGCGATCTCCTCGTCGTCAATCGCTCGGCCACGCTCAACGCGGCACTTGACGGCACGGTCGACGGCGAGCCCGCCGTGCTGCATCTCTCGCGCGACCTGGACGGGCGGCGCTGGATTGCCGAGCTGCGTCATGTGGCGCCGGAGGCCACGCGGACGCTGCCCTGGCTGGACGCGCGCGCTGGGACGATGATCGACTTCGGCGAGTGCGGCTCGGCCGTCCTCCGCACTCCGGCTGGTGAGGTCGGTCCGAGTGACCAGTCGCGGCTGTGGATCGCCGAGCTCCGGCTTCCGGACGGCGTCCCCGCCGCCCTGGCGACCTGGGGCCGTCCCATCACCTACGTCGAGTCAGCCACGCGCTGGCCTCTGGCCGCATACCAGACCGTCTTCGCCACCGAGCCCGGCAGCGCCGAGATGCCGTCTGCGGGACGCCCGTTCACGTCCGACCTGGTCACCCGGTTGCTTATGGCCGGCATCGATATGGCCACGGTGGTCCTGCATGCCGGCGTGTCTTCCCTTGAGGCGAGCGAGCCGCCCCAGCCGGAAGCTTTTTACGTGCCCGCCCAGACCGCCGAGCGCGTCAACTCGGTGCTCCGGCTGGGCGGCCGCGTCGTCGCGGTGGGGACGACCGTGGTCCGCGCCCTCGAGAGCGCCGCCGTCGCTCCCCGGCTCGTGCTCCCGGCCAGCGGGCTGACCGATCTCGCCATCGGTCCGGCGTACGAGCCCAAGGTGGTCTCCGGCCTGCTGACCGGCTGGCACGAGCCGCGAGCGCCGCACCTCGCGATGCTGGAGGCGATCGCCGGCCGCGAGCTCCTGGAGCGGTCATACGAGGCTGCGCTCGAGGCCCGGTACCTCTGGCACGAGTTCGGTGACAGCCACCTGGTGCTGCCGTGACCGGGGCCAGGCGGACGTCCGAGCCGGTCGAGCTCGCGCCCTCGGAGGCGGCTGGGTCGGCGGTCGGTCTGCACGCGCTCAGCGAGCCCCGACGCGGCGTCCTCGAGGCCATCAAGCGGTCTGGTGAGGCCTCGGCGGACGAGATCGCGGGCAGGGTCGGGGTCACCCTGAGCGCGATCCGCCAGCAGCTCGCCGCCCTGGAGGCCGATGGCCTGGTGGCTCACCGCGACGAACGTCCAGGTCCCGGCCGGCCCCGGCGGCGGTACTGCCTGACGCCGGCCGCCGAAATGCTCTGGCCGAAACGATACGGTCAGCTCGCCAACCAGCTGCTCGGATTCGTTGCGCAGGACGACCCCAACCTGGTGCGGCGCGTGTTCAACCAGCGCGGCCAGGATCGGGTGCGGAGGGCGCTGGTCCGGCTCGAAGCCCTTTCATTCGCGGACCGCGTCGCCGAGCTGACGAAGATCCTCGACGAGGATGGCTACGTGGCCGAGTGCCAGCCGGAAAGCAGCGGGTCCTGGCTGGTGGTCGAGCACAACTGCGCGATCCTCGACGTCGCGGCGCGCTACGGCGCCGCGTGCGAGAGCGAAATCGCGTTCATCAGGGCCGTGCTGCCCGGCACCCGCGTGGAACGCGTCAAACACAAGATGGCGGGCGACTTCGTGTGCGCCTACCGGGTGACCGCG
>Ga0207646_10004583_pt1 | contig 14954 bp, 17 predicted proteins | sample KBSK5502metaG_FD_184343 | JGI IMG/M metagenome (GOLD analysis project Ga0207646, IMG submission 184343) | Corn, switchgrass and miscanthus rhizosphere microbial communities from Kellogg Biological Station, Michigan, USA - KBS K5-50-2 metaG... | ecosystem: Host-associated > Plants > Roots >... | reverse complement strand
GGGTGGAGCGGCTTGTGCGGCTCCGGCTCAGGCCAACGCCTGCTTGCTCGATAACGTCCTGGCCAGCGCCATTACTGCCGGCACCGCCAAGAGCGGTTATTACTACGGAGTAGGCGGCGTCGTTGCGGTGCCCTCGTGTTGACTTATACCGTCGGAAGTTCAGCCGTCGTGTTCAATCAGACCGGTGTGCCAACTTCTGCTCCAGCGATGACGGTGTGATCCATTTTCAACTCCCCGGCCGGACAGTCCACGCCGGTAACCACGACCGCGGCCTGCCAGGCCTTCAGTATCCTGCAGTAAGCGATCAGCAGAGTACCAATGCAACCCTAAGGAGCATCGGAGAAATCCGGTGCTCCTTTTTTCTTGCAAGATAGGAGTTTCTTGCAAGACAGGAGCTCCGTGGCATTCCTAGATTGGAACTCCTTGCGCTGCTGTCCCAAAATGACACAAGTTGTCACCCCTAGAACAAAATCTGGCAGAATGAGACGCATAGGCGGGGATCCTGGCGGTACCAGATGGTGACAATAGTTTTGACCACATTGAAAACGCACGACTTGGAAGACCTGGCCCAATCTTTGATAACATCAAGATGTTGGTTAGCAAAGTGCCAAGCTATTCCCTAATCGGGTCTATTGAGACCACACTTGCTAACGGGAGAAGAGGGGACAACGAAATGCGGAAACAAAAGGGTTTCTCACTAATCGAGTTGCTGATCGTCGTGGCGATCATTTTAATCATCGCTGCGATCGCCATTCCGAACCTGCTGCGTGCACGCATTGCGGCCAATGAGTCGTCCGCAGTGAGCTCGCTGCGTACCATCAACACTGCCCAAGTTACCTATCAGACAGGCTATCCGATCGTGGGCTACGCCCCAACCATCGCAGCCTTGGGACCGGGCGGAGTTGGAAGCGTTTGCCCTGCTGGCGGCCCTGTTCAGGCCAATGCCTGCTTGATTGACAGCGCTTTGTCCAACGCGACAGGTGCTGGTACTGCCAAGAGCGGCTACTTTTTCAACATGGGCGTCACAGCTAATGCCGGTATCAACATCCAGTACGTGATCGGCACCTCACCTGCGGCCTACAACGTCACTGGTATACGCAACTTCTGCTCCAACGAAGATGCTGTGCTTCACCAGAACGTGGGCGCCTCCGGTAGCGTTCCAATCACCGCCGGCTGCACCGGTGCTCCTTGGCCGGTTCTGTAAGCGAAGTCAGCTAGAGTTAGGGCGAAGTACCTGGGGGGAGGGTACAGAGCCAGGAGCATCGGATGCCAACATCCGATGCTCTTTAATTTTTTCTCCCAGCATAGTGGACCCCGCGCATGATCTGTCGAAATGGCCTCGCGGCAAAGCGATTCCCAAAATGACACAACTTGTCAGGACTAAGACAAAATCTGACAGATTTTGATACCCAGATCCCGGACTTGGGATGGCGAAAATACTCCGAGATGTTGAAAACAAAGCTCTCTAGCAGCCATCTACTCTGCCTTTGGTAATCTTCCTCCTTGGTCTGCAAATTGCGAAGCTATTCCCTAATCGGGTCTATTGAGACCACACTTGCTAACGGGAGAAGAGGGGACAACGAAATGCGGAAACAAAAGGGTTTCTCACTAATCGAGTTGCTGATCGTCGTGGCGATCATTTTAATCATCGCTGCGATCGCCATTCCGAACCTGCTGCGTGCACGCATTGCGGCCAATGAGTCGTCCGCAGTGAGCTCGCTGCGTACCATTAACACCGCCCAAGTTACCTATTCGACCGGCTATCCGCTCGTGGGCTTTTCTCCAGACCTGCCGACCCTCGGACCAGGCGGAGTTGGAAGCGTTTGCCCTGCTGGCGGCCCGGTTCAGGCCAATGCCTGCTTGATTGACAGCGCTTTGTCCAACGCGACAGGTGCTGGTACCGCCAAGAGCGGCTACTTCTACGCAATGGCGGCTGTCGCCAATGCCGGTGTCAACGTGCAGTACGTAGTGGGCACCTCACCTGCGGCTTACAATGTTACCGGAATACGTAACTTCTGCTCGAACGAAGACGCCGTGCTCCACCAGAATGTTGGCGCCTCGGGCAGCGTTCCAATTACCGCTGGCTGCACCGGTGCTCCTTGGCCGGTTCTGTAAGCGAAGTCACCTAGAGTTAGGGCGAAGTACCTGGGGGAGGGTACAGAGCCAGGAGCATCGGATCGCAAGATCCGATGCTCCTTTCATTTTAGCCGAACTGATACCCGTCATTGTGCCGCTGGATGACCCATCTGAAAAGTTGGTTCGGGTTTTCATCTAAGTTATTGGGGTGGCATGATTTGTCGCATAAATCGACAAACCGTGTCTTGACAAACCGTGTCTTTCAGATAGCTGTGTGCTGCCGAGGCACTGCCTAAGCCCCTGATTTCACAAGATGTTGATAAATACCAGAGTAACACGGGGCCTTTCCAGAGAGGCTACAAACGTGCAAATAAGTGACAGAGCAGAAGGTTCCGAATTGAGAAGAGCAACCAAAATGAAGCGAGATAGAGGGTTTTCGCTCATCGAGCTGCTGATTGTAGTGGCGATAATCCTGATTCTTGCGGCGATTGCCATTCCCAATCTTCTGCGGGCACGTATTGCTGCCAACGAAGCATCCGCAGCTAGCTCGGTGCGCAAGATCGCCACCGCAGAGTACTCTTACAACTCAACCTATCCCAACCAAGGGTACGCGCCGAACTTGGGTAGTCTAGGTACTCCACTGGGCATCTGTGCACCTAGCCCGGCGTCTGCCTGCATTCTGGATAATGTCCTCACTACGGGGGTGAAGAGTGGATATCAATTTCTTGCGATCGGCTTCGCCATAGGTGGGGGTATCAATAGCTCGTTCGTAGCCTCATCGGCGCCGCAAAATTTCAACGTCACAGGCATTCGCTACTTCTGCATAGTGACGGACGGAGTGTTGCGCATCGACCCCGGCGCGGCGGGCACACCCCCAGCTCCAGATGTGGCTACGTGTTCGATATACCCCGACCGGCAATAGGAATAGAAATCTTCGTCACATTTCCCGTATATTTTACTTTGGTAATCAGTGCGTCACTGAGACTCTGCCGTGTTTTGCATATAATTCAACCAGAACACAAACAAAATCATTTTCAGTTACCTGCATGGCTGCGATAGAGATCCTAGGCTTGGAAAAAACTTATACCGTGGGCTTTTGGAGAAAGAAGCCCACGCACGCCTTGCGTCCACTTCACTTGAAGGTGGAGGAAGGCGAGATTTTCGGCTTTCTCGGACCCAATGGAGCGGGCAAAACCACCACACTGAAATTGCTGATGGGCCTGGTATTTCCCACCGCAGGTTCCGCACGCATCCTGGGCATGGAGGTCAACGATCCGCGAATGAAGGCGCAGATTGGCTTTCTGCCTGAGCAACCGTATTTCTACGACTATCTGACTGCCCGCGAACTGTTGGAGTATTACGGCCAGCTTTCGGGAGTCGCCTCGAAAGACCGCTCGCGCAAGGTCAACGAAGTTCTTCAACGGGTGGGACTGCCAGACGCCGCGGGGACGCAGTTACGAAAATTTTCCAAAGGCATGCTGCAGCGGGTCGGTATTGCGCAAGCGATATTGCATGATCCCAAGGTTGTATTTTTCGACGAGCCGATGTCCGGGCTCGATCCTATGGGACGGCGTGAAGTACGGGATCTGATGGAGCAGTTGAAGCACGAAGGTAAGACGGTTTTCTTTTCTACTCACATCCTTTCGGATGCGGAGGCGTTATGCGACCGCGTGGCGATTATTCATCAGGGCGAGTTGCGGGGTATTGGCGCTGTTGCCGATCTGACGTCGAGTGTGCATGGCAAAGTCGAACTGGTCTGGCAGGGCAGCTCAGTGCCTGGATCCTTAAAAGCCTTGGGCGCGGAATGTCATGTGACCGGTGATACGGTGCGCGCCGTAATTTCGGAAGCCCGCCAGAATGCTGCGCTGGAAGCTCTGAGGCGGGAAGGCTTGCGGTTGATATCTCTCACTCCCGTTCGCATGTCGCTGGAGGATTATTTTGTGCAGCAGCTCAAACCGTCTGAGGCGGCCGTGGAGGTGACCTCATGAGCATGCGCCTGGTGCACATTGCTTCCAACACTTTTCGCGAAGCAGTTCGCGACCGGGTACTATACAACTTAATCGCTTTTGCTTTGCTAATGTCTGGAGCAGCCATCCTGGTGGGGCAGATTTCCATCGACATCGAGCGCCTGGTGGTGATCAATTTGGGGCTCACTGCGGTGTCACTGTTCGGGCTGGTGATCGCGATATTTATCGGGATTGGCTTGGTCTCGAAAGAGATCGATAGACGCACTCTCTACACCGTGCTCTCACGGCCAACACGCCGGTGGGAGTTCATCGTGGGCAAATTTCTCGGGCTCGCCGGTACGCTAGTGGTGAATACGGTTTTTATGGCCATCGGAGTTTTCGCTGCTTTGTTGTACGTTTCTCATCACTTCCAAAAAGCGGACGGTTGGCTGCTGGTTGCCTTGTACTTCATCATTCTGCAATTTTTGATTATTACGGCGCTGGCTCTCTTGTTTTCCTCGTTCTCTTCGCCATTACTCTCGGCGGTATTTGCTTTTGCACTATTCGTAATCGGATGCTTTGCCGAAGACCTACGCGGCTTCGCCAGCATGACGCAAGGAGTTACACGCTGGGTTGCGACTGGCGCCGCGTACCTGGTACCGAACTTTTCGGCGCTGAATGTGATCAGTTCGGTGGCGCACGAGCAGCCGGTCTCTGGCCAGCTCATTTTCTACAACACGGCCTATGCTCTGATATACGCCGCCATGGCGCTGTGCGGAGCAGTGCTGGTATTCGAACATAGAAACCTGAAATGAAATCTTCGGCGCGAATTACAGCGATTGCCAGCATCGTCCTTGTCATCTGCATGATGAGTACCGTGCTTCTGCTGCGTAAATTGGATCAGCTGCGTACTGGCAGTGCGGTGGAAGAGGTCCTCTACATTTCCTCACCCAGCGTACTGAAACGTATCAGCCTGGGATATGGGGGATTGCTCGCCGACGTCTATTGGACGCGCGCGGTTCAGTATTTTGGCGGCAAGCATCACAACGGCGCTCAGCATTACGCGCTGCTCGCTCCTCTGCTAGAAATTACTACCAGGCTTGATCCGCAACTGTTGGTCGCCTACGAGTACGGAGCGAATTTTCTTGCGCCCAAGCCACCGGATGGCGCAGGCATGCCCCGACGAGCAATCGAGCTGGCGGAGTACGGTATCCGCAACAACCCAAATGAGTGGAAGCTCTATTATCAGCTTGGGTTCATTCACTACATGGAATTACAGGATTACGCTGCGGCGGCCGACGCATTTGCTCGCGGCTCGCGCGTGCCTAACGCGCATCCCTGGCTGAAACTGATGGCCGCCCAAATGTCGGAGCATGCCGGCGATCTCCAGACCGCTCGCATGATGTGGACCACGATGTACCAGAGCACGCACGATCAGTCGATCAAGGCCAATGCAGCCGCCCATCTGCGCGCGCTGCAGGTGGATGAAGACGTTTCTATTTTGGAAGCTCTGGTCGCTCGATATCGTGACAGGACAGGCCGCCTTCCGGGCAGCTTTTCAGATTTGGAGGCAGCAGGCTCTTTACGGGGCACGCCAGTAGATCCGCTGGGCCATCCCTATAGGCTGATGCAAGATGGCCATGTCGTAGTTCGTGTTCCCGATGATCTGCCATTTCTGAAGAAGGGCACCCCACCGGGATACGTTCCGCCGCAAACGCCGAAGCTGTTGCCGACCGATTAACAAAGTGGCCAGTGGTCAGTGGCCACTGTCTTAACGTCAACGCCGGTTCGAACTTTACCAAGCAAGAGTACTGACCACTGGCCACCGACCACTCCTAAAAATGTCTTCTGCTCGCGAACCGAAATTGATCGAAACCGTTCTCCAGTGGTGGAAAGATCATCGCAAGCGGGAGGGATCCTTTACCACTCTGTGCGGACTGACTGGCTTTCTTTGGGAATTTGTGCGGGATTCAACGCCTGAGCGTCGTCGTCGACGTTACGGCGACGTGCAATACGATTGGGATAACAGGGTCAACACGACGAGCGCCACCGTGGACTGGCGGAATCGGCTGCTGGGTGTGTTCCATTCTCCTTATCAGCCTACCGATCCCTCGCTCTTTCATGAAATGCTGGGCGCGCTCAAGATCGATTTCCGTGGATTCACTTTCATCGATCTCGGTTCAGGAAAAGGTCGAGTGTTGTTGATAGCAGCGGATTATCCCTTTCGTCGGATCGTGGGAGTTGAATTGTTGACCGAATTGCATGGCGTGGCGCTGGAGAACCTGCGTCAATACAAAAGTAATTCGCAAAAGTGTTTTGACGTGGAGACGATTTGCGGTGACGCGCGGACGTTTACTTTTCCTGCGGAGCCAACCGTGCTTTATCTGTTCAATCCTTTGACGGAAGAGGGACTGTCTCAGGTGATCGTCAATCTCGAGCGCTCTTTGCGGGACCAACCGCGTCCCTTGTACTTGCTTTATCACAATCCACTGCTCGAGCACGTGTTGGCGAACCGTGGATTCAGAAAGCTTAGCGGCACAAGTCGGTACTGTGTATATGGCAACGACTCTGCGCTTAAAGGATGAATTGGACCCGCCTTCTTTTTTTACAACCCTTTAACAACCAGCAAGCCTTGCGGACCGTCAGCGGGGTTAGAATAGAGGTACTGCGTGCCTCCCGCATCTAACCAAAGTAGAGGTCAGTCCCATCCATCAGCCGGGAAAGATGAATTACATTCTGCGGATCATTGCTATCCTGCTGCTTGCGTGCTCAGTTGTCTTGGGCAGCCCGGAACCGGACGTCCATAGCGTCGCTAGCATCGCCCGAAATGTCGATAATCGTTACAACCATATAGCCACGCTGCAGGCTGAATTCACCGAACTCTATCGCGGAGCGGGCATGGAACGCAGGGAATCGGGAACTTTGTGGCTAAAAAAACCAGGCAAGATGCGCTGGGAGTATCGTTCTCCCAGGGAGAAGCTGTTTGTGAGTGACGGCAAGAACGCCTGGTTCTACCTGCCGGGAGATCGCCAGGTGCGCAAGGCGCCGGTTCGTAAACTGGATGACCTGCGATCGCCGCTGCGTCTGCTTCTCGGTAAGACGCGGCTGGAGAAGGAATTGCAAGGCTTATCCATGGCGTCGGACGTCATCGCATCGACTCCTGGAAACGTGATGCTGCGGGGTATTCCCAAGGGGATGGCGGATCGCGCCAGCACAGTGCTGTTGGAGATAACTCCCGAGAGTCAGATTGCTCGCATCATCATTGAAGAAGTGGATGGCTCCGTCACTGAATATCGTTTCGATCAGCAACAAGAAAATGTAGAAGCCTCCGATCAGCAGTTTCGATTTAGCCCGCCGCCAGGGGTGGAGATGATCGAGGACAATTTTGGGCAGTGAAATACATCAGTGGTCGGTGGCCAGTTGTCAGTGGTCCGGGAAGGACTAAGCGCTTAACGACTCAACTTGTTGTAGCCATTGGACTTACTGGCAAAGAAGATTGGTGGGCGGTTCGTTACTTGCGATAGTCGCAGGATAGGGTCGATGAAGCCGATTGCTGGTTTTGAATGCTAGACTTGAAGAAGGCGAAGCAGTAACCAGGGGAATGGCCGAATTCCTGATAAAACTTGCGGACGAACGCGGTCACCTGCTGCAGCAGGTCGAGACCGGCTACTCTGAATCAGAAGTGCGCGACCGCTTCGTTCAGCAGGGCTACCTGGTGTATTGGGTCAAGCCGCGTGGTCTTTTTGCGGCGGGCGAGTTCCGGTTGCCGCGGCGACGAGGAGTCAAGCAGAGCCAGTTTGTAATCTTTAACCAGCAATTCCTGACTCTCATCAAGGCCGGCCTGCCGATTTTGAACTCGCTTGAGTTGCTGATTAAACGGCAAAAGGATGCCTATTTACAATCTCTGTTGGAAAACGTTCGCGACCGGGTCAAGAGCGGCGAATTGCTTTCTACGGCGTTTGCGGCGCAGGGGGCATTTCCCAAGATTTATCCCACGACGCTGATGGCAGGAGAAAAGAGCGGCAACATGGAAGAAGTATTGAGCCGCTACATCTCGTTTCAGCGTCTGGCGCTGACGTTCAAGAAGAAGCTGGCGGTGTCATTGGTTTATCCGGCACTGCTGGTGACTGTGGTGTTCTTTATGCTGGTGTTCCTGATCACCTACGTGGTTCCGGAATTCGCCAAGCTATTTGAAAACTTGAACGCCAAGCTCCCCGCCATCACTGTGTTGATGTTGGCGGTCGGCACTCACGCGCAGAAATACGGGCCGGTACTGGCGATCGCATTGGTATTGCTGGTGCTCTTTCTTTGGCGCTGGAAGAACACTGACCGCGGATCCGAGAGCATCGACCGCGTAATTTTGCGGTTTCCGCTTCTGGGTCAAATTTGGTTGAAGTACCAAGTCGCGAATTTTGCTCGCATGTTATCCACCCTGCTTTCCGGAGGTCTCCCTTTGGTACAGGCTCTGGAGACAGCCGGAGATTCCATGAGCAGCCGAAGAATTTTGAACGGGATTTCGGAGGCGGCCTCGCGGGTCCGGGAAGGCCGAACGTTGGCAGGCAGTCTGGAAGAGCAAAAGATGTTCCCGGATCTGTCGGTTGAAATGATCGAAGTGGGCGAGTCCACCGGAGCCTTGCCAGCCATGCTGAATTCAGTGGCTGAATTTTATGAAGAGGATGTGCAGACTGCGCTGGGTGCGGCTATGGCCCTCATCGAACCCGCCATCCTGATCATCATGGCGGTATTCGTGGGTGGAGTACTGATCTCGCTGTATATGCCGATCTTTACTCTCGGATCCGGTGGCGCTCTTCACTAAGTTTGGAAGAAACGGCTTTGGGCATTTGCAGGTAGATTTGGAAATGGCAAGAATGGCAGAGAAAAAATCAGTATTCGTGAACGGCGAGAATGGTGGGCGAATGGCGCCTGCCGCTCATGCCGATGACTTGGACAAGGCGCAGGATGTGGCGCGGCGTTATCGCTGCGAGTTCGTCGATCTGCATAATTTCCAGCTCCACCATGATCTTTTCAAGAAGATCCCGGTTCACCTGATGTTCCGCTACAACTTCATCCCTCTGGAGGAAACTCAGGACGGACGGCTTGCTATCGCCATCGCCGACCCCAGCCAGTTAATGATGATCGACGAGATCAGCCTGCTGCTGGGCAAGCGCATTGTCACCAAAGTTTCAACGCTGGCGCAGATCACGGAAATCCTAAAGAAGACAGAGCAGTCGCAACGAGTTCTGCAGGATGCCAGCGAAGGTTTCACCCTGGATGTGATTCGGGAAGATGAGGCCGGCGGCGATGAAAGTATTTCCATCGATCGCCTGACCGCGCAGGGCGACATCAGCCCCATCATTCGTCTTGTGGATACCACGATATTTACTGCCCTGCAACGCCGCGCCAGCGACATCCACATTGAGACTCGCGACGATTCCGTGTGCATTAAGTTCCGCATTGACGGAGTACTAACGCAGGCCATGCCGCCTATTGGCAAGGAGCATCACACCACCATCATCTCCCGCATCAAGGTGATGAGTGAGCTGGACATTTCTGAACGGCGGGTTCCCCAAGACGGGCGTTTCCGCGTGAAATACGGACAGCCCGAGCGTCCCATCGACTTCCGCGTCTCTATCATGCCTTCGATACACGGCGAGGACGCCGTGCTTCGCGTGCTCGACAAGGAGTCGATGAGTGAGAAGTTCCACCAGCTCGTTCTCGATGTCGTCGGCTTCGACGAAGAAGACTTACGAAAATTCCGCCGCTATATTGCCGAGCCCTATGGGATGGTGCTGGTCACCGGGCCGACCGGCAGCGGTAAAACCACGACGCTGTACGCCGCCGTCAATGAGATTAAGACGGACGAAGACAAGATCATCACCATCGAAGATCCGGTTGAGTACCAGATTCGCGGAGTGACCCAAATCCCGGTCAATGAAAAGAAGGGACTGACTTTCGCTCGCGGATTACGATCGATTCTGCGTCATGATCCGGACAAAATCATGGTGGGCGAAATTCGTGATACCGAGACGGCGCAGATTGCCATTCAGTCGGCGCTAACGGGACACCTGGTCTTCACCACGGTTCACGCCAACAATGTGGTCGATGTGATTGGCCGCTTTCTGAATATGGGCGTAGAGCCCTACAATTTTGTTTCAGCCTTGAACTGCATTCTGGCGCAGCGGTTGGTGCGCATCATATGCGAATCCTGCCGCACCGTGGTTCACTATCCGCAGGAAATGCTCGAGGCCAGCGGTCTGGATCCGGCGCAATGGTCGCAGGTTCCCTTCTATGAAGGTCAGGGTTGCATCGAGTGCGCGGGTACCGGATTTCGCGGACGTACCGCCATTCACGAACTGCTCGACTTGAGCGACCGCATCCGGGAGATGATTCTGGCTAAGAAGCCGACCTCGGAGATCAGGCGCGCCGCGCGCGAAGAAGGAATGCGGTTCCTGCGTGAGTCTGCTCTCGACAAAGTCAGGGCGGGCACAACTACGCTCAAGGAGATCAACAAAGTTACTTTCATCGAGAGTACGCGGTAGGGCGCAAGATAACCTAAACTAAACAGGCGTGCCCTTCCAGCTATTGCATTTCTTTGTGTGACAGAGTTTGATTTGAACGACCTCTCCTAACATGAGTCCCAAGTTGAATTCCGGATCCAAGCCCAAGCTGGCTTGCGAAGTGGCTGCGGACCGCGTCCTGGCCGGCCGGCTTTCCGATAGTGGCGACGTAGTAGCCGAGTGCGCGTCCCACGAGTTGGCGCCGGGCAGCGTGGTGCCGGATCTAATTGACACCAACCTGCGTCAGCGTTCCGCGGTTTATAAAACAATTGAAGACACTTTAAGCAGGGTAGGCGGGCGCTCGCGTGATGTGATCGCTGTGCTTCCCGACGCCGCGGTGCGCGTAGTGCTGCTGGATTTTGACGCGCTTCCCACAAACCGCGAGGAGGCCGAAGGTGTGGTCCGCTTCCGGCTAAAGAAATCTCTGCCCTTTGATGTGGATAAGGCCAAGGTTTCGTATCATGCGCAGGTTTCCGGTGGGAATGTTCGGGTAATCGCAGCCGTGGCTCTTTCAACCGTCATTGAAGACTACGAAGCGGCGTTTCGCGAGGCGGGATACAGTCCCGGCATAGTGTTGCCCTCCATGTTGGCTGCGCTCGGCGCGGCGAACGCCACCGGACCGACTCTGGTCATCAAGGTAGACGCTCGAACCACCAGCATTGCCATCCTCGACCAGCAACAGTTATTGCTCTTCCGAACGCTGGAAAATACCCGCGGAGTCACCATCACAGGCGACCAACTCGCCGAAGAAGTCTATCCGTCGGTGGTGTTCTTTCAGGACACCTATCATTTGAACATCGATAAAATTTTCGTGGCGGGCCTGCCAGAGTCGGGAGGCGCGGCCCCCGCTTTGCGCGCTCAAACTGGAGCCGAAGTCAAAGAATTGGTAGGCTCGGCGCAATTGGGCAAGGGTGTCGGCCCCATTCCCAAGTGGAGGATGGCCGGGGTGGTCGGGGCTCTGCTTTCGTAAAATGCGTGTAGACATTAATCTCGCGACTCAGCCTTACCAGGATGCAAGACGCTTCTGGTTGCGCTGGGGCGGAGCGCTGGTCGCGCTCGGTCTGCTGACTTTAATTCTGTTATACAGCGTCCTCACCGGTTGGGTCAGCGCGCGTAAAGATCGAGACTTAATCCGACAGCGCGAAGCACAGATTGCCGCCCGCGACCAGGAGAGGGCACAAGCCGAGGCGCTTTTGAGCCGGCCGGAAAACCGCAGCACACGTGACCGATCGCAGTTCCTCAATAACCTTTTCCAGCGCAAAGCTTTTTCCTGGACAAAAGTTTTTGAGGATCTGGAACGGGTGATGCCGCCGCGGCTGCATGTGGTCTCGATCCGCCCGGAGATGGGTTCGGAAGCAGGGCTGAATATCAAACTTGTGGTTGCGGGAGAGTCACGCGAGCGGGCTTTGGATCTGGTGCGCAAGATGGAAGCCTCGCAACGCTTCCAACAGACTCGGATTGACCAAGAGAGAGCTGAATCCGGCCAAGCCGCAGGCGACAATGTGCAATTCGACATCAATGCTGTGTACGTTCCAGAAGTGCAAAGCGCGGGCCAAGGCGGTGCACCGTAATGCCGGATCTCGGAAATACCAGGCGAAAGCTGGTCATCGCAATCGTCAGTTTGATGGTGTTGGATTTGATTGCGGCAGGGCTGTTGTTATCGCCGATCATCGGATCAGAAAGATCGCGTCTTAGTGAAATGGACAGGCTCTGGAAAGAGTTGCAGGCGAAGACCCGGCAAGTGGAGCCTTTGCGCGGGATGGATAAGAAAGTTGTGCTGGCCCAAAAACAACTTGATGAATTCTACCAACAGCGGCTGACCAGCCAGGACTCCACCATCTCCACCGAGTTGGGCAAGGTGGCGGCCCAGAGCGGCGTTAAGATAACCGAGGTCAAGTACAAAGCGAAGGATCCCGAGACGGTAGGTTTGCGGCCTATGGAAATCGAAGCCAGTCTCTCCGGGGATTATTTGCAACTGGTGCGCTTCATTAACGCCTTGGAGCGCGACCAGCTGTTTTTTATTATCGATAGCGTGGAACTTGGCGGCGAGCAGGGTGGCGTAGTCAAGCTACAGATGAAAATGCAAACTTTTCTGAAGGCGAATGCTTAAGTGAAGGTTGGAGCCGAGAACCGGACCAAGCTGATTGCCGCCGTCGCGCTGATGGTCTTGGCGGTAATTCTTGTGGGACGATGGATGTTCAGCTCAGGAGGTCCGTCTCCCGCAGAGGCCAATCCATCCGCTAGCGTTTCGGCGCCATCCACCGCGCAACCGGCTCCGAAGACGCGGAGTCGCGGCAGAAAAATCAATACCGCATCGCGCTCACTGGATCCCTCACTTCGCTACGACTGGTTAAAGGCTAGCGAAGACACCAAATACCAAGGCAAGGGACGGAATATTTTTCGTGCGCAGATCGACATCCCGCGTCCGGTTAGAAATCCTGCGACCGACCGTCCGCCAATAGTGCCGCCACAACCAACTGGCCCTCCCCCTCCTCCACCCATCAACCTGAAGTTTTTCGGATTCGCCAGCAAGCCGGGAGAGCCCAAGAAGATCTTTCTTTCGCAGGGAGAAGATGTATTTATCGCAGGTGAGGGCGAGATGGTTGATCGGCGTTACAAGATTCTGCGCATCTCTCCGATGTCGGTTGAGGTGGAAGATGTACTCAACAACAACCGTCAGAGTATTCCGCTGACCCAAGGATAAGAAACTTTCGTTGACCGCGCTCTCGCAACGATGCGCATTCTAAGAATGGTTGACACCGATGCTGTGTAATCCCCGATTCTGGCGCCGCTCGACTCCGCACTCGCAGAGCGGTTACATGCTGCTTATGCTGATGCTGGTGGTGACTCTGCTGGCAATTGCCGCGGCGGCTATTGTGCCCACGATGGCTTTTCAGATTCGCCGCGACCGCGAGGAAGAACTTATCCACCGCGGAGTGCAGTACTCGCGGGCCATCCGGCGGTATGTTAAAAAATTCGGACGTTATCCGACCCGCCTGGAAGAATTGGAGGACACCAACCATCTCCGTTTTCTTCGCCGGCAGTACAAGGATCCAATCAGCGGGAAGAATTTCAAGTTACTTCATCTCGGAGAAGTGCAGGTAAATTTTGGGGCAGGTGTTGCTGGAGCCACGTCCCCAGGCGCGAATCCCGGCGTCCCCACATTGGGCGGAGTGGCCCCCATAGGAATCACTGGAGCGCAGAGCAGTCAACCATCGACCGCAGGCATGCCGCAGCCGGGAGCTGGGGTTGGGTTTAGCACAAGTGCCAACACCTCACAGCCTGAAAAAAACACAAGCGACGTTAAGCTTTCAAGTCAGGTGTTTGGCGGAGGACCGATCGTGGGCGTGGTGAGTACCAGTAAAGACTCGAGCATTCGCGAATTCAATAAAAAGAAGCACTACGACCAATGGCAGTTCATCTATGATCCGTCCACCGATCGCGGCGGACTGCTCAATACGCCTATGCAGCCACCGCTACAAGGCGCGACACAGAACTTGCAACCGGGGGCTGCCGGCGGCACTCCAACTCAACCCCAGCCGCAGCCGGTACCGCAACCACAAGCTGAGCAACCACAAGCACAGCCGCCACAATAAGAAAAAGCCTCATCGTGATCGATGAGGCTTTTTATCTCACGTAGTGGCAGGCGACTCGCCTTTGCCGCACTAATTCTTAGACATTGAACGAAGATCCGCAACCGCAGGTACTTTTCACGTTGGGATTCTCGAACTTAAATCCGGCTCCTTCAAGCGTCTCGATGTAATCCACGATGCAGCCATTCAGGTACATGAGCGACGTGGCGTCCACGTACACTTTCAGGCCATCCATGTCGAAGACTTTGTCCATAAGTCCTGACCCATTCTCAAATGACATGGAATAGGAGAAACCGGAGCATCCGCCGCCGACAACCCCCACTCGCAAGCCGGCAGGAGTGGGATTCTGCTGCCCCATAATCTCTTTGACCTTGGCAACCGCATTCGCAGTCAGGCTGATTGGCGCTGTCTTCACTTCCGGCGTGGTTGTAGTGGCCATTCGTATCTCCTTGAAACTATTGAGTAGAGACTATTATAACAAACCGTTCCCGGAAGCCCTAGCAAAGCTTGCAGTACCTAAGTTTGGAACGGCATTCACCTGCCTTTATTAGATGAGGGGAGCTTAGGTCTGGACTCCTCCCCAAACAAACGCTCCGACCCTTGCCAAGCGGAGCTATAATCCGGGTGGGCCCTTACCCAAAGCCGGTCGTGGGCCACAAACCCACACCGACTCGAGAGATCAGTTCTACCGAGGTGGCTTATGTCTCCTATGGTCTGGATGCTGATTGTGTGGGGAGTTCTGACGGCAATTCTGATAGTCCTCCTAATCTATCGCAGCACTC
>Ga0207646_10004582_pt1 | contig 14955 bp, 15 predicted proteins | sample KBSK5502metaG_FD_184343 | JGI IMG/M metagenome (GOLD analysis project Ga0207646, IMG submission 184343) | Corn, switchgrass and miscanthus rhizosphere microbial communities from Kellogg Biological Station, Michigan, USA - KBS K5-50-2 metaG... | ecosystem: Host-associated > Plants > Roots >... | reverse complement strand
GTTCGCCAAGACATGGAACAAAGTGGTCGTCCTCAAGGGTGCCGGCACCGTCATTGCCGCGCCGGACGGCCGCATCACCCTGAACCCGATCTCGACCCCGGCGCTGGCCTCGGGAGGAACCGGCGACGTCCTTGCCGGCCTGATCGGTGGCTTGATGGCGCAGAAGCTGCCACCCTTCGAGGCGGCGGTCACCGGGGTGCACATTCACAGCCTTGCCGGCACCGACCTCGAGGCGTCATTGGGGCAGGCCGGCGTGCTCGCCTCCGACCTGCTGCCGCAGATTCCGCGCGTGATGGAGCGCTTAAGACAGGCTCTCGCCCCGGGATCTGCTTGATGTTTCGTCGGCCCATTTCCGCCGAATGCCGTTGTCGACTCCTGCGCGCCTCGCTCACGCATAACGATGCGCTCGCTCCGGTGCTCGTCGTCTCCTCGGCCTCGGCGGCCTGGGCCGCGAACCATCGGCGCCGACCCGAGGCGAGAGCCTGTTGACGGAGCAAGGCGCGACGAAATGGGCCGACGTGGATCCATCGGCCATCGCTCACAACACCGCCCTCGTCAAACAGCTCGTCGGCGTGAAGACGGCGGTGATGGCGGTCGTCAAGGCCAATGGCTACGGGCACGGCGCTGTGCCCGCGGCGCGAGCCGCGGTCGAGGGTGGTGCGTCCTGGTTGGCGGTGTCGTCGATTCCCGAGGGTCTCGAGTTGCGCAAGGCCGGCATCCGCGAGCCCATTCTGAATCTCGGATACACCCCGCCGAACGCGCTCTCCGCGGCGGTCGCGGCGAAGCTGGCGCTCACTCTCTACGACCGCGCCGGCCTTGCATTGCTGAAGACGGCGGCCACTGAGATCCCCGTCCACGTCAAGGTCGATAGCGGCATGCACCGTCTCGGCGCCGCTCCGGAGGAGGCGATTCGGCTGGCGACGGACGTCCACGCCGACCCCCACCTGCGCCTGGAGGGGTTCTGGACGCATTTCGCCGACGCCGATCGCGACCTCGTCTTCACAGCACAGCAACTTCGAGTCTTTCTCGATGCCCGCGCGGCGCTGATTCGCGCCGGTGTCACCGGCTTCATCACCCATGCGGCCAACTCGCCGGCGACCCTTCGCCTCCCCGAGGCGCGGCTCGACCTCGTTCGCGTCGGGTTGATTCTCTATGGCGTTCGGCCCGCACATGACTGGCGTGACCTGCCCACGCTTCGGCCGGCCCTGACCTGGCAGACGATCGTTACGAATGTTGTCTCCATTCCCGCTGGGCAGAGCGTCGGATACGGTCGCCGGTTTAGAGCAGAGCAACCGGCGCGGGTGGCGACAATCGCGGCTGGCTACGCCGACGGCCTGCACTGGCAGAGCGCCGAACGTGGCTGCGCGATCGTCCGTGGCACGCGGGTCCCGTTCGCTGGATCGATCAGCATGGACCAGGCCGCGCTCGATGTCGCCGCCGTGCCCAACATTCAGGTTGGGGATGTCGTGACCTTGATCGGGCGCGACGGAGATGCCGTACTGACGGCCGACGATCTGGCCGAGGCGGCGGGCACCATCTCCTACGAGGTGCTGTGCGCGATCTCGAACCGGGTCCCGCGCCGATACAACATATAATTAGTAGCGCCCTAGGGGAGCGGAATGCTGAGAAAGTCGGGTCCGCCGACTGACCCTAGAACCTGATCAGGTAATACCTGCGGAGGAAACGGGCTCGAGCATTCCGCGACTGTTGGGCAGCACTTATGGGAGCCGCCGAGCAACGTCATGAGCGTCTCGCTCGCATGCGCCTCTACCTGATCACCGGCGATCAGGGGGACGAGGTCGAGACCGCGCGTATCGTGGAAGCTGCTCTCGAGGGTGGCGCGACCGTTATCCAGCTTCGCAAGAAGACCATGCCCAAGGGCGAGCAATATGCCATCGCGCTCGCGCTGCGGCGACTGACGCTGCTGCATGACGCGCTCTTGATCATCAACGACCACGCGGACATCGCAATCGCCGCCGACGCCGACGGCGTCCACCTGGGCCAGGATGACCTGCCGCCGTCTGTCGTCCGTCAGCTTCCAGGCTTCCATGGCCGGCTGATCGGACGGTCGACCCACAGCCTCGAGCAGGCACGCGCTGCCATCGATGAGGAGGCTGACTACATCGCGGTGGGACCGGTGTTTCCCACGCCGACCAAGGCGGGCCGGCCCGCGGTCGGCACCGACCTCCTCTCGGAGGTCGCGGCCATTGCCGATCGCCCATTCGTGGCGGTGGGCGGGATCGACCACGATAATGCGCCAGCCGTCGTCGAGGCCGGCGCGCGCGCGCTCGCGGTGGTGCGCGCGGTATACGACGCCGTCGATCCGGCCGAGGCTGCCCGCCGGCTGCACGAACTGATCGTCACCAGGCTCGAGGTGTCCCGCCGATGAGCGACGTCACTGTCACCCTCAACGGCAAGCCGCGCCAGGTCGAGGACGGGGTCAGCCTGCTCGAGCTGCTCAAGGCGCTGGACGTGGCGCCCTCCCGGGTCGTGATCGAGCACAACCGCGAGATCCGGCGGAAAGATGATTTCGCGAAGACCGTCGTCCACGGCGGGGACGAGCTGGAGCTCGTTTACTTCGTCGGTGGCGGCTCGACCGCGGACGACGCCTTTGTCGTCGGCGGGCGGACGCTGCGGTCGCGCCTGATCCACGGCACCGGAAAATACCCTTCGAACGAGGTCCTGGCGCGCTGCCTCGAGGCGGCCCAACCCGACATGATCACAGTTGCGATCCGGCGCCTGAACCTCGACGGGGGCCGTTCCGAGCTGGAAGGCATCGACCTGCGCCGCCACACGCTGCTGCCCAACACCGCCGGCGCGACCAGCGCCGACGCGGCGGTTCGCCTGGCGCGGATGGCCCGGGCGGCCGGGATGTCCGACTTCATCAAAGTCGAAGTCGTGGGCGACGAGGATACGTTGCTGCCCGATCCGCAGGGAACGCTCGAGGCCACGCGCCAGTTGGTCAAGGAAGGCTTCATCGTGATGGCCTACACCAGCGATGACGTGGTGCAAGCGATCCGGCTCTATGAAGCCGGCGCGGCTGCGGTCATGCCGGGCGCCGCGCCCATCGGCACGACGCTTGGGCTGCAGAACCCGTTGAACCTCGAGCTGATTGTCAAGAAAGTCAAGGTGCCGGTCATCGTCGACGCCGGCCTGGGCGTCCCCTCCGAAGCCGCGCGCTGTTTGGAGCTGGGCGCCGCCGCCGTCCTCGTCAACACGGCAATCGCGCGGGCCCAGGATCCGCCGCAGATGGCGCGCGCCTTCGCTGAAGCGGTGGTCGCCGGGCGCCGCGCCTTCCTGGCCGGTCGGGCGCACATCGGCCTCAAGGCCGTCGCCAGCAGTCCGGTCGAGGGCATTCCCGTTTAGCACATCGCTCGTGCGCCGGCCGCGGACGCTCGCCGAGCTCGGCGAACGCGGGATCCTGCGCTCGATCCGTCGCTACCTGGATGCGCCGTCAGCGGGCCTGCTGGTCGCGGCGCCCGGCGATGACGCGGCCGTCTGGCGGGGCGATTCGATCGTGGTGGCGACCACCGACACGATGGTGGAGGAGATCGATTTTCGACTCGAATGGCCCGGTTTTGATTTCAGGAAACTTGGCCGGCGGCTGATGGCGATCAACCTCAGCGACCTGGCGGCGATGGGCGCCGAGCCGCGGCACGCCCTCGTATCGCTCTCGCTGCGCGGGACGCTTCCCGTGGCCGACGTGGGTCGCCTCTACCGCGGCATCGCCGAGCAAGCCCATCGATACGGCTCAACGGTTGCGGGCGGAGACCTGAGCGGCACGCTCGGGCCGCTGACGCTAACCGCGACGCTGCTTGGCCGGCTTAGCTCGGCCCGCGCCATGCTCCGGCGTTCCGGCGCGCGGCCGGGTTGGGTGATCGCGGTCACCGGCCGGCTGGGAGCGGCGGCCGCCGGATTGCGTCTGCTTGAGTCCGGCGCCCGGCCCGCGTCTGGCGATGAGCAGGCATGGGTGGCGGCGCAGCTCGACCCGACGCCGCGGATCGCCGCTGGTCGCGCCCTCGTCGAATCGGGAATCCGGATTGGCGGTGACATCAGTGATGGCCTCTCCCGTGAGGTCGAGCGGTTGGTCGAGGACACGCGATTGGGCGCGATCATCGACGTCGAACGCCTGCCCCTGGCGCGCGGCCTGCACTCGAAGCAATGGCTGCTCGCGGTGACCGACTCCGAGGACTTCGAGCTGATCTGCGCGGCGCCCCGTGCGCGCATGCGGATCGCACAGCGCGCCCTGGAGCGGATCAAGGTTCCACTCACCGTCGTGGGGACGATCGACGAACGATCAGGGATTCGCTTTCGCAACGGCCCCCGGATGGAGCGCCTGAACAAGGCCGGCTATGAGCACTTCCGTTAAGACCGAATCCGTCGAGGAAACCAGGGCGCTCGGGCGCCGGCTCGGCGCGGCACTCGAAGCGGGAGACGTCATCGGCCTGGAGGGCGACCTCGGGACGGGAAAGACGGAACTGGTCAAAGGCATCGCGGAGGCGCTGGGCGTGACGGCCGGGGTGCACAGTCCCACCTTTGTCCTGCATCACCAGTACCAGGGACGGCTGCCCGTCGAGCATTACGATCTTTATCGACTCGAAGGGATGGCCTGGGTCGACACCGGTCTCGATGAGCCGGCCCCCGATGCGGTCACCCTGATCGAATGGCCGGAGCGTGCCGGCGTGCTGGAGCATTGGGCGACCATCCTGATCCATCTCGCCGGTGGGCGCGACAACCGGCGGCGGCTGACCCTGATGCGCGGACCCGATCGCGTTCGCGCGGTGTTTGAACGTGCGCCTGGCGATTGACACCTCCGGCGTCGACCAGGCGATGGTCGTCCTGGACGGACGGCGGGTGCTGGCGGCGGAGGATTGGGTCCGGCGCCGGGACGACCAGCCGGTGCTGGCGCGGCTCGAGGCGCTCGTCCGGCGCGCCGGTGGCGGACCGGATGACCTCGAGGCGGTAGCGGCGGCGCGTGGTCCGGGCTCCTTCACGGGCTTGCGCGTCGGCCTCTCGCTGGCGGCGGGGCTGGCCTACGCGCGGCATATTCCGCTCCATCTGGTTGACAGCCTGCCGATCCTGGCCCGCCGGGCGAACGGCGACCCCGCCACGGTCGCCCTGCGCGACGCCGGCCGGGCGGAGGTGTTCGCCTGGCGCGAGGGCGAGCCGGTGCGGCGGATGCCGGCGGCTGAGCTCGCTGGCTGGCTCCCCAACTCGGCCCGGGTCATCGCCGAGCCGGCCGGAATGCTAGCGACGTGGTCGCCTGCCCAGGCCCACCTGGAGATCCCGGAGGCCGAGCGACGGCGCTTGAGCGCCGCGCTGGCCGATTCCGCCAATTGGACCTTCGATTCGCAAAAACCACTGCGATATGATGAAGTCCAGGCGCTCTACGTCCAGCCCGCGGCAGCGGAGGAGCGCGCCAGGAAGGCCACATGATGCAGCTGAAGTCCCGAGTGCTCGTCGACGCCATGCGCGAGGATGACATCCCGCAAGTGCAGGCGATCGAGCGTGAGATTTTCCCGACGCCCTGGCCGCGCAATGCCTACTACCGTGAGCTCCATCACAACCGGTCCGCGTATTACCTGGTGCTCAGGCGCGACGAGGACATCGTTGGATACGCCGGGCTGTGGAAGATGAGCGACGAAGCCCACATCACGACTGTCGGCGTGCGGGCCAACCAGCAGGGGAAGGGGTACGGGCATGCGCTGATGGCCGCACTGATCCAGCGCGCCTACCAGCTGGGGTCGCGCTGGCTGACGCTCGAGGTGCGGCCATCCAATGAGGTTGCGGTCCGCCTCTACGAGAAGTTCGGCTTCAAGGTGATCGGCCGGCGTCGCGGTTATTACACCGATAACAATGAGGACGCCATCGTGATGTGGTCGGATTCGATCCAGTCGCCGACCTTCAAGAAGCGCTTTAAGGACATCATGCAGACGCTCGAAATCGAGGGGCTCGACAGCAGCACGCCGGAGTAGTCACCAACACCCGGCGCGTCCTGGCGATCGAGACCTCCTGTGATGAAACCGCCGCGGCGGTCGTTGCTGACGGCCCCCGCCTGCTCTCCAACGTCATCCGCTCGCAGGATGCGCTGCACGCGCCCTACGGCGGCGTCGTCCCCGAGCTCGCCGCCCGGGCCCACTCGCAGACGCTGATCCCGGTGATCGAGCGCGCGCTGGAAGATGCCGGCACCCGCTGGGAGCAGATCGACGCCGTGGGCGTCACCCGTGGACCGGGGCTGATCGGCTGCCTGCTTGTCGGGGTCAACTTGGGGCAGGCGATCGCCTGGGCCCGTGGACTCCCGGTCATCGGCGTTAGCCACCTGGCCGCCCACGCCTACGCCGGGCTGCTCGAGGACGACCAGCTTCGTCCGCCGGTGCTGGGCTTGGTCGTGTCCGGTGGCCACAGTGATCTCATCCGATGGCAGGCGGACGGCGAGATCGCGGTGATCGGCCGGACGCGCGACGATGCCGCGGGGGAGGCGTTCGACAAAGGCGCGCGCATCCTGGGCCTGCCCTTCCCTGGGGGTCCGGCGATCGACAAGCTGGCGGCCAGCGGTGACCCGCGCGCGGTGGCATTCCCGCGGCCACGTGCGCCCGGCCTGGACTTCAGCTTCAGCGGCGTCAAGACCGCTCTCCTCTACGAGGTCCGCAAGCGCAAGACGATCAGCGAGCAGGAACGGGCGGACCTCGCCGCCAGCTACCAGGAAGCGATCGTCGACGCGCTCCTGCAGCGCGTCGAGGCGGCGCAGGCAACCGACCCGGCTCCGACGATCGTGCTCGGCGGCGGCGTCGCCCGGAACCGCCGGCTCCGCGAAGCGGCCCAGGCGCGACTCGGCCAACTGGCCCGGCTAGTCATCCCGGCGCCCGAGCTGTGCACGGACAATGCGGCCATGATCGGGGTGGCGGCGCTGATCGAGTGGGACCGGCGAGGCCCGGATCCGGCACCCTTCGACGCGGACCCGAGCCTCGGTTTTGCGTAACCCCAGTTGACCCAGAGGCGTTTTGGTGGTTATCTCGTCGGTAGGATTCACTCGATCGACCAGAGGAGGAGGGACACGCATGCGGTTTCGGCCCATCGCGATCATCGTCGCGGTCGTCGGTTTGCTCGGGGGCACGATCTCGGTCGGCGCCTCGTCCGAACAGTTCAACCCGCCGAAGCACTTCTATCTCGCGCTCGGTGATTCGCTCGCCTATGGTTTCCAACAGGCCAAGTTCAACAGCGAGTTTCCAAATATCGACGCCTCGACCTTCAACACCGGCTACGTTGACGACTTTGGCGCGATGCTCAGCACCGTCGACCCCGGGGTCCAGGCCGTCAACCTGGGGTGCCCGGGGGAGACGACGGCGTCGTACTTTACGGCCTGCCAATTCAGCGCCGTCGGGCATTTCCCCCTGCACGTCCCTTATGGCGGATCGCAGGAGGCCGCGGGCCTCGCCTTTTTGCACGCCCATCCGGGTCAGGTCAGTCCGATCACGCTGGATAACGGGGCCAATGATGTGACGCCGTGCAATGCCCTTCCCGACCCGACCAGTTGCTTTTTGACATCCATTGCCGCGGTCGGCACCAATTTGGACAAGGCGCTCGGTGAGCTCCGCGCGGCCGCACCGAGTGCCGAAATCATCGTGATGGAGTACTACGACCCGTTTGCCTTCGTCCAACCCAGCTCGATCGGAATCACCACACTGCTGAACCAGGCCATCGCAACCGCCGCCGCGCGCCACGGGGCCCGGCTGGCTGATGCCTTGACGCCCTTCAACCTGACACCGCCCGAGCCAGCCACTCTCTGCGGGCTCGGGCCGTTCTGCCCGCTCACCGACGTTCACCCGAACGATACCGGCTACGGGGTGATCGCCCAGCAGTTCTGGGCGGCATCCGGCTATAGCCGGCTCGGCGACTAACCAGCCAATCCAGGGGTCCGGCGCCGCCGCCGGGCCCCTTGAAGGACGGCTCCAGTTCGGGTATCATTAGCACTCGGGCTAATTGAGTGCTAAACCGTATTGTCACCACCTAAGGAGGGTTCCATGAAGCTACGTCCACTGGGCGACCGCGTCGTGATCAAGCCCGTCGAGCGTGAGGAGAAGACCAAGAGCGGCATCGTGCTGCCCGACACCGCCAAGGAGAAGCCACAGGAAGGCATGGTCGAGGCCGTCGGCAACGGCCGGTTCATCGAGACCACCGGCAAGCGGGAGCCGCTTGACGTCAAGGTCGGCGACCGTGTCGTCTACGCGAAGTACTCTGGGAGTGAGATCAAGCTCGACGAGGTCGAGTACCTGATCCTGTCCGAGAAGGACATCCTGGCCGTCGTCGCGAACGGCAAGAGCTAACCACAGCCAACAAAAACGAGCCAGCCTTCGGGCTGGCTTTTTTTACGCGGCGGGCTTTGGCCGCGGGATCATGGGCAGCCCCAGCATCGCCTCGGTCATCTCGGCGTATTGCTCCTGGCTCCGCCAGTCATAGTGCGGATTGCGCCAGCGGACATAGCCGCGGTAGTCGACCAAGAATAGCGAGCGGTGCGCCACGCCCCGGTCCTCATTGAGGACGCCGTACTTCCGGGTTACCGCCTTGTCCCAGTCGGCGAGCAGCGGAAAAGGAAGATCGCCGAGACTCTTGGCATACGCCTTGTGCGCCCAGATATGGTCGACGCTGATGGCGAGCACCTGCGCCTCACCTTTGACGAACTGGTCGTGATCACCTCGCAAGGAGGTGAGCTCGTTGGTTCAACCGGGGCTGAAGTCGAAGACATAGAAGGCGAGCAGCACGTGCTTGCTGCCGCGGAAGGACGCGAGACTGACCGGGTCGCCGTCAGGGGTCCCGGGAAGCGTAAAGTCCGGCGCCTGGTCACCCACGCCGGGCATCGACGGCATGGCGCTGGACATCGCCCTATTGTAGTGCCGTGATTTTCCGCGACCGGCTCGACGCCGGTGAACGCCTGGCGGCAGCGCTCCAGCGTCACCGTGACGCGCCGGGCACGGTTGTCCTGGGCATTCCGCGCGGCGGTGTGGTCGTGGCGCGGGCGATCGCGGTCGCGCTGCATCTGCCGCTCGGCATCTGTCCGGTGCGCAAGCTCGGCGCCCCGGAAAACCCGGAGCTGGCGATCGGCGCGGTCGATGATCGGGGCGTCGTCGTCCTCGACCACAAGTTGAGCCGGCACCTGGGACTCGCGGACGACGATCTGCTGGACGCCGCCACGCGGCAACGCGAGGAGTTACAGCAATGGTTGGCCGCGCTGGGTTCGAATGTCGTGCCGCCGTTGGAGGGGCGCACCGTGATCCTGACCGACGACGGCGTCGCGACCGGGTACACCGCCCAGGCGGGTATCGAGTCGGTGCGCCGGCGCGGGGCGCAGCGGGTGGTGCTGGCGGTGCCGGTTGCGCCGCCGGATACGGCGGCCGTCCTGGCCTCGCAGGTCGATGAGTTCGTCTGCCTCGTGACCCCAGAGCCGTTCTACGCCGTCGGCAACTTCTTCGAGGAGTGGCCACAGGTCACCGACGACGAGGTGCGAGCGCTGTTGCTGACCGGTAACACGTTGTAGCGGAGGTTTTACACGGGCAAGGACAGCCTCCCATCGCCGGTTACAGCGGTGTGAAGCTCTTCGCCAAGGGCAAGGTGGAGAAGGGCGCCCAGCAGTCCGCTGCGCCCGCGTTCAGCCCCATCGATCGCGCCGGCATGCTTGGCATTCTCGACCAGGTCGTCAATGGTTCCCAGACGGGTGTGCTCGAGTTGCGCGAACCGCGTGGGAACTGGGTGTATGCCTTCCAGGCCGGCGCCCTGATCCACGCTAGCGGCGGCCGGGTCCGGGGTGCGCGGCAGGCCTTCGATCTGCTCTGGGAATTCCAGAGCGGCGAGTGCCTGTTCAGGCCAGGGGCGGATCCCAACCTGGCGGGCAACCTCTATATCGACAAGGGTCGCCTGACCGACCTGCTGCAGCGCAGCCAGGCCGCGTTGCAGGGGCCCTCGGCGCCGTATATCCCACCTGGTCAACAACGCCCCATCGCACCGGCCACCTGGCAGCCACCGGCGGCCCCTCCCGCGTGGGGAGCGGGCGGCTACCCGCAGCAGCCGGGCTATCCGCAGCCGCAGCCGGGGTATCCAGCGCAACCGCCGCAACCGCCGCAGCAGGGCTATCTCCAGCCCCAGCCGCAGGGCTACCCCCAGCCGCAGCCGGGCTTCCCCCCACAGCAGCCCCAGGGCTACCCTCAGCCCCAGCAGCCGGGGTATCCTCAGCAGCCACCCCCGGGTTACCCGCCAGCCGCCTATCCGGGTGCGCCGTATCCCGGCGCGCAGCCCCCCTATCCGGGGTACCCGCAGGCGCCACCCCAGGCCATGCCACCGCAGCCGATGGCGGCTCAGCCTCCCACGGCGCCGCCCGCGCCAGCCCGGCACGTGACACCCCCGACCTTTTCCGTGCCGCCGATGGCCATCCCCAAAAAACGGCAGGCACCGATGCCCGCGTACCAGCCGCCGGCGGCCGCTCCCATGCCGCCCGCGGCCGAGCCTGCCGCCCCGAAGGACGACCTGGCCGCGCTGCGCGCCAGCCTGGTGGCCCAGGCACCGCCCGTGGCGCAGGCCCCGAGTGCACCGGCCTGGGGCGTCCGCGGCGGCGACCCCGTCGCGCCGCAAGTGGTTCCCGGTCAGAAGGGGGGCGCCAAAGGTAAGGACAAGGGCAAGGGCAAAGACAAAGGCGCAAAGGTCGCCGTGGTCCAGGGGAAGGCCGCGCCGAAGGCCGACTCCAAGCTTATGGTCGCCATCAAGATCCAGCTGATCAAGTTCCTCCTCTGGGCGTGCGAGCGCCGTTACTCGCCGGACGACCACTGGACATTGAAAGACGCCTTCGAGATCTCGACGATGGAGTTGCGCGATCAGTTCTTCAGCGCCTTCTCCGAGTCGTTGAAGTCAACCAAGAAGACCCAGCAGGACAATTTCGACGACACCGACGACATGGCCGCCGGCCGCATGCGCGGCCGTGGCCGCCGACACTAACCAAAACGCGCCGGTGCGCATGCGGCGCCCGCGCTAGACGCGCGAAAGCGCGGCGGCCCGAAGGCCGCGGCCCCGCGCGTTTTTGGTTTCTGATCTAACCATTGCCGGGTAGACTTGCCCTTGATTTGGCAAGCTCCCCCACCGCCGCCGAGCGCGGCGTCGATCTCCTCGCCGGACTGAATCCACCGCAACGCGCCGCCGTGACCGCAGACGACGGTCCATTACTGATTTTCGCCGGGGCGGGCAGCGGCAAGACGCGCGTGCTGACCCATCGCATCGCCTGGCTGATCCAGCAAGGCCGCGCGGAGCCAGGCGAGATTCTGGCGGTGACCTTCACCAACAAGGCGGCCCGCGAGATGCGCGGTCGCGTCGAGAGCCTCGTCAACCTGAGCGCGGGCGCGATCTGGATGGGGACGTTTCATGCGATTGGCGTGCGCATCCTGCGCCGCGACGGGAGCGCAGACGGCATCGACCGGCACTTCATCATCTACGACGAGGCGGATCGGCTCGCCGTCATTAAGCGGGTCATGACCGAGCTGCGGCTCGATGAGAAGCGCTACCCACCGAGCGGCATGGTGGCGCTGATCTCGCGTGCCAAGGACGAGGTGATCAGCGCCGAGGACCAGTTGAAGGCGGCGGGCACGCACAACGAGGAGCTGGCGGCGCAGATTCGGCTGCGCTACGACGCGTTCCTGCAACAGAACAACGCCTTGGACTTCGACGATCTGCTGATGCGCACCGTCTGGCTCTTCGATCGCCATCCCGAGGTGCTCGAGAAATACCAGAAGCGGTTCAAATACATCATGGTCGACGAGTACCAGGACACCAACCGCGCCCAGTACCTGATGGTGCGGCATCTTGCGAGCAAGCATCGGAACCTCGCCGTCGTGGGGGACGACGATCAGAGCATCTACATGTTCCGCGGCGCTGACGTGCGGAATATCCTGTCGTTCGAACACGACTACCCGGACGCGAAGATCGTCAAGCTCGAGCAGAACTACCGCTCGACGCAGATGATTCTCGACGCGGCCTACCACGTCATCAAGGCCAACCCAAACCGTGCAGAGAAGCGACTGTGGACCGATCGCCCGGGCGGCCCCAAGGTGGTCGTCGCGCAGACCTACGACGAACAGGAGGAGGCGCAGGCTGTCGCGCGAGAGGCACTGCGACTGGTCGCCGAGGGCGACAACCGGCTGGGCGACATCGCCGTCCTCTACCGCACCAATGCCCAATCCCGGGCGCTGGAAGAGGTCCTCCTTCGGCGGGGCGTGCCCTACCGGCTGATCGGGGGCCTCCGCTTCTACGAGCGCCGCGAAGTCAAGGACGTGCTCGCCTACCTGCGGCTGATCGCCAACCCCCAGGAGACCCTCAGTTTTTCGCGCATCATCAATGTCCCCCGGCGCAAGCTCGGTGAAAAATCACTCGCCCAGCTCGGCTACTGGGCGGATGCCCACGGCATGTCGGCCTGGGATTCGTTGACCCGCCTCGACGAGATGGACGATCTGACCCCATCGGCGAAGGGCGCGCTCGGTGAATTTCGCGACCTGATCGTCGAGGTGCGGGCCGCCAGCCAGGAGCGCCGGCTGGTCGAGGTCATCGACCTCTTACTGATGCGCAGCGCCTACGAGCGCTACGTCAAAGACGTCGGGTCGGACGGGGACGAGCGCTGGGCCAACGTCCTCGAGCTGCGCGGCCTGGCGTCCGAGTACGACGGCTTGCCGCCCGGCGAAGGCCTGCAAGCGTTCCTGGAAGACGTCGCGCTGATGAGCGATGTCGACACCATGGACGACCGCACCCAGGGCATGACGCTGATCACGTTGCACATGGTCAAGGGGCTCGAGTTTCCCGTGGTCTTCATGCTCGGCATGGAAGAGGGCCTGTTTCCGCACAGCCGCAGTCTCGATTCACCGGCCGGCCTCGAAGAGGAACGCCGCCTCGCCTACGTCGGCATGACGCGCGCCAAGGACCGGCTCTACCTGTTTCATGCCTTCCGCCGGCACCTCTGGGGGAGCGCCAACCTGAACCTGCCTTCGCGCTTCCTGGCCGACATTCCGCGCGAGCTGGTCGATGGCTCGGCGGGCATCCCCTCCGGGATGCCGGAACCCGGCATGGCGCCGGCCCGCGTCATCGAGGCGGCCCGCCCGGCGGCGGCGGTCGAGCTGGTCCAGCGGTACAAGCCCGGGGACCAGGTCGAGCATCGATCCTGGGGCCGGGGCGCGGTGCTCAAGAGCACGATGACCCGCACCGACGAGGAGGTCATCGTCAAGTTCGAGAAGGTCGGGATGAAGATTCTCGCCGTCAGCCTGGCGCCAATCGTCAAGGTGTGAGCAAGATCGACGACGCGCGAGCGCGCGTTATCGAGTTGCGAGGACTTATCGACAAGGCAAATCGCCAGTACTACGTCCTCGACCAGCCGGAAATCACCGACGCTGAGTACGACGCGCTCTTCCGCGAGCTGGTCGAGCTCGAGACCGAGCATCCCGAGCTGGTCACGCCCGACTCGCCCACGCAGCGGGTCGGTGGCCCGCCATCGGACGCTTTTGCCAAGGTCACGCACCGCACGCCGATGCTCAGTCTCGGGAATGCGTTCGAGCGAGATGAGGTTCGGGAGTTCGACAAGCGCGTGCATCGCGGGCTGGGCAATGTCGCGGTCGAGTACGTGACCGAGCTCAAGATCGACGGGCTGGCGATGAGCCTGCTGTACGAGCAGGGCCGCTACAAGATCGGCGCCACCCGCGGCGACGGCTACGTCGGTGAAGACGTCACGCCGAACGTGAAGACCATCCCCAGCGTCCCGCTGTCGGTGACGATCCCGAAAGAGTTCCCGCCAACGTTCGAGGTGCGGGGCGAGGTCTACATGCCGAAGCGCAGCTTCCTGCGCCTGAACGCCGAGCTGGCCGCCGAAGGCAAGCCGCCCTTCGCGAACCCACGCAACGCCGCGGCCGGCGCCGTGCGACAGCTTGACCCGCGGATCACGGCGCGGCGCCGCCTCGATACCTTCATCTACGCGCTCGATCCGCCAGGGAGTGCGAAAAGCCAGGAACAGATCCTCGAGCGACTCGCCCAGATGGGCTTTCACGTCAACGACAACCGTCGCACCCACCCCGACATCGAGGCCGTCATCGCCTTCCTCGACGAGTGGCAGGAAAAACGTCATGGCCTCGACTACGAAATCGACGGCATCGTCATCAAGGTCAATGACCTGGGTCAGCAGGGGGAGCTGGGGTTCGTCTCCCGGAGTCCGCGCTGGGCACTGGCGTTCAAGTTCCCGCCCGAGCAGGCGGAGACTGTGGTCGAAGACATCAAGATCTACGTGGGGCGCACCGGTGCGGCCACTCCGGTCGCGTGGCTGCGGCCGACCCAGATCGCCGGTGTCACGGTGAGCCGAGCGACGCTCCACAACGAGGACGAGGTCGCCCGCAAGGACGTGCGGCCGCACGACCACGTCATCATCCAGCGCGCCGGCGATGTGATCCCCGAGGTCGTCCGCGTCTTGAAAGAGAAACGACCCGCATCAAGCCGGCCGTGGCACATGCCAAAGAAATGCCCGGAGTGCGGCACCAACCTGGTGCGGGAGCCGGGCGAAGCCGCAACTCGCTGCATCAATCCAACCTGCCCGGCCCAGGTGCTCGAGCATCTACGGCACTTCGTGGGGTCGCTTGACATCGAGGGCCTCGGCTACGCCACGCTCCAGCAACTGATCGACCGGAAGCTGGTCAAGGACCCGGCCGACCTCTATCACCTGACGAAGGAGCAACTGCTGTTGCTGGAGGGCTTTGCCGACAAATCCGCCCAGAATTTGCTTGATCGCATCGAAGCCAGCAAGTCCACGACGTTTCTTCGGTTTCTCGCTGCCCTCGGCATCAACCATGTCGGCTGGACCATGGCCGGCCTGCTGGCCGAACACTTCGATGGCATCGATCGCCTCGAGGCTGCCGGCGTTGAAGACCTCCGCGCGGTCGGCGGGGTCGGTCC
>Ga0207646_10004581_pt1 | contig 14958 bp, 12 predicted proteins | sample KBSK5502metaG_FD_184343 | JGI IMG/M metagenome (GOLD analysis project Ga0207646, IMG submission 184343) | Corn, switchgrass and miscanthus rhizosphere microbial communities from Kellogg Biological Station, Michigan, USA - KBS K5-50-2 metaG... | ecosystem: Host-associated > Plants > Roots >... | reverse complement strand
GGATCTGTCGACAGACCGCCGAGTCCGGGCGTGCGGGCGCGATGCCCTTGACGTGGCGATCACCAGGCGGCCTGGAGAGCCGGGCCAACCGGTCGCGGCGGATGACCCGCCGACGGCGCCGCGGTCCTCGTAGACGCCGAGTTGGGATCTTGCTCCGCTTCATACCGACTCACTCGCCCGCCCGTCGCCGTAGCTGATCGTCCGCACCGGAACGTCATGCTGGCCGACGAGCGTAGGCAGGTCGCGGGTCAACCGAGGCGAGTCCACCCCCGCGCCGAGGCTGCCGCCAATAGCCGCAGCGTCACCATGGACGTCGATCACGCCGCCGGTCGCTGGCAGGCGGCGAGCCGGTCGTTGTCGTCGGTCGCGTCCGCGGTTGAGTTCTGGCAGTGTTCCGCGGTGAGCGCTCTTGACGGTGATCTTGATCGGCTCAAGACTGGCGCCCTGCCGGACGGAGGCCCATAGAGTCGTCCCGAAGACGTCGGCTGGCCGCCGCCGAACTGACCGCGCCAGATCATCTTCTGGGCCTCGTCGACCGGGCCCAGGATCTGCACGCAGAACCGTTCTTGCCCAGGAGCTTATAGAGTGCGAGAAATTGTCGGCGCCGTCGCTGGTCTAAACTATAAATGTGGTCGTGTGATGGACCCGGTGTCCCTTGTGGTGGCGGCGCTGGCCGCCGGTGCTGCCGCAGCCGCCAAGGATACCGCTGCACAGGTGGTCAAGGACGCCTACGAGGGACTGAAGTCGCTCGTTAGGCGTAAGGCGGCGGGCGACCCCGATGCCGCTGAGGTGCTGGATCGGCACGAGGACAGCCCCGCGGCCTGGGACGAGCAGCTGAGGCGGACGCTTGACGCACCGGATCGCGTCGACCACGAGGTCGTATTGTCGGCCCAACGACTGCTCGCCCTGCTCGACGCGGCGGGTTCCCAAGAGGGCAAGTACCAGGTTACCGTCACTGGCGGGAAGGGCGCCGTCATCGGCGACCATGCGCAGGTGGAGATTACCTTCGATGGCGGCGGCGAGTGAATGTCGGCGAGTCCGGCTCTGCGGGTGGCGAACGCTATCAGGTCGAGGTGAGCGGGGGCAGGGGTGCCGTCATCGGCGACTACGCCACCGTGGTGCAGGTTTTCGCCCAAGCGCCCGCTCCTCTCTCGTCCCAGATCAGGACTCGCGAGTTCGCCACACTGCTCGCCGAGCGTACCAGGCACTTCGTCGGCCGCGAGTTCACCCTGGACGCGATCCGAGACGCGCTCGCGGACCCCGAGTTCACCTCCGGGTTCCTCGTGCTACGGGGCGAGCCGGGCATCGGCAAGACCGCGGTGCTCGCCCAGGTGGTGCTAGAGCTGCGCTGCGTCCGCCACTTCAACGTCGCTCTGCTGGGCATCCGCTCCCCGCAAGCCTTCCTGTCCAATGTGTGCTCGCAGTTGATCGTCCGGTATGGCCTTGGCCACCAGGAGCTGCCCGGCGGGGCGACTGCCGACGGCGGGTTCCTGTCCCGTCTGCTGGCCGAGGCGACAACGGTGGCGGAGCACCATCCCATCGTCGTCGCCGTGGACGCCTTGGACGAGGCCGACGACACCGGGCTACCACAAGGCGCCAACCGGGTCTTCCTCCCGCCGGACCTGCCCGCGGGCGTCTACATCGTGGCCAGCAGCCGGACACAGGGCGACCAGCGTCTCCTCACCTCGTCCCGGCGTGACATCTACCTGCGCGACAACGACCCTCTCAACCTGGCGGATATCTCCCGCTACGTACGGGGCTACATCACGGCGCACGACGAGCTCATGCGCCTCCGACTGGGGGAGTGGGCGATCGACGAGGACACGTTCGTAGCGACCGTGACGGAGCGGAGCGCGGGCAACTTTATGTACATCGTCCACGTCCTCCGGGACATCATGCGGGGAGTGCTGGATGCGGCCAAGATGGACGATGTGCGCCGCCTGCCACTCGGCCTCCGGCAGTATTACCAACGGCACTGGCGAGAGATGCGCGACGCTGATCAGGACCGCTTCCGCCGCTACCAGGAGCCTGTGATCTGCTTGCTGGCGACCGCGCGCGAGCCGGTGTCGATCCAGCGACTGGTCGAATGGACCCGGCGGTACTGGCTGCAGCGCGGGTGGGACCAGCGGGACCTGATGCCGCTCGCGGTCAGAGACGTGCTCGCAACCTGGCGGGAGTTCCTCAATGAGGACGAGAGCGAGCCGGAGCCGCGCTACCGCCTCTACCACACCAGCTTCCAGGATTTTCTTGCCGACGAAGTTGGGCTGACCGCCTTCCACTCCACGATCGGCGAGGCGACCCTGGCGAAGATTCCAGGCTTTCTGGCCGAAGCGCCGCCGAGGGGTGACTGGCGGTCGGCATGACCGGCAGAGCCGATCCGCTGGCCGGGCTCGACGAGTACGAGCTACGGCATCTCGTGGCACACCTGAACGCCGCAGACCAGCCCCGGAACCTGCACCGGCTGCTGGCGCTGGAGAAGGCGGCGACCACAGGCGACCGCGGCGGTAGGCGGCGCCGTCTGCCCGTGTCCGTCGCCCGAGCACTCCAGCGGCCTGCGCAGGACGCCGGGGTTCTCAACGCCTGGCGCGCCGCGCACCTGTCGAGCGGCGACGCGACCGGCTTCCTCGCCGACATCGCGCTCGCCCGCACGCGGGCCCAGCGCGACGGGGACCGGGAACTAGCCGCAGGTGAGGCGGCCGTCAGCATCGCCTTCGACCTGCGGTACGCACTCGTACAGGCATCGCTTCGAACCTCGGACACGTGGTTTCCGGCCACTCTGGTTGTGGCGCTGGTACGCAACGGCGTATGGACCCGGACCGAGGGTCTCGATCGGGCGGTGACCCTGGCGCAGCCGGCCCGTGCCGAGGCGGTCGTGGCCCTGGTGGAGAATCTGCCAGTCGATGACCGGCACCTGCTCCTGCAGCGCGAACTGGATGCCGCACTCCAAGTCAAGGACCCGCGCGCACGCGCGCGTGCCCTGCGGATCGTGGCCCCGCACATATCACAGGAAGCCCGGGAGCACGCCCTCGCCGCCGCGATGGACGCTATCCGGCTCGTGTCCGCCGACAGCGACCGTGCAGTGGAGGTGGACGCGCTCGCGCCGCACCTGGACGGAGCGCAGGCACAGCGAATGCTCGGCACAGCCCGCAGTATGACGGATCCGGGGCACCGGGCCGACACCCTGGTGGCCTTGGTGCCCCGCCTGCCCGCTGACTCACAGCTGAAGGTCGCCATTGAGGTGCTCGCGGCCTGGCGGCTGCTCGAAAAACAGGCCAACGAGCGCAGCCCCAGGAACCAGGTCCAGAACCTGACGCACCGGGCCCGGCTGCTGGCGCAGCTGGCCCGGAGCCTCGGTGGCGCGGCACCTGGCGAAATGTACGACGTCGCGTGGGACCTGGCGGCCGAGGCGGCTGAGGCGTGGCCGAGTGCCATGCTGCGCGCACCCTCGCTGGCCAGTCACCATCCATTCGCCGAAGTCGGGCAGTATCTCCCCAAGCAGAAGGCACTAGAGGCATACCGCCTGGCGCTGCGTGCTGCCGTAAACATCCCGGATCGGCAAGCCCGGGCAGAGTCACTGACCGCGATGCTCCGCAAGATACCGCCGGACCAGGCACCCGACGAGTTCGTCCGCCTAGTCGAGCGGCACGCCCGCCGGATTCTCTCGCGCAGAGTCCGGATCCGAAACCTCGGCGCCATCGCCGCGTACCTGCCCGACCGTAACCGGACCGTCGCCTTGACCGCCGCCCTCGACGACACGCTCAGGTACCCGGACTACCAGCCCGGCTTCGCGGAGAATCTGGCCAAACTCGCCCCGCTGCTACCCCGGCACCTGCTGCTGCGCGCGCTCTCGGCCCGGTGGCGCAACAGCGACGCGGAGAGCCTCGTCCAGGCCCTGGCCCTCCTTCTGCACTACCTCCCGACACCGGCTCAGGCAAGCGCTGTCTGGTCGCTGCTGCAGATCGCGGACGGCGGCGATGCTCGCAGTGGATCGGTCGTCGGGGCCATCAGCGTAGCGCCCGGGCACTGGCGCAGGCAGCTGTTGCCCGAAGCGATCAAGCGGATCGAGCGGATCAACGACCGCACCGAGCGTGCAGGTTTGCTGAACTGGCTGCAATCGGTGGTTGATGAGCCGGCGGCCGAACGGACCCTCAGCCAGGCGCGCTGGGCTAGGCGGTGGGTGTGGCACCGGGATGGCCGCCCGCGAGTGCTGTCCGCAGTGACCGCGGACACGCCCGAGCCGGTACGGACCCCGCTAGCCGCCAGAGCGTTCACGAAAGCGGCCAAGGAGCGTGACGAGCCGAGGCGGGCCTCGCGGTTCAAGACGCTCGCGGAGCACCTTACTCCCGAGTTGACGGCCAAGATGCTGCACGAGGTCCGGCGTATGAAGGACCCGTTCCAGCGGCTGCAAGTGCTCCCCGAGCTCATCCCGCGGCTGCACGAGCCAGAGCACAACCAGGCCTGCCTCGAGGCTGTGGCGGCACTGGAGCAGCTCGAGCCGGCCAGCGCGGCCCAGGTGCTGCCGCCACTCGTAGAGCTCCTGTCGGCCGAGCTAGTGCGCGCCGCGTTTGCGACGGTGTGGGACGGAGGAGACGAGGTCACGCCGGCGCTGGTGGCGCTCGCTCCCCGCCTCCCCGATGACCTGCTGGAAAAGGCCGCCGCCGTGATCCACCGAATGAACAACCCGATGAACCGGGTCAACGTGCTGCGCTCGCTGGCTCCCCGGCTGCCCGCGCCCCGACGCGCCGAACTCATCGAGGAACTCCTCGCCGCGGCGAACACCAGTGCGGACCGCATGGCGCTGCTGACGCCGCTACTGCCATGGCTGCCGGCGCCACGCGCGGACGAGCTAGTCCGCGAAGCACTGCACGACCCGGCATCCGTCGATGACCGCATATGGAGCGCAGTGGCGCCCCAGCTGCCACGGGCCCTCGTGAACGGGGCGACAGGGGACGCTCTGATACGACTCGCCCCGTTCCACCGTGAGGCGCTCGGCGTCCTGATCGACGAACGCGACCCGGCCTTGCTGGACCAGGTGCTCGCCGCTACCGCAGAATACGAGGCCACCTCTCGTACCGCAGCCCTAGCCGCGGCGTTGACAAAGCTCGACGTACCCATGCCAACCACTACCGCAGCTGAACTGGTGCGCACGGTCGCCACCGATACGGCCCGCCGTACTGACCTGATCCGCCACATTGAACTGCTGTTCCCAATGATCGCCAAGCTCGGCGGCGAGGAGTCGATGGTCGAGTTGGCCAACGCTCTCGCCCACGTCGGTCGCTGCTGGCCCTGATCCGGCCCGCCCGACATCGCCGACCGAACTGGATAAGACAGCGTTTCTGCCAGGGCCTATTGCCCTGGATGATCCAATGGGTTTCAAAACGGGGCAAAAGTACCCGCCGAGGGTCACCTCCTGCCAGCAGGCCCGCAGCGGTTTGCGCGGCGGTGAATCCGCGCAAGTCCATCAGGGTGGTCGCGATAGGCTGCGCTTCGGGCAGTACCCACAGCGCGGCGTTGATCCTGCTCGTACCCAGGCGTTCGAGCGTGGCCTCGGCGTTGTCAGCCCGGTCGGGCAGTCAGGTACCGGGGAGTCGCAGAGCGCGACGCTCAGCCGGGCGTGTGGCCCATCTCGCAGAGAAGCCACCAGATCGGGTATACATATTTTTAGGCGATTTGGCACAGTGATTGCAGAAGCTGGTCTTTCGAGAGTGGTCACAGGGCGTGTTCGTCGCGCGGCCGCTGGTCGGTGCCCTACAGGTGGAACTGCACCACGACGTTCTTGAACACAATCGGGACGTACACGTTGCCGGTACCCGGGTCGACCGTCAGCAGGTTCGGATAGAAGCCGACGGAATGCCTGCCTACCTGCGCGCCAGTGGATTCCTTCAGCACGACGACGCTGTCGGGCGTGCCAGGCGTGGATCCGCCGGTCGCTACGACCATCCTGGCGCGCGAGTCAATCGCGATGCCCTCGGGCGCCACCCAGGAGGTGCGGACGGTACGGACCACGCGGCGCTTGGCGATGTTCACAACCCGGATCGTTCCTGACGGTTCCCGGATGCCACCAGACGCCAGCCAAGCCGTGCCCCGCCGCGAGTCCACCGCGGTGACTACGGAAGTGCTAATTCCTCGCGTCGGCGTGCCGTAGAGGTGAACCACCTGGTGCGCCGGCTCGCTGATCTCTGCCACCTTGTCGCGCACCGAGCAGGTGCCGCAGGGAATGCCGGAGACCCAAACGGTTCGGGTGCCGGGATCTGCCGTGATCGCGCCGACCACATGGCCGGCGCCGAACAGCAGCCTGATTGTATGCACGACCAGGCGGGTGGCCTCGTTGACCGCCAGTGCGACATTGTGATGCGCCGCGTCGACCGCTGCGACCCACACCGGTCCGGTGCGCGGGTCAACGGCGATGCCGCTCACCGTTCCGAGCCCGCTGACCTGGTGCGTTACCTTGTTCGTCTTCTCGCTGACCTCCGTCAGCGAGCAAAGCCCTGAACTGCAGGTTGTCCAGACCGCGTGCCGTTGCGGGTCAACGGCGACGAAGTCGACGCTATGGCCGATGTTGATCTTGGCCGCGACTCGCTGCCTGACCTCGCTGATTCTGACCAGGTGGCCGGCCGCCACCCAGGCGGTCCGGGTCTTCGCGTCGACCGCAACCTGGCTCGAACCCGAGCCGACGTTGATATTCCTGACCGGGAACTGGCTCGACGCCGGTGCGCGGACCGCTGCCATGCCCGGGTCGGCCGCGCTGGCCAGCGCCGCGCACGCCAACGCTAGCGCAGCGGCCGCGGCCGTGACGTAACCTCGAGGTGAGGAGCGAAATGAAGCGGGGTCCACGGCGACTCCTGTCAGCGCCAATTCGCAAGGGTTCATGACTCTTGCGGATGCTACGCTCGCTCGCGGTCCGGGAGCCAGCGACCGGCATGCTCGGCGCCGCCGAATAGCAGCCGCAAGTCACCGGGCCGCCCCACGGCCAACATACGCGGCAGCACCGAACCGCCGTTATCTCCAGCCCGTTTTCGGGTGTCAACGACGTAGCTGACGGGGCCTTCGAGCCACGTCGTGGACACGTTATCTGTAGCGGTGTCCACGACGCAGCGGAAGTCATGCCACTCACGTGACCTGCGTCTATCCCCTCTCTCGCTGCTGCTCTTAGGATTTGCGTCTCGCACCTACTGCTCAGTAGTGACGTGTCAACGACGCAAAAACCTGTCTTCACCAGGGCTTCGCGCAGACGGGCTAGAGATAACCGCCGTTATGGCGCAGATCGCGTTTGAGCGCTGTGGAGTGGTGCACCGAAGAGCCTAGCTGCTTTGTGCGGACCGGTTCGGGAAGGTGAGGGGCCAGGGAGGCGATGACCTCAAATCCTGGCGGCCCGCTATGGATCTGCAACAGATAAGCGAGGACCTGCTCGGCGGAGCGTACGCCCTTCTCCACCATGGCGGTCAGCAACGCCGTCGGGACCTGACCGGCAGCGTTGCGTACCGAGGCGATGAGCAGCGCGTACCGCACCTCCAGGGCGATCTCGCGCGCCGGCTCACCTGCCAGGACACGCGTATCCACGGCCCGGCGCACCAGGCGCAGGGCCCGCCGGGCATCGGTTACGTAGCCGCCTGCGTCGCCCTTGTCCTTGGCCTCGAACCAGAAGTTGGTGCCCGCGTACGTCTCCAGCACGAGAAGCCGATGCAGCGTGTCCTCCTTGCCCGCCGCCTCCAGATGCGCGACAAGATTCCTGAGCTCATAAGGAGTCAGCTCAGCGGCATTGGCCCGGCCTGAGCGCATGTTCACAGACTGCCGGGGAAGCCGGGAAACCTGGCGAGCGCGGTCACGCGCGCTGCACCCTCAAGCCGGTCTTCGTTTAAGAACTCGCGCCGGTCGACCGGCCTGGTGCTAGTCGGTGTCCCTGCCGTCTCTTGCAAGACAACCACTGTGCCTCGACTACGCAAGCTTCTCCCCTCCGTGATGCAGAAGCATGATCACAGCGGGGAGTCGCCGGTCAGGAAGCCTGGGATTTTCGACAGTGCTGTTGTCGCGATCTGGCTGTGGTACCAGCGTAGGTTCTCCTGGTCGTCCAGGAACTCGGCGAAACTGCGATGATAGATTCGGTAAAGTGGCGGCTGGCCGCCGGGATCTTCGTTCAGGAATTCCCGCCACTGTGTGATTACGTTTTTGATATCCCCGGGATCGAGGTGTGTCCATTCCATCAGCTGTGGGATTGTCACAGGTTCCCGGCTGACCGCGAGGAAGCATAGGACGGGACGCTGCAGGGTCGAGAAGCGGGTGGGATCCGAGTCCTTCATGTCGCGCCAGTGGCGCTTGTAGTATCCGGTCAGGCCCCGCGGTAGCCCGCTGACCTCGCCTACGGTCTGGCGGCTCAAGCGGCCCGCCGCGATCTCAGGCAGCACATGAACCAGGTACATGAAGTTGCCTTCGGACAGTTTGGTCATTTCCGTCACGAAGGCCGCGGGCCCAAGATCCCACGCTTGGATCCGCTCGCGCATGACCTGGGGATGCGCCTCGATGAACGTTTCGATGTAGCGGGCGACGTCCTGCTTGTTGGCGGGGTCATCGTCGCGGAGCCAGATCTCGGTTTCGTTGTCGACATCCAGACGGTAGTCGGCTTCCTCGCGTGTTGTGAGGACGAAGAAGACGCCCACTGGGAGAGCGCGCGGAAGGTACAGGCGGTTGGCGGACGGCGCGAGCCCAGTGTCTTCGGCCTCGTCGAGGGCATCGACGACCACGACCACGGGAAGTTCGCCCTGCTGGCGGGCCCGCTCGGCTGCCTCCGTGAGCAGTTGCGAGAGGAAGCCGGAATCCTCGCCCGCCTGTAGTGGCAGCGCCGGATGGTCGAGCCCGTACCGCACGATGAGTTGGGCGCATACGTTCTCGAGGAATTGCCGCGGAGAGCGGATGTTTTCCGGGGCAATATTGAAATGGTGAACGTAGGATCCGCGCAGTACTACCATTGCGGCAATGGCTGTCTTGCCGATTCCTGGCTCCCCGCGGATCAGCAGATAGCCTGAGTCGAACTCATCACCCGCCAACACCCTGTCGATACCAGTGAAAACGAACTCGCGGCCTAGGAAGCCTCTGGTGCGCTCGTCGATGAGTGAGCGGAACTGTGCTGATCGGATGAAGGATGTGACCGGGCGCTTGTCATCTCTGAAGGATTGGAAGACGGTCGCGTAATCCCCGACGACGACGCCCTTGCCGCCTGATACCTCTACATCCTTCCTTTGCTCAGTCACCGTCGTTGAAGGTCATCGTGACGTTCGCCGCGTCGCCGACCACAATGCCCTTGCCCCCCGTAATGCGCACATCGTACTTTCCGGCTCTGGCTCCCGCCGGATCGGCTTGCCTGAGCAACGCCTGGGCCACCCTTATGAGCTCCTCATCGTGAGCCGCGCCCGCAGTCCGCAGATGCTCAGCGAGTTGTGGCTGGTCAGAGTTGGGCTGTCGCTCCGACTGATCGAGCGCGGCCTCGGCTTCCTGGTTGCCGGCGAAACGACGGCGGATGAGTGCCTTCAAACCCGCGTAGGCGTCCTTGATCGCCTGGCCGGCGGTGTCCTTCACGCCGGCAATGGCACCCGCAGCCAGCGCAGCGATGATCAGCGAGATTGGCTCCACGTGCCTCCCCCCAGGGCTCAAGATGGCCAGTTTCTTTGTAATCCCTGGATGCTGCAAGGTCAAGCTAGTATCTCGGTCCACCGAAAACACGCGTGCGAATAGCCTGTCAGTTATGGGCGACGACCGGCTGCCGACCGTCACGCCACTACGAGCGCGCGGCCCTGGCCAATGTGATCGGTTTCCCGCGTGAGTGCACATTTCGACGTCCTGTCCGACTACGAGATCACCCACCTTGTGTATCACCTGAGGCATGCCGACGCCGTCGATCCGCTCGGCCGGATCCTGACCGATCTCGGCTTCTTCGCCGAGGTGCTGCGCCGCGAGGCGCTGCGCACAGTGCTCGCCGACGCCACCACGGCCACCGATGTCGTTCCCGACCCCGCCGGGGCATGCGCGGTGGTCGCGTTCCTGCGGACCGAGGCGGACACGCTAACCCGCCACCCCGGGTTGCTTTTGCAGCAGGCCGCCAACCAGCCGTCCGATTCGGTGGTCGAGCGGCTCGCTGACCAGCCACCCGGCCCTTGGCTGCGATGGCTCAACAAGCCGTCTACGGAGGACGCTCGTGCGCTGGTGATCCGGCCGCCTCGGGACCCCGGCCTCACCCACTGGATCATGGACTGCGCCTGGCTCGACCGCGAACGCGTGATCGCCGTGGCCGAGACGGGCCGCACGACGGTGTGGGACGTGTCTACTGGCGAGCTGGTCGAGGACCTGCCGCCCCGAGAGCCGCCGGAGCACCGAGTTGCCCGCTCGCCCGACGGCACCCGCGTGGTCGAACTCGACGACGTGCCCGAGATCCGGCAGGTCGCGACGGACACCGTCCTGGGTCGGCTTGGCTCCGCATCATGGGTAACGGAGGAGGCGGTGACCAGGAGGATAGTTACCGAAGGTCACCGCCAAACGGTCCGGGCCTGCGCATGGTCGCCGGACGGGCGCTGGATCGCCACCGGCTCGGGCAGCCACTACATCGGCATGCCTGACGACGACTTCTCCGTCCGCATCTGGGACGCTGCTACCTTCGCCGAGGTGCACGTCCTGGAGGCACACCGCGATGCCATCACCGCCCTGGCCTTCTCGCCCGACAGCACACTGTTCGCCTCGTGCTCGGGCAGCGTAAATCAAGCGGGGCCAGACAACTCCAGCCGGATCTGGAATGTGGCCTCCGGCGAGCCGGTGAGCGTATTGCGCGGCCACGTCAACGAGGTCGTTCACTGTGCCTGGTCACCTGACGGCGATGCCCTGGTCTCGTGTGGCAAGGACGGGATGGTCATCGTGTGGCGTGCGCCCGCCCTGGTCCAGGAAGCCCCGCCGGGCGGGGCAATGGGCGCGGTCTCGCCCGACGGTCGGCTTGCCGCGCTGCTCGATAGGGCCGACGTTCCCATGGTCGACGTGGCGACCGGTCGAGAAATCCACCGGCTGTCCGGGCACACCGACCTAGTGGCATGTGCCGCCTTCTCCCCTGATGGCAACTGCCTGGCGACAGGCGCGGAGGACCGCACGGTCCGGCTGTGGAACCCGGCGACCGGCGAATTCCTCGCCGAACTGCGCGGTCACGAGGACCACGGCGTCTCCCAGACCTATGTCGGCCAGCGCCAGGTGTGGGGCGCGGTGACCAGTGTCGCCTGGTCGGCGGATGGCGCCCTACTCGCCTCCAGCGGCAGCGACCGGCTGGTGCTGGTGTGGTCATCGCAGTCCAGACAGCTGGTGCGGCGCCTCCAGGGACACATCGGCCCGGTGGCCGCATGCGCTTGGTACGGGGACGACCACCTCGTCTCGGCCGGCGACTCGTTCGAGCACATCCAGGACCACTCGATCCGGCTCTGGAGCGTCCCACTCGGCGCGGAACTCGGCGTCCTCGACCAGGATGATCCCATCGCAGCCGTCCTCGGCCCGGCAATGACCAACTCGCGTCGCAACATCCCTCTTCCGTCGCCGGACGGTACGCGCACCGCAGTCAAGACCGGTGAGGCTCTGTCTATCGGTGCTCTGCGCGTCGTCCGGGCGGGGACTACGCACGAGCTCACTGTCGAGGGCACCGCGGGGTCCACCCTGTTGACCTGGCTCCCCGACGGGCGCCACCTAGCCGTTGCGACCGACGTCATCACCGTAATTGACACCGACACGATGCGCCCGATCCTCACCTTTCCCGCGCCCGCACCCGAGGCAAGCCTGACCGCCACCAGGGACGGCAAACTGATCGCCGTCGATGACGCCGGGCACCAACTGGTGCTCGCGATCGAAGGGCTCCCCGCAGCCCTCGTGCCGCCGAAATCCCGCCCGGTGCGCGCACCGGTGAAAGTAGATGAGCCGCGCCAGCCGGACAGTGCCACGGCCTGGCTCCACATGCTGCGCGGCCTCATCATCAACAACTCGCCTGAGGAGGTGCTGAAATGGGCCGCAGCCCAGGTCGTGACGCTAGACACCACCAAGCGCCGGACATTCACCGCCGCACTCGATGACCCCTACAGCACCGACATAGGCGGAATCAACGCCGACCTCTGGGAGCTGATAGGGACGCTGACTTGGTCACAGCCGAACGTCGCCGCGCGATGCCTGCGCACCGCTCTCGCCCATAACCCGAACTCGGTGACCGCCCAACTACTCCTCGGCTGGCTCTACCTCGCCCGCGGCCAGGCCCGCCAGGCCAAGAACCTGCTGGCGGCGGGCGACCGTGCCGAGCGACAAGACCTGTATCACCTGGCCGAGGATCTGTTCCTGGAGTCCGGTGCGCTGCAGCTAGCGAAGAACCTGCGCCGCCACCGCGACCAGTTCCTGTGATGACAAGCGGGCCGTCCAGTACAGCGGCCACTCCCAGCCACCACCATGACCCGAGGCACCGCGGCACTTGACCTGCCTGACGCGCCTCGTAGGCGCGTATAACGTCCGGATCCGGAACGGCGCCCGACTCGATCAGATCAGAGCGCCCGGTCAACCAGATCGGCGGGTACGCGCGCGCCCTAAGCCACGTCGGCAGTCACGCTATGTGATCAGGTTGCCTGCGATCCTCGCCGAGCTGTGCCGGATCGTCCACAGATAATTCAGCCGCTGGATGTTCAAATAGCGAGGGCGGTAACACACCGAACGCATCGTTTCTGGCCGCAACATCAGCCGGGCTCTACGGACCCGGCGCGTGAATCGGGTCACTCCGGCGGCCACGACGCGGGTGTCGCGCGCTTCGATGCTGCGGCAGACAGCGCGGATATAAGGTTCGTGGTCGGCCGAGCAGCTGCTGCTCGGCGGTCATGGCACTGAATGTAACGGCCATCGTCATTGCCCTACTGCCCAGAACGCCCCGCTGTCAGTTAACGCGTGCATCAGACCTCGCTCCTATCATTCGGTGTCCTCATCCTCTGGGTCCTTCCGGTACCGGCGCGGCACCGGGCAGGCGGCGTAGTCGGCGAAGATCAGCTCCCGCAGTCCATGAGCCGTGGATGCCCGCAGGCAACCCTGGCCGTCGAGACGGTCGGCCCGGAACCGGCCGTCCCAGCTGATCTGGTACGCCTCGTCCCAGTGCCACCGCAGATCATCCAGCGCCCGCAGCCGCTCAGGTGTCAGCCCGGCCAGCATGCCGGCCTCAGCCCGCCGTGCCGTCCCAGGTGCAGTCGGCGCCTCGCCCGGGCTGGCAGGCTTGAGTGGCCGGCGCATCTCGAGGGGATCAGTCCGCCGGTCATCCTCGGTCGGCCTGGTCGCCCCGGGTGCCGGCGCCGCTTGGCCGGCCGGTCTGGCATCTCGAGCCCACGCCACCGCGGTGCTAGCAGCCGACGTCAGATGCCGCCGCACTCCGGTTCGCCGCTGCACAACCATGACTCTATCCTACTCGTATCGCTTCGTAGCGCTACATAGGATATCGTGCCTGGTCAGCTAGCCTCGTGCGGTGACCAAGATCGATCCGACCGGCCCGGTGCCGCCGTACAAGCAGATAGCGGCGATCATCCGCGCCCGGGTCGAGTCCGGCGAGTACGCCAAAGGCACCCGCATCCCGACCGAATCGGAGATGGTGGAGACCTGGGAGGTTGCCCGCACGACCGCCCGGCGCGCTATCGCGCTCCTGCGCGAAGAAGGACTGGTCACCACCGTGCCGCAGCGCGGCAGCTACGTCCGCTGAGGCTTGACGAGCCCGGAACCGTCATCGCCCAGCTGGGCGTCTCGCGGTCCTGGGCGGCGGTGGCGAGCGTGAGGCTCCGTGGACAGGCGGCTGGCTACGGCTTGGCTGCACCTGGGCGCGGGCGTTTCCGTTGTTCTGGCCTGGTGCTGTCGTCAGGAGAGCTCGCGACCTCGCATGCCGGGCGGCGGCTGGTCCAGCCGGAGCAGGCAGTGCCCGCAACCGCATAGCCGCGGCCTGTGCGGCCGCTGCCTGCGCGGCATGCCGCTGCGCTCGCCGCAGCTCGGCGACGGCCAGTGCGAGCGCAGCCAGCTGTGCGACCAGGCCGGCTAGCTGCGGTACTCCGTCCCGGGAACCTGATCCCGTCAGGGCGAGCAGCCGGGTTGCGGCGCGCAGCTGCCTGCCTTCGTGAGTTTGTCCTGGTACCCGGCCGAAGGGCATTCGGGAGGCGCGGTCGTAGCAGTCGGCGGCACCTCGGAGGGTCTTGCTGCGGGTGAGAGCGGCGGCGATGTGCAGTGCGTCGGCGGCTGCATGCGCCGCGTCGGCAGCACGAGCTGGGTCGTTGAGCGCGCACCAGCGGATGTGTTCCGTCGCAACGGCCGCGTACTGCGCAGCATGTTCGAAGATCGCGTTCCGCTCCGCGACCGTGAGCCGGACCCCGACGATCCGATCCGCGCTCGCGGAACGTCCCGGGCGTTCCGGACGCCACCTGCGCCGCAGCTGCGGCAAGCTCAGCTCGGCGGCCAGTTTCCCGCCGCCGTACCAGACCGGCTCGCCGTCCCAGCCCGCGTGCCCCGCCAAGGCAACCGAGTATCCCGTGACCTCGGGCAGCGAGGCCAGGTCACGGGCTTCGGGCAGGCAACCCGACTCGGGACGGTCAGCACCGCATATCCGACGGGGGCAAGAGATCTTCGACTCGACTACCGTCACCACCAAGTCAGCGAGACATCAGCGCCCAGTTCAATCTCGTCCGCCAGCACCGGTGCCCACGCTGCCAAAGGAGACCCTCTGCTGACGCTGACGGCCGCCTTGTGACGTCCGAACTCACGGACAAACGACGGACAAATGATCAAGGCCCGGCCTCCACCACCGGAGACCAGGCCGATGACCTGCGTCTACCTTCGTAGCCCCGACCGGATTTGAACCGGCGCTACCGCCTTGAGAGGGCGGCGTCCTGGGCCGCTAGACGACGGGGCCAGGTACATCCGTGCTGGTCAACGCGCGTCCAAACG
>Ga0207646_10004580_pt1 | contig 14960 bp, 11 predicted proteins | sample KBSK5502metaG_FD_184343 | JGI IMG/M metagenome (GOLD analysis project Ga0207646, IMG submission 184343) | Corn, switchgrass and miscanthus rhizosphere microbial communities from Kellogg Biological Station, Michigan, USA - KBS K5-50-2 metaG... | ecosystem: Host-associated > Plants > Roots >... | reverse complement strand
TCGCTGTGGCCTGCCACGTTCGGCCTTGCCTGCTGCGCCATTGAGATGATGTCGGCCAGCGCTGATCGCTTTGATATCGCCCGCTTCGGCGCCGAAGTATTCCGGGCCTCTCCACGCCAGGCCGACCTGATGATTGTCGCGGGACGCTGTTCGATCAAAATGGCTCCGATACTGCGGCAGATTTATGACCAGATGCCAGACCCCAAGTGGGTTATCGCGATGGGTGCCTGCGCATCTTGTGGAGGCGTCTTTAACAACTACGCAATTGTGCAAGGGGTGGATAAGATAGTGCCGGTAGACGTGTTCATCCCAGGATGCCCGCCATCACCAGAGATGTTGCTCTACGGGTTCAATGAACTCCAGCGCAAAATCCGCGAAGGTATCCCTAATCCACCCGATCCCTTGAAGGCAAGTGGTCTGAAGCTGCAGGGACCTATAGGAGAAGAGCTATAGGGCAAAGCAGGAAAGTCCGGGGAGCTGAAAACGCGATATTTTAAGGAACGTACACAACATGGCTATAACAGCAACATCCACGGTAGAGATGGTGCGGGGAAAGTACCCGCAGGCAGTGGTTGAAACAGTCGATTTTCGAAACGAACAAACAATTGTTCTTCTGCCAGAACACTTACTGACGGTATGTGCTTATCTTCAGAAAAACCTCAAATACAACTTTCTTTCAAGTGTAACGGCTGTGGACTGGCTAGAGCGCGTACCGCGCTATGACGTGGTCTATCACCTGTTGTCTATCCCCAATCAGTGTGAATTGCGGCTGAAGGTGCGTGTTGGCAAAGGTCGTGAGGAGCATCCCTCCGTACCCACCGTGAGTGGTATCTGGCCGACAGCGAACTGGTTTGAACGCGAGGTATACGATCTTTTTGGTCTCACATTTGAAGGTCATCCTGACCTGCGCCGTATCCTGATGCCAATGGACTGGACCACCCATCCGCTGCGCAAGGATTATCCGCTCTCCGGCTTCGATCTACCTGAACCTCACTGGGGTGGCCAGGTACCTTACGATACTGATCCGGGTGTAGGTAGCCAGACATTGCGCACACCATTTAGCCGGGAGCTGAACGAGAGCCGGAGCAAAATCAGTCAGAACCAGGAACCAGGAACTGAGAAAATGTAGGGGCGACCCTTGTGGTCGCCCTGATAATGAGGGCATATGCAGAAACAAGATATAGAAACACAATATACCGTCGAGGATAGCCAGCTGCTTGAAAGTGGGCAGCGTGTCGATACCATGACTATCAATATGGGGCCGCAGCACCCCAGCACGCACGGTGTGCTGCGCCTGATATTGACCATCGAGGGCGAGACAGTCGTCAAGGCTGTACCCGATATTGGCTTCCTGCACACCGGTATTGAGAAGACCGCCGAGGACAAGACCTACCACCAGGCTCTGGTGCTGACCGACCGTATGGATTACCTGGCCCCTCTCTGCAACAACCTGGGCTACTCTCTGGCTGTAGAGAAACTGCTGGGCATCGAAGACGAGATCAACGACAAGATTCGCTATGTGCGCGTGTTGCTCGCTGAACTCCAGCGTCTTGCCAGCCACCTGGTCTGGCTGGGAACCTCTGCGCTTGACCTGGGAGCCCAGAGCGTTTTCCTGTACTGTTTCCGCGAGCGCGAGATGATCCTGGACGTCTTCGAGGACCTCTCGGGTGTGCGTATGATGACCAGCTACATCTGCCCCGGCGGTTTGCAAGCCGACCTGACACCGGCTTTCGATTCCAAGGTACGGGCATTCACCAGTATTTTCCTTGATCGCTTGCAGGAGTATCACGACCTGTTGACCAACAACCAGCTCTGGGTGGAACGCACCAAAGGCGTGGCTGTTCTGAGCCCTGAGGACGCCATTGCGTATGGTGCAAGCGGCCCCGTGCTGCGTGGTAGCAACGTAGTGTGGGACATCCGCAAAGCATTTCCTTATAGTGGTTATGAGCAGTTCGATTTTGATATTCCGGTGGGTACTAATGGCGATGTGTATGACCGTTACCTGGTACGTATGCTGGAGATGGAGCAAAGCCTCAAGATCGTCAACCAGGCGTTAGAGGGTATGCCTGCTGGAGCCTATCGCGTCAGCAATCCCAAGATTGCGCCGCCGCCCAAGTGGCAGATTACAGGGAGCATGGAGGCATTAATACATCACTTCAAGCTCTTTACTGAAGGCTATCGCCCGCCCAAAGGCGAGGTCTTTGTACGTACGGAATCGCCCAAAGGCGAGCTGGACTTCTACATCGTGAGTGATGGCACGGCCAAACCATACCGCATGCACGTGCGTGCCCCGTCATTTGCAAATCTCGAGGCGTTACCGCGGATGATCGAGGGGTGTTTCCTCGCTGACGTGGTAGCGGCCATTGGTAGTATCGATATTGTGCTTGGGGAGGTTGACCGATGATTTCAGAACAGGCCAAACAGCGTATGCGTGACCTGGCGGCACGCTATCCCGTAGCACGCTCCGCCGTTATGCCTGCGCTCCATATTGCCCAGCAAGAAGAGGGGTATATTACCCAGGATGCATTGCAGGCCGTGGCAGAGGCAATCGGCATGACCGTAGATGATGTCGAAAGCATTGCAACTTTCTACACCATGTACTACCAGCAACCTCCAGGGAAAAAGATCATTAAGGTCTGTAACAGTATCGCCTGCTATCTGCGCGGCTGTGATGCACTGGTTAGTCACCTCGAGCAGCGACTGGGCATTAAACAGGGAGAGACCAGCGCCGATGGCAAATATACTTTGATGACCGCTGAGTGCCTGGCCTCATGTGGCACCGCGCCGGTGCTCCAGGTCAACAACGAGTTTGTTGAAAATGTCACCCTTGAGATGGCTGATACACTGGTTGATGAGTGGAATAGGGAATTGAGCGCGAAAGAAACTGAGCCAAAGACGGAAATAAGATTGTAAGGAATCCTAAATATGCCAGAACTTATCATTACAAAAGATATAGATGCCCCTGATCTGGATACGCTGGATGGATACCGGCAGCATGGAGGCTATGAGGCTCTCGCAAAGGCACTCAAAGAGTACCAGCCTGACGATCTGGTCGAGATGGTTAAGAAATCAGGACTGCGCGGGCGCGGTGGCGCCGGGTTCCCCACGGGCATGAAGTGGAGCTTTCTCGCTAAGAACGACAAGACGCGCTACCTCTGCTGTAATGCTGATGAAAGCGAGCCGGGCACATTCAAAGACCGCATGATCATGGAGAAGAACCCTCACGAATTGGTCGAGGGTGTGATCATCACCAGTTATGCTTGCCGTGTTTCGGTAGCCTTTATTTATGTGCGTGGTGAACTGGCCCTGGCGGGGAGACAGGTTGAACGCGCCGTCGAAGAAGCGTATGCCGCGGGCTATATTGGCAAGAACATCCTGGGCAGCGGCTTTAACCTTGATGTGATTGTGCATCACGGTGCCGGTGCCTACATCTGCGGCGAAGAGAGCGCCTTGATGGAATCATTGGAAGGCAGGCGCGGCTATCCACGTTTGAAGCCTCCTTTTCCGGCGGCAATCGGCTTGTATGGCGGTCCGACTGTCATCAATAACTGCGAAACCCTGGCAACCCTTCCGGCAATTGTGAAGAACGGCGCGGAATGGTACGCCTCGTTTGGCACTGAAAAGAGCAAAGGAACACGTATCTTCTGTTTGAGTGGGCATGTTAAAAAGCCCGGCAACTATGAATTGCCACTGGGTACGTCGTTACGCACATTGATCTATGATGAGCAGTATGGTGGTGGCATCCTTGCTGACAAGCAGCTCAAGGCCATCATACCAGGAGGATCATCCACTCCCATGCTGGGCGCAGATAAAGTAGATACACCGCTCGACTTTGAGGCGATAGCGGCAGCAGGTTCAATGCTTGGCTCCGGCGGTGTGGTCGTCATGCACGAAGATACCTGTATCGTAGGCGCTGTACTGCGCATGATAGAGTTCTACCGCGACGAGTCATGTGGCAAATGCACGCCCTGCCGCGAGGGGACGTACTGGATGACAGAGCTCCTGCATCGTCTTGAGCACGGCCAGGGCAAGGAGAGCGACATAGACCTGCTGGTGGACATCTGCGATAATATCGGTGGCAAATCGTTCTGCCCACTTGGCGATGCCGCAATCACCCCCGTCGCCAGCAGTATCAAGCTGTTTCGTGAAGAATACGAGTATCACGTCCGTGAAGGACGGTGTATGGTAGGCGCGGGGGCAGCCCTCGCCGCAGTTCATTAATTAACAAAGAAGTTCGGACAAGACGGTAATAAAGCTATGTCAGAAGAAAAAAAAGACGAACTTGTACACCTGACCATTGACGACATTCCTGTGGCAGTTCCTCCAGGAACATTAGTCTGGGCAGCAGCACAACAGGCCGGGATTGAGATCCCTATTTATTGCTATCATCCCAAGATGCCACCGCTGGGTGCCTGTCGCATGTGCTTTGTCGAAATCGAGAAGGTGCCAAAGCCCCCACAGACGGCCTGCACTACACCCGTCAGCGAAGGCATGATTGTACATACCAACACTGAAAAGGTACTCAAGGCCCGCCGGGGGACACTGGAATTTTTGCTGATCAACCATCCACTGGATTGCCCCATCTGCGACAAGGGCGGTGAATGCGACCTGCAGGACTTCACCTTGCGCCATGGGCCGGGCGGCACGCGTTTCAACCTGTACAAGCGTCACTATCCCAAGCCAATCCCCGTTAGTGACAGGGTCATGCTTGACCGCGAGCGCTGTATTTTATGCCAGCGCTGCACACGCTTCAGTTCAGAAATCTCGATGGATAACGGACTCGTGATGGTCAAGCGGGGTTTCAGGATGGAGGTTGGCACAGCGCCCGACCATGCCTTTGACTCGATCTTCTCAGGTAACACGGTCGAGATATGCCCGGTAGGTGCGCTAACAGCGACGACTTACCGCTTCAAAGCGCGGCCCTGGGAATTGAAGCGCATACCGAGTGTATGCAACAACTGCAGCGTCGGCTGCAATGCGCGTATTGATGTGCGTGTCGATAAGATCATGCGCCTGATGTCGCGCAACAACGATGATATCGACGATGGCTGGTTGTGCGACCGCGGCCGTTGGGACTTTGAGTTCGTCAATACCCCGCAGCGCCTGCGAACCCCGCTGATTCGTTACAAAGGCAAATTAGAGCCTGCAACCTGGGACGAGGCGCTCTATATGATTGCCTCACGTCTCAGCAGCATCGCTGACAAACATGGAACCAATTCAATTGGCGGCATTGGCTCGACTCGCACCACCAACGAGGAAGCCTATCTCTTCCAGAAGCTGCTGCGCGAGGCTCTCGGTACACCCAACATCGATCACCATCATGGATACTTCCCTGGCCCGCGCGATCCGCTGACGGGTAGGCCGTGGATGATGACCAACAGTATCGCTGACATCGAGAAAGCCTCGCATATCGTACTGATCGCCTCCGATCCTTACCAGCGCCAGCCTATTCTCAATCTGCGTATCAAGAAGGCCATGAAGGCGGGGGCCAAAATTTACATCGTCAATGAGGGCGAGACGGAGCTTGATCGCTTTGCCGTGAGCAAGATCAACATTCCTCAAAACGGCGCAGGTATGGCAGCGAAGATGCTGCTAAAACGTGTATTGAGTACCGAGATAGCCAACCCTCATCAGTACGAAGATATCCGAACCAGCATACAGGGCCAGGATAAGCAAATTCGCGCAACTGAGGAAGCCTTTGGACTTGAGGCCACAACGCAATTACAACATCTTGCAGATACGCTTGCAGGATCCGAGGGCGCCATTATCCTCTATGATGAAATGGCCACGCTGGCGCCCGGTTGTGATGACCTGGCAGCCGATCTGCAGGCACTGGCGGTCATAACCGGTAATGTTAGCCGTGTTGGCTCGGGTGTTGGCCCTCTGGTCGAGGATGCAAACTCGCTCGGCGCACGCGACATGGGACTGCTGCCTGATGCCCTGCCCGGCTATCAGCCTGCTGTGAAGAAGGGCCTGTCTTACAACGAGATGCTGAGCAGTCCCGGTATCAAGGCGCTGTACGTCATGGGTGCGAACCCGGCGCGGCACGTTGCGCAACTTCCCCCTAACCTGGAATTTCTGGTTGTGCAGGATATTATACTCACTGAGACAGCTCAACGGGCCGCTGTGGTCCTGCCCTCGGTCACCTTCGCGGAGAAAGATGGCAGCATGACCAACGTTGACCATCATGTGCAGGCTATTCGCCATGCGCTGCGCCCCTTGCCTGGGGCAAAGGCCGACTGGGAAATCCTGGTAGCCCTGGCAAATCGCCTCGGCCAGAAGTGGAACTACAACAGTCCGCAGGAGGTGCTGCTAGAGATCGCCTCTTCCAATCCATTCTATGCCGGATTGACCTGGGAAGACCTGGGAGCGCAGGGAGTGCGCACACAAGAGCAGGAGGTGGCGCGTGCTTGATTTTCTCAATAACATAATTGTGGCCTCAATAATCAAAGGTGCGATCGTCATTTTAGTGCTGCTGACGGCATTCGCGTACATGACACTGATCGAGCGGCGCGTCATAGCAAAAATCCAGGGTCGCCTGGGACCAAACCGTGTAGGGCCTTTCGGCCTCTTCCAACCATTGGCCGATGCCATCAAAATGGCTTTCAAAGAACAGATCGTACCATCACAGGCCAGGAAAGTCACCTACCTGCTTGCGCCCGTGATTTCTATAGTGGTTGCGTTGTGCGCTTTTGCTGTCGTACCTATCGGCAACAGTTGGATTGATGGAAAGCCGAGCGTCTGGGATCCAGTCATTGGCGATATCAATGTTGGCCTGCTGTGGATACTCTCGATCTCATCTCTGGCAGTCTATGGTATTGTGCTCGGCGGCTGGTCCTCCGGTAACCGTTATTCACTGCTGGGTTCGCTGCGCAGCGCGGCCCAGATGGTTTCCTATGAGACGAGCCTGGGGCTGGCCCTCAGTGGCACCTTAATGTGGGCCGGTACACTGAGCATGGTTGGCATCGTGCATGTGCAACTCAACCAGAACATCTGGTTCGTTTTCGCGCAGCCGCTGGGCTTCGTGGTCTACATGATCGCCGGTATAGCAGAGGTGAATCGCGCTCCATTTGATCTGCCGGAGGCCGAGCAGGAGTTGACCGCCGGCTACCTGACCGAGTATAGCGGCCTGCGTTGGAGCCTCTACCAGATGGCTGAATACATTAATATGATTGTTGTCAGCTCCATTGCGGCTACGCTTTTCTTTGGCGGCTGGAGCTTTTTCGGCTTCGGATTGGAGCGTATCCCCGGTCTATCGATAGTGATTTATCTAATCAAAGTTGCAATTTTCCTTTTCCTGTTCATCTGGCTGCGCGCCACGCTGCCACGCATTCGCTATGACCACCTGATGCGCTTTGGCTGGACCTTGCTGCTGCCACTGGCAGTACTCAACGTAATCATCACAGCGACAGTTGTGGCCCTGGGCTGGCCCTGGTGGGTAAACGGCCTGGCCGGGCTGGTTATTATCCTGGCGGTCCTGTTCTACGAACGCCGCATGGTTGTGCGGGAACAGACAGTGATACCCGAGGAGAAGAAAGCGTTGCCATCGTCGATAAGGTTAGCAAAGTTTGAGAAGGTGGTTGCGGAGCCGGCGGTGGAGAAGGCCAAAGTATAAGGAGTCCAAACTACCATGTCATTCGACATAATCAAGGGTATGGCAACAACCCTTAGAAATATGGGCAAGAAACCGACCACCATCTCGTATCCGGAGCAGGAGCGGGAGCTGCCTGCGCGTTTTCGCGGACGCCACGTGCTGCACCGCTACGAAAACGGCCTGGAGCGTTGTGTTGGCTGCTACCTCTGCGCCGGAGCCTGCCCCGCCGATGCCATCTATATCGAGGCCGAAGAGAACACCGAGGAGCAACGCGTCTCACCGGGAGAGCGTTACGCCAAAGTCTTTGACGTAAATCTGCTGCGCTGTATCTTCTGCGGCTATTGCCAGGCAGCTTGCCCAACGGGGGCCATCACACTCGAACACGACTATAAACTGGCCTCGTACTATCCTGAGGATATGGTCTATCACAAGGAGCAATTGCTGGAGCCCAAGGGACAGGCAACGGTTGGCTCAAATACAGTGTGGACCGATCCTGCGCCCCCCGAGGCTACGCAACCTGTGCCCCAGGAAAGACACGTGTTTGATGGAACGCAGGCCAGTGCTGCCGCCGTCGGCCTGGGCGATCTTCCTACGGAGGAACCAGTGCTGCTCGTGGATGAGGAGCAGGATGAAGACAGGAGAAAGTTCGAGCGCGGGAAGGAGAAGAAGAATGTATGACTGATACACAAACATTAATCTCATTCTTTGTGCTGGCAGTTGCCAGCGTAGCGTCTGCCATCGGGGTGATTATTTTTAGGAACGCCGTGCACAGCGCATTGAGCTTAATCCTCACCCTGCTCTTCCTCGCGCTCTTTTACCTGCAACTGGGCGCAATGTTCATCGCCATTGTACAAATCCTGATCTATGCCGGCGCAATCATGGTCTTGTTCCTCTTCGTAGTTACAATGCTGGCATCGGAATTGCGTGATACTGCATTGCCAGACCGCATTCCCTGGCAACGCGGCGTCGCTGCCACGCTTGGTCTCATACTCGTAGGTGCATTGAGCTACCTGCTCTTCACCGGTACTACAATCGTCACCAGCGCGAAGGCCAGCGGAGCCAATAGCCTCTCACAAGTAGTAGCCACTCAGGGTGATACGCAGGCATTTGGCCTGGCGCTTTTCCATGGCTTCGCTTTTCCCTTTGAGGTGACCAGCCTGGTGATTGTCGTAGCTATGCTGGGCGCGATGGTGTTAGGTAGGAAGTCGTAAATGGTATGTAGGGGAGAAATGGAGGAAAATCATGACAATATCCGTATCATGGTATCTGGTTGTAAGCGCCATCATTTTCACGGTGGGGGTGATAGGAGTACTTGTACGGCGTAATCCATTGGTTATTTTTATGTCAATTGAGCTGATGCTGAATGCCGTTAACCTCTCCTTCGTGGCTTTCTCACACTACCTCGACTCGGTGGATGGCTTGATGTTTGTTTTTCTCGTATTGACTATCGCAGCCGCTGAGGTAGTTGTAGGACTGGCTATTATCGTCTCTATCTTCCGCACCCGCCGCGATATTGATGTTGATGATATGAACGTTTTAAGAGGCTAGTTGATTATGGCAAATCTGATTCCATGGGTGCTGCTGATGCCTTTGCTCGGGTTCATCATCCTGGGCTTGACCGGGCGCGCCATGCCGCGTAGGGGCATACTGATCGTGGCTTTGGGAGCCTCTGGCCTGGCTTTTTTCTTTGCTGCCATCAGCTTCTTCTCCATGTTAGGCACAACACCGGCAGCGGCGCGCTTCAGCGATCAAGTGCTCTACACCTGGGTAAACTCCGGCCTGACGACAGGGACCAATCCACTCACAGTGAGTTTTGGCCTGCTTCTCGATCCCCTTTCGGCAACTATGCTGATGGTGGTTACAGGCGTCGGCTTCCTCATTCATGTATACTCGGCCGGTTATATGGAAGACGACCCGGGTTTCTGGCGCTACTTCTCCTTCCTTAACTTTTTTATTTTTGCGATGGTGCTGCTGGTAAGCGCGGACAACTTTCTTTTCCTGCTCGTGGGTTGGGGACTGGTTGGCCTGGCTTCTTTCCTGCTGATAGGCTTCTGGTATCAACGGCGTTCGGCTGTTGCGGCGGCACAAAAGGCCCTGGTTATCAATATCATCGGTGACTTCGGCCTGATGATAGCTATCTTCCTTATCTTCAAGCATTACGGGACACTCAACTACTTTACGAATGGCAGCGGCTTTGTAGGCATCTTCAACCAGGTGCCTGGTGGAGGTGTGACTACAACAACTGTCACCATTATCTGCCTGCTGCTCTTTCTGGCCTGCACAGCCAAATCGGCACAGTTGCCTTTGTACATGTGGCTTCCCGATGCTATGGAGGGCCCGACGCCGGTCAGCGCACTTATTCACGCGGCAACGATGGTCACGGCTGGTGTGTACCTTGTGGCCCGTGCCAATCCCCTGTTCGAGGTGTCTCATACCGCGCTGATCACCGTAGCAATCATAGGTGGCATAACCGCGCTCTTCGCGGCCACTATCGCTTTGTTCCAGCTTGATATTAAACGCGTACTGGCCTACTCGACCATCAGCCAGCTTGGCTATATGTTTATGGGTGAGGGCGCGCATGATTATCCTGCTGGCATATTTCACCTTACCACGCATGCTTACTTCAAGGCCTTGCTCTTCCTGGCCGCAGGCGCGGTCATCCACTCACTCGGCGGTGAGCAGGACATGCGCGAGATGGGAGGCCTGCGCTACCGGTTGAAGGTAACCTTCTGGACTTTTTTGATCGGAGCGCTGGCGATCAGCGGCATACCACCATTGTCGGGCTTCTGGAGCAAAGATGAGATTCTCAGCTCGCTACTGGCACAGGCCACTGCGGGTGGTGGGAGGCTGTACTATGTACTTTGGGCCCTTGGTCTGCTGACAGCAGGCTTGACTGCTTTCTATATGTTCCGGCTCGTCTTTGGTATCTTCGCAGGTGGCTATCGTGGTAGTGGAGCTGTTGAACATGCTGATGATGAAGAGGAGGAGGAAGGCGTAAGACATGCTCACCAGCCCAGGAGTGACTACGACATCTACGAGTCTCCACCTATCATGACAGTGCCAATGATTATCCTGGCTGTGCTCTCCGTGATTGGCGGTTTAGTCGGTTCCTTCGCGCTCTTTGGCGATCCCGCGTGGCATCCCCTGGCCGCTTTCCTTGATCCCGTCTTCACGAATCCAAGATGGACAAACGTGCCTGTAGCGACACCGGCAGCATCATTAGCGGTGCTGTGGGTTTCAACAGGTTTAAGTGTTGGGCTTGCGCTGCTAGGTATCCTGGGCGCGTGGGCCTTGTATCGAAACGGCTTTTTCTATAAAGAAAACCGTAACCCGTACTACCAGTTGGTATTCCACAAGTACTACATCGATGAGTTCTTCATCCTGGTGCTTATCCGGCCTGTTCTCTGGCTAGGGCGGACGGCATCGCGTTTCATTGAGCGTGACGCGCTTGATGGAGGTAGCCGGGAAGTGGCAAAGGTCTTCAGCGGAACAAGTGGATTACTGCGCCGCCTGCAAACTGGCTACGTGCGCAATTATGCACTGGCCATCTTCATCGGAGCCGTACTGATTATCGTCTATTATGCGGTGAGGGGGTAGAGGTATGTTTCCATTATTATCGGTCATTACCTTCCTTCCCTTGCTGGGAGGGATAGTCGTGCTGTGTCTTCCCAGGGAACGAGCGAATGTGATTCGCTGGACAGCCCTGGGCTTTGCATGGGTCGATCTCTTGCTGGTGCTGGGCTTAATGTTGAGCTATTCGCAGGCGAATCTAGCGGTAAGCTCAGCTATCGTAGGCTCTGCGCCAAGTAGTACGTTTATCTTCACCGAGCAGATGACCTGGATTTCAACGCCCGGCTTCGTGCTCAACTATAGCCTGGGTGTTGATGGCATCAGCGTGTTGCTTATCGCGCTCACAGCTCTCTTAACAGTTGTATGCATCGGGGCCTCGTTCCGCATTGAGCAAAAGGTCAAGAACTACATGGCCTTTATGCTGCTGCTGGAGTGCGGGATCATCGGCGTCTTTCTCTCCACCAACCTCTTCCTGTTCTATATCTTCTGGGAACTGATGCTGATACCTGCCTATTTCCTGGTTGGAAGCTGGGGAGGCGAACGGCGTATTTACGCGGCAATCAAGTTTGTGCTGTATACCTCGGTAGGCAGCCTGCTGATGCTGGCAGGAATCATTGCATTAGGCTACTACCACCAGCGGTTGGGGGGTGGGGCCTATACGCTGGACCTGGGAACCTTACTCAGCGGTAAACTCAGTTCAGGTATCCAGCTCTGGCTCTTCCTGGCCTTTGCTATTGCTTTCGCCATAAAGATACCGTTTGTGCCGTTCCATAGCTGGTTGCCCGATGCTTACAGTGAAGCGCCTGCCCCCGTGACAGCTATGCTGGCCGGAGCGATGACTAAAACCGGTGCATATGGTTTTCTACGTTATTGCATACCGCTCTTTCCTAATGCTGCGCACACGCTCGCTCCGCTCTTTGATGTTCTGGCGGTGGTAGGCATACTCTACTGCGCCTTGCTGGCGCTGGTGCAGAACGATATCAAGCGATTGCTTGGTTACTCCAGTATCAGTCACCTGGGTATAATCATGCTGGGCATGTTCGCGTTCAATGTGCAGGGAGTCGAGGGATCGGTCCTGCAAATGGTGAACCACGGCATCACCATTACCGCGCTGTTCCTCATCGCCGGATTCATCGAAGCGCGGGCAGGAACACGCCGCTTGAGCGACTTTGGGGGGCTTGCCGCCCGCATCCCTGTATTTGCGACTGTGTTGATGATTGCGACTCTCTCCTCGCTCGGCTTGCCGGGACTGAATAGTTTTGCGGGCGAGTTCCTGGCCTTACTTGGCGTCTTCCAGAGCAGCAATATATTTGGTTTTAGAAGCATCGTATTTGGCGCGCTGGGCACAGCTGTGATTGTGCCTGCCGCCTGGTACATGGTTCGCTTCTTCCAGGGCATAATGTACGGCCCGCTCCAGAAAGAAGGCGTGGTAGCGTCCCTGCTGCGCAAAGGCGCGCTGAGCGACATACACCTGGGTGAGTTCATGACGATCTTGCCCTTGCTTATATTGATCTTTTATATCGGGTTCCAGCCGTATCCGCTCACTTTTATAATGGAGCCGTCCGTGGTGAATACACTACAAAATTTTGCAAGCGCGTTGATCCATTGATGTAGTGGCATCCCTCGCGGGTGCCAGGAGAATCATCTATGTCATTCACATATACCGTATCTGCCGCCGATTGGGGGCGTATCGTACCGGAGCTGGTACTGGCAGCCGTTGCGCTGCTGGTGCTGCTGGTCGATCTACTGCTGCCTCAACCAGGCAAAGGCCAAAAAGGCACCGGCACCTTCCTGGTTTTGCCCTTATTGTGCCTGCTTGGGTTGGCCGGAGCTATTGTCGCAACTATCATCCTATTTATCTTCGGAGATCACCAGCCTGCTTTTAATCAAATGATCGGCTCTGATCAGGGATCGCTTTTCGCATATATCATCATCCTGAGCGCCAGCTTCCTCAGCATATTGCTCTCTCCCGCCTATCTGCAGCGCTTGCATCTCATACACCAGGGAGAATACTACGCGCTGATGCTGCTGGCTACAGTTGGTATGATGATTATGGCCGCAGCAATCAGTTTCCTGACGATTTTCCTGGGCCTGGAAATGCTCTCGCTAGCCCTGTACATCCTGTGCGGCTTTGTCGCCCGGCGCGGCACTTCCCAGGAAGCGAGCATGAAGTATTTTCTGCTCAGCTCGTTTGCATCGGCCTTCTTGCTCTATGGTATTGCCATGATTTATGGTGCAACAGGAAATACAGCATTCAATGCAATCACGAAATTTCTGTCAACACACACCCAAAGCTCCACACTGCTCCTCATAGGCATGGGCTTGCTGATTGTGGGCTTCGCCTTCAAAGTTTCGGCGGTACCGTTCCAGGCCTGGACGCCCGATGTTTATGATGGCGCTCCTGCACCCGTCACGGCGTTCATGTCGGTAGGCACCAAGGCTGCTGCGCTGATTGCCTTTGCGCGTGTCTTCGATGTTGTGCTGCCTTCAATCAAGTCAAACTGGGAGCCTGTTGTGTTGGCTATCGCCATTCTGACGATTGTTGGTGGAAATGTGTTAGCGCTCGTGCAGAGCAACGTCAAACGCCTGCTGGCCTATTCGAGCATAGCGCACGCTGGCTACCTCTTGATAGGTGTCGTGGTGGGTGGCACGATTGGACTTTCGGCTATCCTCTTTTACCTGTTGTGCTACACGTTCATGAACCTTGGAGCCTTTGGCATGGTCTCCGTCCTGGAACGTGCTGACAATAGCGGCAGTAGTTTGAACGATATACGCGGCTTGTGGTATCGTCAACCTTTGCTGGCCGGTTTGCTGGCCTTCTTCATGCTTGCACTGGCAGGCTTCCCACCGATGGCCGGTTTCGCGGCTAAATATTATATGTTCTACGCTGCCTTGCAGGGCGGCCATCCCGAACTCTTGATCATCGGTGTACTTGCCAGCGTGCTGGGCATGTATTACTACCTGCGTGTCATCGCCGTCATGTTCATGGAGAGGGAAGCAGTCCCTGCAGCAGCCACGGCGACAACTACATCCGCGCCAGTTCCTGGCAAGCGTATCTCTACAAAGTTGAGTAATGGGGGTGCTGCCGCAGCCACGGCGGTAGCGGTGAAGACCCCGCCACTGAGCCCGGGGAAGACTGCTACCGCGGTCGAGAAAGCAGAAGAGAAGACGATAGCAGTTGCCTGGACGACGTGGGTAGCACTGGGCATAGCCGCGGTGGGAACCGTTGCCATGGGCACGTTATTGCCGTTCTGGCTGGTTAACGTAGCGGTCAACGCAGCAGCAACGATGCGGTAGAGCAGCTTATAATAAAGCAACTCGAATTTTGCGGGGCAGGAAGCCAGGCTTCCTGCCCCGCAAAATTCGAGTTGCAGTAATATGTTACAAGTAATCGCCTACTACATCATGCCGCCCATGTCACCCATACCACCCATGCCACCCGGCATAGCGGGAGCAGCGCCTTCCGGTTCCGGCGCATCGGTGATAAGCGCATCGGTGGTGAGGAACATGCCGGCGATACTGGCAGCATTCTGTAAGGCCGAGCGTGTCACCTTCACAGGATCGATGATACCTGCCTGGAACATATCCACGTACTCACCCTTAAGTACATCAAGGCCGTATCCACGGGCCCTTGAGCGTACATCAGCGACTGTAACACCCCCGTCGTGCCCGGCGTTCACCGCAATCTGGCGTAGAGGCTCCTCGAGCGCACGGCGCAGGATATTCACACCCGTCTGCTCGTCGCCAGCAGCACCCTGGACTGTATCCAGCGCAGGAATGGCATGCACCAGCACAG